>WNGL01002421.1_pt1 | contig 46819 bp, 31 predicted proteins | sample 5400591 | NCBI WGS metagenome assembly WNGL01 (sample SAMN13153377, study PRJNA577476) | soil metagenome | isolation source: 80 cm soil or saprolite under Garry oak tree replicate 1 | place: USA:California | collected 2016-06-15 | reverse complement strand
GCCCGGGCGCTGGTACGGCACCGGCGCCGAGATGCTCGGGCTGCACGGCATGGTCGATCACCAGGACATGGAGGCGCTGTACGAGCACTTCGTGGACCCGCGCGACCCGGCGTTCAAGGACCCGAACGGGTGGAAGGACGCGTCCACTCTTGGACACCGGGGCCGGGCGTACAAAACCGCCGACCAGTTGTACAAGCAGTACTTGAACGCCGAGCCGTACGCCGACCCGGAACGACGTGAACAATTGCGGCTGCAAGCGTCCAAGAATGAACAGCACAACGTCGCCTACTACGACGTGACGTTCAGCGTCCCGAAGTCGATCACCGTCCTACACGCGGCGTTCGAGGCGCAGGAGGTGAAGGCGCGCCGGGCCGGTGACGAGCAGGCCGCGGGGGCGTGGGCGGCGCACCGGGAGGCGATCGAGGCGGCGATCTGGGCCGGCAACAACGCCGCGCTGGACTACCTCGCCGACAAGGCCGGCTACTCGCGGGCCGGGCACCACGACGACAGCGGAGGGCGGTTCATCGACGCGCACGACTGGACTGTCGCGTCGTTCTTCCAGCACACGTCGCGCACGAACGATCCGCAGCTGCACATCCACGACGCGGTCTTCTCCCGGGTGCCATGCGCGGACGGGGAGTGGCGCACGCTGGACGGCAAGAGCCTGTACAACTACAAGCCCGCCGCGGGGGCGGTGGCGGACCGGACCATGTTCGAGCACGCGGCGAAGAGTCTGCACGTGCTGGCCGCGATGCGCCCGGACGGCAAGTCCCGAGAGATCCTCGGCATCGAGCAGGCGGTCAACGATCTGTTCTCCGGCCGGCGGCGCACGATCAGCCCGAAGGCGCAGGAGTATGTCGCGGCGTTCGAGGCCCGCTACGGCCGCGAACCCACCGCGCTCGAACTGGACCGGCTGCACCGGCAGGCGACCATGCGTACCCGCCCGCGCAAGTCTCACGACGGCGAGACATTGGAAGGGCGCCTGGATCGGTGGGAGGCGCAGATCCAGGCTGAACTGTCGATCGGGCTGGACAAGGTCGCCCGCGACGTGCTCGCCCTGTCGGACAAGGAACCGGCCGCGCAGCGGTTCGACCCGCAGGCCGTCATCGAAACGGCGCTGGCCGACGTGCAGGCCAAGAAGGCGTCCTGGCGGCGGGCCGACCTGGCCCGGGCGGTCAACGACGCGCTGCCGGACTACCTCGGCGGTCTCACCGGCGCTGACGTCGCGGAGTTGATCGACGGGTTGACCGAGCAGGCCATCGCCAGACACGGCGTCGACCTGAATCCGGACGGCCTTGCCGCACTGTCGCTTCCGGCCGAGCTGCGGCTGGCGGATGGCCGGTCGGCCTACGAGCGGGCCGGGGAACGCAAGTACGCCACCAGCGCGCACATCCGCTCCGAGCGGGCGCTGCGCGCCGCCGCGATGGAGCGCACCGCAGCCCGGGTGACGCCCGAGCTGGCCGCGGCGTTCCTGGACGAGCTGGCCGAGTCCGGGATCGAGCTCGGCGCCGACCAGGCCGCCGCCGTGCGCGGCGTGCTGACCTCCGGCGCGTCGGTGGAGTCGCTGGTCGGCCCGGCCGGCACCGGCAAGTCGTTCGTGGTCGGCACGCTCGCGCACGCCTGGTCTGACCCGGCATTGTGGGGCGGCCAGCAGCGGCGCGTGTTCGGCCTGGCCACGTCGCAGATCGCCAGCATGGTCCTCACCGGCGAAGGAGTACAGGCCCGCAACATCAGCCAGTGGCGCGCGGTTCAAGAGCGGCTCGACGCCGGCCGCGGGTTCGGCGACGACGCGGAATGGCAGCTCAACCCGGGGGACCTGCTCGTGGTCGACGAGTCCGCGATGACCGACCATGACGACCTCGCCGCGGTCCGTCAGATCGCCGGCCAGGCCGGCGCCAAAGTCCTGCTGACCGGTGATCACCGGCAGTTGGCCGCGGTCGGCGCGGCCGGCGGCATGGAGATGATCGCCCGAGTCTCGCCGGCCTACGAGTTGACCGAAGCGCGCCGGTTCCACCACCCGTGGGAACGTGACGCGTCGCTGCGGCTGCGCGAAGGCGACGAGGCCGCGCTGCAGGCCTACCGCAAACACGGCCGGGTCATCGACGGCGGGCCGATCGAACGCGCGACCCGCCTGGCCGCCGAGGCGTGGCTGGCCGACACCCTGGCCGGGCGGCACTCGCTGCTGATCGTCGACATGAACGAGCAGGCGGACCGGCTCTGCGCCCAGGTCCGCGCCGAGCTGGTCCGGTACGGCCGCGTCCAGGAGACTGGCGTCCCGCTGGGCTTGCAGGGCACCATCGCCGGGGTCGGTGACGTGGTGCAGGGCCGCCGCAACGGATGGGAACTGCGCGGCTACGCCGGCAACCGCGGCTGCCCGGTCAACCGCCAGCAGTACCGGGTCCTCGAGGCCACCGAGGACGGCGGCCTGGTCGTCGCCGCCATCGTGGGCCGGTTCGACGGGGCCGAGCAGCTCGGCGCCCGCCTCACCCTGTCGGCCAAGTATGTGCGTGAGGATCTCGCGCTGGGCTACGCGTCCACCGTGCACGCCGCCGAAGGGCTCACCGTGGACACCACGCACACCGTCGCCACCCCCAGGACCGGACTGTCCGCGCTCTACGTCGCGCTGTCTCGCGGCCGGTGGTCCAACACGACCTACGTCAACACCCAGCACGTGTCCGACGAGGACGCACCGACCGGCACCGTGAACCAGACCGTACGCCGCGACCCGCTCGGCGTGCTCGCCGCAACCGCCGACCGGGCCGAACCGGACCTCGCGGCCATCGTGCAAGCCGAACAGAACGCCGACCAAGCGGCCTCGCTGGCCACGATCGGGCAGCGCTTCGCCGACATCGCCGAACAAGCCACCGCCGGGCGGACCGCGGCCATGCTCGACCGGCTCGTCGGCGACGGCACCCTCACACCCGCCCAGCGGTCAACGCTGGCCGCCGACCAGGGCACCGACAGCCTGGCCCGGGTGCTGCGCCAGGCCGAGATCGCCGGCCACGACCCCGAGCACGTGCTACGCGCCGCCGTCACCAGTCGCGATCTGGCCGGCGCGCGCAGCCTGGCCAGCGTGATCCACCAGCGGATCACCGACACCAACGACCTGCACCCAGCCGGCGACCGCTACACCGACTGGGTACCGCGGGTGGACAACCCTGCCTGGCAGCGCCACCTCGACGACCTCGCCCGCCTCGCCGACGACCGCCACGACCAGCTCGGTGAACAAGTCGCCGAGACGCGCCCGCAGTGGGCCGTCGAGGCGCTCGGGCCGGTGCCGGATGACAAGACCGAGCGGGGCGTGTGGGTCCAGCGCGCCGCGGCCGTCGAGGCGCACCGCGAACTCACCGGCCACGACGACCCCGCCCAGGCCCTACCCCGCCCGCCGAAACCAGGCCAGGTCGAGACCTACGCGTCCTGGCGCGCCGCCTGGCGCGCCCTGGACCGAGACGAGGCCGACCGCGCCGAAGCCGAGATGAGCGACGGGCAACTACGCGTGCGGGTCCGTGCCTACCAACGCGAAGAAGCTTGGGCACCGGACTACGTTGCCCCCGACTTGTCCGGCACCCGCCAAGCCGCACAACGCCACCGCACCGATGCTCAACTGCGCTCCGCCGAGGCCGACGCGGCGACCGACGAGGCCCGGCGCGAGCAGCTGCACCGCGAGGCCGTCGAGTCCGCCGCGGTGGCCGACGTGCTCGACCGGCAAGCCGCCCAATTGGACAAGGCCGACGAGATCCGCGCCCGCTGGTACGCCCATACCGCCAACACCCGCGCCGCCGAACAACGCGCCCGCCACGAACTGGCCGTCCGCGGCGTCGAAGTCGACACCGACCAGCGCGACAGCACCGCTGAACACTGGCTCGAAGCCCATCGCGCCGACCAGGCCGTCGAAGACCAGCACCGTCAGATCACCGACGAGTACGACCTCACCGACCTCGCCGAGGCCCGCGACACTGATCAGCGCGCGGCCGAACCGGTCGCCTCGGACGATGCCGCCGAGACCGACGTCGGCGACATCCGCGAACATGCCGCGCGCGAAGCGAAACCTGAACGCCGCGACGAACAGGACTGGACCTGCGTGCCCACCGCCGACCAAGCCGCGACCGCCGTCAGCCGCGCCCAGCGCGCCCTGGCAGAAGTCGAAGCCCGCCAAGCCGAAGAACGACGACGCGAAGCCGAAGAAGACCGCGAGCGGCAAACCGCACGCTGGCGCGCGGACGACCACGCCGCCCAACGCGCCGCCGCCGACGAACATGACCACGGCCGCGTCGTGTAACCGAAATGATGGACAGGATCGGTCAGCCGGCCGCCGCACTAGACATGTCCAGCGGTGGCCGGCCCGACGCGTACCAGCACCACTCCAACGTCGCCATCACCCCGCGCGCCCGCTCCCGCTCAAACGCCCGCGCCCGAGCAGCCGCCAAAAACTCCGCCTCGATCGTCTCCGGCATCGCCGAATGCCGCCGCCGCGTCAACGGCGCAGCCGGCATCTCCCACCGCTTCGTGAACGACACCCACACCGGCTGACGCGCCAACCACCGGCACGTCCACACCACAGCAACCACGTAATCGTCGTCCGGGCCGCCCGCCGGCTGGCTGCCCAGGTGCTCCGCTACCGCCCACAGCGCGCCGAACCCGACCCGCGCCACCCGCAGGTTCTCAGCCGGAATCTTCGCAACGGCCTCAGCAGAGACCTCCATACCACCCAGCATGAGACCCACTACCGACAACAGTGCGCCATGTCAGGCCGCTATCGAATCGCTGGCGCATGTCTGGCAGCAGCGACGGCCCTGGCTCGTTCTGCGTTCCTGACGAGGCCCGGACGGCCTCGATCGGCTGCGCGACATGGCGACGCGGGACGCGTCCGACAGTTGGACCTGTCACCCCAGACCAACGGGCTACTGTTGCGGCGCGGTCAATCACTCAGCGTCAGGGGGCTCAATGGGCGTCAGGGTCAGTGGCGGCAGCGTCAGCCTGCTCGGGTTCGGCTTGAACTGGGAACGCACCGCCGGGGACGAAACTGTCGCTCGGACGGTGCTGACCTTCCTTGAGGATCGGCGGGTCCTATTCGGCGAACGACATGTAGAAGACGAAGCGGATTGCGTCGCGTCCGCGCTGGAATGTCGACGCTTCCTAACTGGCCAGATCGCGGCGGCCTCGCCTGGCGGTCCGCTTGAGGCGACGCTAAAGGCCATGCGGGCAGCCTTCCGGCAGTTCGTAGAACGCGGCGGGCCCTTCGGACGGAACTTCCAGCACGCGCGGTGGGGCCACGAGGCTGATCCGTTCAGCCTTGCCCTCGGCGACCTCCGGGCGCGTGTTGGCGAGCAGATCGCACGGGTTGCCTGGCGCTACGACCTGGAGATCGACGACGAACTGGCCCGCATCCTGCCGCCCTCCGACGATGATGGAAGCGACCCGTCATGGCTCATCGGGTTCGACCGTGACTAAAGGCGCGCGAGGCGCCTGACATGGCGCCACCGGTCCCAATCCCACCTGACGTTCGCGCGTGGCTGCTCGGTGTGTTTGGCAGCTGCAATGAACGGGTCGCGAGCATCGTGACCGAAGTTCCAACGACCCACGAGACGCCACTGGATATGACATTCGTCCAGCACTTCCTCGGAGTATCGGCGCCGCACCACTTCGAGTCAGGCTGGACGGTTGATCTGAGCACCCACTACCTTGGCGGCGGCCGTCACTGGAGCGAGTGGCCGGACTGGCCCCTGAGACGGTGGGAGATCGCTGATATCGGCCTGCTCGTCCTCTTCCGCCAGCGCGGCAAGCTCATGCGGTCCAAGGTCGCACTACTGCAGTCCAAGCGCCTCTACCCCGACGAGCTGGACTGGGACGAAGACAGTCCGCTCGACTACGCGGTCGGCTTCGCGCGCCTCTACCGGTCAGACGAAGACTGGGGTCAGGTGATGGCCCCCCGTCAATTCACGTTCACGTCTCAGTCTCGCTACAAGGCTCTGGTCAGCGGCGTCGGCCAATACAAGGCCATCGCCAACTACGAGGAACAACGCAAGATCCCCGTCTACTACCTGTTGTACAACCCGCTCGACGTCCCAACCACGACCACAATCCCCATCACGCCCGGGCGGCCACCGACGGCCGCGCCCTGCAACGTTGGGTGCCGAGTAATTCCCGCCGCACACCTTCGGGCCGTCTTAAACGGGCAACCCGACGGCAGCAGCCCGGCGTATGGCGAACTCACGGCATCACTGACAGAGCCATTCGACGTCGCAGTACATCGGGCGGGCTGGCGGCTGGAACATTTCGTCGTGAACCTGCTGCTGGAATGCGAAACCGGGTACATCGCGGCCGGCCCGAACGACAACGGCCTGAACTACGTCTTCAACCGACGATCAGGTCCGATCTCGGCTGCGCTTGCAGTAACGCTTGATGCACCATGATCACGTCGTGGCGATGATCAGATCGAGCGCCGGTGCGTCGGTGAAGACGCCGTCGTGTGAGATGAGTGGGCAGCCGAGCCGAATTGCGGTCGCGGCGATCCAGCGGTCACCGTCGTGGAGCTTGCCGCCGAGGGCATGCCCGGCACGCTGGCAGTCGGCGCGCAGCTGCGCCCACGCAGTAACCATCTGGTCGTCGGGTTGGACGACGGCCAGCTCGGCGAGGCTGCGGTCGAGTCGCCGCCGCCGCAGCTCACCCCAGCCGGCACGGATGGCGCCGAAGCGCAGTTCGGCGACGGTCTGGAACGATAACAAGATCGGGCGTGATCCGATCAGCTGCCGATACTGCTCGGCCAGAGGGTTCGGATGTCCGTCGAGCAGCCAGCTGATGACCATCGTGTCGAGAACGACGGCCGACGCCGGATCGGGGCTCACGCCTCGGTGAGGGCTTCGCGGAGCTTGTCCCAGTCCGACGCCGGGACGTCATCGACGGCCAGTCGCTTCCGGGACGGCAGCTTGCGCGCGTGACGCAGCGCCTCCTCGGGTGGAAGTACCACAACCCGAGGCTCTCGGGGCTGATTCGCCGTCGTCATGGTTCAAGGATAGAGCGGCCACCGCGGCCGGCCCGCGATTTGGTCCGCAAACTTGTGCCCACTCATGCCAACGGCGCCTAATCTGCGCCGGCGATGCCCAATGATCGTGCCGGATGCCGCGTGTCCCCACAACTAATCCCACACTGGCAGTCTGATGCGGGACTGAGACCTCTTCGTCCCGAAGCATCGCCACCTGCGCCCGGAGCTGCGCATGCGGCGCGCGCGCACCTGCCAGGATGCCGTCGCTGACAGTCCGCCCGAGTCCAAGATCGTCGTCGGCGGTTGCCACTCAGGTTGGACACTCAGTCGGGGTCAATACGGTCCTCATCTGTCGGCCACGTGCGCCGATAGGACTTAGCCTCGATCCACCGACCGACCTGGCTGTTGATCAACGCCATGAATAGTTGATCTTGTTGGTGGGTCGTTTGGTGCTGGGCGTGATGGTGCCGCCGGTCTGTCCGGCTTTCCTAGGTCCTCGTGTCGCGCCTTGGGGGGCTGGGTGGTCAGGGGGTGGCGGGGCGGGGTGGTCCGCAGGTTTGGGTGAACAGCTCGGTGGGCTTCCCCCCTTAGCGTGGAGACATCGCCTTAAGGAGGTAGGCGATGGCGAAGACAGCACGGGGGGAAGCCCACCGGCAGCTTCTACTTGTCCGCTGCCAACAGTCGCTGGGCAGGGCCAGTGACAAGCGACTTGCGGATCAAAGCTTGACCCGTAGCTGAGCGGAGCCCTTTTATTGTTGCCCCGGCGTCCATCAGCGGCTGGAGGTGCTGGTCCAACACAGCGAGCAACTCGCTCTTGCGGGCAGTCTCTTCCATCGGGAAGTCCAGATCCAGGAGTTCGTTGACCCGGCTCTCCAACTCGTCCGGCACCAGCTGCGTCAGTCGCGAGCGCACCTGGCACTTGTTCTCCTTCGGTGTATCGGTCGCGCCGAGCGCGAGCAGCCACACCGCAACGTTGATGTAGTAGCGCGCTGCGTAGTTGGACTTCTGCAGGTTGAGGACGAACACCGTCTCCTCGCTGCGCCGATACCAGGAGCCAGACTTCTTCCTGCCTGCCGATGCCTTGCCGAACTCGTCGAAAGTCGTCTGAATGACGTTGCGCTCGCTCATGGTCGGTCGTACGTCACCACCTTCCCGGTCCATGGCGTGCCTGGGTACATCTCGTTCAACTCCGCGATGTACTCATCAAGCTGCCGGTTGCCGAGCCGGATCTGGCGCGGGTTGTTCGGCTTCAGCTCGATGACTTCTCGAGTTTCCATGTTGAGAGCATCCACCCGTCGCCCAGAGCCAAGCGTGAACTCTCGCTCGAAGCCAGGACCGTAGTCGTAGGACGCGTGCATCGCCTTGCCGTACGCCGTCGCCGCCGTCTCCCCGTTGACTGCAACGTCTGCGTCACGGGCACGGTTCACGCCCTTGATCGCGTCGATAGCGGCATCGCCGCCTTTGAGGAACTTGCCGGCGGGGAGGAGGCTTGCGCAGTCGATCGCGTTGCCGTGTCCGAAGCAGCCGGTGACGCCGAGTGCGTTCGCTGCGATGTAGAACGGGTCGCCGGCCCATGGGTCGAAGCCGGCTCCGATGGCGTAGCAGCTGTCGGACTGGGCGTAGCAGTAGGTGATGTAGTGAGGTGTGTGATTGGCGAACATGCAGTGGCTGCTGCCGGTGGAGCATCCGGGCAGGCGCAATTGTTCTATCGTGCCGAGGTAGGGCGCCGGCGCACCTGTGTAACCGGGCCCGTTGATCGCAGCGTTCGTGCCGCAGCTCCGCTCCCCGCCGGGGCCCTGGCAGTCACCGACGACGCCTATGTCACCGGGCGCGGGGCGTCCCATTGGGTGAGGATCGGTGCTGAGGCCGTTGCAGTCGCTGCCGGCGCCGCAGTCGGCTAGTTTGTGGCCGTCGTATTCGACGGCGCTGACCGGGTTGCCGCCCGCGAGGTTGTAGCGGTTTTGGGTTAGCGGATCGGCTGAGAGTGCGAGGTCGGCGAGCGCGCCTTGGTATTGGTCCATTTGCAGGAACCGCTGGGTGGTGGGGTCGAATCGGCGGGTTCCCATATCGAGGGTTTGGGAGCCGCTGTCGTAGCGTTTGGCGGTGTAGCGGTAGGGGTTGAACGGCGTGTTTACGGCGGTGTCGCCTTTGGAGAGGGTGGTGTCGCTGGCGCCGTAGGGGGTGTAGCCGTAGCTGGCTCTCACGGTGTCGTTGGATTGGTTGATCAGCAGCGATGCGCTGCCGTGCACGTCGTAGCCGTAGGTGAAGCTGCCGGTGGTTGTGGTGCCGCCGGAGACGGTGCTGTCGTTGAGCGAAATCCGGTGGCCGTAGGCGTCGTAGTTGTAGGTCTTGGTGTCGGTGCTGGCGATAGCCCCGGTGTTGTCTTGGATTTCTTTGGTAACCAGGTTGGTGAGGCCTTCGTAGCTGAATGTGGTGGTGCGGTTGAGGTTGGCGGTGGGGTGGTTTTCGGTTTCCTGGGCGGTGCGATCGAGTGCGTCGTAGCTGTAGGCGGCCTTGCTGGTCAAGGTGCTTGCCGAGTAGCTGCTGGTGGTGGTGAATCGGTCCATGAAGTCGTAGCTGTTGGCGGTGATGACGGCGGAGCTGACGGTGTTGCCGGTGGTGACGCTGTCGCAGCTGTTGGCGTTGCCGGCGGTGGTGGTGACGCAGCTGAGCCGGCCGAGCGGGTCGTACCAGTAGTCGCGGGTGACCCCGCTCGTGGTGGTGCTGGTGAGCTGGTTGCCTTTGTAGGTGGAGGTGGTGGTGCCTTGGGGGGTGGTTTGGGTGGTGATGTTGCCGGCGCGGATGGTGGGGTCGGCGCTGTTGTTCTCGTCGAAGGTGTAGGTGGTGGTGCCGCCGTGTCCGTCGGTGGCGCTCTTGAGCCGGTCGCGGGCGTCGTAGGTGTTGGTGATGGTGCAGCTGGGCGCGGTGCCGGTGCACACGGTTGAGCCCGGGCCGTTGAGGGCGAACACGTCGGTGGTGCGGTTGCCGTTGTTGTATATGCCGCCGGGTGAGTAGTTCACGGTGTGGATTTCAATGACTGCGGCGGCGTGGTTGGTGATCGTGTCGGTGTGTAGCTTGCCGTTGTCGAAGTAGGTCCAGGCAGTCGTCTGCTTGGGGGTTCCGTAGTTGCAGGCCGAGTCAGCGGCGTAGATCTTGCGGCTTGCTTCCCAGCCGGTGGCGGTCCACAGGGTGGTGATGCGTTGCCGGCCGGTGCAGGCGCTGGTGGTGCCGTTGTTGTTTTGAGTGGCGAGCCAGTCCGCGGCGTCGTAGCTCGTGGTGTTAACCGTGGGGGCGCCGCCGGCGGTTTGGGTGAACGTCCAGCTGATCGGCACGCCGTCGCTGTTGAGGGTTTGGTTGGTCAGGGTCTGTTGGGCGTTGTCGTCGCGTTCGGTGACGTCGCCGTCGTGGTCGTAGCTGTAGGTGGTGCCGGTGTAGGTCGTCGCGCTGGTGGGCCGGTAGTGGGTGGCGGCGAGTTGGTCGTAGCCGGTGTAGTCGGCGTAGATCTCGACCGGGCTCTGCCCGGCGTTGAGCCCATGGCTCGTCTTGGCGTAGCTGAGGTTGTTGTCGGCGTCGTAGTGGTAGCCGGAAGCCTGCCCGCCCTGGTCGGTGTAGCTGGCGGTCTTGCCGTCCGGGTAGTAGCTCCAGGACTGCTGCAGGCTCAAGTCCTCCCCGCCGGAGGGCATGTCCGGGGTACGCGTGAGCTGCCAGCCCTGGGCGGTGTAGTCGAAGTGCACGGCCGGGGTGGCGGGATCGTTGCTGCTGGCGATCCAGCCCGGGTCGAACAGGGTGTTCGTGTTCTTCGCGGCGGCGGACACCTGCGCCGGGTCGGACTGGCCGACCGGCAGCGAGATCGCGATCTGCCGCCCGTCCGGGTCGTAGTAGTGGTGGATGTACGCCGCGGGCGTGCTGGCGTCAGTCGGCGTGGTCTGCGTGACGAGCTCGTTGTCGGCGTCGTAGCTGTACTTCGTCACGTAGTCGTTGAACGTGATCTTGTCCGCGGAGACGTCGTAGGCGCGCGGGGAGATGTCGCGAGTCTTGTTGCCGTTGGCGTCATAGACGTACTCGGTGGTCGTGGATCGCCCGCCGTGCATGAACGGGGCGACCACCTTGATCAGCTGGTCTTTCTGGTCGTAGCTGTTGACGGTGATGCTTCCGGCGGCGTCCGTGCCTTGGGTGATCTTGCCGTCGGCGTCATAGATCACCGATTGCTGGTGGCCGAGCGGGTCGGTGACCGACTTGCGCTGGTGCGCGCTGTCGTAGGTGTAGCTGGTGGTGTTCGCGACGGTCGTGGCCGGGCAGGCGGGTGGCGAGGTCAGGCGCGCGTTGGGGGCGGTGACGGTGACCAGGTTGGCGACGTTGTCGAAGCAGTTATAGGTCGTGCGGGTGTCAGTCGTCGTTCCCGAGCCGTTCACTGTGTAGGCGGTTTGGCTGGTTAGCTGGTTCGCGGCGTCGTAGCTGTAGGCGGTGGTGTGGTCGTTGGTGATGCCGCTCTTCACGCCCGTGGGCAGTGTCTGCGAGATGAGCCGCCCGGCGGGGTCGTAGACCATCTTGGTGCGCTGCCCGGCCGGGTCGGCCTGGGTATCGGGCGCTGTTGTCAGGGTGGACCGGTCCATCGCGTCGTAGCTGTAGGTGGTGGTCGGGCCGTTGCCGTCGTCTTGCTGGCCGTAGTGCGCGTCCTGTGCCGCGGTCGTGTTGTCGTTGGCGTCGTAGCTGGTGTCGGTCCAGATGAGCTGGCCGCGGTCGAGGGTGGTGGACTTGGGTTGGCTTTGCCGGCCGGGGCGGTTGAAGCTGTCGTAGTCGTGGTAGGTGCGGTAGCTGCGGGTGTCGGAGCCGTTGTCGGTGGCGTGTAGCGGGTCCTGGCTCCAGATCAGGTTGCCGTCGGCGTCGAAGCCGAACTGGGTGACCCGGCTGAGCGGGTCGGTGACCTTCTGCGGCTGCCCGTTCGGGTCGTAGTTGGTGTAGTGGGTGGTGTTGGTGTTGAAGTCGGTGACCGCCTCGACCGTGCCCGGCGAGCCTGGGTCATTCGCGGGGTTGCAGGCCGGCGCGGCGGCGAGGTTGTAGCAGTAGCTGGTGTTGTGCCCGAGCGGGTCGGTGGCGGTGAGCAGGTTCCCGGCCGGGTCGTAGCCGAACTGCCACTGGTAACCGGATCCGGCCGCGACCCCCTTGGGGGCGGTCTTGGTGGCGAGCAGGCTCCAGTGGGTGCCGGTGTCGGTGCTGTCCAGCGCCCGGTTGAGGTAGGTCAGTGCGGTGTGGTTGCCGTCCTGGTCGATGTAGTCGGTCAGATAGCCGTTGGCGTTGTAGGTGTAGCTGCTGAATGCGTTGTTGGCTTCGGTGATCTTGCTGAGCTGGTTGTCGGTCGTCCAAGCCAGTTGAGTGGGCCGGGCGAGTGGGTCGGTGATCGTGGTCACCCGGCCGGCGGCGTCGTAGCTGAAGGTCGTGGCGTGGCTGAGCGGGTCGGTCACGGTCGTGATAGAGGTCGCCGTGTTGTAGGCGTAGCCGGTGGTGTGTGCGGCGCGGTCGGTGAGCGACTTGACCCGGCCCGCAAGGGCGGGCCCGTCGGAGTTCAGGTAGTAGGCGTAAGTGCTCTCGTGCCCGTTCGGGTCGCGCACGGAGTAGATCTGTGCGTCCTCGTTGGGTGTCTTGGGGTTGGGGTCGACCCGGTCTGCGGGGGCTGGGATGGCCGGGCCGGATCCGTTGGAGGTCATGTAGGTGAACACCCAGGACCGGTCGGCCAGGAAGGCGCCGCTTGCGGTGGTGCCGCCGCGTTGGGTGATCCGGAGCAGGTTGCCGTCGTGGTAGTAGTCGAAGTGCAGCACGTGCCCGAGGTGGTCGGTGATGTCGGCGATCCGGCCGCGCTGGTGGGCGTTGGCGGTCTGCGCCTTGGTGTAGTAGCCGATCGTGATCGCGCGCCCGCCCGGGTCGCTGACCTGGGTGATCCGGTAAGGCGCGCCGCCGGGGTCCTCGCCGGGCGGGGTGGCCGTCTCGGTGAAGGTGATGGTGTTGCCGTTCTTGTCCACGACCGAGGTGGGCCAGCCGGCGTTGTTGTAGTAGAAGGTGACGTGGTCTGGCCGTGACACCGCCCAGTACCGCGGCGATGACGTGTCGGTGGTGGTGGAGCGCAGGTAGAGGTCGAAGCCGGGCGGCGGGGTCCAGCTGGTGGTGCCGTCGCCGTTGGTCGTTCCGGTGTAGACGTGCAGCGTGCCGTCGCCGTCGGTGACTCCGATCAGCTTGTTCGACACTCCGGCGATGGTGTCGGCGTTGTTCGGGTGGACGTCCAGCGGTGTACCGAACCGGGTGAGGCTGGAGATGCCCAGTGACCAGTTGTTCCCGACCGGGGAGCGGCTGTGCTCTTCCAGGCCGTTGTAGCTGAGCTCGAGCACGCTGCCCAGTCCTCGGCCGGGCAGGTTCCACGGTGTCATGTTCAGCACCAGATTCCCGCTGGCCACGTTGGTCAGCGTGTCGAGTCCGGCGCCGACCGGTTGCGCGTCGTACTGGTAGTACTTCTCCAGCCCCAAACCGACCGGGCTCTTACGCAGCGCCTGCACCTGGGCGGTCAGCGGGGGGTTGCCGCGCTCGGCGAACCACGCGTTGCTGGCAGTGTCGTGCAGATCGAAGATCAACTGGTATTGGGCGGAGTTCACCCCGGCGGCCAGGGTCGGTGGCGTCACCAGCATCGACACGGTCGTGGACGCGCCTGGTTGCGGTCAGCGTGGAGCTGCTGTTGTTCGTGATCCTGACCTGGACGCCGAACTGTTGCTGGGTACCGGCCGGGTCATAGTTGACACTGTCCGGCAGCGTGCTGCCCGACGCCAGCGTGATCCCGGCGCGGTAGGTGGTACCGGTCGTGTTCGCCACGGTGACGTTCACCGCCGCGCTCGTGGTCGCCTGCCCGGAGCTGTCGGTGACCGTGCTGGTGAGCGCGTGGGTGCCGTCATAGGCGGTGCCGGCCGAGTCGAGGGTGTTCCAGCCGACCGTGTACGGGCTGGATGTGTCGGTGGCGAACAACTGGTTGTCCCAATAGAAGTCGACCTTGGACACCGTGTGCGGCGAGGTAGCCGCGGCGCCAGCGGTGACTGTGACCGCGGTGCCGCTGACCGTGGCACCGCCGCTCGGAGTGCTGATCGAGATCGTCGGCGCCGCCACGTTGTCTACCGTCACGGTCACGGGGCTGGACGTGGTGGTGTTGCCGGCGTTGTCGACCGCCCGCGCCGTGATCGCGTGGGCGCCGTTGGAGACGCTTGTGGAGTTCCAGCCGCGGCTGTACGGGGCGCTGCTCGCAGTGCCGACCACGGTGCCGTCGACCAGGAAGTCGACATGGTCGACCTTCCCATCGTCGCTGGCCGCCGCACTCAGCGTGACGTTGCTGCCCGCGACGGTAGAGCCCGGGGCGGGCGCCGACACCGCGACAACCGGTGGGAGGGCGTGGCTGCCGTCGGTGTAGGTGAGCGCGAGCTTCGGGCGCAGATTCGGCGTGGCGGTGAAATCACTGCTGTCGTAGGTGACGCCGTTGCCATTGCTCAGCGGCTCGCTGCTCATCTTGAGTAGCACACCGAGGTTCGGTGCGCTGCCATTGACCCACTGCTGCACCAGGCTGGCAATAGACACGTTGTCCCAAGAATTCGACTGACCCGCAGGCTTGGCGAGGCTGGCGACCACCGTCGAGTCGTAGTCGCCGCCCTGGCCTGTCCAGGTCACGCCGGGAGCGGCGTCATACCAAGTCGCGCCGCTACCGCAGAGCACGTTCATGTTCGAGCCGGATCCCTCGATCCACGAGCGGGTCACCCGGTGCGCTTCCAGCGTCAGCGCGTTGGACGCTCCGTATTGCTGCCACAGCGACAGCGTCGCGCTCGTGACCGTCGCCGACGCCGGGATGTCGTTGAGCGCGAAGCGCAGCAATCCGCGACTGATCCCAGGACTGCCCGAGCCGACCCCGAAGCCCGCGTCGGCGCCGTAGTTGCCACAGTTAGTCAATCCCGTCGTGTAGTAGATCGACGTGTCCTGCCCGTCCGAGGGCCCAGGTTGCAGCAGCTTGGTGGCCTGCCCGTCAGCGGGCAGGGTAACCGTCACCTTGTTCGAGGCGGTGCTGTCGGCCACCACGGCGTAGGTGAACGCCTGGCCCGCCGCGGCGGTGGTGTCTCGATACGTGGTCACCGTCGGGTCGCTGATCGTGGTGAGCAGGGTTGACGGTGACGGGGTGAAGCTCGGCGTCGACGACCGGTACACCGCATACTGCTCGAACGGCGCCCCGGACGGGCCGGTGTATTGCGACCACTGCAACTCTGCGCCATTCGAGTGCAGCGTCGTGGGCCGCTGCAAGTCGACGGCATCGCTGGTATACGTCACCTGCAGCATCGGCTGCAGTGTGCTCTCAGCGGCATAGCTCTTGCTGGGCGGGAATATACCGCCGACACCGAGCGGCTCGGTGTCGCGCTTCAGCAGCAGCCCGTAATTGGGCTGCGCGCCCGTCAGCCAATTCTGCACAGTCGTGGTGATCGGCCAGTACCGCCACCCAAGATCCCGTACGCCGGCGAGCGACACCGTTGACAGCGCGGTGGAGTCGAACTGGATCTGCGAGCTGGTGCTGGATGTTGTCCACGGGGCGGTCATCCGGTGCGCCTCGATGACATGGCTGTTGCCGCACGTGTAGAGGCATGTCCCGCCGTCGTACAGACCCAACTGGGCGCTGGTGACCGCGGTCCCCGGTGGGATCGAGCTCAGATCGAACTGCAATGCGCCACGCCACGCACCGCCGGAGTCGGTGCCAATCGCCAAGTGATCCGACACCCATGGCACGCAGTTTCCGCACGTCGCGGAGTACGAGAAGCTGCCGTCCTGCGTGTCCGGCTGGACTGTGATCGTGGGGTCCAGCAGCACCGGGAAACGCCGCTGCGGCGATGCCAGCCAGGTGCGGTCGATGCTGACCTGCACGTCAAGGTCGGACCCGTCGACGTGAACGGTCATCGACGCGTGCGGCGGCGCGCCCGGGAACCCCACCCGGCCGGTGTCCTCACTCGCGCGCGGCGCTTGCAACACGAACACCGGCCCGGCCATCGGCGTGCGGTACACGCCCCACGAGCCGTCAGGTAGCCGACGGGCGCTCACCGGCGCGCCGCCGCCCCGTGCATGGATCGCGAACTCGTAGGACGACGGGGCCGATGCGTTACGCAGCACGACAGTCTCGTCCACCGCATCCGCGGCGACGTCGTACTTCAAGTCCGCGCTCGGGTATGCCGACGCATAGGAAAGGTGTGTACCGGACGCGACGCCGGCCGAGCCGCCCGCGCCCTTGGCGTCGAAGTCGAAGGTCTGGCCCGCGACTTGAAGCTGTAGGTACCCGTCACCGGCATGCTGGGCGAACGAAGCCGTGTATCGGTTCGCCTTGTTCTGCCACGCGAATCCCGCCCGTTGGGCGGCCACCAGCGTGGAGTCGATCGGTTGCCATCCGGCGGCATTGCGGTAGTTCACCGAACCCGGATAGATCGTCGTGGTGTAGCTGCCGTTCGTATGCCGGACCGTGCGCGAATTCCGGGTCAGCGGCGGCGGCACACCCACGCGGCTCTTCGCCGACGCTGAAGCCGCATGCTTGCCCGACGCCGGTGATGCCGCGGCGCTGCCCCGAGCGGGCCGCTCGCGATTGGTGATCGGGCCGCCCTTAGCGGGCACGCTCAGCACCCCGACTGCGGTCACTACGGCAATCGGGACCGCAAGGCGGCGCGCCAGCCGCCCTGACAAACCGATTCGTGCCGAACCGCGCGATCCCGCCATGACAGCCTCCGTCGCTTAGCCCCCGAGGTCTGGAGGCGCCGAGATGACTACGTGCAAATACAGGTCAGGCCGCTTGAGGATTCGATCGATCGCCAGCGATCCGACAACGAGAGTTGGTGTACGTCCGCTCGAAGAACTCGACGTCGTTGCCCACGGCGCCGAGCTGCGCTCGCCGGGCTATAACCGCCACGAGAGACCGCGGTCGTGATGTTCCTGATGCCCACGGAGCGGTCGGGGCGGCCGAGGTTCCTAGCTCACCCGGGCTGATTCCGGTCATCACGCACCCCATCAACCTGAGGGGCGTGTGCAGCGCCTGTTGGACTCTTCATCGCGGACCTCCGACCCCGATTTCGTTCTGCGGGTGTCCACGCAGCGCCATACGGTGCCTGAGCCCAACGACGGCCGCTTTGAGGGCGCACGAAAGTACGCACCGTGTGGCCTGATCGTCACACTAGATACGGATTTAACTGCGGTGCGTAAGGCTTAGCCTATTCTTAACCAAATTGTCAAGCGTTTGCCCCAAACTCGCTGTACGCATCGGTATCCGGCCGGTAACCGCGCCGCCAAGATCGGCGACGCCCTGGGCGCACCCGACACCGCCCCAAGCAGTAGTCCTCGATATGCACGACACCGCCACCCGAGCCTGTATCTGCGACCGGGTGGCGCCTAACTCGCGGGTCGCGGGCGGAGTTGACGTGTGTGAGGCGATTCGTCATGCCGACCCCCAGCCTTGTTAGCCACGCTTAGGGGCCTGTGTACTGATCAGGCACCTATGCGATCGGAGAGTGATGCGATGTTGACTTTGGTCCCTTGTATTAAGAACGTGTGAGTAGATAGGTTGCGGGGTGCGTGCCCGCTTCGGGGGCGCTCAAGGCCTCCGGGTTATCGCTCCTCTGTGCTCGTCTGGTGGGTGGGTTCGTGCGCTCTGGTCGCGATCTAATTGTCAGATCCTTGTTCTGTCGCTGGCTCGTGACGGCGGTAGTGCTTGTCGCGGCGGCGAGCTTGGCAGTGGTGGCTGACATTGTGTTGGCTCCGGCCGCGGCGCCGGCGCGGGCGGATGCCTCGACCGGTACGGGTGGGTTGTTCGTGGACGCGGTGGGGCGGTTGTTGGATACCCGGAACGGGACGGGTGGGTATTCCACGCCGATGCCGACACTCACGTGGCGCAGTGTCGCGGTCGCCGGGCAGGATGGGATCCCTGCCTCGGGTGTGTCGGCGGTGCAGGTGACGGTGACTGCGGTGTCACCGGCACAGGCCGGGATCGTGTATCTGGCGCCGGACGGGGTGTCGAACCCGCCGACGGTGTCGAACCTGGTCTATGACCACGGCGTGGTGGGGACGATCTCGAACACGGCGATCGTGGCGGTGGGGTCGAACGGCAAGATCCAGGCGAAGGCGAACTCGCCGGTGAATCTGATCCTGGATGTGCAGGGCTACTACACTGCCGGGCTCACCGCCGCCGGTGGGTACATACCGCTTCCCGGGGCGCGGATCGTGAATACCCGAGATGGCACCGGCGTGCCGCAGGCGAAGCTAGGCCAGAACAGCGCCACGACCATCCAGGTCGGCGGCCGGGGCGGGGTGCCGTCGAACGCGTCGGCGGTGTTCGTGACCCTGACCCCGACCGACTACAACGCGACCCTTGGCGGCTACCTGATGGTCTACCCGGCCGGGGCGACGGTGCCGGTCAGTTCGTTGAACTTCTCAGCGAACAGGTCGACCGCGCTCAGCGCTGAGGTCGATCTGAACACGTCCGGGCAGATGGCCGTGAAGGTCTCCGGATCGATGGGCTCGATCGATCTGATCGTGGACGTGGTCGGCTACTTCACCCCGATCTCGACGACCGGGGCGTTCACTCCGGCCTCGACGCGGGTCTACGACTCGCGCACGCCCCCGCACGTGCGACTCCCCGCCGGCGCCACACGGACCGTCCCCACCGCCGGCGTGTACGGGGTGCCGGCTGTGGGAAGTGGGATCAGCGCGGTCGCGATCAACCTGCTGGTCATCTCCTCATCCACGGCATCCGGGTGGCTGCGGCTGTGGGCCGACGATCAACCCCAGCCGAGCGTGTCGATGATGAACTTCGGCCCGAGTCAAACTCGCAGCAACCTGACCGTCGTGCGCCCCGGAGCGGACGGCGGGGTGAACATCCACAATGGCGGCAACGGCCCGGTCGACTTCGTCTTCGACGTCGAGGGCTGGTACGCCACTGTCGGCGCACCGATCAAGGCGACGATCGACAACGCCGTCTATGACTGGTGGGCGCAGCCGGTGGCTGTCAACGACGGCGCCTACACCTGGATCGGCAGCATCGCGAAGGCGGGAACCGTACGGGTCGCCAAGGTGAACCGTGCCGCCGGCACGTATCAATGGGCGACACTCACGTCCGTCGGCGACATTTATCATGATGAACACAACACACCGGCTCTCGCCTTCGAAGCCACCGAGCCGAATCTCATCGCGTTTTTCACCCAACACGGTGCAGACAATATTATGCGGTACAGAACTATCAGTCGCACTTCGCTGGCGGTTGGCCCTCTGAAAACTCTCACGTTCTCCGCCACCATCACGTACGCGCAAATAATCCGTAACGGAACGAGACTCATGATACTGACGCGGGTCGGGGAGAGTTGGCGGTATCGCATCACTGACGACTTCGGCAGTACCTGGAGTGACGAAAGGGTGCTGATCAATGCGTCGGGCTACGGACAGGTGTACTCACTCGTCAAACCAGCATCGAGCGATGGCGACGTAAACCATCTTGCCTTTTACGGCCACCCCCTGGGCTCCACCTTCCGGAATGTCGTTTACGCTCAAATCCACCTCCAGTCAGGAGACGTGACGCTGACCAACGGTCAGGTCATCGGCAGTATCAATGATCCACCAGGGCCCAATCTGCGGCCGGAGCAGCTCCAGGCAGCAATTACACCGAGCGCCGGGTTCAAAGTGAGACTGCTCGACATCGGCACGATCAGCAACAGGCCCGCGATTGCCTATGCAATATGGAACGCCGCGGTCGCGGAAGATGCGCCAGCCACGTACAAAGTCGAGATGTATCAAGATGACGACACCTGGAAATCAGCGCCGTGGTCGGTGGCCGCTGGTAAACCCTTTGGCTACAATCCCGCCGTCCACTACCTCGGCGGCATGGCAATCGGCCGTGACAACGTGATCTATTCAGCCCGTGAGAGCGACGGTACATGGACCCTTGAGAAATGGGCGTGGTCAGAGTCGCAGGGAACAATCAAACTCGAGGATGTGATTGCCCGTGACAGCACCCAGAAACTTGCACGGCCATACGTACCGGCACGCGACGGCGAGACGGATTTGATAATCGACAGGTTCGAGACATACAGCAGTTATACAAATTACACTTCTGACATATTAGTGTTCTGACGCAGATCGGCCTTTCGCGATGCTCGTCACCGGCTTGGCAGCGGAACGCCCCCGCTCGGAATCGACTCCGTCGCGGCCGTTGTCTTCCTCTGGGCCGCGAGTCGGCCCGGCAGCCCACCCCGACCAACCACACCGGCGCGAGTTAACGGCGTCGATGTCATCTTCGGCCTCGACGCGGCCAAGGCATGACCGGGCGAACTTCGGCGTCTACGGAGTCGAGAAGGTCTGGCGGAAGCTGAGCCGCGAGGGCATCGACGTCGGCCGCGACCGGGTCGCCCGCCTCATGGCCGCGCAGGGGCTGCGTGGGGTGCGGCGCGGCAAGTTCAAGCGCACCACTATCAGCGACGACACTGGCGTGAGGCCGGCGGATCTGGTCGACCGCAACTTCAGAGCGCCAGCGCCAACCTGCTCTGGCTGGCCGACATCACGTATGTCTCGACCTGGTCGCGGTTCTGCTACGCGGCATTCATCACCGACGCGTTCAGCCGCGCCATCGTCGGCTGGCGAGTGTCCAAGACGTTGGCCTGCCCTTCGTACAGCCACGAAGGCTTTGCGCCCAATCCTTCCCGCGTGAGAGCAGCGAGCCAGCCTGCCCTGGCTAAGCCATGACTGACGGACTATCAAACGCCCTCATCTCATGGTTCTGCCGCGATCCTGCAGTACGGCGCAGCTCGCAGGTGTCCTGCGTCGGCTGACGCGCTGAACGGGCGTACGCTGCCCGGCGTGACGGCAGGGAGCCATCGGTGGCCGGCCGTCCTGCTCGTCGCTAGCAGCTTGCTGGCGGCTTGTTCAGACCGTGGCCAGCACTCGAGCACGTCCGCGCCGGCGCCGGCGCGGTCGACGGCTGGAGCGCCGGTCAGTTTGCCAGATCGGCGGACCATCGAGCCGTGCAGCATCGTTCCGGCACAGGCGCTGCGGACGTTCGGGCGTGTCGATTACGGCCGTTCGGAAGAAGGCTTGCTCGCCTGCGACCTCCGAATCACCATGGCGGACGGCGGTGTGGCCATGCTGACCGTCCGGCTCGACGCGCAGCCGGTGACGGCCGCGGAGATCCGGCTGCACGATCTCGTGGCCGAACCGCAACGCGGCGGCATCACCCGCATCCGCCCGCGCTATGAGAACACGCGCGATGTCGAGCAGTGTGTGCATCAGCTCCAGCTCGCCGACGGCACGGCGGTCGCCGTCGAGGCCGGCGCGCCGAGCAACATCGCCACCGACGATTTCTGCATGATTGGGAAGGCTGGGCTGGCAGCGGCGCTGACCACCGTGCTCCAAGGCGGCTTCACGAGACACGGCTTCCGGGCGGGCACGCTGGCCAGCACGCCCGACTTCTGCGGCCTCGTGCCAGCTGATGCGCCCGGGCTGGTGCCGCCGCTTGCAGCCGCCAAGCTCGAGGCCCGGGCGGGCGGAATCGACTGCATCTGGAAGGGGACTGACGTGTACGTGGAGTGGACGGTTGCCGCAATCGCGCCCGCCGACGCGCTCACTACTGGGCGTACGCCGGGCGTGGACCTGGTGACCATCGACGGGCGGCGGACCGCGATCGCCGGCAGGCCCGGCCGGTGCATCGCCACCACGCTCGGCAAGCCTCTCGGGATGACCGGCCTCGGGCGGCGGCCGCTCAACGAGCAAGCCGCGATCGTGGTCGGCGGTCCGTTCCCGTCGAATTCGCTGTGCGACTTCGCTCGGGCCGTCGCCGCGAAGGTGTGGCGACGGATCCCGCGTTGACGGCCTAGTAGTCATGGAAGGTGCTGCGCCTCAAGCGGTCGGACGGCCCAGACGTATCAGGACACGCGGCTCATCCGGTTCGCCGCCGCGCTGCGCCAGACGCAGAGCCCGTTCGCGGAGCGACGTCTGATTACCATGCGTTGCACCTGGCCCTCACCGGCACGAGCCGACTCGACGGAGCGCACGGCTTCGGGATGCAGACCATTTGGGCACTGATCCGCAGCATCGGGGGATCGATGGTGCTGTGAAGCGGATGCGCGGTCGCGATGGACGAGACGACGACGAGGCATCTGCCGAACGCCTTCCCCGGGACGATCTTCGAGGGCTGCGTGCCAGCGACACCACCGTCCCGGCGCGACGACCGGTCCCTACCCCCGGTCCGCCGCCGCGACGATCACCTCCCGCACCGACGCCGGACCTTCGACGAACGGCAGCGATATGAGGTGTCGCGGGCGTGCGACTGTCCACTGTGGACGGTCTGACAATCAATCTGTCATTCAACACCAGTCGCCAGTCGACAACGAGGCCAGCACACACACGTCCGATGCCGGCATTTCCGGCGGCAGGCAGCACGGGCACACCGATTACTAATCTACGGATCAAGTGGTAGCAACGTCAGGTCGGCCCGGCCCGATCGCCTGTACGGTCGCGCGGCGTCCCCGAGAGACGCAGATAAGCCCTTCCCTTGCGAGCACGGCGATCGCGCGGTGCGCCGTCGCGATCGACACGTTGTGTGCTACTGCGAGATCGTGGGTCGTTGGGACTAGGTCACCGGGCGCGAGACGACCGTCATGGATCTGTTCACGCAGGCTCGCCGCGATGACCTCGTACGGACCGCGCGGCGCACGCCGCGCCGGCTCCAGGAGCTGCGGCATGATGTTCGCCATTGTGCCTGCGGCGCGTTGGCCAGCCTCGTCAACCCACGCCGCGTAGATCCTCAGCGTTGTCGCTCCGCCGCTGCCGTGACCGAGCCGCCCTGCGACCGTGCGGATGTCGACACCGGCCGCGATGAGCTCAGTGGCCGAGTAGTGCCGCAACGAGTGCAACCGTGTGCTGCGCAGCTTGAGCTTCTTCGCCAGGTAGCGATAACGCTGTGTCAGCGATCGGGGCGGCCAGGGTGTCGACCCGTCCGGCGCCGGAGAGAACAGGAACGCCGACGGTTCGAGCTCGCACCCGAGCGCTGCGCATCGTTCTTTCGAACGTTCACGGTGCGCCTTGAGCATCTCAACAGTCTGCGGATCGAGAGCTACCCGACGCTGCTGCCGCGACTTGGTCTCTTTCTCCTTGACGCCAGCCCTCGGCTGGGCGTTGCTGCGTTCGACCCGCAGCAGAGCACGCCCCAGGTCGAGGTGCTCCCACCGGAGCGCGCTCATCTCGCCACGGCGTGAGCCCGTGACCATCGTCAGCCACAGGAGAAGTCCCCAATCCGGATCACTAGCCCAGGCTTCGTTGAGCATTCGCGCCGCCTCCTCGGCAGATGGCGGATCGGGCTTACTCGGCGCCGGCGGCGGGGTCACGGCGATGGCCGCTCTATTAACGCCGAGGTGCCGCCAGCGCACCGCACGTTCCAGTGATCCGTGCAGAATGAAGTGGATCTTTCTGACCGTGCTGCTGGCAAGCGGCCGACACGTGTGGTCCGGGGCCGGGCGGCCACTGCACAGTCGCCGGCATCGCTGCAGCCGTGCGTAGAACCGCTCCAGCAACTCCGCGTCGAGTTTCGCGGCAGGGAGGTCACCGAAAGTCGGGTTGATGTAGATCCGAATCAGGTCCTGGTACCGCTCCAACGTGGTGTCCTCAAGCTCGGCGACCTCAAGCCACTGGCTCACTGCCTGGCGGACTGTGATCCCCGACTTCGGATGGCGGTCTTCATCTACTTGGGTCAGAAGCCGGGTCAATAGAACCTGGGCCTCGTCGTATGTGGGCGCCGTATCGCGCAGCCGGCGCTCCTCGCCTGTCAGCGGGTCGACTCCCGCGTAGACGATCGCCTGAAAGCTGCCCGATGGCAGCTCCCGGACGTGGCCACGGGAACGACGACGTCGCGGCGGCATGATCGTGACGCTAACACCGGTTCGGTGCATGAACCGGTGCACGAGAGGCTCTCTGCGACCCCGACCGGACTTGAACCGGCGACCTCCGCCGTGACAGGGCGGCGCTCTAACCAGCTGAGCTACGGGGCCTAGACGTACTTCGGTGGTGCTTGGTGGTGCGGCGTGCCCCCAACGGGATTCGAACCCGTGCTACCGCCTTGAAAGGGCGGCGTCCTGGGCCTCTAGACGATGAGGGCGGCAAGCCGCTTCATGCTACAAGTCCCGCCGGAGTGCGCCGCCCAGCATAGAGCACTCGGGACGCGTACGAAGAATCGCCGGAGCCTCAGTGCTCCAGGCCGAGCAGCGCGGCTAGCTCGCGCATGAGGTCGTCGAACAGGGCCTCGGCGTTGCCGTCGCGCAGCGCGAAGTCGAGGTGGCCGAACGCCTCGGTGGCGACCGCACCGTAGAGGCGCATCCAGCACGACAGGTACAGCGCGATGGCACCGACCGGCACGATGCGGCCGATCTGCTCGTGGTAGGCGGCAAGTTGCTTGGCGAGTCGCGGATCCAACGGCTCGAGGTCGACCGGATGCTGGCGCCACAGCTCGGCGAACAGTTCGAGCCATACCTGGCCGAAGCGCATCCCCCGATTGGTAGCCGGGTCGAGATTGCCGGCGTTGTCGATCAGCACGCCCGGTATCGGTGCGCCGAACAGCAGGCCGAATTCCGGCTGGTGTTCCAGGGCCCACACCCGGAACGCGTACGAGGTCGCGAGGAACCGTTGCTTCAGCTTGGCGCTCGGGTCGCCGTCGCGGGCGGCGACGAGGGTGTCGGCGAGCTCGTCGTAGATGCTGTTGCAGAGCGCGCCGAGCAGCTGTTCGCGACTGTCGAAGTACCGGTACAGCGCAGGCGCGGTGATGCCGAGCTTGGCTGCAATGCCGCGCAGGGTCACGTCCTCGGTGCCCCCGGCCACGAGCAAGTCGCGCGCGGCAAGCAGGATCTCGGCGCGGGTAGCCGCCCGGACGCGTTCCCTGCGAGACAGCTGAGAAGGCCCGTCCGGCGGCATCTTGACGTCGCTCATGATCCGTCAGCATAGTGAACGACATTCACAGTTAACACCGTTCACCGCAGCGAAGCATGTTCGCAGGAGGTCGCAGAGATGATCGCTTGGTGGGGATCGCGGGTCGTCCGCTGGCGCTGGTGGGTCCTCGCGGCGGGGCTCGCGTTCGTGATCCTCGGCGGACTTTGGGGCACAGGCGTGTTCGGGACGCTGGGCAGCGGTGGCTTCGACGACTCGCGCAGTGAGAGCCAGCGATCCGACGCGCTGCTCGTGCAGCAACTCGGCCGCACCAGCACCGACGTGGTCGTGCTGTTCCGCAACCCGGCGGCAACCGTCGACGACCCGGCCTACCGGCAGACCGTCGACTCGGTGCTCGCGAAGTTCCCGGCGGGCAAGGCCGCGGCCGTCAATACGTACTGGACGACGCGCTCGCCGACGCTCGTCAGTGCCGACAAGCATGCGACGTTCGCGGCCGTTTCGCTGAAGGATCCCGACGACAACATCGACATGGCGAAATACGACCCGATGCGCGACGCCGTCGCGGGCTCGGGCTACAGCGTCCAGGTCGGCGGAGGGAACGCCGTCGGCGCAGACATCAACGAGCGGGTAAGCGCCTCGATCGGGCGCGCCGAGGGACTGTCGTTGCCGATCCTGCTGGTGCTTATGACGATCGTCTTCGGCAGCGTGGCCGCGGCATCGCTGCCGCTGGCGATCGGCGTGTTCGCGATCATGGGCTCGTTCATCGCGTTGCGGGTGATCTCGCTGAGCAGCGACGTCAGCGTGTTCGCGATCAATATCGTGACGATCCTCGGCCTGGGCCTCGCGATCGACTACGGGCTGTTCATGGTGAGCCGGTTCCGCGAGGAGATGGGCCGCGGCGAGGACGTCGCGACCGCGGTGACCAACACGTTGCGGACGGCTGGGCGCACCGTCGCGTTCTCGGCGGTGACGGTCGCCGTGTCGCTGGCGGGGCTGCTCGTGTTCCCGCAGGTGTTCCTCAAGTCGATGGGGTACGGCGGCATCTCGGCAGTGCTGATCGCCGCAGTGGCGGCGCTGACCGTCATGCCCGCCCTGCTCGCGGTGCTCGGCCCGCGAGTGGACGCCTTGTCAGTGCGCCGGTTCTGGCCGCGACGACGCCGGCCACGCCCCGAGCACAGTTTCTGGTACCGCTTCGCAATGAGCGTCATGCGGCGCCCGCTCGTCTTCGCGCTGCCTATGGTGGCGATTCTGCTCGTGCTCGGCACGCCGTTCCTGCACGTCAAGTGGGGCGGCATCGACACGCGGGTCGAACCGAAGAGCGCCGAGTCGCGGCAGGTCGCCACGACGCTGCTCCGGGACTTCCCCGGCAACGCGTCGGACCCGATCACCGCAGCGATCACGCTGGACGTCCCGGCGGCCAGCGCCGACGGAGCGGCTGCCATGCGGCAGTTCGCGCAGGCCGCCGGATCGGTGCCGGGAGCGCGCGGGGCGCAGGTCGTGGCTGCGCGCGGCGACACCGCCCGGGTCGACGTCAGCTACGACGGCGCCGCGCTCGACTCGCCGGCCAAGTCGGTACTCGCGGACGTGCGCGCGCTGCCGCTGCCGGCACACGTGCAGAGCGCGCTCGTCGGCGGTTCGACCGCCGAGATCGTCGACCGGTTGGACAGCTTCGCCGATCGGTTGCCGTGGATGGCGCTCGTCATGGTGCTGGCGACGTTCGTGCTGCTGTTCTTCGCGTTCGGATCGGTCGTGCTGCCGATCAAGGCGCTGGTCATGAACGTGCTGTCGCTGGGCGCGGCGTTCGGCGCGGTCACCTGGATCTTCCAGGACGGCCACCTGTCCGGCGTGCTCGACTTCACGCCGACGGGCGCGGTGGAGGCCACCCAGCCGTTGCTCGTCCTCGCGATCATCTTCGGCCTGTCGATGGACTACGAGGTCTTTCTGCTTTCCCGGGTACGCGAGGAGTACGACCTGAGGGGCGACAACGTGCACGCCGTCGCGACTGGCTTGCAACGCTCCGGGCGGATCATCACTGCCGCGGCGCTATTGCTCATGGTGGTGGTCGGCGCGTTCTCGGCCGGATCGATCTCGTTCATCAAGCTGATCGGCGTCGCGATGCTGGTCGCGCTGTTCGTCGACGCGACGATCGTTCGGTCGATACTGGTGCCCGCGACGATGCGGCTGCTCGGCGAGGCGAACTGGTGGGCGCCCGGCCCGCTGCGCCGGCTGCACGCCCGCGGCAGGTCAACGCGACAGGCGCCTCGTCCGGGCGGGACGGCTGGCCGCGCGCCACACGGCCAAGATCACGATCGTGCCGGCGATGGCTCCGACGATCGTGGACGCCTTGCGGATGTCGAACTTGTCGTGGAACAGCAACGCGCCGAGCGTGCCACCGGCGTATGAGCCGACGATGCCGAGCAGCACGGTGCCCCAGAACCCGATGCGCGCCGGGCTGTGCACGAACAGCCGCCCGATGGCGCCTGCCACCAGCCCCAGGAGGAACAGCCCGATCAACGATCCCAGCATGCGTTCATTCTGCCGCAGATCCGAGCAACCCTCCGCGGAACCGCAGCCGCCCGACCGGGACCCCGCCACCGAGCACCGGCGTCTCGGCGACGTCAGCGGTCACACCCAGGCGGCGCAAGCCAGCAACGACGGCGAGCCCAGCCGCCCGCGACGCACCGTCGTCGATCTTCAGCGCGACCGCCGCGCCGTCAGGCAGCGCGGCCGCGAAGACCCCCTCGGCGCCGTCCTTGGCGACGAGGCCGGGCACGGCGTGCATGAGCGCGGTAACGACTCGGTCCACCCCACCGACGAGGTCCGGACGCGCGCGCATCGCGTCGGCGACGGCGCGCTCCGGGCCGTCCGACGCTGAAGCGATGCGGGCGAACGCGCGGGCGACGCCGACCAGGCTGAACGCGAACAGCGGTGCACCGCAGCCGTCGACCCCGACCGCCGCCACGGGTTCGCAGGCGAGATCCTCGACCGTTGCCCGCAACCCCTGCTGCAGCGGATGCGCCGGGTCGCGGTAGTCGGACGCGTCCCATCCGTTGACCCGGCAGGTCAGCAGCATGGCCGCGTGCTTGCCGGAGCAGTTCATGCAAATCCGCCCGCGCGGGCGTCCGGAGGCGATCCACGCCTCGAGCGCGGCCTCACCGAGCGGCCAGCTCGGTGGGCAGGCCAGGTCGTCCTCGTCGAAGCCGCCGGACGCGAGCATCGCGCCGACCAGTTCGACGTGCCGCGGCTCACCTGAATGGGACGCGGTCGCGAGCGCGAGCTGCTCCGGCGGCACGTCCAGCCCGAGCCGGACCATGCCCACTGCCTGCAGCGGCTTGTTCGACGAGCGGGGGAAGATCGGTTGCGCGGGATCGCCCAGCTTGGCGACGACCTCGCCCGCGGCGTCCACGATGATCAGGTGTCCACTGTGGACACTCTCGACGACGCCGGAGCGCTCGACGTCCACCATCGCGACGCCCGGGCGCAGCGTGATCACGAGTCAGGCCGCATTCCCAGCAGCCGCACGCCGTCGTCGTCGCGGAGCACCGCTGTAACCCAGCCTCCGCAGCGTCCGTGCGCGAGCAAGGCGACCGAGTCGGACGCGAGCTCGACCGGCACGAACGCGCGATGCTCCCAGTCCATGCGGGCACGATGCCCGGCCAGGGCCAGATCGAGTACCGAGCCGGCTTTGGCCAGATTGTCGCGGGCGCCCTCCAGCTTGGCGATGACGTCGTCGAGCGCGCCGACCAGCGACGGGTTCCCGTCACACCAGGTGGCAACCAGGTCGGGACGGGTGCGCGCGACGCGCGAGCCGGTCATGTACGACCCGGCGGCGAGCGAGAGCCCGAGTGGCCCGCCGGTCAGGCCGGTCAGCGCGAGCACCTCGGCGAGGACGTGCGGCAGGCCGATGACGTGTGCGACGGCAGCGTCCTGCTCGTGGGCGGTCGCCGGGACCGGCTTGGCGCCCAGATCGCAGACCAGCTCGGCGAGCGCAATCCACGACGCGAGATCGGTGTCGTGCTCGAGCGTCAGCGACCAGGGTGCGTCGCGGAACAGCAGCGGGTCGGCAGCGTCCCAGCCGCTGTTCTCCGTGCCGGCCAGCGGATGCCCCCCGACGAACCGCGTCGACGGGACGACCTCGCGAGCCAGGTCCAGCACCGGGGCCTTCAAGGTGCCCACGTCGGTCAGCACCGCCCCTGGGGCCAGATGCGGTGCGAGCGACCGGAGCGCGGCCTCCAGTTCGGGCAGCGGCATCGCCAGGATGACCAGGTCGGCGCCGTGCACCGCGCTGGCGTCGCTCGCGGTGACTGGAAATCCGGCTCCGCTGGCGGCCGACGCAGTGTGCGGGTCGATGTCGTAGCCGACGACGTCGAGCCCGCTCTGCCTGATTGCGTGCAGCAGGGAGCCGCCGATGAGGCCGAGTCCGAGCACTGCTACCCGGCCGAACGACGCGGTCATTCGCCGCACGTTACTTGACCTCGCGGGGTGCCCGGCGGCGCCTGCCCCGCATCGGAGACGTCCGCAATGGCGTATCAAGTACATCGCTCGACTACCAACAGTCCGGGTCACGTGTCAGGATCGAGTCCGTCGTGGGGGTCAACGGCAGAAACGGTGGGGTCATGGCGCAGCGGGGATTCGCGGTCGCGGCTTTCCGCGACGCCGGTCAGTGGCGGTGTGAGCCACTGCCGCCGGCCGTCCTCGACGACCTCGGGGGACTGCTGTCCGCTTTGCGCGGGCAGCCGCCGGAGGGCGGTCCGTTCGTCGTCGCGAACGTCGACGACGAGTTCTTCCTGATCGCGCGCCAGGACGGCCCGCGCATCTCGTTGCTGCTGTCCGACCTGACCGCGGCGGTGGAGTACCCGCTGGCCGAGCAGGTGCTCGCTCGCCTCGGCGAGGAGCCGCCGGAGGACGACGAGCTCGACGAGGTGTGGCCGATCGGCGACCTCGACCTGTTCACCGATCTCGGCTTCACAGAGGACGAGATGGAGCGCGTCCTCGACGACCTCGACGCCTACCCGGACGAGATGCTCGAGACCGTCGTCGAAGGTATTGGTCTGGCCGAGGCCTACACCCAGGCCACGGAGTCCGCACGAGTGCGCCGGTGAGTTACTTCGCCGCCGTCCTGTCCCGCGTCGCCAAGAACTGGCGAGCGGTCGAGGTCGACCTCGACGACTGCGAGAGCCTCGACGACATCGTCGAGACCGCGCGCGAGATTCCCGGCGACGTGCGGCTGCTCGTCGTCGAGCAGGACGACGAGTACGCGGTTCTCGCCCGCGTTGACGACACCGACGACGTTCCCCGGGTCTTCCTCTCCGACGGGCACGCCGCGGACGCCTATCCGCTCGCTGCGTTCGTCGCCGACGAGCTCGACGAGATCGGCGAGGACGTGCTCGACGGCGACGAGGACGCCCCGCCCGCACACGACAGCGCGCCGTTCGGCGACGCCGGCTTGGTCGAGGATCTCGGTGTCTCGGCGGGCGAGCTGCTCGATCTGTGCGCGCGTGAGGGCACGCTGCCCATCGACCTGATCATGGTGGTGTGCGACCGCGCCGGCTGCGCCGACGCGTTCGAGGCCGTCCGCGTGTGACTGGCTCGCTCGACGACGCGGCGATGGTCGCGGCCCTCGACGTGGCCCGGTTGGCGTTGGCAGCTGGCGAGGTGCCCATTGGGGCGGTCGTGCTCGATCCGTCCGGCACGGTCATCGCGTCCGCGCACAACGAGCGCGAGGCCCTGCGCGATCCGACCGCCCACGCCGAGGTCGTCGCGCTTCGCCGGGCCGGTGCGGCTCTCGGCGCCTGGCAGTTGTCGGGATGCACGCTGGTGGTCACTGTCGAGCCGTGCACGATGTGCGCCGGGGCGCTCGTCCTGGCCCGAGTCGCCAGGCTCGTGTTCGGCGCGTGGGATCCCAAGGCCGGGGCGGTCGGCTCGCTGTGGGACGTCGTCCGCGACCGCCGGCTCAACCATCGCCCCGAGGTCGTCGCCGGCGTCCGCGAATCCGAGTGCGCGCAGCTGGTCGCCGCGTTCTTCGCTGATCGCCGCTAGCCGGGGCGCATGTATCCTCGTGCGCGGTGGCGTGTCCGAGCGGCCGAAGGAGCACGCCTCGAAAGCGTGTGAGGTGCAAGCCTCCGTGGGTTCAAATCCCACCGCCACCGCCATACAAATCAAGGGCAAACACCGGGTCAGCCGTCAAGGCCGCCCCGGCGTTTCCACGCTCAGTCTCAGTTTTAGTCCAGCAATCGAAGCCTGATCCTCGCCGGGGTCGAGCTAGATGACTTCGATGAGGCGAAATGATCAGCACCGCCAATCCGGTGCTCAACAACTAATGCACCCACATCTGATCGAACACGAGGATGCCAAGGAGGGTGCGCGTGTAGTTGCCGACGCGGCCGGAGGTCAGCGTGTTCACTTTCCGGGTCACCGTAAAGATCGCCGGAGAGGCGTCGGTGACCCGTCGGTCGACCTCCCGCCACTTCACATTGGAGGCGGCGGCCGGTTCGGTCACTTCGAGATCGTGAGCCTCCGCCGCGATCCCGTCGATCTCCGGGTCGCAGAACTCGCTGATGTTGTTGTTGGTGTCGGAGTTGGCCGGCAGGAAACCGTCGCAGGAGAACAAGGGCGCGTAGAAGTTGTATGGCGCCGGGTAGTCCGCTATCCAGCCGTCTGCCCACGAGATCTGCACCTTGTTCCGCGAGTCGCGATAGAACGAGATTGGGTTGCGCCCTATCTTCCGCACAGTCACCCGGTAGCCCAGTTTCCTCAGCAACTCGGCGAAGTAGTTCGTGAACGGACCGAATGTCTGACCGGCACGAACGTCGACGGTCACTGGCACCCCCAACGTTCCCGATCGGGCGACGAGTTCCTTCGCCTTGACCAGGTCGGGCCCGGCGTAGCTGCCGTCGGTGCCAGCAACGTCGAACGGGCAGTTGTACTCGTAGCCCGGGAAGTTCCGCGGAAATAGCTGGCAGGTAGGCGTGGCCATTTGCGGACCACCGAGGCGCTTGACCAGTTCATTGCGGTCGGTGGCGTAGTTGACGGCCTGGCGGGCGAGCTTGTTGTTGAAGGGCGGTACGCGGGTGTTGAGCTGTTCCATGTCAGTTTGAAGCCACGGGTCGGAGTGCAACAGTGTCGGGTGCTGGCGGTAGAGGCTTTCGATGACCTGCCCGGTCTGCCCGAGGAAGGCTCCGCTGCCGATCTCGAACACGTCGGCGCCTCCGCTGAGCACGCCGTCCCTGGCCTGCTGACTCGATGACTGCTGGAACCGGATCACGTCGGGATAGCCGTCGGGTTGCGCGGCGAAGGACCACTGATGGAAGTAGGGGTTGCGTACCAGGGTGTAACCCGTGTTCTTGACGTAGCGGACGATCCGGTACGGCCCGGTGCCCGGCGGCGGAGCGGTCAGTTCCTTCGCGCGAGGGGCGGTCGGCGGGATGGCGTAGACGAACAGGCTCAGGTCGTAGAGAAAGTTCGGATCCGGGTCGCTCAGGTGAAAGATCACCCGACCGGCCTTGTCATCGGTCTCGACCCCTCTGCCAAGGTCGCAGGGCCTGGCCGGATGGTCGATGCACTGTTGCGCGCCGACGACGCTGGTATAAAACTGCGGGTTGCCAGTCGGCAGGACGAGCGCCCGCTCCAGACTGCGACGGAAGTCCGAGGCCTTCACGTAGTCGCCGTTCGAGTAGCGGATGTCGGGGCGCAGCGTGAACGCATAGGTCCTACCACCGTCGATGGGACGGGGAATCCGCGTCGCCAGATCAGGCACGAGTGTGAGTCCGGCTATGCCGCCTACCGGCCGGAAGGCGACGAGCCCGTCATAGACCGCTCGCGCCACCTCGCCGAAGAACGGCGAGTAGGCATCGTTCGGCGGCTTCGGTCACCGCGGCGGCACTCTGACCGCGATTCCGCCCGGGTTCTGTCCGACGGAGACGGCGTCGTGCAGGCTGCCGTCCGCGGCGATGACGCCGACGCTGTTCGGTGGAAGCGTCCGCAGGCTGGAGTGCGGCGTTTGCGAGACGACTACGGCAGTCGTGGCGGCGACAGCGCCGGCGACAGCCACGGCGCTGCCAACTATCAAGCGGCGCCGGGTGAGTCGGCGCCGGTGTGGCGGGTTGGGTGTGACAGCCGGCGCCGGCCGGTCGCTGTCCGGTGCCGGCTGCATGTCGAGTGCTTGGTCATGGGCGAGCACTTGTTGGTGGAGTCGTTGCAGTGGCTCGCCGGGGTCGACGCCGAGCTCGTGGCGTAGCTGCCGGCGCAGCCGGTCGTAGCTGTTCAACGCCTCGGACTGCCGTCCGGCCCGGTACAGGGCGAGCATCTGTCGCTCGTACAACTGCTCGCGCAACGGGTGCAGCGCGAGCAGCTCGTCCAGTTCACCGATGACCGCAGCCTCGTGTCCCGCGAGCAGCTCGCAGTCGATCGCCGCCTCGATCGCGGTCAGGCGTTGCTCGTCCAGCCGCGCGGCGAACGGGGCCACGAACTCGAAGTCGGCCAGATCGCTGAGAACGTCACCGCGCCACAGTGCGAGGCCTCGCCGCAACTCGCTGGCTGCCGCGGCAGCGACGCCTGCCGCGAGCAGCTGCTGGCCTGCGTCGGCGGCACGCTTGAACTGCTCGACGTCGACGGCGTCAGGTGCGATCGCAAGCCGATAGCGGCCGTTCTCGGTGACCAGCACCTCACCGGGCGAACCCCGACCACGTCCCGGTTCGAGGAGCTTGCGCAGGTGAAAGACATAGGTCTGGATCGTGGTGACGAAGCCGCGCGGTGGGCGCTCGCTCCAGAGCATGTCCGCGAGCTGCTCCACTGACACGCCTGCGGCGCCCGCGACGAGCAGCCTGGCCAGGATCGCACGCTGCTGACGCCCACCCAGCGCCACGACAGCACCCGAGCGAGTGACCCGCAGTGGGCCGAGAATCGCAAAGGCGAGCCGGCTATCAGTCGTTGACGGCGCAGACATCAGTCACGGCGCCTCCCCCCAATAAGACGGCCTGAGAGTACGCCGCTCGGACCGGCAGTCGCCGGGTTCCAAGCGAAATCCAAGAGCCGGTCCGAGCCGGAATCAAGACATCTCCGACGACCCGACGCTGCACTGACCCCTATCAGTTCCACCGCCCGGCGCACAGCCTGCGTCGAATCCCGAAGGAGCACCGCCATGTACACCATCCGCCGCACCACCACCGCAACGCTCGCGCTGCTCAGCCTCGCCGTCGCCTACCTCGCGGCTGCGGCAACGGCATCCGCAATCCCGATCCTGCCCCCAGGCGGAATCCAGGGAAACGTCCAAGTCCAGCCCACCGTCACTCCGACCTCGACTGTCATCACGACCGGATCACCCTGGTGGACGTTCGTCCTCGTCGCAGCAGCAGGCGCCGCGTTCGCGGTCGTCACCGGACTCCTGATCGGTCGACTCCGCCACGCCGAGCCTGCACCGGTCACCGTTGGCTGATGCGAACGCCGGCTGATCGTCACCCCGATCACCCGACCCAAGCGCCGCCCCGCGTTAACGGAGCGGCGCTTCGGATCTGGCCGGAGCAGTCTCATTTCTAGTCTCATTCGCGCGCGTCCATGGACGATCGCCGATGATCACGTAGCGGCTCCGCAGGGATGTCGGCGGTCGACCTCGACGGTGACGGATACCTCGACGTGATCGGCAGCGTCCACGACGCGCGGGGTGTGAACTACTGGCTGACGTTCGGCTGGGACGGCCAGCTCGTCGTAACCGGCTGCGCGCCGAAGGCCGCCGGCGCTCCCACGCCGACACAGCTGCTCCGCGGTTTTTGCCCGACGACGGTGACGTAGGTCGTCAGCCGGACGTCAAAGGCGCGCTGGTCGCCACCAGCACGACCCACGCGCCACCGGGGGCCAGGGATATCGGCCGATCCTTGGAGTCGCGCAGTGTCGTGCCCGATCTCAGATTGGCCCGCGACCAAGAGCCGTCGATGCGGTGCCCGTTGCGGAACACCGCGACCCGTCCGTGCCCGATCGAGTGCGTGTACTGCGACGGATTGCCCTCGACGTCCACATCGCCGGGGTTCACGGTGACCTGGCAGAACTGCACGATGACGTTGGGAGTCGCGATCGGCGCGCCGTCGGCCGCGCTCTGGCGGACGCCTTCGATCACCCGGGCATAGCGCTTGAGCTTCGCGTCCCACTGGAATTCCACCGGCGTGCCGCCGACCTGCGTCCGCAGCGAGGTTGCCTTGCGACTGGCGGGCAGCCCCGGCGAGCTCGACGCCCATTGCAAGCCGATGCTCTTGGCCGAATCCGCCTTCACGGCGGAGCTGACCGCAGCCAGGTTCGACATCACGTTGTACGGCGCGCTTCGGGCGCCGTCACGCGAGAACCCGGGTCCGCCACGGTCCATGATGACCCCGTGCAGGATCGACTTGTCCAAGGTCGGCAACGAGTCCCCGCCACCGCCGGACGCGACGAGGATGACCCGCCCGTACTGGCTGAGTAGTTCCGGATCGCTCGCCCGCACGCTGCGTACGGCCTCGACCGTCGGCTTGTTGGTCGCGAACACGGCAAGTAGCCGGGTCAGTCCGCCTTCGGCCTGCTCGACGTAGACGATGTCAGCCTTGTCGAGTCCCACCTGTGGACGTCCATTCGCGGTGTCGTCGATCTTCACCCCGATGACCGGGCCAGTAGGTGGCGCGCCGAGACCGGTCAGCGGATTCACCGGAGCGGGAGCCGGGGCCGAGGTCGGCGTAGGCGTCGCCGTCGACGAGGTGGAACTCGGCAGCACCTTCGCCTTGGAGTTACCCCCGCTCAGCGCGACGGTGAGGCCGGCCACGCCACCACCGACGACGACCACGGCGACGGCGGCGGCGATCGCCTTCTGCTTCGTGCTCCATTGACCGATGCGGTCGGTCAACTTCAAGGGGTGGCCTCCTGTTGTCCATACGTTCTGGTTAAGGGTCTCAGAGCCGGACGCGAATGCCACGCAGGTGAGGACGAACGCCTCTGGCCGGCCGCGTCACCTCGTCGCAGGCTGGCGCTATGGGCGACCCCCAAAGAGCCGTGAGGAGTGACGCTGCGATGACACAGATCGATTCCACCGACACCGCCATGCGCGACCGAGCGGTGAAGCGGCTGAAGAAGCGCCGCGACTTCGCCGCCCACCTGCTGATCTACACGATGGTCAACACCTTCATCGTCATCATCTGGGCGGTGACCACGCGCGGCTTCTTCTGGCCGATCTTCCCGCGACGAGGAGATCGCGCGCGAGATCGAGCGCCTGCAGAAATCCCGCTGACCGGAAGCAGGCACCGCGAGAGGCCCCGGGCTCCTCGCGGGCCGGGTGACATTAGTCAGGGCGAACGTCCGTTGCCTCGGCACTGCCGGCTGCGACCGTTGATTCCTACTGTTCCCTCAACAGCGAGACAGAAGGGGAACGTGGGTGGAGCACACTGGTGGATAGCAGTGATCGCGTTCGTGGCATTACAGGTCGGATATCGGGTGCTGCCTGGACGAAGCAGCCGACGACGGTAGCCCAGCGCGTAGGCGACACGATTGGTGGCGTGCCGTCGCGGGGGATCGTCCTCGTGATCACCTGCGGATCGGGCACCGTCGGGCGTGCATTAGCCGCAGGTGATCACGAGGGTTGGGCGGCCTGAGACCGCCGGCCCGCTACGGAAGCGTTCCCGGGATGTTCGCGGTGAGACCGTTCGTCTCGTCCGTCAGGACGATGTCGGTGAACGAGACGGTCATCGGCGGGTCGCAGCTCGGCTGGAATGTAGCGGTCACACTGATCGTGTAGTCGGCCTTGCCGTTCTGCACCGGCTCGTCAGCCGCCGCGCTGACGCTCGCCTTGTTCACTGCCTTGGGGTGGTTGCCGCCGCCGTTGATGCACAGCGCGGTGGCGGTGAGCACCACGTGGATCTGGGCCTCGTCGCCCAAACCGGCCTCCTTGGCCGTGACGGTGAGTGTGCTGCCCGATACGGATGCGGAGGTCGCGCTCTGAATGAAGTGCGGGCTGCCGGCCTAGGCGTTTGGAATTGCCACGATGAAAGCGACGATCATCGCCGCTGATGCAATGAGTGTTCTGCGCATGTCGTTGTCCCCGAAATTAATCTTGCGGTGTCCTGAGAGCGAATTCGAAATGAAGCCTGCAAGCTCTGGGCAAATCAGCCGCAACCAGGTGGTGAGCGACAATTGGCAGACACTTCGATGCGCGCACCTGCGTCACGACTCATCTCTTGATCGCGACGCTCCATCGCAGTCCCCCCACTGGACTTTGATGCGACGGTTTGGTGCTGCCGGGCGACCCCCGCTACGGCATCGTACGATGCGTACGCCCAGGAGTCCCTTGTGTCATCGGGCAGAACTCACAAGGGCAGCCCGCTGCGGCGGCGCATTCGGCGAGGGGGCGTGGCGAGGTGGTGCCGTCCGGGGGGAGGGACGATCCCCGCCACGTCCCGAAGCTAGTGTGCCTTTCTATTCCGACGGTCGGCTACGTCCGATAAGGCGATATTTCCGGGACGGTCGGCAGATCACATCAAATTCCGCGGCCATTGCTCGTCCGCATGATCGGGTCTAACCTTCGACCACCAGCTACCCGTTTCAGGGATGGCCGAGCTGCAGTATTCGGGCGCGGACCGGTCCGGCGAAAGGGGGCGCCAAGCGGTGGCCGGTTCCTATTCACGATGCCGAGCTAACGGTTGCGCACGTGCGCCGCCGGAGGCGCACGCATCGCGCTCCACGTGCGTTCCACATGCGCGCATCAACACTCCATTCGTGTCGAGCGATGCACATCGCTGACCGTCGGGGGGGTCGTGATGGCGTTCGAATGCCGCACGTGCCGCGAGTCAGAATCTGACGAGAGTCGGTTACTGGTGTCTCGGCGTGCGGCTCTGTACAGCCCGCACGAAAGGACCAGCTCATGCCCAAGCTTCGGGCGCATCGTTACACCAAGATCTGGCGAGTCGGAATTCCGATCGTCGTAGCCGGACTGCTCGTCTTCTCGATGAGCAGCGTGGCCCACGCAAACCTTTCCGGAAGCACCTTCGAAGGCAACGACGGCAACCTGGTTGTCAACACAACCGGCAACACCGACTGGGTCAACGCGCCCGCGCGGGTAACCGGAACGGACCTGTCCAACTCCAAGCTGGACAACGCGTTTGGGCAGGGCACCAAGGAGGACGATCCCGCCGTCACGGTGGTCAACGGATCGATCCCACCAAACAAGAACGATCTGACCAGGTTCTATGTAGCCAGTGAGTTCGCCAGCGGCAGCAACTTCCTCTACCTGTCCTGGGAGCGAGCCGTCAACATCGGCGCGGCCAACCTGGACTTCGAGCTCAACCAGAACGTGACCGCCGGGTTTACCGGAACGACCACCGGCCCGGTCACACTGAACCGCACCGCCGGTGACCTTCTGGTCACCTACGACTTCAGCGGCAGCGGCACCCCGACGCTCGGCCTGCTCAAGTGGGTCACCACCGGCGCAACCAGCCAGTGCTTCTCGGCGAACGCGCTGCCCTGTTGGGGTAACCGGGTGAACCTTTCGGCGGCCGGTTTCGCCGAGGGCGCGGTTAACACCGGCACGGTGAGTGAGCCAATCGCCGGCGGCAGTCTGACCGCCGGGTTGTTCGGCGAGGCGGCTATCAACCTGACCGCAGCCGGCGTGTTCCCCGCCGGCACTTGCGAGGCGTTCGGCAGCACGTTCCTGAAGAGCCGTTCGTCCTCGTCGTTCCCCGCGGAGATCAAGGACTTCGTCGCACCGCAGCCGGTCAACATCTCCAACTGCGGCACGATCATCGTCAAGAAGGTGACCGTCCCATCGCCAGATCCGACTGACACCTCCTTCGCGTTCACCCTCACCGGTGGACCGTCTGCCGTGAACAAGTCGTTCAACCTGAAGAACGGCGACTCCAACGAGACAGACAACCTGTTGGTGGGCTCGGGCTACGCGGCCGCCGAAACGGTGCCGGCGAACTGGGCGCTGACCAGTGCAACGTGTGACGACGGCAGCCCGGTGAGCAACATCAGCCTGTCGCCTGGCGAGGTGGTCACGTGCACCTTCACCAACACGCTGCAAACCGGCGCGATCCAGGTGACCAAGACCCGTAAGCACGCGGCGGACGGTACTGGTGATCACCCGCAGGCAGGCGTGAGCTTCACCGTCGGTGGCGTCACCAAGCAGACCGACAGCAACGGTGTGGCTTGCTTCGACGGGCTTTTGTTCGGCACGTACACGGTGCACGAAACAGTGCCGGCCGGATACCACGTCGACGCCAACGACAAGCAAGTGACCGTGGACAACACCGCCACGTGCTCCGGCAGCCCGTATGTCGGCGAGACGGTGAGCTTCCACAACACGCCACTGACTGACATCACGGTTAGCGTCAACTCGCAGGTCGACGGCGGTACCGCGTCGACGGTCACATGCACACCGGCCGGCCCCAGCGGTTCGTCCGGTGCCAACGGTGACTTCTCCGGGACGACGACTGACTTGGAGCCCGGTACGTACACCTGCACCATCGTGGTGGACCCGTAACCACCCTGCGCGTGAGCGCGTGACAGTGTCAGGCGCTCACGAGCTCGACACCTAGTAGCACGTCGGCGGCATCCCGGACCCGTTCCGGGGTGCCGTCGTCGTGTGCGCGGCGTTCAGCCCGTGACGGTGAACGGGCGCATCATGTCGTTGTCCTCGTGCTCGAGGATGTGGCAGTGGTGCACGTACGTCTGCGGCTCGGTCACTCCAGCCGGCAGGACGTACCTGGCCCGGATCCTGGTGAAGTAGCCCGGGTTCACCTTGACGGTGTCCTTGAATCCGCGCTCGGTCGGGTCCGGTGGCTGCATCGGGCCGGTCGCGAACGGCGTCGGATCGATGCCCCCCGGGACTCCAGTCGGGGTCTCGTACGCGTCCTCGTACGCCTCGGCATTGAACGGAGTCCGGCCGACGACCTGGAACGTGACCAGGTGCAGATGCATCGGGTGCGTATCGCCGGTCGTGTTGACGTACACCCAGTCCTCGACCGTCCCGGCTCGCGGCGTCTCCGTCACAGGGTCGTCGAAGTGCAGGCCGTTCAGGTTCAGGTACCACACGTTGGTGTCGGTGCCGATCTCGTTCAGCGTGATGAAGCGGGTTCGGTCAGGCGACGGCAGGTTCGCTGCGCGTCCGGGCAGGCTGTCCGGGATCGTGCTCGGACCGGACTGAGTAACAGACGTTCCGACGCGGATCTGCATCACTTGTGTGAGCTGCGGCGCCGGCGTGGCCACCGGCATCATCGGCTTGCTGTTCTTGATCACGAGTGTCTGGCCGGCCAGCCGGCGGAAGTCGACGACGACGTCGGCCCGCTCGGCGGGTGCCAGCACGAGATCGCGCACGGCTACCGGCTTGTCCCACAGGCCGCCCTCGGCGCCGATCTGCCACATCGGCACGCCGCCGAGTCCGAGGTTGAGGATGCGAGCGTTGCAGCCGTTCAGGAACCGGAACCGGTACAGGCGCGGTTCGACGTTCAGGTACGGCCACACCTTGCCGTTCACGAGCATCGTGTCGCCGAAGTACTCACCGATCCAGGTCACGCCGGGGATGTCGCTCGTCGGGTACCGGAACGTCCCGTCCGGGTTGAACTGGCGATCCTGGATCACCAGCGGGATCTCGTACGCCCCGCCCGGGATGCCGATCGGATTCGGTTCAGCGCCGGTGTCGAACTCGTCGCGCAGGATGTACGCGCCGGCGAGCCCGGCGATCACGTTCAGCCGTGTCGTCCCGAGGCCATGGTCGTGGAACCACAGCTGTGCTGCTGGGGTGTCGTTCGGGTAGTGGACGGCCTGGATGTCATCGGGCCCGAATCCGAGCGGCGAGACCGCCGGGCTGCCGTCGCTGTCGGCGGCGACGAATCCGCCGTGCAGGTGGGTCATCAGCCGAACCTCGCGGCCGCGCGGCGTCAGCCGCTCGTCGACCGGGAGCCAGTTCGGATAGATCGCCGGCAAGTTGTGTTTGAACTGGACGTCGAGTGGCTCGCCGCTCTGCGCGACGACCGCCATGCCGAACGAGCCTGCTTGGCCGTCCAGCCCGGACCCGTCGTCGTACGCCCACAGCGGCGTTGGCGGCAGCTGCGGATGCAGGCGCCGGGCGATCTGCGTCTGGCTGAAGGAGTACGCGTCCGGGCCACTTTGCGTCGCGACCACCATCCCGGCGCCGGGCACCGGCAGGGGCTCCATGTACTTCGTCAGCTTGCCGCCGGCTGAGGCCGCCGCGACCCTCGTCCCCGTCGACAACGGCAGCGCGAGTGCTGCACTTACACCTGCTCCATAGCCGAGAAAACGCCTGCGTGTCATGTGAGTCATCACGACCACCCCCGGATACCCAAAGCGTGGGCCGCGCGAAGTCGCCCCTCAACTGGCGTTGGTCCCAGTGTCGATGGGACCTACGACATCGCGAGTGCCTCTAGTCCGGCAGAAGCGGCACCGTGAGGCCTGGATCGCGGCCCAGCAGCACGGCTCGGGTCACCGCAGCGGTGCCGAACCGTTCGCGCACCTCGTCGAGAGCTGCGTCGAGGGCGCTCGCATCGTGCCTGTCGAACGGCAGCGTGAGCTGGACGGCGCCATGCCGGTCGAGGTTGGCGACCGCCACTCCGACGAGCGTCAGCCCCTGGCGTTCGATCATCGGCGTGGCTGTCGACAGGAGTTCCCTGGCCGTCGCGAGGATGGTCTCGGTCTGCGCCGTCGCTCTGGCCAGCGTGTGCGACCGGGTGGCCCGCGAGAAGTCGTCGAAGCGCAGCCGCAGCGTGACGGTGCGCCCGACGCGTCCGGCGGCGCGCATCCGGCGAGTGACCCGGTCGACGAGGGTGACCAGCGATGCGTCGATCTCCTCGGACGATCTCCGCCGGAGGCCGAGCGCGCGCTGTGCGCCGACCGATCCCCGGCGCCGGCCGACGAGCACCGGACGAGGGTCACGGTTGTGGGCGAGCGCGTGCAGATGCCGTCCGGACGCGCGGCCCAGCATCGAGACCAGCGCCGCCTGGCTCAGCTCGGCGACCTCGCCGACCGTCGTGATCCCGCGGTCGCGAAGCTTCTCGGCCGTGACCGCCCCGACGCCCCAGAGTCGCTCGACCGGCAGCGGGTGTAGGAATGCGAGCTCGCGGTCGGGCGGCACCACGAGCAGGCCGTCCGGCTTGGCCACGCCGCTCGCCACCTTGGCGAGGAACTTGGTCCGGGCTACGCCGACCGTGATCGGCAGGCCGACCCGTTCGAGGACCTTGCGCCGAAGCCGCACCGCGATGTCGAACGGCGTGCCCGACACGCGGCCCAGTCCGCCGACGTCGAGGAACGCCTCGTCGATCGACAGTCCCTCGACCAGCGGCGTCGTGTCGTCGAAGACCTCGAACACCGCTTTGCTAGCGGCCGAGTACGCCGACATCCGCGGCTCGACGACAATTGCCTGCGGGCACAGGTGGCGGGCCTGGCGCCCGCCCATTGCCGTCCGAATGCCGTACGCCTTGGCCTCGTAACTGGCCGCGAGGACCACGCCGCCGCCGACGATGACGGGACGCGCACGCAGCCGCGGATCGTCGCGCTGCTCCACCGACGCGTAGAACGCGTCGAGGTCGGCGTGCAGGATCGTGGCCTCGTCCCTCACGAACATATGTTCGCATAGGGGCCGTGCAGTGCGCCGAACCTCTCGGCTGGGGAATGCCCGGACGCAGCCGATGAGCAGACAGGCCGACTGGGCTTTCGGGCGCTCGACCCGTGGCTTGCTCACCGCGGATCTGGCGTTGGTCGACATGGCTGCGAGCTCGTGCTGGAATGGAGTCGCTATGCGGTTGCTCGCGGTGATCGGCGAGGAGCTCGCCGGCTATGAAGCCGGCGGCGAATGGCCGGTGCTGTCAAGCCTGGTCGCGGCGAACGGGCCCGCCTCGGTCGACGTGCGGGTCCTGTCCTTGGTCACCCCGAACAAGCCATCGTTCTGCTTCGGCAATCCATTGGGCCGTGCCGTGGCAAGCACCGGCGGCGGCCCGACACCCCGACCAGGCTACGACGCCGCGGAGAGCGCGCGGCAACGCTTGGATCGAGCGCTGATGTACCTGCACGGGCTCGGTCTGCGCGCGGACGGTGACATCGCGACCACAGGTGCCTTTCACGCCGTGCGGCGCGAAGCGAGCGACAGCAGCTACGACCGCGTGCTGGTCCTGATCCGCGGCGGTCGCGCGAGCCGGTGGCTCGTCGCCCGGCTACATCGATCACTGCGCATTCCCGTCGACGGACCCAGCGAGCCGCCACGGGACGACTGACCCGCCAGAGAGCCGGAAGAAGTATTCGGCAGGTGACAGTCGATTGGGTCGGTGGCAGCGTGTGTCCAATGATTACGAGCACGCACGCGATCATCTACGCCGAGGACGCGGAACGGGCTCGCGCCTTCCTCCGCGATGTCCTCCAGTTGCCCTACGTCGATGTCCACGATGGCTGGCTCATCTTCAAGCTGCCGCCGACAGAACTGGGCATCCACCCTGCCGGGTCACCCGACAGCACGGCGCCCAACGGCCACCACGAGGTGTACTTCATGTGCGACGACGTGCACGCCACGGTTGCCGACCTCAAGTCGAAGGGCGTCGAGTTCACAGCACCGATCGAGGATCAGGGCTTCGGGCTGCTCGCCCGCTTTCGAGTTCCAGGCGCAGGAGAGATCGGCCTCTACCAGCCAAAGCATGCGACCGCGTACGACATGTGACCGCTGCGGCAAGCGCTGCCCGGCACCGATATCAGAACGCCCTGTCATGCCGCCGGCAGTGCGATGGCCGCGCCGTCTCCTCCGCACAGGTTGATCGAAGCGATCTACTGAAGCTCGCGCGTTTCATCCGACTGGAGACTGTGATTGCCGCGCCGGCAGCGGCCTGTTTCGATCTTTCGTTGTCTGTCGATGCGCACACCGGGTCGATGGCTGCATCGGGCGAGCGTGCGGTCGCGGGAGTCACCAGCGGTGTGATGAAGCTCGGGGATACCGTCACCTGGCGTGCCCGCCATTTCGGGATCGCGTTTCGGATGACGTCGGCGATCACGGACTACGAACGACCAATTCGTTTCGTCGATGAGCAGCAGCGCGGGCCCTTTCAGCGATGGTGGCATGAGCACACATTCACCGCCATTGATGGCGGCATGAAAACGCTCATGGTCGACGTCGTCGAGTTCCGATCCCGGTTCGGTCCGCTTGGTGACATCACCGATCGGCTCCTGCTTGACCGGTACATGCCCGTCTGCTGCGCCGACGCAACGCATGGCTCAAGGCCGCTCTTGAGACGCCTCAGTAGGCTGCTCCTGCGCCGCATGCCTGCGTGGGTCTTCATTAGTGAACGGCGCAGGGCAGTCGGCGGGGTTCGCGCCGGCACTCTTCTCGTCCGCTGGGAGATGTCATAGCTGAGTTCTTCGCCTACGCCGTCGATAAGCGGCTTGCGCCTTTCTGGCTCCCATTCGGGCTCCGTCCCAGCAAGGACGGCGTCACCATCACCGACGACGGGACATTCCGAGCGACCTTCGGGTTCCTCAGCGTGGAAACACCGCTCACCAACATCGATGAGGCTCACGTCACCCGTAACTACCGGTGGTGGACCGCCGCTGGCGCGAGAGGGTCATGGGTCGATGACGGGCTAACGTTCGGTACAAACAGCAAAGCGGGCGTCTGCGTGCACTTCCGCGACCCTGTTCCCTCGCTCCTACGGCCGAATGGTCATTCGGCGCTCACCGTCACCGTGGCCGATGCTGACGGTCTAGTCGACCGACTTCAGCCTTAGGACGACCGACGCCTCGGCCACGGAAAGTCCCGCGGTGACCAGCTCGCACACGGCGTGGGGGAGCTGCGACGTTGAAGGATCTCAGCTGTTGAGTGGATCTCAGTACTGGCCAACCGCAGCGTGGATCTTGGAGTCCGGAATGGACGCGTTTCCGGTCGTCGTTTCGGCCCAGACGGCAAAGGCGTTGCCGTTGGGATCGACGGCCACAGCCGGCTCCGATCCAACCTGGTCTGCGGGTGAGAGGAACTGGGTCAAGCCGAGGGTGCTGTCCGCCGAGCGGACGCGGGCCTCGACGCGGGTGCAACAGACAGCTGTTCCTTCGCGGTGTTCCCAGACAACGGCGGCGTTGCCCTGCGGGTCGACGGCGAGGTGCGCCCCCAGCGGGATGGTCGTACCCGTGTCCCCAAGGGTCTGCGTCGCGCTGAGCGTGCCCGCCGCGGTGCGGGCGCGGGCCTGAACGCGATTCAAGATTCCATCGAAGCGCTGCCACAAGAAGACGGCGTTGCCGTTGAGGTCGACCGCCACCCGTGGGTCATAAGCGTTCTTGCCCGCGGCGGACAGGGTCTGGGTCGAGCTGAGTGTGCCGGCCGCCGAGCGCGCACGCGACTGGATCCGATCCACCGTCCCGTCGGAACGCTCCCAGGCGAAGACCGCGTCGCCGCTCGGATCGACTGCAACGTGCACCTCGGTAGCGTCCTGACCTGCAGCCGAGAGAGTGTGCGTCGCGGCCAGGGTGCCCGCTGCCGAACGAACGCGTGCCTGAATCCGCTGGTTTGACCCGTCGAAGCGCTGCCAGGCAAAGACGGCATTACTGTTCCCGTCAACCGCAACCTGCGGGTAGAGCGCATCCTGGCCCGCGGTGGACAGGGTCTGCGTCGAACTGCGCGTACCCGCTAGCGATACCGTACGAGCCTGGATCCGCCAATGAGTCCCGTCAAAGTATTCCCAGGTAAAGACCGCGTTCCCGCTCGGGTCAACCGCCACCTGCGGAAACTCCGCACTCCCGCTCGGGGGGGACACCGTCGCGGTTCCTGTCCAGACGCCGGCCGCCGAGCGCGACCGGGTCTGGATTCGCTCGATCGTCCCGTCGAAATGTTGCCAGAGAAACCAGGCGTCGCCATTGGCATCAACCGCCACATGAGGCAACGATTGCGACTGCCCCTGAGTCGAAATCGTTTGGACCGGGCTCAGAACGCCCGCCGCCGAACGCGACCGGGTCTGGATTCGCTCGCAAGGGCCTCCGGAACAAAGGGTCCCCTCCGAGATCTCCCAGACGTAAACGGCATCGCCGCTGACGTCGACCGCGACCTGCGGCTGATCCACCGGGCCGGTACCGGCAGACAGCGCACCGAGCGGTTGCCAGGTCGCGTCAGCCATAGCAGGCAAAGCGGAGACCAAGACAACGCTAAAGGCCAAGATCGGTAGGAAGCGCCGTCCCCGTCGGCCAACAAGGCTTCGACGCCGCGCCGTGCGAGCGTGAGCAAGCCACGGCGCAATAGACTGAGGATGCATAGACACGAAATCCCCCCGGACTTACGTCAACGCGGTCACCGCGTGGATGGCAAACTAACACACGTCACACCACCCTGCCCAGACCCGATCCGCGATCGTGCCATCCACCGGGCGCCGGTGATCAGCGCAGCCTCGTCAACGCCTCACACTTGATTCGACCAACCAGGTGCCCGCACTTGCCGCGGCATGACTGGACGGGTGTGTGCGCCACATCCCGAAGACGCTGACTAAGACCCGGGTCAGCCGCGTAGTAAGCGATGCTCATCCGGTCCAGGTGACCTGACCAGGGGTGTTCGAGGAGATGGGCGGGAACCCCTCAGTGTGGCTCGTTCTTCGAGCCGAACTCTCGCGCGAGGTTCTCCGGGACGAGGTGCCAGCACGGGGTATGACGCACGCGGACGGCGGCGTGTACGCGAAGGTGCAAGCCGTGGAGCATCTTTCGCCCAACGGCAAGGTGGTCCCTTCAACTTCGGTAGCTGCGAACCACCGCAAGACTGACCGGAAAGGCCGGCTGACCGTCCACAGTGGACGGTCAGCGGGCCATTCGGATTGCGAGCTTGGTCAGCCCTGTCCGTTGCCTGCGTGCACCTGCTCCATCGTGTACGACGGAGCGAATCCACCGTCCAGCGGCTCACCAAAGTCACCGAAT
>WNGL01004144.1_pt1 | contig 46868 bp, 48 predicted proteins | sample 5400591 | NCBI WGS metagenome assembly WNGL01 (sample SAMN13153377, study PRJNA577476) | soil metagenome | isolation source: 80 cm soil or saprolite under Garry oak tree replicate 1 | place: USA:California | collected 2016-06-15 | reverse complement strand
CTCTAACACAGGAAACTGGTCCACGATGGAGCGGAAGTCGTCGAAGGAAAGATCGCGGTCGTCCTCTCGCGAGAGCAGCGTGCGCGGGCACTGCTGGCACAATTCGTTGCATCGACTGGTCGGTTCAATGTAGATCGAGCGCGGCAGCCTCAGCGTGGCTGTAGTCATACGGACTCCTTCATCGTCGCCAAATGGGCGAAAGTCACGGGAGCAAGCGAGCTGTCTGCTCGCAGCAACCGCGCCAGGCGCACCAGATCAGGCCATTCATCCACATCAAACAGCGTCTCCAGGGTGTCTACCTTCAAGCCCTGGCGCTGTGCCAGGTCGACCGTCAACTGCATGACCAGGCTTGTGCTCATGGGAATACCACGAAAGACATCATGTGGTCTGCTCATAGCAATTAAATAGTAGCCGCCATCATGTGCAGGTCCAAGTACGACGTCAGCTTCATCGAGCGCTTCCCTTGCCTTCACAACGATATCCCGGCTGATGTGCGGCGAATCTGAGCTGATAACGATGGTGCGCTGATAGCCTCGCTCGTATGTCCACCGGAAGGCGTGGTGCAAGCGGGCACCAAGCTCTGGCCCTTCCTGTGGGAAGAAGCGCATGTACTGCACGAGCGATGGTGCAAGCGTTGTCATGAAGGCAGAGTAGCCGACGCCGTTTGGCGTGTAGGCCCAGTGGAGGTCGTACGGCTGTCCGGCAAACCTCTGAGCCAGGTCGGTGAGAAAGGCGCGGTAGAGGCGGACCGCCTCTTCGACACCAATCACCTGTGCTAAGCGTGTCTTCGTCACACCAACCTCTGGGTAACGAGCCATCACGACCAGGGCGGTATCAGGCATGGGTCCTCCTCGGTCCTGCATAGCGCACCGTTGTACGCACCATGTAGAAGGCGGCCTTCATACTGCCAGCGATTGTGCCGGCTACCTTCGAGCGACCATGGCTGCGGTGGCGATAGTGGATGGGGACCTCGACGATACGGTAATGCGCCCGCGCCGCCTTGACCAGCATTTCGACAGGCCAACCATAGGTCATTTCGCGCATCTCCAGCGCCGCTAACAGGGAACAGCGTACAGCGCGAAATGACCCGATGTCATGCAGGGGCACACCATACACCAGATGGATCAGACGGCTCACCAGCCAGTTGCCCAGGCGGGCCTGGGGTGGCACTGCTCCACGTTCGGCCCGTTTGCTCACCCGTGAGCCGATGACAAAGTCCGCACGGCCTTCGCGCATTGGTCTCAACATCAGGGGCAGGTCAGCGGGATCATCACTTCCATCCCCGTCCATAAAAATAACCATCTCGGCCCCGAGGCTGCACGCCGTTTTGAAACCCTTCCAACAGGCTCGTCCATAGCCGCGGAGCGGCTCGCTGGCAACGATTGCTCCCCAACGTTCTGCCACAGCTGCTGTAGCATCCCTACTGCCGTTGTCGACCACGATCACCCATTGCGCGAAATCTGGGGGAAGCTCCGCAAGCAGGCGATGGAGGGCTGCTTCCTCATTCAGCGCTGGTATGACAAGGGCAACCTTTTCGGTGACCATACAGCCTCTCACTCCTCTACGCATATTACCATCAGCAACACACCATCCTCATTCGTCATAGGTCGTTCTGTATTTACAGAAAATCCGGCGGGAAAGCCCCAGTCGTTCATGTCGGGGAGGAACTACCGTTCCTTTTGAGGTGAATTGGGGGAGTCTTCAGACTCTCATGCTTACCGCTACATAAATCAATCCAAGGAGAAGCAGGCCGATACCTGGTAGCCAGAGTGAGAGCATGAAAGGCACAAAGTTGCTCGGGGTGAGATGCTCTGCCAGGAGTAATTCAATGATGGCAACTGCCACTACAATGAGGCCTGGCGTCACTGCACCCGCACCTATATAGCCACGACGAGTCATCAATGCTATACCCAGTAGGGCAAGTCCAATGGCAAGTAGAAATGTGACGAGGTCCTGTCCCCTCAGTACAGGAATAACCGGCTTAAAGGAGAGGAAAACGGCCATGCCTATGAGTGTTGTCAGTATGCCGCCTATTACCAGGCGATACGGATTGAGTGCTGCTGCTAACAGCATACCAAGGCCGAGCAATAAAATGCCCACCGGGTAGGCATAAGGGTTTGGGTGCAGTAGCCAGGCTGCTAACACACAGAACACGCCTAAAATAAGCAATAAGAATGCCTGTAGACGGCTATTGGTACGTTTAGCCGCACGTACCGGGTTCTTCCTGGACATACTCTTCCGCCTTCTTATGAGTGATGGATATCAATTGTTGCAAAGCAGAGGATACCCTTTCCTTTGCAAGTAGCGGGTCAGTCGGCCGATGGCGACCTCAGTGAAGAAACAGCCGGCAGTTGGATTATCTGCGTCATCAAGCAGCTCCAGAACACGCTGTATCGGCATGAACTGGCAGCGCAGAATCCCTTCCACTACGCCTTGCGTTGCCTCCAGGCCAGCTTTGAGCCTGAACGTGTCTGGACGTTCCACTTCCAGGTACGACCAGGGAAGCTCGATGCGATAAAAATAGACGCCTTCCCCCTCGCCGGATGTATCCACGTCCGCATTATTGGTGGTTGCAGGTGGGCCTAACGGCTCAAGCATATCCAGGCGAATGGCGCCTTTGACCATTTCCTCGGTGAGTTCCAGGAGCGCCGTTTGGTGGTGGAGATGCTCCACTCCTTCTTTTGACTGCCGGGCGAAGAGATTCTCTTGCTCGGGCATCTGCGTGTACCCCCGTGGAACTGCCAGAACCGGTATGGTGGGGTGATGAAGCCTGCGCTGCTGCCAGAGAATCCCGACATAGATCTGGCGAGTTTCAGGCTCTTCTGCGTAAGCCGCGATGACCGATCCCCCACCGGCGTACTCGCGTTTCCACATGCCATCGTAAGGCCGCCCTGCCAAGGCATTGGGGTGCAGGCCGTAGATATAGGCGATACCGATCATCGTGTTGGTGGCAGTGAACCACTCCAGGGCTTGCATGTCACTTCCTTGCTGTTGTGCATACGCTGCCAATAACTCCTCGAGTCGAATGCCGTTGGCTTTGAGTTCCCAATCTCGGACGATCAAAGGGTCAAGCGCATAGGAAGGTTTCTCTCCGTTGCTCTTCATAGATGCTGCTCCCTGCCTTTCACCTGGCATGTAGGCCAATCCATTGTAGAATTAGACCGCAAGCACCGTTGAGAGCAGGGCTCCAAAGTGGTAAAGACGCCAGGGAGCCAGCAGTGGGCAACGAGCAACTCGACGGTCCAGTCCATTCACCGACGTTCATCATGCTCACTTGCTTGAGATCATCCTTATGTGCTGGGGGCTGCATGACCTGGGCGTAGGTATCCAGACGTTTGAAGGCGACATGCCAGTCGACTACAAAGAAGCATGTGCTTTTCACGAACAATCGCCTCTACAATCCTGCTACACGCAGTTGCTGGAGTTGGAAGTAGACTGCCCCCAGCACCATCCCGAAAAGCAGGTCGATGGGAAACGTGGAAAGGAACCTCCCAAAATCGAGGTTGAAAAGTGCATGATGGCTCATGATGTTCGCAAGCAGCAGTGAGAAGACGAGCCACCAGGCAAAGCCGAACGCAAGCCCCCAGAGGAGCGCGCGACTGATCGTGATCATCCTCTCCCGCTGGAGCGCACCAAAGATGAGACCAAACACCCCACCCAGCACGAGAAGCAAGAAAAAGCCGGCGAATCGACTGATGGTCGGGTTTGCAATGGTGATCCCAAACCAGTGTAACGCTTCCGGCAAGAGGCGTCCTGGCGTCCCATCAGTTACAAAGTTGAGCATGGCCAGCACCAGGCCGGCAAGAAGCCCTGCCAATAGACCTCCGCGTAGTGTTTGCATCGCATCCTTCTCCTTCTCGTCCTATACCAGCCAGCTTGCAATGCGTGCTAAGCGAGTCCATATCCATTCCCCTGGTGCATACGCCAGGCCCACATAGAGTTGGAGGGATAAGATCGTCGCAAGGATGGCTCCCAAACGTGTAAAGAGTCCAAACAGCAGGCTGATGCTCACCAGCAACTCTGCTGTCCAGACGCAGGCCGCCAGGGGCACAAATGCTGTGCAGCCGGTCGGCGTTGCCAGGCTGGAACAGCCTGCAAGAAAGGTATGCTGGAGGAGCACTCCATACCCAGGGATAATCGTGTGCTGTGATTCACGAATGATGTATGGATACAGCCCTCTGAAGCTGGGGGGCATCTTCCAGAAAAGCTGCTGGAAGAAGAGGTAGCTCACAAAAATACGGATCAAGGCGAGACCTGTCATACTGCGCTCGCTCAAGGTGATCGGGGTGGTGGCAGCACCACTCTCATTGGCTCCCGTGATTGCTACCCGTTTGCGGTCACGGGCTGATGCTGAGATACTCATGAGTCCGGTGCTCCTCTATTGGATGTAGGGATAAAAGCATATTCACACATAGTATACACGAAATAAGAGGCAGCTATTTACAGCTTCTATGTTTGAGAAAGGATGCCCTGCTCGGCTTCGATCTCCTGATACACACCCTATTCTGGCACAAAACGACCGGGCCAGAGCAGGGAGCAGAACGAGGAATTCTCCGCGAGAAAAAGTCGAGAAAAAAGGTGTCTCTTGTTTCGTGTATACTTATGAGGAGAAGAATGAGGCACTGCTAACAATGCACAAACGTTTAAACAATATCGTGGCTCCTTCTTCTCCTGGAGAAAGTTCTTTTTCCTCGTATGGAGGATTGTCTCATGTCGACTGCTATTTTTCGTACTCGGGATGGGCAAGCGATTGCCGTGAGTGCTGTGTGCGATGGTGGAGACCAGGGGTGTGGCGGAGGTCTCCTCTTGCTCATGCTACAAGCGATGAAACGCCTGGAGCCTGGGGCAGTACTCGAGGTGCGTTCCACCGATCCGGGAGTTCGCGAGGATCTTCCCGCCTGGTGCCGCATGACGGGGAACGCACTGCTTGCGGAGCAGGAAGGGGAACAGCGCAACCGTTATTTTCTGCGAAAGGCCTGAGTGACGATGTGTCTTCCTTCTCGTGCTGATCAGGTGCTCGACCTGGGCGAACAGGGCTGTGGGCAACTCGTCATGGAACTCATGCTTGCCATGTCCACTCTCGCTCCTGGACAGACACTGCTGCTGACCGCCTACGACCCCGCTGCAGCTGGAGATATTGCCGCCTGGTGTCGCATGACCGGCAACACCGTGCTCCAAATCCTACCAGATTCTTCAGGCCGTCAATTTCTGCTCCAGAAAGGACCGAACCGCTGATGTTGAACAACTTCTGTGTCAACCTGACACGCTCAACCGATGATCCCGATCGCGCCACCGTGGCCATGGTGGTCGCCAATGCCGCCGTCGCCTCTGGCAAGCAGACCATGGTATTTTTAAGTAGCGAGGGAGTGCGCCTGGCTGTGAAAGGCGTCGCCGACCAGATCAGTGAAGAGGGCTTCCAATCGATGGCAACCCTGTTGCAGAACTTCCTCGCCGCTGGCGGCAGCGTCTGGGTCTGCTCGCCCTGCTTCAAAAAGCGCGGCTACACTGACGGCGATCTGATCGAGGGGGCAACCATCGTTGGCGGGGCCAAGCTCGTCGAGTTCTTATCCAACGACGGGACGGGGGTTTCGTACTAGCAAGGAATTCCCCCCGATTTATCGAGGGGCGAGCGTAGCGAGAGGAAACGAGGGCTTTTCTATGGCGAAGGAACCCCTCATACGCGCATTGCGGGGAGAGCGTGTCGAGCAGACGCCCTGGCTTCCGCATATTGGGACGCATGCCGCACAACTCCTTGATGTGAGCGCAGAACGCTATCTGCAAGATGCCGAGCTGCTTGCACGCGGTGCGGTTCTGTGCGCGGAACACTATCGTTGCGATGGTATCCCACTCCTGGACGACCCGCAAATGGAAACCATTACGCTGGGATGCGTCGCACACTGGTCGGAGCAGGGACCGCCATCCATCGTCTCCTCGCCGCTCTACGGGCTCGTGCCAGAACAGGTTGTCGCGCACCTCCCTCCTCTTCCCGATGAGACGACAGGGCGCTGGCCCACCGTAATCGCCGCTGGAGCACAGGTAAAGCCTGAGCTAGAGAGGCGCGACGTCGCCCTTGTGGGCATAGCGGCTGGTCCCTGCACGATCGCCTACCAGTTGCGTGGCATGGCGCTATTTCGTGACCTTTTCCGCCATCCAGAGTGCGCCGCCCGGTTGTTCGCCTACGCAGGTCAGGTGAGCGCGATATCCGCCCGTATCTATGCAGAGGTGATCGGCTGCGACATCGTTGCCATCAATGATACACCGGCCACGATGTTGCAGCCCGCCTATTTCCGGCAGTATGTGCTTCCCAATCTGCAGCCTGCGTGGCAGGTGATCCATCGGGCCGGCAAAACTTCAAGCCTCTGGGCATGAGGGGAGAGCGTCAGAGTCATCCGTGAGATGGCGGGCAGCGGCTCACACAGTGTTGCCATTGACGAGTGTATGGCCCTCTCCTACGTCGGGGAAATTGCAAAGGCGCATCACATCGGTTTTATCGGCAACTTCCATGTGACTGCCGCGCTCTTTGAGGAAACTGAAGACCCAACAGCGGACGTGCAACGCTGCATAGACGAGGGAAAGCGCTTTCCTGGCTATGTTTTCGGCCTCGGAGGGCCATTGACCCAGCATATTACACGTTCAAGGCTAGAGGAGGCTGTCGCTGCCTACCGTGCGCGGCGATGATGAGAGGTGTGGATCTTCTCTTCTGTCGCCTGTCCTCTTCTCCAGCGTTTTCATACAGGCCGAGATGTTTGTAGAAGGCAAGCAGAGCAGGCATCGCCCGACAGCAGCCTGCTACTTGAGCAGAACTCACGGACTTTATTTTTGCAGTGCAGAAAGGTGCATTTCATGTCAACAACAACTACCACCCCGCGTCCCTCCTACCTCGACACTCTTGAACCCGTTCTCGCCGAGATCATTGCCCCAGCTGCTGGCGAAATTGACCGAACGGCAGCGTATCCACAGGCGGCGCTCGATAGACTTGCCCAGGTAGGACTCCTGGGACTGGTGAGCGCAAAAGGGGTGGGAGGACTCGGAGAAGGAATCCGCGCCGCCACCTTTGTCGTTGAGCAGATAGCAAGGTACTGCGCCTCGACTGCCCTGGTCGTCTGTATGCATTATGCAGCTACAGCGGTTATTGAGGCTCATGGACCACGAGCAGTTCGAGAAGCGATTGCTGATGGCCGCGCGGTCACGACCCTGGCTTTTTCAGAGACCGGCTCACGCAGCCACTTCTGGGCGCCAGTGAGTACGGCGACAGCCTCTGGTGACAGTGTTCGACTCGACGCCAGGAAAAGCTGGATCACGGCCGCCGGAAAAGCAGACCTGTATATCTGGTCGAGCCGTCCACTCGCGGCTGAGGGCATGAGCACCATCTGGCTCGTTCCTGCCAATGCCGAAGGGCTCCGCGTCACGGCGCCATTTGATGGGCTGGGGCTGCGCGGCAACTACTCAAGCCCTGTCTCGGCTGACGGAGTTATCATCTCTCGAGACGCCATACTAGGCGAGGACGGCAAGGGCTTCGATATCATGATGAATATTGTCCTTCCCTACTTCCAGTTCATGAGCGCTGGCTGCTGCCTTGGGATGATGGAGGCAGCAACGACGAGGGCAGCCGCCCACGTCGGTGGAACAAAGCTCGAGCATATCAGTCAATCCCTCGCTGATCTGCCCACGGTGCGCGCTTATGTTGCTCGTATGCGCATCAAAACCGATATGGTGCGCGCATTCATGCTCGACGGCCTTGATGCTCTTGAAAGCGGCCGCGAAGATGCCGTGTTGCGTGTGCTCGAGGTCAAAGCTGCGGCTGGTGAGACATCAACCGAGGTCACAGATCTGGCCATGCGCGTATCTGGTGGGGCCGCGTTCCGTAAGGAGGTCGGAGTCGAGCGCCACTTCCGTGATGCGCGAGCCGCAACAGTGATGGCTCCAACCACTGACGTTCTGTACGACTTTATCGGCAAAGTCGCCTGCGGTATGCCGCTATTCGGCTAGAAGAAGGAAGGGAGCTACCTATGCATGACGATGCCGTTCTGCTGCTAGGAGCAGTTGCATATGATCCCAAGGTTGTGACGATCTGGGAGGGGTTCAAAGCCTATTTCGTGCGCCAGGGACTCGGGATGGACTACGTGCTGTACTCGAACTATGAGCGCCAGGTCGAAGCGCTCATCGACGGACACATTCACGTGGCGTGGAATTCTCCCCTCGCCTGGGTACGCGCCCGTCGTCTCGCCACAGCCAGGGGACTAGAGGCCCGGGCCATCGCTATGCGAGATACTGACTGTGATCTGACCTCCGTTGTCGTGGTGCGAGAGGATGGGCCTATCAAGGCAGTGGCGGATCTCAAGGGGCGGGTCATTGCAGTCGGTGCGGTGGATTCACCACAGGCCACGCTCCTTCCGCTTGCACATCTGCATACCCTGGGTTTCGATCCAGGCTTGGACATCGTGGTTCACTATCATAATGTGTTCGCCGGCAAGCACGGGGACCACATCGGAGGGGAGCGCGATGCCGCACGGACCCTCCTTACAGGTGAGGCCTCTGCAGCGTGCCTGCTTGAATACAACTATCACCAGTTTCTCCTAGAAGGAACGCTGCCTGCCGGGACAACACGCATGCTCGCCCGCACCCCTTCCTTCGACCACTGTAACTTCACCGTCGTGTCAACAGCCCCACCCGAACTGGTCGCCCACTTTCAGTCGCTGCTTATCGACATGTCTTATGAGGATCCGGATGTGCGACCACTGTGCGACCTGGAGGGATTACAAGCGTGGTATCCAGGAAGAGTAGACGGCTATCAGGCCCTTGAGGCGGCTGTAGCGCTTGCTCACTTTTATGATCAGGAAGGGAACATTACGGCAACCGACTATCAATTCTGAGGGAAGAATGCCGTATACATGAGAGGAGGGAGATGAACATGACGCTCGCCCATACCAATCCGCAGGGCGACGGGGGAGATCTGCTCCATCGTCTCTGGATCTATACCAACTACGACTGCAATCTCTCCTGCAGTTATTGCGTGGCAGAGTCCTTTGTAGGGGCCGCGCGCAACGGACTCGCGCTCCCACAGGTCTGTCGTCTGATCGATGAAGCGGTAATGTTAGGGATGACGGAACTCTTCCTGACAGGAGGCGAACCATTCATCCTGCACGACATCTTCTCGATGCTGCAAGATGGCCTGGAACGCATGCGGGTGACTGTGCTCAGCAACGGCATTCTGCTCAAAGGCAAGCGTCTCGGGCAGCTCGAGGCCCTGCCGCACAGGGAGCGCCTGACCGTCCAGATCAGCCTGGACGGCTCGAATGCCGCGACTCATGATGTTTACCGTGGTGCAGGAAGCTGGCAGAAGGCCATTGACGCTATCATGCGCCTCAAAGCTGCAGGATTCCATGTGCGTTTAGGAACCACCCAGACGCCCGAGAATAGCCAGGACCTCGCTGCCATGTGCCAGCTGCATCGCGCGCTTGGGATCCCCGATGAAGACCACATCATCCGCCCTCTCGTCCGTCGCGGATTCTCGGCGAAGGGCATGGCTATTGCACTGCCCGCACTCGAACCGGAGGTGACCGTGAACCGCGATGGGGTCTACTGGCACCCCGTCGCGACTGCCCCCGATTTGCTGATCTCACCCCGTATCTTTCCACTGTACGAGGCAGTCGAGCAGATCAAAGAGATCCGGGAATCCCTGCTTATGATCACTGGAGGAGCTTCCAGTCGCTTTCGCTGAGGGTGAACTCTCTGCGCTCCGTGCGAGTGCCTGATGCGAGATCACTTGTGACTATGGGTGCTAGAGGGTGGCCAGCCATTTACTTATTCTTTACCTAAAATTGCATTTCCATTGAGGTACGTTAGCTATCTTATAGGTAGCGCTGATGTAACGAGCACTCCAGCTAAACTCTGATGGGTTGCCTGATGCGAAGAAAGAGTGCATGACAATGGAAAAGCTTTCGACCTGTCTAAAAGAGAACACAGCTTCATTGAGGAGCGATGCCTATACCCTGGAGAAGACCCTGGCGGTCACCCAGCTCTATGACGAGTTCCGGCCACGCATCTACTCCCATAGTTATCGTTTGCTTGGCAACAAGCAAGAGGCTGATGATGTCACGCAGGAAGTATTTGTCTCTGCCTACCTTGCCTGGGATAGCTTGTATGCTCGCGATAAGCTCTCTGGGTGGCTCTACCGTATTGCGACAAATTTGTGCATGGATGTTCTACGGCAGCACAAGCGTAACTCCTGTTGGGTATATGAAGATGCCCATGACGTAAGCAACGAGGATGATTCCCTGAGGTCATCTCATAGTGGAGGCATTCCTGAGATTGCCGAACGAGAGCATATTCAGCGTACTTTCGCACACCTGCCGAAAGGATATGCCCTCCCATTGCTCCTCAATGCTGCCAGGGGGATCCCGTATCAGGAAATAGCGGTCATTGTCGGTATTTCGCCGAGTGCTGCAGCGATACGTCTTACGCGTGCGAGAAAGCTGTTTGCAGAAGAGTATCAGCGTCTGGGCAGTGACGTTGTCAAAGAACAGGAACAGCGGCTGTGAACAACACCGCTATGCCAGCGGTCTCCAGAACAGGGAACGGCGGAGCCTTCCACCTCGTCGTCTGTAGGATGATGGTGAGCGGTTCTCCCTCCCCGATTTTTAGGGTCCGGGGTCTCGGCATTATTTCATAGACCCATGACACTGTTGCAGCAGGAAGCATGGTATGCTATCATCCACGCAGCAGCAAGGAGATCAGAGTGTGGTAACGCGCATCCTTTTGGTGGACGACGACCCGCATCTCGTCCCATTAATCCAGCGCGGCCTCGCCTATGAGGGCTTTGAGGTATATACCGCCATGGACGGCGAGTCCGGTCTGGCTGTCGCCCGGACGCTTCAGTGGCGCGGATCCGGGCGGTGCTGCGTCGCTACAAGGCAGGAGGTGAACCTTTTTTCTATGCTGACCTGGAACTCAATCAGGCCACGCGGGAGGTATGGCGGGCTGGAAACCTGGTGGAGCTGACATCTCAGGAGTACAAACTCTTGCTACTCTTCATGCGTCATCCCAGACAAGTACTCAGCCGAGAGCAGATTCTAGAGCGCATTTGGGGATACACTAGCGAGATTGACACGCACGTGCTGGAAGTGTACATCGGTCATCTGCGCCAGAAACTGGAGGCCCAGGGTGGTTCTCGCCTGATTCACACAGTGCGCGGCTTTGGCTATACGTTAAAGGAGTAGGGGAATGTATATCCGTACCCGCCTGGCTCTATTGTTCATGCTCATCCTGTCCGTGGTGCTGACGGCTTTTAGCGTGACTATCTACCAGCTCACGAAGAGTAATCTCCTCACGGAGATCGACACAGATGTGCGCCAGCGTGCCGCCATGTTAAATCTCGCCACACATCCCTACCCTGAAGAAACCACTATGCGTGTGCCGAAACTGGATGTCTTCGCCTCACCAGACATCTACCTCCAGGTTCTGGACCAGCATGGGGGAGTGCTAGCCAGTTCAGGCAATCTGGGTAACAGAACCTTGCCCCTGATGCGGGATGCGATCGCAGCTGATCAGGTGAGAGAAGTGCGTGTGGGCAGCATACTGCTCTTCGTGTATGGCCAGGCAGTGCTCGTCCACCACAAGTTGCTTGGATATGTGCTCGTTGCCTGCTCGCCCCGAAGGATCTATTTTGCTCTTGGGAGCCTGCTGCACATCCTCATTCCCGGGGTGATTGTCACGCTGGTACTGGCAGGGCTGGCGATCTGGTTGCTGGTACGCCAGGCGATGCGTCCCCTGGAGCGGCTGGCGACGACTGCCGCTGACATCGCCGCCGCTCAAGATCATTCCCGCCGTCTCTCTCCACAAGGATCACCAGACGAAATCAACCGCCTGGCGCACACGATCAACGGCATGCTCCAGGCCCTGGAGGGCGCTTACCAGCAGAGGCAGAAGGTCAACGATCTCCAGCGCCACTTTCTGATCGACGTTTCCCACGAGCTGCGTGCCCCCTTGACAATCATGCTTTCCTCCCTTGACCTGATCAGAAGAGTAGGAGCGACGGACCCGGACTTCCAAGCCCATTCCCTGGAGCGGATGCGTGTGGAAGCCGAACGCATGGCCCGTATGGTGGCGCAATTGCTCATCCTTGCACGCTCCGATGCCGCTGTTGCGGCAGCTCACGAACCCGTACTGCTGGGAGATATCGTGCTCGAGGTCTGCCGCCAGAGGCCTCCGACCGACAGCGCCCTCGTTCTGGAGTGCCGGGGTATGGAGTCTCTGGAGGGTGTGCTCGTCTGGGGCAACCCGGACTACCTGAGGCAGCTCTTTCTGATCCTGCTGGACAACGCCTTCAAATACACTACCGCAGGCGAGAGAGTGGAAGTTATTGGAGCCCTGAACGAGGAGACAGTAACTGTCACAGTGGCCGATACTGGCATCGGCATTGCCGCGAGCGATCTGCTCAGAATTTTTGACCGCTTCTACCGGGCCGAAAACGCTCGCTCCCGGCCTGGTGCGGGTCTGGGCCTTGCCATTGCCCAGCGTATCGCCGAGCAGCATGGCGGGGAGATCCAGGTTGAGAGCGAGCTTGGCCAGGGCAGCCGCTTTACTGTCACTTTCCCGTTGCTCGAGTAGGTGAGATTGCCGTCGAAATGTCTCTTCAGTACAGCGGGCCATTGGAACAGATTGAAATTGAGCGTCGTCTTCTATTGTTCTTTCATACAGTGAAGACTCCTCTCTCCCCAAAAGCAGGTGAACCGGTTCAACATCGGGAGACTATAAAGAAAAAAGACCAACACGCTATGGCCTGCTTTCCACAGGTGAGCCCCCACCGCAAGCACATCAGCCGCACGCGTGTGAAAGCCAGGACAGACGAGAATGGTAGTGGTCGCCTCTGGATAGGGTATGTTCCATCCGCTGACTTTATAATCTCCACAGAGTGGTGGAAAGGTCACTGCTTCAGCTGGAATATCCAATTCGAATGGCGATAGGGTATAGCGATCAAACAGGGTCTTTTTCTTGGGGTGGATAATTGTTGCTACGATAAAGAATGCTACAGCTACAATGATGCCTGCTATTACCACACTTCCACCCAGGCTACCGAGGATAATCTGTTTGCGTGAAGGACAAGGGATATGTATTAGCCGCAATTGAAACATAGTATCACCCGAACTTTCTCGTCTCCATTGATTTGAAAGGTTGTTTACCTTATACGTAACCACCCATTCCGCTGAGGTTTTATTCCTCTTTTAGGGGGAGATCGTCGATGAAGCATCCAGATTCATGGCTCTCGATATAATCAGGCATTTTGCCTGATTCCGATAGCCTCTCGTATAATAGGAGCAGGATCGTGGCAGACCACACATCGAGCATGCGGATATACCGATGCTCGGGGCGATGCCTTGAAGCAAGGAAAGATCGCATGCTCGTAACGCGTGACCTTTGCTGCCATAACATGTGCAATACTACGCATCATATTGAGCATACACCAAAGGCCAGCGCAAACACTGGCACAAGGTGCATGAGACGACTGCTAAGAGCCGAGGAGGGAGATCATGAGTAATGTGCCAATTGCCGACTATGCCCTGCTGTCAGACTGTCGCTCAGCCGCACTGGTCAGCCGCGCAGGCTCCGTCGATTGGCTGTGCTTTCCCCGCTTCGATGGGCCGTCGGTCTTTGCCCGGCTGCTGGACGATCAAGCGGGACACTGGTCAATCTATGCGGTTGGTGCCTCCGAGGTGAGTCGCCGCTACCTTGAAGGGACGATGGCCCTCGAGACCACGTTCTGTACCCCAACGGGCGTCGCTGTGCTGGTCGATGCGATGGCGATCGGTCGCAATGAGCGCGGACACGAACTGGGTGTCAACTCGCCTGGGGTCGTGCTCCGTTCAGTGTCCTGCGAGAGCGGTACGGTGGAGATGGAGCTCGAATACGCACCCCGCTTCGAATACGGCCTCATCTATCCCCTCCTGAGACCAATTCAGGGAGGTCTAGTCACCCGTGGCGGCGCGGATGTCCTGGTGCTCTCCTCACCAATAGCTTTACAGGTAGAAGGCTCGCTGGCACGCGCTCGCTTCACCCTCCAGGCTGGTGAGCAAGTAGGCTTCGCATTGCAGCACCGGGCTAGCTGGGAGGGTGCCCCACAGGTGTGTACACCGGCGGCGATGACCGATTACCTTCACGACACCATCGTGGGATGGCGCACCTGGTCAGACATGCATCAGCGATACGCGGGACCGTGGCGGGATCTCGTTCACCATAGTGGCCGTGTGCTGCAGGCGCTCATGTTCCGTCCTACGGGAGCAATCGTCGCCGCGCCGACCACCTCGCTGCCCGAATCCATCGGGGGTGAGCGCAACTGGGACTACCGCTACACCTGGGTCCGTGACGCCAGCCTGACGCTGGAGGCGCTCTGGGTCGCTGCCTGTCCCGATGAAGCGTACTGGTTCTTCGCCTGGATGGCTGGCGCAGTGGCTGCGCAGATTCGGCGGGGTGCTGAGCTCCAGATCATGTTCGGAGTTGGCGGCGAGCACGACCTCAGCGAGCGCACACTCAGCCACCTGACTGGATGGCGTGCCAGCCGACCTGTGCGCATCGGCAACGGGGCCTGGAATCAGCGCCAGCTCGATGTCTACGGTGAGCTCCTCAGCGCGGCTCGCCTCCTCCGCAACCAACTCGGTGAGCTCGATGAGGTCACATGCACCTTCCTGATCGAGGTTGCCGATACGGCGGCAGCACGTTGGCAGGAGCCTGACCAGGGCATCTGGGAGGTACGTGGAGGCCCGAGGGATTTCCTCTACTCTAAGCTCATGTGCTGGGTGGCACTCGACTGTGCCATCGAACTTGCCGACACATTGGATGCGCTTGACCGGATTGATGGATGGGCAGCGGCGCGGGAGCGGATCCGCGCCGCTATCCTCGAGCGCGGTTGGAGTGAGAAGGCCGGAGCGTTCACGCAGGCGTTTGGCTCCGATGACCTGGATGCCTCCGCGCTCATGATACCGATTGTGGGATTCCTGCCCGCTACCGATCCACGCATGCGAGCCACCATCGATGCCATCGCCGAACGGCTCACCGATACGCATGGTCTGGTCTACCGTTACCGCGCCTCCGATGGGCTCGCGGGCTCGGAAGGGACATTCCTGCTCTGCACGTTCTGGCTGACCCACGCGCTCGCGCTGGCTGGCGAGGTCGAGCGGGCCAGGGCGACCTTCGAGCGGGCGGTTGCTTATGTGAATGATGTTGGGTTGCTCGCCGAGGAAGTAGACCCGGTGAGTGGTGAATTGCTGGGCAACTTCCCGCAGGCGTTCAGTCATATCGGCCTTGTGAATGCGGCCTGGGCCATCTCGCAAGCGGAGTAATGACTGGCCAGAGTTAGGTGAAATGCAGGAGCCAGCAACCCCAGAAGAGCAACTACATTACCCTTCCAGGCGACTGGGTGTCTTCCCCTGGCTCCTCCAGCACTGCATAGTGCGGGCAAAATCCTCGACCGCCTGTGGACCTGCCACCTCCAGTCCTTGCTGAAATTTCACTGGATCAACATTGCGATAGCCCATGAATTCTGCGTAGAAGCCCGCCAGGCGTTCCCCGGCTCGCCGGCGTGCTCGCACATTCAGTAGATAGTTCAAAACAAGCTCAATGGTTGAGGGATCGGTCCAATCGGAACGGAAGAGCACCCTGCCGCTACGCCCAATGATATAGGTCATATTAGATAGTGCCCCGTACATCTTGTGCCCTGTCCCCAGCAGATCATCGACCAGGATGGGCCGTTCCACCTGACCACGCTCCTTGAATGCCCAGGCATGGGCTAGCTTCTGCTCCATACTGCGGTGCGAGCCATAACGCTCTCCTGGATGGGCCTCCCGTGCATATTTATCCGCTTTGCCAACATGCTGCTTTCCCTTTTGGGTTTCCCCGCCAGGTCGGTTAGGTGTCCTAAGAGGTGGTATGGTCTCGACCTCCTGCATCTTTAGATGCGATCTACCAAGCGCCAAAGCGGCGCACCTCGACGAAACACTGATCCCTTTTCTGATAGGGACGCCCTCGGGTAAAGGTGATCTGTGCTTGTTCACAATACGCCACAATGACCTCATTGATGAATTCTGAGACTGATAGGTGATATCGGGTGCATGATTATTGCTACCCGCGCCGCAACCTTCGATCTCCTGACGACCCGCTATCTGGCAGATCACCCAGCTGCGACGGTGCTGCACGTGGGCTGCGGCATGGACAGCCGTGTTTTCCGAGTCGATCCGCAGGCTTCTGTCTGTTGGTTCGACGTGGATTACCCGGATGTGATCGACCTGCGCCGCCAACTGTTCCCCGAACGGGACGCCTATCACCTGATCGGTGCACCGCTGGAGGATTTGCGCTGGTTGGACGAGGTTCCACGGGATCGACCCGCGCTGCTTATCGCCGAGGGGGTGCTGCACTACCTGAGCGAAGCGGAGGTGAAAGCGCTCCTCAATGCAGTGGTCGGTCACTTCCCCAGCGGGCAGATGATCTTCGATGTATGCCATCCCTCGGTGGTGAGAAGAGTGGGTTCGAAAGTCGGGAGGACAGGTGCAACCTACAAGTGGGGACTTGACGATCCGCAGGACATCAAGCAGCTTGAGCCAAAACTTGAGCTCATCAAGGAATTCAGAACACGCGAACTGGTCGGGTTTTCTCGGTTCCCGCTCTGGGTACGTGCGCTCTTCCGCGCCATGGAGGTCAACACCGCGCTGCGCAGGATGGAGCGTACAGTAGCTTACCGATATGAGGATGCAAGCTCGGAATCACGATCCTGAGCAGGGTGAAACGGAAAAAACGTATGGCAGCGGAAAAAATGCAATTCACAAAGCACCCCGAAAGGACAATCTCGCGGTGCCTGTTTATTACTTCTCTGTCTTGGTCTTTTGGGAAGAACGGGACCGTAAACTGGTCTAAGGGTTGACGTTCTGTTACAGAGATTCATTATTACATTTTCATCCTGTTGATTTAATTTGAAAACTGATCTGAAAAGTCATGTTCTCGGCACAGTTCTTCACTATTGGCTATTCCAGGGATATACTGGTAGGAGAACTTCACCTCACCAAATGCACCGTAACTTACCTACGAATATCGGCTATGGCTGTTATCTTCACCAGGAATTATCATAAGAAAATTTATCTCACCAAACGAAGGTTTTTTGGCACGAATGGAAGAGATTTCTCTTTGTCATGAGCGAGGTTGCAGAGAAAACCCGTAACATGGCGCTTCTCTCAGATATATTGGCGTTGGGTGAGAAAAACGCGCAAGAGAGATGAGCTATGAATGTCTCGCTATCAAGAACGGGTTGTCACGCCACATAATGGTTTGTTGAGTCTCAGTATGTCGTGCCGGGCAGATGTTTGCAAAGTCTCAGAAAATCGTACCGGTGATCTTCACCCGAATTTGTGGAGTCCCCAAAGAAGAGAGTTAGCACATCAATTGTTCATATATGAGGGGACTCATATACTGGAGGGTGGAATGCCTCCGTGTCCGATTGTAAAAGGTTTCGATGTAATCAAAGGTGCTGCTCCTGGCTTGCGCTCGTGTCTGAAATGACTGGCTATCAATGCATTCACCTTTGAAACTATGAAAGGAACTCTCCATCGCGGCATGATCGTAACAGTCAGCAGTCTGACTCATACTGACGATCATGCCTTCTTGCTCCAAAAGAGCCTGATAGTTCTCACTTGTGTACGTGCTGCCACGATCAGAATGGTGGAGCAATCCAGCCTGTGGACGGCGCCGAGTGATCGCCATACGCAGCGCCTGGATCACCAGCGTCGCGTCTTGTGTGGCTGCCATGGACCATCCTACCACCATCCGCGAAAACAGGTCAAGCACCACCGCCAGGTACAACCAGCCTTCCGCAGTCCAGATGTACGTCGTGTCGGCCATCCACCTGGTGTTCGGCTGCTCAGCACTGAAATCCCGCTGCAGCAGGTTGGGAGCCAGCTGCGCACCTGGTTCACTTTTCGTAGTGATCGTGCGATGGCGTGGGCGTTGGGCGAAAAGCTCTTGTTCTCGCATCAAACGAGCGACTCGTTTCCGAGCGCATTTGATCCCTTGGTCCTGCAACTCTGCATGCACCCGTGGGCTGCCATACACGCGGCGATTGGCTTGGAAGACGGTCTTTACTTGTTCAGCCAACTGAGCATCTTCTCGGCTGTGCCGGCTGGGCGGGCGCTTCGACCAGGCATAATACCCGCTCACCGATACTTCCAGCACCCGGCACATGAGGGTGATCGGATATTCCTGCCGATGCTGCGCAATGAACTGATATCTCATGGCTTTTCGCGCGAAAAGATGCTGATGGCTTTTTTTATCTGACCAATGACAGGCTGGTTCGTGATCCATGCCAACGCGTGGAACCTCTATCGGAAGCGCCGTTGTCCAGAAAAATGTTACAGATATTTTTGCTCTGTGCTGGTAAATCCTCTAGAGGCTGACCAGACCGTGTTCGAATCTATCTAGTCGTGCTCGAAAACATCAAACCCAGTCCAGTTGACAGGCGGATTGAATCCTTTAGAACGCATAATCAAAACATGTGGCTCTACATTTACCCAAAGGCTATCGGCTACTTGCAAGAGAAGCGCAGCGAAATACTGTGTAGCTCGGTATTCTAAGGGAGGATACTTCTTCTGCAACCATAGGTTTACGTTGGCGCCACGGAGCACAGGGACCGGGTGCGTAGTGCCGGGCTGTTGTTCAGCACTTTTTATAAGGTTCATTAATTGCTGGGACTGACCAGATTGGAGTGCAGTTAGGGCTAAATCAACGATCATGGCGCTTATAAAGAAAAAATGAACTCCCATAGATCGCACTGGTGGTGGAAGGCGCCTAGCCGTTAGTACGGCGTCTAAAATACCACAGGCAAGCCAGTCCGCATCAAGCTCTTGCTTCCATGTCTTAGATTCTGGTCCATCATGTCTAGAACGCCCCTCATTGGCGTTTGAGGGCTGCACATGTCCTAGAAGAATATGAGAGTATTCATGAGCAGCGATAAAGAGGGCTCCTGTTTGGCGAAGGTGCTCAGCCAGAGAGAAGATTTCCTCGTCGTAGGGGTGGAGCGGTGGGGGTAAACCCCATCCTAGGAAAGCAGAAAGGGTACTAAAAAAAGATTCCGTAACGGTTGGGTCACCATAGTGTATGGCCTTACTCAGGGGCATCTCCCGCCCAGATACGGCATACTGTTTAGCCCCTTCTTGCGCCTTTTTAGGGTCAATCGCTTGCGCGAAGTTATTGCTGATGCTGTAGAGGAAGTCGAAAAACGCTGGGTCAAATACAATTAGGTATGTGTTTGTGTGGGGAACGATTAGTGTCCGGGCGTTCACCTGCCCAGTAGGGAGCGTACTGAAGGTGACTCGACCATTCAGCTTCTGAAGTTCACCTGAGAAGCTCAATTGTGGAAAAACACGATAAAGTGTTGTGGAAAAACACGATAAAGTGCTTCGATATCCGATTGAAGTTTCTTCAATATTGCGTGGTGGAAAGGATCAACATATGGGGTTGGCGCATCACTATATTCACGCAGAATACTATCCAGGTTATGGTGAGAATCTACTTGCTCCACGCCTCGTCTCCAATTTGCCAAAATTGAGTGGCTTAGTGCGGGATCCAACCCTTCTTTCTTTAGCCGCTCTTTAAGGCGTATTTCGATTTCTCCGCCCTCCCGAAGTGCTTCTAAATTTTCGGCCTTGCGGCGGAGGAGGCTCTCTGTACTAAAGGTAGGTGGCGGATGACCTAACTTTGCGTAGGCGGCTTTTTGTAAATGCTCTAGGTAGCGATGACCGGGGCGGTCATCTTTTCTATTCATCGACCTTTACCTTTGGATGATTCTCTAGTCTCACGCTTGTCTTCAGGACATAAGGATCGCACTCCCGCACGAACTATAACGACCGCCAAAGCACCAAACGCCAGCGGAGTTAGTGGAATAAGAGCCTGCGGCCCAAGTGCTAGCGGTATCATCACTGGAACAACTACCTTGGCGACATCTCCAAGATCATCCGAAACGGACTTCAAAGCTGGGCAGAGGCGCTCAATAACTGTAGGTTGCTTGATCAAATCTTCAGCGTGTGCCTTCGCGAGCTCAATCTCTTTGGATGACACTTTAGTGGATTTGCCATGGCCAATGGGAAACGACTGAGCCTCTCTCGCATCTCCTAATACGTCCATTAGCTCGATCTGGTAGGCTGCCTCCGCAACCTCTTCCGTAAATCTCTTTTGGTCCACGTTTTCCATGGCCAACCTCCCTTTCCGGCTGAAAGGCATCATATTTTCAGTTCTTGCAAGCAATTATACCAGAGAGCTTGCAACAAACCTAGCCGTAGATCTGCTGGATATACGAGTTTCTGCCCTTATTTCTTGTCGTTTCTGCCAGAAAAAATATCATCAAGTGGAGAAAATGCGCGTTTGACGTCTCCATGAACGCAAAAATGCCGATGAACGATATCACGACAGGTTTTGGTGTCAGAAATGTTCATTGTCGCCCTCTCTCCACGCTCAGATACAGCGACACGAATTCCTCCATCTGCCTTCCCAACCCCTTTTCCCTCTTGTTCTTCGTTGACAGGGCCATACCGTCTCAAGCGCTTTCGTGGTCTTTCACCACACAGCAAACCAGTGTCGAGCCAACGACAAGAGGACGACCGTCGTGAGGCCAGGAGCGACGAATCTGTCGCCTCGGCATTCCGCGTGCATGGCAATGGCCGCGACCCGGTGTCCGAGAAAAGAGAAGATGCGCCTCTTGCACACAGATGGAAGCTTCGCATACCAAGCCTGTTTTTCACTGAGCGTCTTTCCTTCAGTTCCCTCTCTCTGGCCTGGATCTCAACGGTGCTGTTCTTGCGGCACCTCTCCATCAAACCTCTTCGGTCCCTTTCTGCGTCTGGTCGTAGAGCCATTGAGTATGCCAGCGCAGATACTGCCTGACCGGAGCCATGCCCTCATAGCCCATCAATTCTTGTAAGCCCTGCGGGTCTCCTCCTGCCTGTAGGTACCGTAACGCAAAGCTGTGGCGTAAGTTCTGAGGAGTCATCACGGTCTCGCTGCCTCCTGCTCGTGTGCGCAACCGGCTCATTAACGAGGTCAGGCTGCTTTTGGTCAGCCCACGACCCCCTTCAGAAACAAAGAGCGGATCATCGCCCGTTTTCCTCCTGGCCAGAGCGTTCTTTTTCCCTGGATAAGCCTGATCCAGATAGGAGAGGAGATGGCTCAGGCAGGTTGTTGCTATGGGTATCCGGCGCACCCTGCCTCCTTTTCCCCTCACGAAGAGGATGCCCACCGTTGGATCCACATCAGCCAGGTGCAATGCGCAGGCCTCGGCAAGTGTGATCCCCGTGTCAAAGAGTACCCAGAGCAGGGCTCGATCGCGTTTGGTGGTGAGCGCCTTGCTTTCTAAGGGACAGCTTGCCTGGACAAACTGGTCAAACGTTTCCGGCGACACTACGTGAGGGAAAGGAAGACTGGCGCGGGGAAACGACTCCTCGCTCATTGGGGAACAAGGGAGCATGCCTTGGTGCACAAGCCAGGCACAAAACGCTCGCACGGAGCGTGCGTAGGTTTCGATGGTACTCGGTGAGCGCCCTCGGCCAGCAGGAGTTGGCGTTTGACCCACCGAGGCGATCCAGGCGCCCAGATCCGTTTCAGTGATCTGACTGACGTGAAGGAGATGGCGTTCCAGCAGCAGATAGTCTTGTAACTGATGCAGCACCGTTTGATGCCATTCCAGCGTTTTCGGACGATGCCTGGCCTTGCGATGGGCTTGCAGATAGGATTGGATTGCGCGTGCGATGGTGAGATGGTGAACTCTCCTCAGTGAGGGAGCGCGAGACTCCTGTTTGGCTGAAGCGCGAGTGATATGAGGGGGCTGGACAGCCTGGCTTGATGCGCTCTCCGCGAGTGTTGGAGGGTGAACTCTCAAGTGCGTCGCCTTTCCCAGTGGATGTATCGCTGGCTCTTGTGCGGTCAGGTAATGGTGAGATGAGTGTGTACTCGTTTCCCTTGAAGAAGGTGCAACGGACTGCATGGGCCGAGAGGGGAGAGAGACGATAGCCGTTGATGCTAGCGCTGTGTCGTGAGGTGGGCGCACCTCTGCATGGATGACTTCTGTCTGCTGGGGCTCCTCTCTTGTGGTCAGCACATACGCCCGGATTCGGCGCAGGCCACGTTGTAAGGTGCGAAGGTGTTGGGGCCGATAGCGGCCGGGAAACAATGACTGGAGTTCGCGAAAGATATCGCCCCCGCTGCAAGTGGGATTCGTTTGCACCCAGAAGAGGATCTGCTCCCACTGCCCGGCAAACGGATCTTTGCTGGTGCGTCGCCAGTCTAACACATGTACGCTCTCCTGTGGCTTCTGATTGTTGTGCGGAGAAACTGATCCCTCATCATGTCCCATTCCTTCGAGCAGGCAAGACGTTATCGCATGGCCTTCGAGATCAAACTTCAGCAGAGATGGCAGCGGCGCCTGTTGCTCTGGAGCGGAGCCGCTGACCGCATAACGAAAAATGGCCTGTTGCAATTGCTCCACCTGCTGGAAGAGACGGATGGGATCGAGTGCTGTCGCCCAGTATAACGCCTGCTCGCTGGTTTGACCAGGGATCACAGACACGCTTGAGACCTGGCGGCAACGTTCGAGAACGCAAGGGAAAAAAGGGGATGGTGGAACTGGCAGAGGAAGATTTTGGTGAGGCAATGCTTGAAAATGAGGCAGGATGTCGCTGCACGCCTTTTTGCACATAAAAACATCGTCTCCTTGCTTGCCAAATCACTGCCTGGTTGTCACCAGGCGGCTTCTCACCGGCCAGCAAAGAGACGATGTAAATAGAAGAGCGGGAGACGGGACTCGAACCCGCGACAGCCTGCTTGGAAGGCAGGGTGTCGCAGGATCGCCGTTCGCCTGGTATGAAGTGGCTTTGGGGGCCGATTGAACAACTACTTCCGAATTTCGTGCGGCTCTGACAAAAGATGTTGCACACCTCAGGCAAAAGATGTCACGTCCTCGCGAAGGCAGGATGCTGCAAACACAAGGGAGGCAGGATGTCTACCCACACATAAAAACTGAAGATGATCTTATTTCATAGGCCAGCGTCTCCACCCCACTGGGGCAAGTTCGCTTGCAAAAAGCGGTGGAAGCAGCGTCTTGATTATCTGCTCTTGAAGAGCTCATTTTCAGAGCGGATGGTCCAAGTAGCCAGCACAGGAGCGAAGCTTCGCTTCTTGCTTCCCATCATATGGCAACCTCCTTCAGATGACCACTGCACTCTCTTCTCTCTCACCATGTTCTTCACTTTTCAACCGGCTGAGCAATGGTGCGAACGAAACAAAAGGCTTCTCGATGGGCAAGTACATCTCAGCCACCAGAACGGTTTCCATCCAGCCTGTAGGGTTGTGACGATTTTGTGCGGACACAGCAGTTCCCTGTAGGTGCAAGATGAACGTACAAAGCACAACAATGAACTGCAATACGTGCCACAACCAAACAGACGAGCGCTGCTCGTATTGTCTTCTGCCCGTCTGTCCTGAGCATGGGGGGCACGTCCAACCCTGGTTCACGCATCGACAGGTGCTGGTCTGCACTCCTTGTCAAGCAAAACTCCAGGAGATTGCCCAGGAGGAACAGAGCCTTTCCTCTTCTCGTCATTGGATACCAATGTATGGTAGACCGGGCGATCCTACTGCTGGCTAGTCCCTTTTCCCGCGTTTTCGGCGCAACAATCACGCTCAAGCTCTCTGCACCCCAGAGCTTGCCAGCAGGAAGCCGTGAGGGGTGCGCATATCATGTACTATTCTCTGCAACAGCTTGTTGTGAGATCTGCTGCGAGAATATCTCTGGAAAGGAGAAAGAAGTCTTATGTCAAGTCAACAGAATGCAACGGTACGATGGGGCATGTTCGCCATCGAAATGCTTGCAGGAGCATGGACGCTGGTGCATCTCATCTGGAGTGTGGCTGGTATCAAAGCTGACGATTATTGGGGGGTGGCTTTGCCCATCCTGTTTCTCCTCGCCCTGATTCTGGCGTTCGTGCAGTATTCCCAGGAGCGGCATGCTTTGGTGACTGCTGCTTCGACGGAGCAGTTTCCTGAGCCTGCGATCGCGAAGTTTTTCCTGGCTTCAGCGGGCTCTGCCGGGATGTGGTTTGTCGTGCGCATGTACGTGGGCACCGGGTGGCTGCTGGCCGGCTGGGAAAAGGTGATCTCGCCTGCCTGGGGCACCAGTGGAAAAGCCCTGAGCGGCTTTGTCGCTGGCGCTTTAGCCCAAACGACTGGGGCGCATCCGGCAGTACAAGGATGGTACGCGTCGTTTTTACAGAATTTCGTGCTTCCCAATGCAGGTTTGTTCTCGTTCCTGGTGACCTGGGGCGAAGTGGCGGTTGGGTTAGGTCTCCTCTTAGGAGTGCTGACAGGGATAGCAGCCGGTTTTGGGGTGTTGATGAACCTGAATTACCTGCTGGCTGGGACAGTCAGTATTAATCCGGTGCTGGGGGTTCTTGGATTATTCCTATGCTTCTCGTGGCGAGTCTGTGGATGGATCGGCGTTGATCGGTGGTTGCTGCCTGCGTTGGGATTGCCCTGGAAACCGGGAACCTGGTTCCAGTCTCCAGGGTCGGCGGCAGCTGCTCCGCCGTCCTAATCGCTCACGGAGTTTTTGTTCTGATAACGAGTCGTCTCTTGCTGCATGCAGCAAGAGACATTTTTATGCGAGAGAAGGCGTGGTGAAACATGTCCTTGTGATGTATTTGTGAGGTTAACAGTGCATGATTGTGAGTAGTATGTGATACGAGGAATGTATGCTTGACCCTGAGCGAGTCTCTTGCGCAGACTGCTTACAACGTAATAACCTTTTACATGAATCTAGATATCTGGAGGCACTTTATGGAACGTAATTGGGTGACCATAGAAGGCAACGAGGCAGTCGCCACTGTCGCACACGCGCTGAGCGAGGTGATTGCGATCTACCCGATCACGCCATCGACACCGATGGGTGAATATGCTGACGCCTGGTCGGCAGCGGGGCGCGTCAACCTGTGGGGCACGGTGCCATTGGTTGTCGAGATGCAGTCGGAAGGCGGCGCTGCCGGGGCCATTCACGGAGCACTCCAAACAGGGTCGCTGGCAACGACCTTCACAGCCTCGCAGGGCCTGTTGCTGATGATTCCCAACATGTACAAGATCGCCGGTGAGTTGACGCCGACCGTCTTCCACGTGGCAGCGCGTTCACTGGCCGCACAGGGGCTCTCCATCTTCGGCGATCATGCGGACGTGATGGCGACCCGCGCCACCGGCTTTGCCCTGCTCGCCTCAAATTCGGTGCAAGAAGCGCAGGACCTGGCCTTGATCGCACACGCGGCGACGCTCTCGGCGCGTGTGCCCTTCCTCCATTTCTTTGACGGATTTCGCACGTCCCATGAGATCGACAAGATCGAGCTTTTGCCCCACGAAGCTATGCAGGCTCTGATTGATGATTCCTTCGTCAGAGCCCACCGGCAGCGTGCGCTCTCGCCAGACCACCCCTTCATTCGCGGCACGGCGCAAAACCCGGACGTGTACTTTCAAGCCCGTGAAAGCGTGAACGCTTCCTACCAGGCATGTCCGGCTCTCGTACAGGAGGCGATGGACCGCTTCGCCAGGGTCGCCGGGCGGCAGTATCACCTGTTCGACTATGCTGGAGTGCCGGACGCCGAGCGGGTGCTTGTGGTGATGGGTTCAGGGGCCGAGACGGCGCAGATGACGGCGGAGTACCTGGCCGGACAGGGCGAGAAAGTGGGGGTGGTCAAAGTCCATCTCTACCGCCCATTCTCGGTGCGGCACTTCGTGCAAGCATTGCCGCCTACCGTCAAGGCCATAGCCGTGCTGGATCGGACGAAAGAACCTGGCAGTATTGGAGAGCCCCTCTACCTGGATGTGGTCACGGCGGTCAACGAAGGCAGAGATACAGGCCTCATCACTGCATCACCACGCATCACCGGCGGGCGCTATGGCCTTTCCTCCAAGGAATTTACCCCTGCGATGGTCAAGTCCATCTTCGAGGAATTGCGCCGCGACGAGCCGAAAAACCACTTTACCGTGGGCATCAACGACGATGTGACCTACAGCAGCCTCGATTACGATCCCGGCTTTGCTATCGAGGGTGCAGACACGGTGCAGTGCGTATACTGGGGATTGGGCTCTGATGGCACGGTAGGGGCGAACAAAAACTCGATCAAGATCATCGGCGAGGAAACCGACAACTACGCGCAAGGCTACTTCGTCTACGACTCCAAGAAATCAGGGTCGGTGACGATCTCACACCTGCGCTTTGGACCACACGAGATGCACGCTCCCTACCTGATCGGCACCGGCCAGGCCAACTTTGTCGCTTGCCACCAGTTCTCGTTCCTGGAACGGTTCGATGTGCTCAAATACGCCAGGCCGGGAGGAGTCTTCCTGCTCGCCAGCATGTATGGACCAGAGGAGGTGTGGGGGCGCCTGCCACGCGAGGTGCAGCAAACCATTCTTGACAAGCAGCTGCGCTTCTACGTGATCGATGCCTTCAAAGTGGCCAGCGACATCGGCATGGGTGGGCGCATCAACACTGTGATGCAGACCTGCTTCTTTGCCATCAGTGGGATCCTACCCGAGGCGCAGGCAATAGAGCAGATCAAACAGAGCATTCGCAAGACCTATGGCAAGCGCGGCGAGGCGGTGGTGCAGAAGAACTTCCAGGCGGTCGATGCAACGCTGGAGCATCTCTACCAGGTGAACGTTCCGACAGCGATTGCTGACGCGATACATCTGGCCTCCGCAGCAGGCACGGCAGAACCAGTCCCAACCAATGGGCACGGGCGCGGCAAACCCCTGCCGATGCTGACCCGGCGACCACCAGTACCAGTTGAAGCGCCTGATTTTGTGCGGCGGGTGCTCGGTCCGATGATCGTCGGCGAAGGCGATTCGCTGCCAGTGAGTGCTCTGCCCCGCGATGGGACCTACCCATCGGGGACGGCCCAGTGGGAGAAGCGCAACATTGCTCTTGAGATTCCTGTCTGGGACCCTGACATCTGTATCCAGTGTGGCAAGTGCGTGATGGTCTGCCCACACGCGGTGATCCGCGAGAAGATCTACGATGCGACTCGCCTCAAGGAAGCTCCTGAGACGTTCTCGTCGACGGATGCTCGCTTCAAAGAGTTCCCCGGCATGCAGTATACGCTGCAGGTGTCGCCGGAGGACTGCACCGGCTGTGGCCTGTGCGTGGAGGCATGCCCGGTCAAAGATAAGCGACAGGTGGGGCACAGAGCCATCAATATGGCGCCGCAGCCTCCACTGCGCGAGCGCGAAAAGACCAACTGGGAGTTCTTCCTCACCCTGCCAGATGTGGATGGGACGGATCTCAACCTGGCAGCCATTAAGAACTCGCAGCTCGTCACGCCATTGTTTGAGTTCTCTGGCGCCTGTTCAGGCTGCGGCGAGACGCCCTACATCAAGCTGGCGACCCAACTGTTCGGCGACCGCATGATTGTCGCCAATGCTACGGGCTGCTCATCGATCTACGGCGGCAACCTGCCCACGACGCCCTGGACGATGAACCGCGCAGGACGCGGCCCGGCCTGGTCCAATTCGCTGTTTGAAGACAATGCCGAGTTCGGCCTGGGTATGCGCCTGACGCTCGATAAGCAGCGGGAATACGCGAGCGAATTGCTCACCCGGTGTGCCGGTAGCGTGGGCGAGGACCTGGTGCAGGAACTGCTGGGCGCCGATCAAGCGCACGAAGCGGGGGTAAAGGCGCAACGGGAGCGAGTCGCCATCTTGAAGCAGCGCTTGCAGGCCACGGGTGGTGCACATGACCTCGTACAGAGCCTGCTGAGTGTGGCCGATGCGCTGGTGCGCAAGAGCGTGTGGATCATCGGCGGCGATGGGTGGGCTTACGACATCGGCTTTGGGGGACTCGACCATGTGCTGGCCTCGGGGCGCGACATCAACATCCTGGTGCTCGATACCGAGGTCTATTCCAACACAGGTGGCCAGGCCTCCAAATCCACGCCACGAGGGGCGGTCGCCAAGTTTGCTGCGCGCGGCAAAGGGACGCCGAAGAAGGACCTGGGCATGCTGGCGATGGCCTATGGCAATGTGTACGTGGCCCGCGTGGCGATGGGCGCCAACGACCAGCAGACGCTGCACGCCTTCCTGGAGGCCGAAGCCTATGACGGCCCCTCGCTCATCATCGCCTACAGCCACTGTATCGCTCAAGGCATTGATATGCGCAAGGGACTGGAACAGCAGAAGCTGGCCGTGCAGAGCGGCTACTGGCCGTTGTATCGCTGCAACCCGGCCCGTGCCGAGCAGGGCAAGAACCCGCTGATCCTCGACTCCAAAGAGCCGGCGATCCCGCTGGAACAGTACGCCTACAACGAGACGCGCTATCGCATGCTGTTGCAGAGTGACGAGAAGCGTGCTGAAGAGCTTATGCAGGCAGCCAAACACGATGTGCAGGCACGCTGGCAGCAGTATCGCGAGTTGGCTGAAGAACACCACAATGGGTAAGGAGGATTCTGATGACAGCGCTTGATTTCACCACGAACTACCTGGGCCTCGAGTTGAAAAATCCGCTCGTGGCTTCGGCCTCGCCGCTCTCCAAGAAGGTCGAGAGCGTGCGTCGCCTGGAGGATGCTGGCGTGGCTGCCGTGGTGATGTACTCCTTGTTTGAGGAGCAGATCACCCATGAGAGCCAGGAACTGGATCATTACCTCGAACGCGGCACGCACTCGTACGCCGAGTCGCTGAGTTACTTCCCTGACCTGGACACCTACAACCTGGGGCCGGAGCCCTACCTGGAGCACCTGCACCGCATCAAATCGGCGGTGAGCATGCCGGTGATCGGCAGTCTGAATGGCGTCTCATCCGGTGGCTGGGTCGAGTATGCCCAGAAGATCGAACAGGCGGGTGCCGATGCCCTGGAACTGAACATCTACTACCTGCCGACCGACATCGACCTGAGCGGGGCGGACCTGGAAGAGACCTATGTGACCCTGGTCAAAGATCTTCGAGCGAAGGTGAAGCTGCCCATTGCCGTCAAGCTCAGTCCCTATTTCACCTCGATTCCCAACGTGGCAAAACGCTTAGTAGAAGCTGGAGCTCATGGCCTGGTGCTCTTCAACCGCTTTTACCAGCCCGATTTTGACCTGGACGAATTGAAGGTGGTGCCCGACCTGGATCTCTCCACCTCACACGAATTACGTCTCCCCCTGCGCTGGATCGCTATTCTCTACGGACGAATAGCAGCCGATTTTGCCCTCACCAGTGGCATCCACACGGCGCGAGATGTGCTCAAGGCGATGATGGCGGGCGCGAGTGTGGCGATGATGACCTCGGAGTTGCTGGCGCATGGCTTTGGTCGACCACGACAGATTCTTGCAGAGATCCAGCGGTGGATGGAGGAGAACGAATATACGTCGATTGCCCAGATGAAGCTGAAGGAGATACAGGGTGCCGCGCCTCTGAATGCAGGCCAAGACAGTTGACCGACTGGCAGAAATCATGATACGGCACAATCACAGCATCACCCTCACCATCTCGTTTCCGCACCGGAAGCTTCGCACCATGTGCTAAGTACAATCACACAACTTTTGCGGCATAAAGTCTGCTTATCAGGCTCGCGTAATGCCGAAAACATTGTGTGATTGTACTTAGTCATCCAAAAAAGGGCATCGAGATAAGGTCAGAATCGCACTGACAGGCCAATTGGCTTCGGCTCTTCCCTTTTTCATGGGAGTACCCAAAGCGGCCATGAGCCGTTTAATCTTGTTTGCGTCGTCCCCTGAGCCATAATAAGACAGCGGCAAGGAGAACCGCGCCGATGCTTGCCGCGATTGCAGCTGCGCGTGGTTGCACAGGGAAGCTTCCAGCAGATGCTGCGATTTTTTGTGTTTCAGGCGTCGCTTCTGGTAGTTTGCTTCCACTCTCGTGAAGGGCCATTTGTATGACCTCTGCCAGGTGTATTCCCTTGCGGTCGGTGGTCTGCGCGATCTGCTCGCGGCAACTGAAGCCATCGGTGATGATCAAAGTACCTTCGTCAGCAGCGCGCACGGCCGGCAGCAGGACATGTTCGCCGACTTTGATTGATATGTCGTAGTGCTTCTTCTCGAAACCAAAGGCACCGGCCATGCCACAACAGCCGGAGTCGAGCAGCTTGTAATCGACGCCAAGTTTTTTGAGGATTACTTCCTCACTGGTCAGACGCATCAGTGCTTTTTGATGGCAGTGGCCATGCAAGACCGCTTTGCGCTGGAGTTTTGGCGGCTGATAATTCTCTCCCTCCTTCGTGAGAAACTCGCTCAACAAAAATGATTGTTCTTTGAGGCGTCGGGCATTCTCGTCGTGTGGGAAGAAATTGACCAGTTCGTCGCGGAAGACGGCAACACAGCTTGGCTCCAGACCCACAATGGGTATACCCGCCAGGATGTGCGGTTCCAGAGTATCGAGGACCTGGCGCAGTAATCGCTCGGCCAGGGTGAGCAGGCCATGATCGTAGAGCGGGCGTCCGCAACAAAGAGATTGTTCTGGCACCAGGACGTGATAGCCAGCATCTTCAAGGACCTCCACGGCTGCGACGGCGGTCTGCGGATGGAAGTAATTGTTGAATGTATCGGCCCACAAGATCACCTGCGGGCTGCCCACATTGCGAGGCTCGCGCTTGCGGAACCAGTCTTTGAAGGTCCACGAAGAGAAAGTGGGCATCGTGCGCTGCGGAGCGATACCGATCACAGTCTTGGCAATATGACTGAATACCGGCGCGTGCGTCAAGAAGTTCACGAGAGCGGGTACGCGAGAGGCGAGCCTGGCCCACCAGTAGATCAGTCCTATCGTGTAGGAGACCATGGGGCGCAGACGGCCCTCGTAGTAGTGCGAGAGAAACTCGGCTTTATAGGTCGCCATATCGACATTGACGGGGCAATCGCCCTTACAGCCTTTGCAGGCCAGGCACAGGTCCAGCGCCTCCTTGACATGCTCATTGCGCCAGGTATCCTTGAGTACCTCGCCCTGTAACAGTTCGAATAGCATGCGGGCACGACCACGGGTGGTGTGTTCCTCTTCGCGCAGAGCCATGAAACTGGGACACATTGTCCCTCCCTCCGTATGCCGGCACTTGCCGACGCCCACGCAGCGGAGTGTAGCCACGGCGAAACTGCCCTGGTCATCAGGGAACTTGAAATGCGTCTTGAACTGGGGCGGATCGTATGTGGGTCCCAGGCGCAGATTTTCGTCGATGCGGTACGGCTGCACAACCTTGCCGGGATTCATCTTCCAGGCCGGGTCCCAGAGCGCCTTAAATTCGTTAAATGCCTGGACCAGTTCGGGACCAAACATTTTCGGCAGCATCTCCGCACGCGATTGCCCATCGCCGTGCTCGCCGGCCAGGGAGCCACCGTAACCGACCACGATGTCCGCCGCCTCTTCGATAAAAGAGCGATACTTCTTGATCCCAGCGCGGGTCGTCAGATCAAAGTTGATGCGCGTGTGCACGCAGCCCTGACCAAAGTGGCCGTAGAGCGCCGAGGCATACTCGTATTTCGTAAGCAGTGTGTGAAGATCGCGCAGGTAGCCACCCAATTTCTCGGGCGGGACGGCAGCATCTTCCCAGCCCTCCCAGTAATGGGGTTCGCCAGGGATAAATACGGTCGCGCCCAATGCCGACTCGCGCACCAGCCAGATCTTGGCTGCCTCGGCTGGATGATCAAAGAGTCTTATGGAGGACACATCTTCTTTGCCGCGCAAATCTTCTCTCAGTTCACGGGCCTGTTCGTTCGCCTCTTCCCTGGTCGCGGCACCAAACTCGACCAGGAGCCAGCCACCTCCCTCGGGCAGCAATGCCACCTCCGCGACATTGAGCTTCTTCTTGCGCATATTATCCACGAGGCGGCGATCAAAGCCTTCCAGACCGACAGGTCTATGCTCCATAATCAGAGGCACATAGTCAGCCGCGATATAGGGGTCGGGGAAGCCGATCACCAGGAGTGACCGGGCAGGCGGGCTCTGAACAAGGCGTACAGTGGCTTGCAAGATAGTGACGCAGGTTCCTTCCGAGCCAACTAAGGCCCGTGCGACGTGAAAGCCGTTCTCCGGCAGTAATTGATCCAGGTTGTAGCCTGAGACACGGCGCGGGATTTTAGGGTAACGAGCACGTACCAGATCACCATAGGTATCGCGCAAGCGTTTGAGTCCGGCATAGATTTCGCCGCGTCGACCACCCTCAGTGATAATGCGCTCAAGATCCGCGTCGCTGGTCGCGCCGACGTGCATACGCACACCATCATAGGTCAGGATCTCCATCTCCTCGATGTTATCGACCATCATGCCCGCCATCACCGAGTGAGTGCCGCAGGAATTGTTGCCGATCATTCCGCCCAATGTACACCAGGCATGCGTGGCGGGATCCGGGCCAAATGTAAGGTGATAGCGCTCGGCCTCATTGCGCAGATGATCGAGGATCAGACCTGGCTGCACGCGCGCGATTCTTTGCTCAGGATTGAGTTCGATGATGGTATGCATATATTTGGACATATCCATCACCACCGCGACGTTACAACACTGGCCTGCCAGACTTGTCCCACCTCCACGGGGGAGCAAGGGGACGCCATGGCGATAACACATGGCAACAGTCTGCACGACATCATCCACATCGCGTGGAATGACGACTCCGATGGGTACCTGGCGGTAGTTCGAGCCATCAGTGGCATAGAGCGCCCGGCTGCCATCATCAAAACGCACTTCCCCACCGATTCTCGTGTGTAGTTCGTGTACCAACGCCGCTGTGTCCACATTTGTAATCTGTTTTCCATTGAGGCGAGACCGTTCCACCATTGGTAATGCACGTTTCATTGGTGTCCTTTCCCTCCGGCGCTTCCTGCATCTGGGAAGTGCAAATAAGCAAGCCTATTCTCGTCCCTGAGCGCCCCCTCCAGGCGTTCCTCAAAGGGCTGACTCTCGTGTGCTGGATGCGCCGTTTCTTCGCGCACCACCTGTTGAGGGGACGGTCCCTCGCTGAATCGGGGATCTACTGTAGACCCCCCATGTATGGCGGGGTATTCCTTCATGGTTTTGCTTCTTCCTCGTCTGCAACAATAATGACGCACAACGTCTTTGGCCCTTGCACACCGATAGTAAGCGTACGCTCGATATCAGCAGTACGACTGGGACCTGTGACAAAAGACAGATAGTGACGCTGCTCGGAACCAGCCCTGGAGAATTGCTGTAACATTCCGGCAGCGTCATCGAGCATCGGCACAAGCCTGTCCTCACCCACCAGGACAAAGTGCGCCAGCGTCAGCATGCTGACGACTCTCGCCTCGAGCGTGTTGTCAGCGAGGAGCACAGAACCCGTCTCAGCGATAGCCAGTTCCGCGCCTGAAAGACCGGCAGGAGCATCGGCAACGCTGGCAGGGCCGCCAGCCTCGCGTAGCGTGATGCCTTTGCTGCTCAAGAGCGGAAACATTGCTCCCCAGCGTTGATGCTGGCCAAAGTGTGGCGGGACAACAATTTCACCGGCACTCACTGTAGGGTGAGCGGCAATGATGGCAGCGGCCTCTGCCAGGTGTGCGACCTGGTGAGATTCACCACCTGCCGAGGAGAGTCGCTGCTGAAAGCGTGTGAAAAGATCAGTGTAGGTTGGAGCGTCCAACGCTATTCCTCCTTTAAGATTGTCATCGTGAGACCCGTCCTTTTCTTGCCCGTGCCGGCCACCGCTCTGCTCAATAACCTGGCACACTAGCGCGATCGCTTCGTCCTTCCCGATTAGTTCCGCGAGTTGTTCATGGCACTGGCCGATGTATTCCATTTTGGCTGAAATGATATCATGCCTGGCAATGCCCGCCGCAAGACCATAGAGGGCCCGGTGTGCCGCTTCATTGGCTTCATCGATTTGCCGCAGGAGCCGAGCTACATCGCTTGCGTTTTCATGCGTATTCATACGAAGATGTTTCCTTCTGTTCCTCACGCGCGCTATTTTGTACTGGACATGGGTTACCTCCAGCAATGTAAAGCTTGATAATCCATTCTCGTAGCAGTCGTCAGCCTGCCTTTAACGCGGCATGAGATACATCACCTGCTTGCCTCAGTAGGCAGGCGTCAATTGCGCTGCCGGGCGGCAGCGCCTCAAAAGAGGCATCTGCCGTCCGATGTTCATCTCTAATGTGGAATGATCCAGGGGATCAGGTACTGCTGTACCATCACCAATAATCCGAGCAACACTACCAGCAACAGACTATGCTTAAAAACGCGCGCCACCACCTGACCTTCCTTGCCCACCAGCGAACTCGTCGAGACCCCGGTAGTCACATTTTGCGGCGAGATCATTTTGCCCATCACTCCACCAGTCGAGTTCGAAGCAGCCATGAGCACCGGGCTCAGGTGGAGTTGCTTGGCCGCTACCACTTGCAGATTGCCAAAGAGCGCATTGCCGGAGGTGTCGCTGCCACTGAGGAACACGGCAATCCAGCCCAGGAAGACCGCGAAGAAGGGGAAGATCGCGCCCACCTTCGAGATCGCCAGCCCCAGCGTATAGGCCATACCAGAATAGTTGAAGAGGTAGGCCAGGCCGATGATAAGCATGACGGTCAGGATGGCAAAGCGCAGCTGTTTCCAGGTATCCGCAAGCGCCAGGGCCACCACTTTCGGGCCTGAACCTGCCCCTACCACTACCACTGCTGTCAGCATCACCGCTAACAGGATAGCCGTGCCCGTTCCCAACGGCTGGAAGTTGTAGAGGGCAGCGTAGGGCTTGTTGTAGAGGGTCAGGAAAATGAGCTTGTGGAGCCCTGGCCACTGAATGCTCTGCTGTCCAATAGATGCGACCTTGAGGTAGGTCCAGACAATCACGACGGCGCTGACCAGCGCCCACGGCGTCCAGGCGAGGACGGCCTCACCAGCAGTGGGTTTGCCTTCTTTGGTGGGCGGGTCTGATAACCCGGGGACAGGCACGGGCACCCCCGCTTCATCAATCGCGGTCGCAGCTTCGCTCCCAAAACGGGTGTTCACGAAGTGTGCCCGGTACTGCTCGACATCGCGAGGTTTCCAGACCTGGACGAAGCCGATGACACAGAGCAGCGAAACGAGCGAAGCCAGCACATCGGGCAACTGTGGACCAAGGAAGTTGGAAACAGCAAACTGTGTCAGAGCGAATGACCCCCCTGCCACTAGAGCGGCTGGCCACATCGTTCTCAAGCTGCGAAAGCCAGTGAAGATGATGAGCGCATAGAAGGGCAGGAGCAGGCTGAAGAGGGGGAGCTGGCGGCCAACCATCGCTGAAAGCGTCAAGGGATTGAGCGCGGTCACGGTACCCAGGGTAGTGATGGGCGTCCCCAATGCGCCAAAAGCCACAGGGGTGGTATTGAAGATCAATGTCAGCGTGATGGCTTCAAGTGCGGGGAAACCCAGGGCGATGAGCAGCGCACTGCCAATGGCCACCGGGGTGCCAAAGCCGGCTATGCCTTCCATGAGCGCCCCGAAGCAGAAGCCAATCAGGATGAGCAGGATACGCTTGTCCGCTGGGACGTTGTAGACCATCCAGCGGCGGAAGAGTTCAAATTTGCCTGAGCGGACGGCGATGTTGTAGAGCCACATCGCGTTCCAGACAATCCACATGACCGGGAGCAAGGCAAACACCATGCCGTTCAATGTCGAACTGGCTGCGAGTCCAAGCGGCATCTGCCAGACTCCAATGGCAATGAGCAGGCCAACAATCAGCCCTGTCAGAGCCGCTTGCCAGGCGGGCCGTCGCAGGACGCCAAGCATGACAAGTACGACAGCAATCGGGATCAAACCGACAAGAAAGGACAGGAAGAGATTCCCTGCAACAGGTGCAAGAATCTGGTGAAACATCAGTATTTCCTCCTTCGACAAAGCCTGACCAATGCACTGCGATTGATCAGGGGCTACATACACGCAAGATAGAACCAGGTGACCCTAAGCGCTGTTTCCAATAGATGTGAAGTTGGCTCCCTCCTTTCAGTGCTCAGGTGAGCACATTCATGCAAAACGGGAAATGGGCAGTTGACCCTTACAAAGAAGTATAACTAATCAGAAGTAAAATGCAAGATTTATATGTCTCAATTCGATCACAATCTGGAATACATCATACAAATATAGCGCTGTTTCTTCGCGATTATATGGCGCAATCATGAGTTTGCCTCTTCTATTTTTGGATATCTCCAGCCTCAATCTTAGCTCTCAAGGGCGTTCGGCTCAATCTCTTACAGCGAGAAGCGAAGTGACCAGCCTTTGCTTGCGACGTTAGCAATCAAACTAATATGACTAATTTGAAAATAATTATAAGATTTATAGCACTTATAGTATCTTGACATGTTCGGCTCATATCACATATACTGGCATGTAGTAATAGGACAACAACAAGCTGCTCCTAACTCCTTCTTCGACTGTGAGGTAGAGTGGCTTGGGAGCAGCTCCTGCTGCTATAGTAAGCAAATTCATTGCTGGGAGCGCAGGCAGGAAAGGCAGAGCGAAACATGGCGAGCATGATGAAACCGGCGCAGGATGGATATCGACCGGCCTATGAAACAATAGCCGCAAAGATCACAGAGTTGATCAGCTCCGAAGACCTGAAACCGGGTGACCGGCTGCCAACCGAACACGAGTTAAGCGAGCAGCTGGGAGTGAGCCGTACAGTGGTTCGTGAGGCGGTGAAGGTGCTCGTGGCAACAGGACTGGTCTACACGCGCAGGGGTAGCGGCCTGTATGTAGCCAACAAGGCATCATCGCTGCACATGACGGTGCTGGATTCTCTCACGCCTGCTGATCCCACCCAGGTGATCGGTCTCTATGAGTTCCGGCTCATGCTTGAGCCGACGGCTGCACGCCTGGCTGCAGAGCGCATCACCCCTCACGAATTGCGGGAGTTGCGCGAGGTAGTGGCCCTGAACCGGCAGAGCGCGGAGACCCAACAACGCCAGCAGTTCCGCGAGACCGATGCGGCCTTACATCGAGTGATAGCCGAAGCAACGCACAATCCATTCCTCGCCTCTACGATAGCTACGACAACCCGTGCCCAGAGTTGGGTGTTCGACATTGCTGCAGGACGCACACTGGCATTGCTGCTATCCTATGCAGAGCAACATGCAACAATACTCGAAGCGATCCAGGAGGGGGAGCCAGATGCCGCTGCTCAAGCCATGCAGGCCCACCTGGAATGGGCACTGTCCCATTCCAAACAAGAGATGCGGCGACGACTTGGCGTTGAAGCAGGTGAATAATCAGAAAGGCCCCCCGACCTCACAAATACATCACAGTGAGGCGTTGAGAAAAAAGCAGGCCAGACCCTTGACAATGAGTGCATATAAGTGTATTCTGCATATAGATGCTCATTTAAAATGCTATGCGGTGTGAGAACCTTGTGAGAATGATGCTCTTTAATGAGATGAAATTGTGATTTGACTCAGGTATGCTTGTGATAAGCAGTGCGACGAAGGCATGGTGGAGGCAAGTTCTGCCACTGCATCTCGCAGTATGCCTCTCGCTAGCGTAGGACCTTCGGGGTCACCCGTGCGGGGTGCATCCCTACAGGCCAATGCACAGAAATTGCTTTTTAGTGGAGTTCACAAGTGACAAAAAAGGAGATTCTCGCATGGGAACATTGGAAGGTACAGTCGTCGTCGTCACCGGTGCTGCAAGGGGCATCGGGCGTGCGATAGCGGAAGTACTGGGACAGGGCGGAGCCAGAGTGGTGGTCAACTACTCTCGAAGTAAGGAAGCAGCGGATGACCTGGTAGCTCGGCTCTTGCAAAACGGGGCACCTCAGGCTGTCGCGATCCAGGCCGACGTGTCGGACCCGGCGCAAGCGGCCAAACTCATCGAAGAGACCATCAACCAGTTTGGTCGCATCGATGTGCTGGTCAACAATGCTGGTATCAACATCGATCGCTCGATGAAGAACCTCACTGTGGAAGACTGGAACACAGTCATTCAGACTGACTTGAACAGCTATTTCTACACGGTGAAAGCAGCGTTGCCCTACTTTATGCAGCAGAAGAGCGGCAAGATCATCAACATCAGTTCCGTGATTGGCCAGATGGGTAACTTCGGCCAGTCCAACTATGCAGCAGCCAAGGCTGGCATCATCGGTTTTACCAAAACAGCAGCCCTGGAGTTGGCTCGTTCGAACGTGACAGTCAACGCTATCTGCCCCGGCTTTATAGCCACCGAGATGTATGAGGGGATTCCAGAGAAAGCCAAGGAAGCGATTGTGGCGCGTATCCCTCTTGGTCGTGTCGGCACACCTCAGGAGGTAGCTCGTGCCGTGCGCTATCTTATCCTGGATGGGGATTACTTTACCGGTGAGACTCTCAGCATGAATGGTGGACTTTACTTGCAGTAGTCATTTCATGATGCAGTGTAGGGGCGTGATTCATCATGCCTGTTTATGAAGGAGAGAAAAGAACATGGCACAAGCAGAAGTCGTCGTATTGAGCGGTGTGCGTACCGCGATTGGAGAGTATGGCGGCGGGTTGAAAGACAAGCCCCCGACCGAACTGGGCGCAGCCGTCGTCCGCGAGGCGGTCAAGCGAGCGGGGATCCCACCAGAGGCGGTGGGGCATGTGGTCTTCGGCAATGTCATCCATACCGATGTCCATGACATGTACCTCGCTCGTGTAGCCGCCATCAACGGTGGCCTTCCTGTTGAGACCCCGGCCCTCACGCTCAACCGGTTATGCGGCAGTGGTCTGCAGGCGATTGTGTCGGCAGCCCAGGCCATTTATATGGGCGATACCAAAGTAGCTATAGGTGGAGGCGCCGAAGTGATGAGCCGCAGCGAATACTGGCTGCCAGGCGCACGCTGGGGCCAGCGCATGGGTGATGGGAAGGTGATTGACGCCATGGTAGGAGCCCTGAGTGATCCCTTTGACGACTGTCACATGGGCATCACCGCTGAGAATGTCGCGAGCAAGTGGGGTATCAGCCGCCAGGCCCAGGACGAGTTGGCACTCCAGAGCCACCAGCGGGCGGCAGCCGCCATCAAAGCAGGCTACTTTAAGGAGCAAATCCTACCGATTGAATCCAAGGTCAAAGGACAGATCGTGGTCTTTGACACCGATGAGCATGTCAAGGCAGACACCACACTGGAGAAGCTCGCGAAATTGCGTCCGGCTTTCAAAGGCGATGGGAGTGTGACCGCCGGCAACGCCTCGGGCATCAACGATGCCGCGGCGGCAGTGGTGCTGATGGAGGGGAGTCTCGCGCAGCAGCGCGGGCTGCAGCCGTTAGGGCGACTGGTCGCCTATGCGCATGCCGGAGTAGAACCGAAATACATGGGCATCGGGCCGGTTCCGGCAGTGAGGAAGGTACTCGAACGGGCTGGGCTGAGCATCAAGGATATGGATGTGATCGAGCTCAATGAGGCCTTTGCTGCCCAGGCGCTTGCCGTCATGCGGGATTTGGACTTGCCACTGGATCGCACCAACCCCAACGGCAGTGGGATCTCCCTGGGTCACCCCATCGGGGCGACGGGCTGCATCCTGACGGTGAAGGCGCTCTACGAACTGCGCCGCGTCGGAGGCAAGTATGCGCTGGTCACGATGTGCATCGGTGGAGGTCAGGGCATCGCTGCTATCTTCGAAGCCATGTAAGTACGAACTCCCTCTTCCTCTGAGGTGGCCATTCTCATCAGTGGAATTGGCATCGAGCGGTAGAGCAGGAGAACGGTGAGTGTGCTTTAAAGCACGCCTACCATGATGATGAAGCGTTGGATGACCACGGGGTGAATCCCTCGTGGTCATCCCTCAAAGTAGCCGGAACAGACAGCATGGCTATTGAACAACAGCGGAGGCAATTGGAAGGAAAGGAACCATCATCTACCATGAGTGAACAACCAGAAACGACCAATCCACTCGATCCTTTTGACACCTTGAATACGATGCGGGATGCTAGCCTGAAAAGTTGGCAAACGATGCGGGATGCCAGCCTGGAAAGCTGGTCCAAGATGATGATCGACCTGGTCAGCTCGGAGGCCTACAGCCGGGCGACAAGCCAGTGGTTGGATACCTATTTGACGGTGTCACAACCATTGCAGCGCATGCTCGACACGACCATGACTCAAGTATTGACGAGACTGAATATGCCAATGCGCTCTGATGTGACGAGCCTGGCCGAGCGCCTGACCAACGTTGAGATGCGCCTGGACGACCTGGATGCCAAGCTCGATGATATCCACCGTGCCATACAGGCTCTGGCTGCCTCAAAGCATGCAGCAGACACATCAACAGTGGCACCTATTCGTCCCGCCAACGACGCTCGCGCATCTACTGCTGCAAAGTCAGGTAGGACGCAAGGAAAAGCAAAGGGGGTCCACTGATGTCCTTCTTATCCCTCCCTATGATCCCGCCTGCGCTCCAGAGCGAACTGCAGCGGATTGAGGAGAACACTCGTACCTTGCTGCAGGTCAGTACCAGCCGCGCAACTGTTGCCCAGACGCCCAAGCAAGTGATCTGGACGCTCAACAAAGCCAGGCTCTACCGCTACATTCCCGTCGTCCCTGCCGAGCAGCGGCACAAGGTACCCTTGTTCCTCGTGTTTGCGCTGATGAACCGGCCATATATCCTCGATTTGCGGCCAGGCAACAGCTTTATCGAGTACATGGTCAAGCAAGGCTACGATGTCTATCTCCTTGACTGGGGAACGCCCGGTCCCGAGGACAAAGGGCTGAAGTTCGATGACTACGTGCTGGATTACCTGCCACGCGCCATGCGCAAGCTGAAAGCGGTCTCAGGAAGTGAGGAGTTGAGCATGCTAGGGTGGTGCATCGGTGCAATCCTCTCAACGATCTATGCCGCCTTGCGACCCGACGACGGTCTCAAAAACCTGCTGCTGCTGACGGCGCCGCTAGATTTCACCGACAAGCAGGCAGGAGGCTTTGTGCGCTGGGTGAACGATCAAGCCTTCGATCCCGATAAGATTATCGACGCCTTTGGCAACGTGCCGGGCGAGCTGATCGACTATGGCGCCAAGGCGCTCAAGCCGGTCGAGAACTATATCGGTTCCTACCTGACGCTGTGGGACCACCTGGATGACCCGCGCATCGTGCAATCGTGGCACGCCATGAACACCTGGGTCACCGATCTTATCCCCATGGCCGGTGCCACCTATCGGCAGCTCATTCAGGAGCTCTACCGGGAGAACCGGCTCATCCAGGGGAAGCTGATCATCCGTGGCGAGCGGGTGGACCTGAGTCGTATCCGCGCGAACCTGCTCAATGTGATCGCCCTTGCGGATCACATCTCGCCACCCTGCCAGTCGGAGAGCATCATGACGAAGGTCAGCAGCCAGGATCAGCTCTTGCTGAAGGTAAAAGGAGGCCATATTGGCATGATGGCGGGGAGCGGTGCGATGAAGTATACCTGGCCACACATTGACTCGTGGCTCGCGGCTCGCTCGGAGTGACAAAAGAACTGAACCGGCTCACGGCCTCTCTCGCTCGTTTGCCCAACGAGCGATGAAGGAGCGAGAGAAGCTACCCATCATCTTCTGGTATTGCTCAAGAAAATCTGTCCACGGCTTCAGATACGACTGACCTGTCGCCATGATCTTTTGATAGCGCTCCTTACCGAACGCGAAATTAAGCGTGTCCCGGTCACGCAGAATGGCACGTTGGTGGGTATTGTCTGTCGAGCAGACATTGTCCGTGCTGTCGCACAAGGGCACCTACCTGATCATCAGGCATTGGTAAGTTCCGCTAGCGGGGACACAACTGCGATGAGAGGCGCTATTGAAAGAGCCAGACAACGAAATGTCAGAAGCCCATAGATTTGTTAAACAGCCCTCGTGACATCGTCAGTAATGACTCTATCTAGAGACTCTGCAGTGATCCGAACATAGTCCTCACCACATGAGCGGCAAAAACACTCTGTCTCATGTTGAAAGGAACTTCCAAGAACGGTGAGTTGAAGAGATGCGGGTGCTCTACACCATACACATCGACTTCCTTGTGGCGCATCATCCACACAGATGGGTTGGCGAAATGAAAGATCTAACATAACTACCCTCTCTTTACTTCTCTTTAGCTGACAGCATTTTCATGCCCTCAAACAGGCTATCCCGCAGCAGGCGCTAACGCTTGCAGCATGCTTAGATTTCCCTGTCAGGAGCATACATGATCGACCACACAGGAGCATCACAGACGTGCAGGGATAATCACATCTGCATCACAAACTATCTTTTAGACTCATCCTCCGAGAGTGCAGTTTGTGTCAAGAGCTCTTAAACCTGAGAGCGCAGCTGCAACACAACCTTTCGTACTGATTCCATTTCTGTGAGCTATTAGTGATGCGACGGGCGATGCCAGTGATGAGATTGTGATATGTTGGGATAATACTTTTTGCAGATATCACCCTTTCGTCGATGCGCTCTGGCTCGGCCTGCTCATAATGGTTGGCTTCAGCATTGACTCAAGTTTTTCTGCTTGAATGACTTGTTTGATGTGACTGAAGGAGGTTTCCCTATGGTGCAGCTATTACAGCGTTTGCGTCTTCCAAGCGTCGTTGCTTTAGAAATTGTGGTTGTACTTCTCAGTGCATACTTTTTTCGTCTAAGTGGGGCATGGTTGTATATGATGATGGGATTTCTTTTTGTTGGCGGCGCAGTTTGTCTTGCATACAGTGTTCGTAATGAGACGTACAAAAGTTTTGGGTGGGGATTGACTCTGGGGATCGCTGCTTGCCTGCTGTTCTCCATTGCGGTTGGGATTGGGTGGGCAAGTGTTTCTTTTGTTTTGCCTGCTCAACAATGGATTGGCCTGAGCACTATTACCGGAGTCGTGGGGATGATGGGATTAGTTTTTTTGTTTACTCCCTGGTTTTCGGACTTTCTTGTGAACGTACCTCCGGTCTCTGACCGGAGGCTTCTACGCCGTTGCCGACGTTGGCCGCGTCCCGACCGAAAGTTGTTGGTATCCTAAGTTCAGGATGAGTTTTGCAGAATTGGTGTCCCTGTCTAGTTCGGTGCCACAACTGCACCTGTGCCACCGCTCTGAAAGGTCTTTTTTGACCACCGTACCGCATCCTGGGCAACGTTGTGATGTCATGTATGGGTTTACAAAGACAACGGTGCGCCCGGCCCATGCTGCCTTGACGCTCACCATTTCTGTAAACGTGCTCCATCCGGCATCGAGAATCGACTTGTTTAACCCTGCTTTTGCGCTTGCCCCATTGGGGAGAAACTTTCCTGTCTCTTCGTCCTGTTTCGGCTTTGGCCTTTTGGTAAGATTCTTCGTCTGTAAGTCTTCCAACATGATGATTGATACTGATTGATCAGCTTCCGTGAGGCTTTGTGCTGAAAGTCCTGACGTTGATTGCGGATTTTGCGGTGCTGTTTGGCTACTTGCTGCCCTGCTTTCTTGCGCCTGTGACTTCCCTCCTTCTTTCTTGAAAGGGCCTGCTGTGCTTTGGCGAGTTTCTTCTCGGCTTTGCGGAAATAGCGGGGGTGATCGATGAACTCCCCGTTGGAGAGTGCGGCAAAGTGGGTCACTCCCAGGTCGATACCCACATCTTCGTAGCTGGTAGGCAAGGGTTCGGGCTTGCCGATTTCGCAGGTAAAGACCGCGTACCAGTGTTCCCCTTCTCGCTTGATGGTCAGCGTTTTGCTAGTGCCTGTCATATTTCGATGGAGGTGCAGTTTTACGGTGCCAATATTGGAGAGCTTCAAGTTGACTCGCACCATGCCTTTTTTGCCTTCTGGTCGTCTGTGCGCGTCCAGTTTCCATCCCGCGCCATCGGGGTAGGTGAATGACCTATAGCGAGTGCTGCCCACAAATCTCGGATACCCTGGCGTTTCCCCCTTTTTCACCCGTCGAAAGAAACCGTCGTAGGCTTTCTTGACACGTAAGATCACATCTTGCAGCACATGCGAAGCGATCTCCTGATATTCAGGGCAGACTTCTTTGATCTCGACCAGTTCCCGCTTTTGCTCGTAATAGTCAACCGTATCCACACGCGTGACACTCCGCGCGGGTTAGAAACCCGGCGGCTTCTTCCACCCCTACGTAGTCGGCGTTCTGAGTACCTGGAGCGTAGCTCCTACTCGGCTCCACAGCCGTAGTTGGTGAGGGATAGGTGAGGTGGTGGGCTCCATCCAGACCCCCACCTCGTGGGCGGTGCCATGCCCGTTGCTTGCTCCATGCCCAGCTGGCAGCATAGATGGTCCTGCTTCACCTTCGGCATCCTGGGAGCAAGCAACACCCGAGTCTTTCGACCCCCTCTCGATCCGTGGCCGAGGAGTATGAGGCTTTTCCTGGGAGAGGTTCTGCTGATAGCGTGTGATGAGTCGTTGCCCAATGCATCCACTCGCGTTGCGGTCCGCATGACCACGCAGGCCGCACGCAGGACAGAGCATGAGAGGTGCACCAGTCGTGTAGCCCTCTTCCGGCTGCCCCCAAGCGTAGCGAATGATAGGGGCATGGCAGCGCGTACATTGCCGGCTGGTGTTACGTGGATTGACGCGGCTGGTAATCATGCCCTCATTCCACGCCTTATACTTCGCATAGAAGAAGATACGCCCCTTCATCCAGAAAGCCCGTTTGCTATTGCCACGGCGGCTGTACTTACCTTTCTCTGGTTGCAGTTTCCCCAGGTGCTCAAACACCAGGATGGTAGCGCCCTGCTCTTGTGCGAAATGTACAATGCGGCGGGATACCAGGTGAGCAAAGGACTCATCACGATTCCTGATCTTTTGCCAGAGAGCGGCGTTATCCTGCTCGCCTTCTGCTATGAGACCAGTGCGCTTGCGATTGCGCGCAATGCGTCCCAACCGCTTCTTCCTAAAGCCGGATATCGCTCGACCACCCCCAATGAAGCGGGTAGCGAGGATCGTACCTTCAGCAGTTTGAACGGTGCACACGGCAATAGAACCATCGAGATTCAGATCGACGGCGCACATCTTCGTCTCAGGATTGGAGAGCTGTTGTGCGAGCTTAAGCGGTGTCGCAAACCGCTTCTCCACCGGAGTATGCAGCCACCAGCGACCTCCATGCCGTACCAGAGAAGGACTGCTCGCCTGGGTTCCCGCTGGCAGTTCCCGGCCTGTGAGACGTACCTTGAGCCAGGACCAACATGTACCGGTCCATACTTTGATGATCATGCTACGCTTCGTGCGGTCCTTCCACATACCCGCGTAGAGCGTCGCCGATTTGTTCCAGGTGCGTGGTGGCACGGGCGGTCGTTCCGTAAATTTCTTGCCTTTGGCCAGGGCTTTCTCTTTGCGCGCGCGCCACTTTTTGAGATGGGCATAAAAGGAGTGGGCCGAGCCCAGCGCGGCGTGAATAGCTGCACGCCGGAACATGGCCGGAATATCCTCTCCGATTTCAGAAAGAGGCATAACCGGATGCGGATTGCGCTCGGTTGTGTGCGTGAGCTTTTCTAGCGCAGTAAGAGCCTCTTTACTTCCCAACTCAAGCACGTTTTCATGAGCCTGAATAACCGAGAAATAGAAGGCTGCGACCTGGTTGAAAAGATTCTGATTGGTAGCAAACCACGCCACATGCTGAGGCTGATACTGCAAGCTCTGCTTGATGGTAGTGGTTGCCTTCGCCATGCTCACAAACCTTTCTTTGTTTCAATGTACCTCTGGATGGTCTCTTTACTGTTCTATTTCAACGGGCAAAAAGCAGTAATTACAAGGGCTAAAGCCACCAGACGCCTAACCGCCTGGGTTGAAACCACAGCGGCTTGCGGCGGGCTAAAGCCCTACCATGTCAACTGTTTGCGTGTTTCTTCGTCATAGTACCCAGGATGCCGTTTCACCTTGATCCCATAGGCATCACGCCGCTCTTGCAAAGCCGCATTGTAGAGATGACGGCAGAGCTTGAGTACTCCGTAGAGTTTGCCTGTCGTGGGTGCGTTGGCATATATTCGGTATTTGTACGCCTTGATGCTCATCCTGCCACTCACAGATCAGCGAGATGAGAGGTGTTCCCATCCCTCATCATCCCACGCTGGTATGCTGCTACAAAGCTATTCCTGTTGCGCTTGTCGGTTCCGGTAAGATCACCACCTGTTTCATCCGTTCCTCATGCTCCTGTGGCCTTTCTGCCAGAATCAGACCGCTCATGTACCCCAGAAAGAAGCCCAGAATGTCAAACGGGCCGTTGAAAGCCATACGATCAAAGTGGTAGCCGCCCGTGCCGTCTTCATCAAGAACGCTACCTACTGCATCAAGCGTCCACATGCGGGAGGCAACATGGGGGATGTCATACTCGCGGTCATCAAAATACATACTTCGTCCCTGGATAAAAGCTTTCTGGAACGTCTCGGAATGCATAGCGTTTATTCTTGCCCCAATTCGATGTATTTGAGCACAGTCTCCACACTCATATCCCCAACACCGCCTACATAGTAGGACCGAGCCCAGAAAGCACCGCCCCAAAGCTGTTTCTTGACGAAAGGAAAATGTTGAAACACCTTCCGGGCGGTTACTCCTTTCAAAACATGCGCAATCTGCGAAGGCGCGACAGATGGGGGAGCACGAAGTCAACAAATGCACATGATCCTCTTGCACATTCAAAGCGCCGACTCTCCATCCATTCACTTCACACAGGCGACGGATTTCCTCTTCGACAAACACCGCAACCTATCCGGTCAAGATGCGCTTGCGGTATTTGGGACACCAGACAAAGTGATAGCCCAACTTATACATGACGTGTTTGGTGTGCTGTTGGTGATTCACACGAATCTTCTCACACCCCTGAGCGTGGATTAGCTCTTCCGTGAGAAGCTTCATGTCAAAAAAATTCACACGAATCTTCTCACGGAACTCCGAGAATCGCTTCGCAATCAGCATATCTCCTCGACTCCGGCCGGTAACATTCATCAGGCACAGATTCGCTCACGGGATGACGAAGAGCACCACCCTGTCCTGTATGG
>WNGL01000483.1_pt1 | contig 46984 bp, 40 predicted proteins | sample 5400591 | NCBI WGS metagenome assembly WNGL01 (sample SAMN13153377, study PRJNA577476) | soil metagenome | isolation source: 80 cm soil or saprolite under Garry oak tree replicate 1 | place: USA:California | collected 2016-06-15 | reverse complement strand
GATCAGCCCGATTGTCGAGGCGGACTCCATTGATATGTCGAAGGTCTACCTGGCGGCGCGCTACGACAAAGGTTCGGCGGATTACATTAATTGTCCGATGAGCAAGGAGGAGTACGACTGTTTCTATGACGCATTGCTCGCCGCGCAGCCGGTCGAGGAGAAGGAATGGGAAAAGCTGAACTACTTTGAAGGCTGTCTGCCGATCGAGGAGATCGCGCGCCGGGGACGCGACACTCTACGGTTTGGTCCCATGAAACCGGTTGGGCTGATCGATCCGCGAACCGGACGTCGTCCGTATGCCGTGGTGCAATTGCGGCAGGAGAATCTGCGCGCGGATTCTTACAACCTGGTGGGATTTCAAAACCATTTGAAATACGCGGAGCAGGCGCGCGTACTGCGATTGATTCCAGGATTGGAAAGTGCTCGCTTTCTGCGCTACGGCCAGATTCACCGCAATACATACATCAACTCACCCACTCTGCTGCTCGATACTTTGCAGATGAAAGAGCATAAGCGAGTGTTTTTTGCCGGACAGATTTGCGGGGTGGAAGGTTATGTCGAGTCCATTGCCACGGGACTGATGGCCGGGATTCAGTCGTCAGCGCTCGGTAGTGGCGCAGAACTGGTTTCTCCTCCGCGAGCAAGCGCGTTCGGATCCTTGGTGCACTACATCACTCAGGCGGACGCGAAGAGATTTCAGCCGGCAAATATCACCTTCGACCTCTTGCCCCCGTTGCAGCAAAAAGTTCGGGATCGTCAGGAAAGGCATCGCAGGCAGTGTGAGCTCGGGTTGCGAGAATTCGATGGTTGGCTGGCAAGGGCAGGCGTTGGTCGTTGGCCAAAAAGCATTCAGCACTCAGCCGTCAGCACTCAGCCCATGCGGCTGAATGCGGAGTGCTGAATGCTGAGTGCTCGACGTCTAGATTCTTATTCAGAATCCAATTGACCGCGCCCCGCCTTCGCAGTACCTTGCTCCACATCCGGATTTGAGGTGTACGCGTGCCAATTTCCGCCGTGGATGCGATCAGCCCTGCGTTTCAGCACACAAAAAAACAACTCATTGAGCCTTTTCGAGCCAGTCAATGGGCAAAACTGGCGCTGGTGGGATTTCTGGCGGGTGAGGTTCATTCCGGAGGTTGCAGCGGCGGCAATTTCCAGATGCCCACGCGGACGTCAGGTGGGGAACGATTTCTGGAGCTCGGCTTACCCGCGATGAATCCCGTGGCATACGCAGCATTGATTGCGTTGCTGGTTGTCGCCGTACTCGTGCTGTGGGTGTTGTTCATCTATGTGAACAGCGTGATGCGCTTTGTGCTGTTCGATAGCGTGGTCGCGAAACAGTGCGAGATCCGGCAGTACTGGAACCGCCGTCAAAAGCCGGGCTTGCGCTACTTCGCCTGGCAACTCCTGCTTTTCCTGGCGATGATGGTGGGACTGACGATCCTGGTTGGAATCCCGGCGACACTCGCGCTGGCTGTGGGCTGGCTCAAACAATCCAGCCAACATATGGTTCCTCTCATCCTGGGTGGCGTGCTCCTGTTTTTTCTGGTGACGACCTTCGTTGTTTTATGGCTGATAGTACTCGTGTTCAGCAAAGACTTCATCGTCCCGCAAATGGCGCTGGAGGACATCGGCCCGATGGAAGCGTGGCGGCGGTTACTGCCCATGCTGAAATCGGAAAAAGGCGGGTACGCCGGCTACTTGGGGATGAAGATTGTGATGTCGATTGGGGCCGCGGTGATCGTGGGAATTGCAGCCATGATTATCATCCTGCTAACGCTGATTCCTATCGGCGGCGTGGGGGCAGTGCTGGTTTTGATGGGGAAGTCCGGCGGACTACATTGGAACTTGTACACCATCACGCTGGCAGTGGTGATAGGAAGCTTCCTGCTCGCGTTTATTTTGTATGTGGTTTCGTTGGTTTCAGTGCCTGCGATTGTGTTCTTTCCGGCATATTCAATCTACTTTTTCGCAGCGCGCTATCCGGCGCTGGATGCTGTGCTTCGGCCGGCGCCGCCGCCCTTCCTGTCACCCGAGCCCAGCTCATACTGAACTCAATCTCGGGCACGATTCTTAATCCAGATCGGGGTACCTACGAATCCGAAGGCACGGCGAAGCTGATTTTCTATGAATCGCTGATAGGAAAAATGAAGTTTTACCTGGCGGTCGGTAAACAGCACGAAGGTTGGCGGCGCCACGGAAGCCTGGGTCATGTAATAAATCTTTACTTGCTGACGAGCGGGTACCGAAGCGCGGTCGAAATCCACCTGCTTGATGAAGCGGTTTATCTCCCCCGTTCCAATGCGCTTGCGGCGTTCGCTGGCCACCTGTTCCAGCGCAGGGAAAATCTTTTCGGTGCCAACCCCGGTGGCTGCGGATACGAACAACACGGGTGCGTAGTTCAGAAACTTTAGTGCGTCCCGCAATCTTTCCTCATAAGCGCTGCGATCGGCCGGTCGTTTGCTATCCCGCATGCGCGCGGCTTTGGTGTGCCTGGCGGTACTTTTGTCCCCGGCGATGACCAAGTCCCACTTGTTCACGATGATGATGAGGGAGCGTCCACTCTCATGGGCATAACCGGCGATAGCGGCGTCCAGGGCACTGACACCTTCGGTGGCGTCAATCACCAACAACGCGATATCGGCGCCTTCGAGATGCTTGCGGGCCATGACCACCGAAAGTTTTTCCGCCATCAGATGGGTTTTGCCTTTGCGGCGAATCCCTGCGGTATCGATGAAGCGAAAACTTTGATCATTACGCTTTACGATTTCGTCCACCGCATCGCGCGTGGTACCGGGGACGGGCGAGACTATCGCGCGTGAGCTCCCGGTGAGCCGGTTCAGTAGCGTCGATTTGCCTACATTGGGATGGCCGATGATCGCGACTTTGACTTCGCGCGGCTCGATGGCGACCTCTTCCTCTGTGCCGCGTTCGGCTTTGGGCTCAGGTTTCACTGCTTCCAGTTTCAGGGTTTCTACAATTGCGTCGAGCAGATCGTCCAACCCTCGACCGTATTCGGCGGAGACAGGAAACAGTTTTCTGATCCCCAGGCGATGAAATTCGTCAATCAGCCTCTGCTGCTTCTCGGTGTCGACCTTGTTGACCGCCAGGAAAAGCGGCTTGCCGCCGCGAATCAACTGGCGGGCGAGGTCGATATCGGGGGCGGCGAGTTCGGTGCGCCCATCCACGACCATGATGATGGCGTCTGCTTCTTCGAGCGCGACCTTGGCCTGGCGATAAATCTCCGCCGGCATGAAATCTTTTTCTTCGGGAACAATGCCGCCAGTATCTACCACGCGCAGGCTGTGGCCACGCCATTCCCCCTCTCCATAGAGACGATCGCGAGTGATGCCGGGCTCGTCGCCGACGATGGCGCGCCGCGAACCTACGATTCGATTGAAGAGCGTGGACTTGCCGACGTTGGGGCGTCCGACAATCGCCAACGTAGGTATCCCGGCGGCGACGGCTGTAGCGGATGGCGAGTTGTAGGTGGGGCGGGTCAAAGTCAAAGGCGCACAGGCGAGTCGCCTGTGGCTACGTGGTCTGTGGAGCTATTATAGTGACTTCGTGGCTTCTACCTCCCAATCATCAGTCTCTGCCATCGGCAACAAGAGCGTCTCTCTTTATCAATTCTTCGCACCCGGTGGCGTGCTTTCGCGCACCCATCCAGCATACGAATTCCGCCGAGGACAACTTCAAATGGCCGAAGCCGTCGGGCGGGCGCTCGAAGAAAAGCGGCATCTGATCGTGGAAGCCGGCACGGGTACCGGAAAGACGCTGGCCTATCTTGTTCCTGTCATCAGGTCGGGCAAGCGCGTGATCATCTCCACTGGAACCAAGAATCTCCAGGAACAGCTCTTTCACAAAGATATCCCATTTCTCGAGCAAGCGCTTTTTCCCAATGGCGAGGGGAAGCTAAATGTCTGCTACATGAAGGGCCGCAACAATTATTTATGTCGCAAGAAACTTTACGACCTGACCGGACAGCCCGTGCTTAGCGGACTGGAAGAAATCGAGCAATATCGGGCGATAGCGGCGTGGGAGAAGACAACCAATACCGGAGACCGGGCGGAATTGTCCACGCTGCCTGAGGCCAGTGCGTTGTGGTTCAAATTGGATGCGCGCGCGGATACCTGTCTAGGGCAAAAATGCAGCGAATGGGATCGCTGCTTTATTACGGAAATGCATCGGCGGGCGATGGAGAGCGACATCATCATCGTCAACCATCATTTGTTTTTCGCCGACCTGGCGATCAAGCAGCAGGCCGAGAATGCGCCTGATGCCGGTATTTTGCCCGATGTAGGCACGGTGATCTTCGACGAGGCTCACGAACTGGAAGACGTCGCTGGAAGTTATTTCGGAATTTCACTTAGCAACACGCGAGTGGAAGAACTCTGCCGCGATGTAGAAGTTTCCCTGCAGCGGAATCATATGCTCTCGGCATCTCTTTCGGGGGCATTGAAGAGCTTGCGTGAGAGGGCCCAGTTTTTCTTCTCTCTATTGCCGCAGGGCGAAGGCCGTTTTGCTTTCGATAACCGGCGCGAGTTCCTGGAAGAAAACGGGGATGAGTTCCTCGCCCTGCAGCAGTCGTTGCAACGCTTGAGCTCGGAACTGGAGAACTTGCCTTCGAAGCCGGAGGAAATATTCAATTTCGTGCGGCGGGCGGGGGAAATTCATTTCCAGTTCGGATTCCTGATGGAGTCCGAAGACCGCAACACCGTCTTCTGGATCGAGCGCCGCCGTGGTGGCCGCGAGCGGCTAAATGTTTTTCTGCAGGCCACCCCGATTGACGTTGCACCGATTCTGAAATCTTGCCTGTTCGACACGCTGGAGTGCGCTGTGCTGACTTCGGCCACGCTGGCCGTGGGCGCGAGATTTGAATATATGCGGCGGCGATTGGGGCTCGAGCATACGCGAGAACTGGTACTGCCCTCGCACTTCGATTACCAGAGTCAGGCGTTGTTCTACGTTCCTCCGGATTTGCCCGATCCACGCACGCCACAATTTGCGGTAAAGGCTGCGGACCGTATTCGGCGAGTGCTTGAGATCACTCGCGGGCGCGCATTCGTGCTATTCACCAGCTACGCGCAGATGAAGGACGTCTATCAACGACTGCTAGGGGAACTGGAATTTCCGATGTTCCTTCAGGGCGACGCCCCAAAAAGCGCACTGCTCGAAGAATTTCGCCTCACGCCGCATGCGGTTCTCTTTGCCACGTCTTCGTTCTGGCAAGGGGTGGACGTGCAAGGCGAGCAACTCAGCTGTGTAATTATCGATCGTCTGCCGTTTGCCGTGCCTAGCGATCCGGTGGTGGCGGCCCGGGTCAAATCAATCGATACCGAGAGTGGCAATGCGTTCTACCAATATCAAGTGCCGGCGGCGGTGATCACGCTGAAACAAGGCTTCGGACGGCTGATCCGGTCGCTACAGGATCGCGGCCTGTTGGTATTACTTGATAATCGCATACTGAAGAAAGCCTACGGAAAAGTTTTTCTGGAGAGCTTGCCGGATTATCGGAGGACCATCGCACTGCAAGATGTGGAAGAATTTTTCGGAATAAATTGAGTCGACTGCGCTATAGTGCTGTGCGTTCTGTCCCTGATGTTAAACACAATTTCAGGAGGTCCTATGAAACACATCCATTTCATGCCGCTACTGATCATGTCGCTACTGTGTGTCGGAGTGGCCGCGCAGCAAACAAAGCACAAGGATGCTAAGAAAGCGTCCACTAAATCGGAAATGCCGGCAGGCATGCCCATGCCAAAGCCCTCGCCGCAGATAGAGAAACTGGCCGACAAGATTGTCGGAACATGGAACACGAGTGAAGACTTTGAAGTCAGCGAGATGATGCCCAAGGGCGGCAAAGGCCACGGCACCGCGATCATTAAAAAGGGTCCGGGAGGCCTTTCTGTGACCGAAGATTACCACTCGCGCGGCGGTATGGGAGCTTTTGCCGGCCACGGAGTCTTTTGGTGGGACGAAAAAGCCAATGGCTTCAAGAGCGTCTGGTGCGACAACACCAGTCCCAACGGCTGCAGTGCTTCGAATGGTTTGGGCAAGTGGGAAGGCAACGATGTTGTGTTCAATGACGAGCAGGAAATGATGGGCAAAAAGATGGCGATGAAGGAAGTCTACACCGACATTAAGCCATCATCCTTCACTATGACGATAAATGGATCGCAGGATGGCGGTCCGATGAAGCGGCAAATGACCATCAAGTACACCAAAGCCGGCGCCAAAGCTACAAAAACCACGGCCAGCGCGCAGTAAGAACTTCTTCGAATAAAGAAGGGGCCGGTTTGCAGCCGGCCCTCTTTATCCTCATCACACCAGATTTTCGACTTTCAATTGAACGCTTCCGCCTTTCCAGGCAGCGTCGAATTCTTTCTGCACGAAACCAGCGTCGTAATTCCGGCCTTGTGATTTCAGCGCTTGCTGCAATCCAAAAAGAGAACGAGGATTGCGTGGGTTGCGATCGAGATCTGCCCGGAATACTTTTTCTGCGCCCGCGGCATCGCCGTTCATAAGTAGAGCCGCGCCCAGGGACTCTCGCACGGGTGAAAACCAATCCGGGGGTTCGCCATAGTTCAGCTTGTCTTGGGTATCGACGGCGTGTCGAAGCAGTGTGACGGCACTGGCATTATCTTTCTTCGCCAAGGCGATCTTGGCTCCCAAAACATCCGTTGCAATGGTCAAGATATCCTTCGTCTTGTTGTTGAAAGGCATGGCGAATATCGCGTCCGCGGGCGTAGCGTCACGAACGCCTTCCAGGGTTTTATACTCGGCCTCCGCACCACTGGTTTTTCCAGTGGCAGCAAGAGCCATGCCGTGCGCGAAATGCCAGTAGGTTGTGGTGACTTTCATGTCAGCGTTGGGCTGAGGAGTGTTCAGAATTTCATTCCATCTCTGAAAACGGAGGTTCACTGCCATGGGGACGGTCATAAAAGCCTCCAGTGGAGGCATATCCTTCACATGCGGTCCCACGTGCGCGGACAACATATCTGCGGCTTTTTTGGCTTCGGTGTAGTTCCCATTCATGCTTGCAGCCGCCGCGATGAAGTGCAGGTTGTGAGAATAATACATTGCGGGGTAGATGCCCTGTGCACCGCTGCTCTGCATGTATGCCCGGTCGGCCGCCGCCGCTTTCTCATTGGTCTGGATCGCAGCCTCATAGTCGCCAGTGCGGATGTAAACATGCGCTGGCATATGTACCAAGTGTCCCGCGGCTGGAGCCATGGACGCCAGACGGTTGGCCCCAGCTAGGGCGCGTTGCGGCGCCGCGGAGGCTTCTACCGCATGAATGTAGTAGTGAACCGCACCCATGTGGTTGGGATCGCGCTTGATGACGGATTCCAATGTGGAAACTACTTCCTCCGTACCCTCGCGCGGCGATCCATCCAAATTCCAAAGACCCCAGGGATGTAAATCCATGCCTGATTCTGCGAACAAAGTGGCGGCATCGAGATCGTCGGGATATTTGCTGACCACTTCGCGCATGGCGTCACGATAGTCTTCTGCTGCTCGCTTGAGATCTGACTTTGGGTCTGCAGGAAAACGCTTGGCCATGGCCTGGATGTAGGCTTGCTCGCTCGGCGATGCGTTCGCAGAGAGATCGACGGCCTTCTGAATGGCTTCATGCGCTTGCTTGAAGCGGTCTTCACTTGCCGGGTCGTTGTAATTTGGTCCCACGGCTTCGGCGACGCCCCAGTAAGCTATGGCCAGTTTGGGATCGAGTTCAGCAGCGCGACTAAATGAACGCGCAGCCTCGTCGTGGTTGAAAGCGAAGATCAGGCGCAATCCCTGATCGAAGAATTTCTGCGCTTCGGGATTGCTGGTGGAGACGGGATGATGTAAGTCTCCCAACCCCGACATCAGGGTTGCCGGCTGGGGCTGATTATGCGCAGGATGTTGTTGAGCGACGGTAATGCCCGAAAGCATTACTACGACCAGAGCAGAACAAACGTATCTCATGAAGATGGTCCTCCTTGGAACGTGAGGGGGAGTTGTTAAGCGAAAAACCCTGGAAACTCGAATAGCTTATTCAAAAGCCTGAAAACGTGCAATCCGGATAGGGATTCGCCGCCTTTCCGGCACCTTAATCCACGGTTGCATTTACAATCCCCATGATTCTATGCGCAAGGCTGCTCTTCTTTACAACACCCTGTCTGGTCGCCGCAGAGGGCGACGTCTGGCTGATGTAGAGATTGCGCTAGGCGTTTTGCGAAAGGCCGGCATTGAAGTTTCGGCGACGGCCACACGCAGCGCAATCGATGCTACTGAGCAAACGCGACAAGCGGTCGCCGAAGGTTGTGAAGCAGTCTTCGCCTGCGGTGGCGATGGGACTGTGCACGATGTTTTACAGGGCTTGGTCGGTAGTTCTCTCGCCTTGGGCATCATTCCCTTGGGTACGGGCAATGCCCTGGCTCATGATCTGCGCCTGCCACTTTCGCCCGCTGCCGCGGCCCGTGCGGCTTTGACCGCCACGGCGCGGCGCATCGCAGTTGGTCAAGTGAAGTACCAGGACTTCTCTGGAAAGCTAGGCTCAAAGTATTTCACCGTCGCGTTGGGGATTGGGGTGGACGCGCATCTGTTCTACAAGTTGAATCCGCTGCTGAAACTCCGGCTTGGGATGGGCGCGTACTATGCCCAAGCAACCCGCTTGTGGCTTACTCACAAAATGGACTACTTCACGGTTGAACTCGCTGACAAGAATCGCCGACAGACCCATCAAACGGAAGTTTCGCAATTGTTGGCCGTACGGATTCGAGACTTCGGCGGTCCGTTGCATGAGCTTGCTCCTGGCGCGTCGCGGGAGCGTGACGATCTGCGACTTGTATTGTTCCGCACCAGCAGCAGGCTGGCGTACCTTCGCTACATTATGCACAGGTTTTTTCGGATGAACCGGAACGTCAAAGGGATTGAGCTTGTTGATAGTTCCGAGGCGATCTGCCGTCCACTAGCGAACCATCGGGAATCCACGCGAATTCTGGTGCAGGCCGATGGTGAATTGTTGGGTACACTACCGGCTGAAATTTCCATGGTGCCGGATGCGGTGACTTTGCTGGTACCTGAGTCTCATGCAACATAAACGCCGTCGCGATCCGAACTCCACGGCGTTGCGTCGGGAATCACCGGGTACACATCTAAACGTCTTCGTATTGCACACAGAAAGGCGCCGCTAACTTTTGGAACCTATCACTCATTTTCTGACCGGCGCGTGTCTGGCACGAGCTGGGCTGAATCGCAAAACAGCGCTGGCTACGGCAACACTGACGTTAGCGGCGGAAGCGCCCGACATCGACGTGTTGGCTAACTTAAAGGGACGTGTATTCGGCTTTGCCCACCACCGCGGCTTCACCCATTCATTCCTGGGACTGCTTTTCGTCTCGGCCATGATCGTAGGAGTTGTGTACCTGTGGTGGAGGCTGCGTGGACGAAAAATCAAAGATCCGAACCTGCCGCCGCGGTGGGGATTGCTTTTCGTGTTTGCTTATTTGGCGGGGCTGACTCACATCCTGCTGGACTTCACCAACCATTACGGTGCACGTCCGTTTTGGCCGTTCTTGGAGAAGTGGTACTCCTGGGACGCCGTTTTCATCGTAGAACCGACCATTCTCATTCTTTTAGTCACAGGCTTGCTGCTGCCGGTTCTTTTTTCTCTGATTAATGATGAAATCGGAGTACGACGCAAAGGTCCTCAGGGACGATTGGCGGCAACTCTGGCACTGGCAGGCGTGGTGGCGGTCTGGGGTGTCAGGGATTACGAGCACCGCCGCGCTGTCAACGCACTGGAAGCCCGCGTGTATGAGGGCGCAGCGCCCCTGCGTGCATCCGCCTATCCGTCTTGGATTAATCCGTTTCGCTGGTACGGGGTGGTCGAGACGCGAAACTTTTTTGCGACCATGCTGGTCGACTCTTCCGTTCCCGATGTAGATCCAGAAGGCCAGATGCGCATTCGTTATAAACCCGAGGAAACGCCGGTAACGCTGGCCGCCAAGAAGTCTTACCTGGGCCGGGTGTATCTGGATTGGGCGAAGTATCCCATCACAGAAACCGAGGAAATTGAGTCTCCGCCCGGTTACATCGTTCGCTTCACCGACCTCCGATTTGATTATCCGGGACGAACAGGACACAGTCCTCTTAGCGCAGGTGTGCAACTGGACCGCAACTCGAAGGTTGTTCGCGAGTGGTTCGGCTTCCAGGTGCCGGATTGAAATGGAAGTCCGTGCGCCAGATCTCTATTGGCGATGCTCTGGAACTTGACGCCGAAGCCTGGGCGCGCCACAATCATTGCGTCACCTTAACGAGGTAATCATGCTGCCCTACTTATTTGTGGTGCTTGCCATAGCCGTGCGTTTCCTTCCGCATCCTTTGTCATTTACGCCGGTTGCTGCATCGCTGCTGTTTTTCGGAGCCCGCGGCCCGCGCCGCCAGTTATGGATGCCGCTAGTGCTGCTTGCCGTGTCTGACGTAATTCTTACGAAGGCGGTCTACGGTTACGTGTTTACCTGGGACCAGTTGGTCACCTGGGCTTGGTACGCAGCCATCCTGTGGTTGGGGACCAAGCTGCACGACAATGCGAAACCACTCCCGGTGATTGGCGCTGCCCTGGCTAGTTCGGTTTCATTCTTCCTGCTAAGCAACTTAGCGGTCTGGGCAGCGTTTGATATGTATCCGAAGAATTTCGCGGGCGTGCTGGAATCCTATGCTGCCGGTCTGCCGTTTTTCCGCCGGGGCGTTGCGGGCGACCTGCTCTTTACCAGCCTCATGTTCGCGACGCCGGTGGTGATCCACGCGCTGGCTGGCGCCTTCCGCAACGGATCTAACCGCGCGGCAGCAGCCTAGGGAATTCCTTGCTTGGGTTTCTCGACTTGGCTTCCTTTTGAATTCTTTTTTCGCCTGATTCGCCGAACCACCAACCAGATCACCAGTCCGGCCGCGACCGCGCCCAGTACCCAATGAAGGTGCTGGCGAAACAAAGTGCCGGAAACACGAACGATGTCCGGTCCATACTCCATGGTGAGCCAAGCCACTCCAAGAAAGCGTAAAAAGCGACCGGCGAAAATAGCCAACAGGAAGTGGCTTAACTTCATTTCGGAGACTGCGGCTGCCAGGGTGAGAAGTTTGAAGGGCGTTGGGGGCGGCAACATTGCGGGGATCACTAATCCCCAAACCGGATGTTTTTCGAATAGCTGATGGATTCTTTCGAAGCGCTCAGGCGAAACCCGTTTCCGCAGTAGTTCTTCTCCCCCTTTGTAGCCGACTACATACAGAACGATGCTGCCTAGAGCGGATCCTGCCGAAGCCATGAATACATACAACAGGAAACGCGAGCGGTCCTGGTACACGTAGCCGGCGACGACGCCGTCCAATGGCAAACCGAAGAAACAAGCGTCAATGCCGGCAATCGCGAATACGCCCCAGGCGCCCAGAGGCTTCAACAACGCCCAGAGGAAGACGAAGTAACGCGAGATGATGTGCTTGATGGTTTTCAAAACTTAAGTGGGCAGTGTACGCGAAAGCGCACAAGGACGGCAGAGACGCAGTAAGCTGCGTCTCTGCTGGATGCACATTAGCTCTTGGGGAATTTCGGGTCGGCTTTTACTTCATTGATCTGCTTGGTGTGGCGGTCGCTGTGCGCGGCAACGAAGAGAATCCATTCGTAAGCATCTAGCTTTTTTCCCATCGGACCGTCCGACGCGTGGTCGCGCAGGTCATCATGCTTCTTTAAAAAGTCTAAGGTTTGCTCGCGACTCTCGACGAAATGCTTCAACGAGCCCTCGGGCGAGCCAAAGCGATTTGTCGGTTTGAGCGGCTCGGGAGCTTGTGCCTTGTGAGTGCGATCGGGGACGGCGGTCAGCACCATCTCGTCGATAGCTTTCACGTCTTCCCCGGCAGGCCGCGACGGCGCTTTCATTACCTGATCGGTGACCATTCCCCGAAGAAAATCTTCGGCAGCGGCAATATGCTCGGTCACTTCAGCAACGGACCAGCGGTCCGGCGCCGGCTTAAAATTCCATTGAGCCTGGGAAAGTCCTGCAGTAGCGTCCTGCACGCCTTGCCTGGTGCTTTCCAGATATTTAATCACGCGATCGCGGTCTGCCTGGGTAAGCGACTGCGCCCATGCCGAAGCCGCGAGACTTAGAATTACGACGAGCACTCTCAAATTGCGCTTTTTCATCTCTTTTTCTCCGATTCAAAAATTTCCCTTCAACGACTTGGGAATGAAGACCTGGTGGCGGATAGAGTGGGAAGCAAAAGTCAGATGATGTTACACGATCGGGAGGAATCTTGCGTGACAAAACTCCGAGGGAGTGCCGTTCACTGGTGTTTCGTGTTTCCACTCAATAACTGCAGCGCATGTGGTATGAGATCAATCACTGCCTTCAGTGAATCGACTGCTCCGGCTGGACTGCCAGGCACATTCAAGATCACGGATTCACCTCGCACCCCACAAATGCCGCGGCTGAGCGCCGCAAACCGCGTCTTTTTTCCGCCCTCAAAGCGCATCTTTTCAGCAACTCCTTCCAGTAGGCGCTCGCAAACCGCGCTGGTGGCTTCGGGAGTGACGTCCCGCTTAGCGATCCCTGTACCGCCGGTTGTAACAACCAAGCGTGCTTTCTTCGCGAGTCGCGTGATTGCCTGCTGAATCAGTGCTTGATCGTCCGAACTAACTTCCGCGGCCACCACGGAGAAACCGGCTTTGCCGAGGACGTCCGCTACCGCTGGCCCAGAAAGATCCGATCGTTCGCCGCGTGCAGACGAGTCGCTAACCGTGAGTATGGCAGCAGTCGGGGCCTCAGGTGTCGAGGAGGACATCTTCCTCTTCTCCCGCAGTCCCGCCGCTCTCGCGTTTGGATTCGTCGAGCATACGGAGTCCCTCCATCAACAGGCCCTGGGTGTTAAGTGTGGTGGTTTGTTCTTTTGTCTTGGCTTCGAAGTTGATCTGGAAATTGCCGCCGGTCCAACGCAAGACTTTGAAAACAGCCGCGTCACCGGTCAGAGAGCCATACGACGCATGGGTTACCTGCCCCTCGCTGAAATACATTTCGCATTTTTCGTCATCATTTGTCAGCGTCAGCGATCCGCTCTTGCGGCCCATTTCGAGCGACTGCACCAGGTCAATGACATTCATCTGCGAGAGGCTACCGCGCAGAACGCCATCCGACGCCATGGTCTTGGCCATCTTCTCCAATGCTATTTTGTCGATGATGCGCTTGATGCGGTTGGTGGCTTCTTTCAGAAAGAATGGCTTTTCTACGAAGTCATCTACCGGGTCCTGCAGTGCTAACTTCTCGCTGATATCAGTTTTAGTGGCGAGCAGGATCACCGCAATGCTGGCTGTCCGGGAACGGCTTTTCAATTTTTCTACCAATTGACGGCCATCCATCCCCGGCATTCGATAGTCACAGACCAGCAAGTCGGGTGTGTCTTCTACGGCTTTCACCAGCGCGTCGGCGGCGTCGTTCGCGGTCGTGACGACGGCCAGCGGAGTCAGTGCACCGCGCAACATTCCCAGGACCATCGGATTATCGTCGACCAGAAGAACTTTGACGTTATTCGGCATGCGAGGGTCTAGGTCTTTTTGCCTGACGGACGTAGTCTCCGCTCTTTCCGCCAGATTTACGGTTGAGCACGATTTGGCGAATTTCAATTCCCTTGTCTAAAGCCTTGCACATATCGTACACGGTGAGCGCGGCCACACTGGCGGCCATCAGGGCTTCCATTTCCACGCCGGTCACTGCCGTCGTGGTAACTTTTGAGGTAATAGCGACGCCATTCTCGCATAGCCGCATATTCACATCAACGTGGGTCAGCGGGAGCGGGTGACACATGGGAATGAGATCCGCGGTTTTTTTGGCCGCCATAATTCCTGCCAGCCGTGCCACTTCGAGGGGGTCGCCTTTCGGATTTTTCGGCAACGCTTTGAGGACGGCAGGTTTCAGCAGCACATAAGCGCTGGCTTCGGCTTCACGCCTGGTAGCGGCCTTAGCCGAGACGTCCACCATGCTGGCTCGCCCTGAGCCGTCGTAATGGGAGAGCTTCTTAGGCATTTGCGAGGTCTCTATCTTACATTGGGAATCGAGGCGGTGACCTTTCTGACGACCCTCAGCGCAACAGAACTGGCACCCATTCCCCCGCTGCAATCGTGCTCTTCTCCGGAGAAATCACGACATAGCCATTGGCTCGTGCGGCGGTCGCAATGTCGCCAGATCCGTGCCATCCCGCCAGCTCGACTTCTGCTTGTTCAAATTCGCCAGATAAAATTGCGGGGAGGAAGCGTTTCAGTCCGGTCTTAGTTTTGATCTCGGATTTGAGCTTTGCGTGGAGGAAAACAAGCTTTTGCGGAGCCCTGCCCGCGAGCGCTTCGAGAATGGGCTGAGCAAAGAGCTGAAATGTAACCATGGTAGAGATCGGATTTCCTGGAAGGCCAAAGAAATATTTCCACTGTGGTTCGGCGTCAGTAATTGCGACTTTCGGAGAGGAAGCCCAAGGGACGCGTCCAAATACGATCGGCTTCCCGGGCTGAATCTGCGCACCGGTGAAAAAGAATTCCGCCTGGAAATCGGCCAGCACTTGTTCCACCAAGTCGTACTTCCCCATGGAGACCCCGCCAGCGAGGAGCAGCATATCGGCTTCCAGCCCTTCCGCAATTAATTCGCGCAGTCGCTCGGGCTGGTCGGGAGCAATGGGTAAGAGCACCGGATCTCCGCCCGCAGCCTGAATTTGTGCGGCGAGTGAATAAGTATTGGAGTTGCGGATTTGGTTGGGCCCGGGCGGCACATCGATGTCGACAACTTCGTCGCCCGTGGAAAGGACTGCGACCCGAGGTTTGGCATAAACCAGTAGGTGCACTCTGCCCACGGAAGCCGCCACTGCGATAGCGGCGTGATCTAAACGCATGCCGGGAGAAAGCATTTGCTGGCCGCGCCTGGCTTCTGAACCGATGGGAACAATATTCTCTCCGGTGGCAATTCCTTTTGTGACCTGGACTTGATCGCCCGCCCGGGACGTCCACTCCACCATCACGATGGCATCAGCGCCGGTCGGCACTGGCGCGCCAGTCATGATAGCGGCAGCTTCTCCCGATTCGACCTCGATTTCACTATGCTCGAACCTAGCTCCGGCTCTAATTTCTCCGACGACCCGGAGCTTAGCAGGAAGCTGCGCAAGATCGGCAGCCCGCACGGCGTATCCGTCGCGCGTTGCTCGCCGGAAAGGAGGAAAATTGCGATCCGCGGCCACCGGCTCCGCCAGAATGCGCCCAGCACTGTCGAGCAACTCCAATAACTCTTTACTTCGCGGACGCAGACGCGAGGCATGCCCTTCGACAAGATGACGGGCCTCCTCAAAACTAAGAATCAAAGACGGCTCGGGCACAGCGGCCATACAGGAAATGATACGGGAGAAGACAGAAGTTTCGATTACTGTTTTTGCGCCTTGCTTGCCAGCGGGAGGGCAACCATCTAAATCAACAATTGCTCATTTCGCCAGTCTCTTCTGCAACTGCTGTGGATCAGTAGCGCATGCCAGGGCTATGGTTAAGTCCACTACCCCGGCTCGGACCAGTTTTTCGATCTCTACGTCAAAATATTGTGCGCCATCGGCAGATTTTTCATTGGGCATTTCAGGAACCGGCTGGATGGACTGGTTATCCTCTTCGGACTCACGAACGCGCGAGTTTCCTTTAAGAATCTCCGCAACTGCCATTCGGCCGCTGCTGTCTGTCCGCGGGACGAGCTTGCGGCAGATAATGTAGCGGAGAACTTTGGCCAAACGGCTTCGCGTTGCAGCCTGTTTTGTCGTCGCGAACGTATTCACTATGCGCTCCACCGCCTTCGCGGCACTCACGCTGTTCACGCTGGAGAGCACCAGGTGTCCGGTTTCGGCGGCTTCGAGCGCCATTTCCATAGTTTCATGATCGCGCAGCTCGCTTATCAGGATGACCTTGGGTGCCTGATGCATCGCGGCACTCAACGCCAACGGGAAGCTAGGCGCATCGCTGTGCAGTTCCCGTTGGTGAATGGTTGCTCGTTTGTGTGTGTACAAAAATTCGATCGGGTCTTCGATGGTCAGAATATGGCAAGTGCGATTTTCGTTGATGCAGTCCAGAAGCGCAGCCAGTATTGAGGATTTTCCGGAACCCCGGGCGCCGGTCACCAACACCATCCCGTCGCGAAGTTTGGCTACGTCTCCCAGATGCGCAGGCAGCCCCAGCCAGGCGAAATCAGGAATTGTGCCTGGCATAACCCTCATCACCACCGCACAACTACCACGCTGTAGAAACACGTTCACCCGGAAGCGCGCCACACCCGGCAGACCGAAGGAGACATCGCAAGAACCCTGCTCCTGCAGCATGGTGATTGCCCGCTTGTTTTGCCCGATCAGGTCGGAAGCAAAACGCCTGGTATCATCGGCACTCAGCACTTCAAGTCCCGGAGCCAGAACCGCCACCAGTTGTCCGGACACCTCGATTTGCGGCGGACGTCCCGGCGAAAAAATCAGCTGGCTGATCTGATCGTCAGCCCGGAGCATGGCCGACAGCAGGGCCTGCGTCGCCACCGAGCCTTTGCCAGAAGGCGGATCGAGCGCTATCGTTCTTGGAGCATTGCCAGTCGCTGCCATAATTCGGATTGAGAGTGCGCCACAAAGACGCAGGAACAGCCGGAAATCACACCACGGCTCGTGGCGATGCACTGCCCTACCAATCCTCTACTTTAGCCAAAGAAAGTGCGCGTTCCTACGAAGAACGGCAAGTGCATAGACCTTGGTAATGAGAGCGCGGGGATAGAGCGTGTAGGAGAAAAAAGGCGGCCCGGAGGCCGCCTGGATTCTGATCACAGTACAGAATCTGCTCTTCAAACGCTGTTTCTACTTTTTCGAGCTCTTCTTCTTCCCGAAGCTGGTTTCCACCGTAGCTCCGATGCTGGCCAACATCTGCTTCGCGGGTTCAGCAAACTGACCCGTGGGTTGAAGTTCCAGATACTTATTGAAAGCTTCAGAAGTTCCATCTGGCGCAACCATCTTATCGCCCTTGAGGGTGGCCTTTCCCATCAGATTCACGCCTTTGAAGTAGTAGGCATCGGCACGGTTGGGATCAGCGGCAATGGCTTTGTCGAAGGCGGCAATCGCATCATCCACCTTGCCGACATTGGTCAACACTGCGCCAAGGTTGAAGTAGTACATGGCAGCATTCGGAGGATCCAACTGCGCCGCCTGCGAAAGAGCTTTCGTCGCCTCCTCGCCCTTGCCAGCCCTGGCGTAGGCGTCGCCTAGATTGTTGTAATAGGCGGCAAGCTGTTTGTTGGCATCCGGAGTCTTGGGAGCGGCTTCCATAGCTTTCTGCTTCAGATCGATGGCCTTCTGATAATCGGCGATTGCGGTCTCCAAGCGTTTGGTCCTTTCCGCAAGATCGGTTTGCTTGGGGGCCGACGCACGATAAGCATCAGCCAACTTGAACCAGAGGAGATCTCGTGTGGCGTCCGCCTGTGTGGCTTCTGTCAGAACCTTAATCGCCGTCTCATAATCGCCAGCCGTGGATGCTTGCGTGGCAGCTGCAAGCTTCTCATTCAGCGCCTTCACAGTGTTCGTTTCTTTTGCCGCTTTTTCCTGTTGCTCCTGGATTTTCTTCTGCTGCTCTGGACTCACGCCTTGCTGCTGCGCTCCCTGGGCTTGTTCCTTTTTCAAGTCAAAGTCAATCGTAACTTCATCCAAACCCACAGGAACATTTCCGTAGTGGAACAGTTCTTTGCCGTCCTTCAGAAGCGCGACGGTGTATTTTCCGGGCGAAATACCCAGGGAAAAATACTCACCCTTGTTGTTGGTTTTTATTTCGTACTTGCGGCCAGTTTCCTGGCTCGTAAGCTGGACGACAGCTCCGGTGATTGGTTTTCCTTCAAGATCCTTGCACACGCCCTTTACAGTGCCCGTGGTCTGGGTAAAGGCTGGGGTTGTAAATAATGCTGTCGCAAGCGCGAACAGCATCAGGACAGCAACTTTTTGCTTCATTTTGGCCTCCGCACTGAACCTGATTACGATTTTCAACTTTCCCGCAGACTATTTCGGGTCAAAAGAAATTATTGGAAAAAAACAAAAATTTCCAGTCAAGCTCTCTGGACAAGCTCGGCATAAGGAATCGGGTCCGCCGCGCCAACTTGATGAAAGGCCTGAAGTCGCAGCACGCAACTATCGCACACGCCGCAGGCGCTGTCTTCCCGGCTATAACAAGACCACGTTAAATCGAAGGGCGCGTTCAATTCAAGACCGAGCCTGACAATCTCACTCTTCCGCATGCCGATTAGCGGAGTGACGATCTCAATTCGTCCTTCTTTCGTGCCCGCCTTTATGACTTTGTTGTACGCCCGATAGTAGGCCGGGCGGCAATCGGGATATCCCGAGCTGTCCTGTTCTACCGCACCGATATATATTGTCTCCGCGCCCAGTACCTCCGCCCAACTTACCGCCACAGCCAAAAGGTGCGCATTGCGGAACGGCACATATGTGACTGGCACTTCCCGCCCGATTTCTGCCGCCTCGGGAACCGCAATTCGAGAGTCGGTCAACGCCGAGCCGCCCACTGCCCGCAGCGCCTCATTGCGTACAACCAGGCGATCGGAAATCCCTAACCGCTCACAGATCCGGTTAAATGCCAGGCGCTCGCGTTGTTCCGTCCTTTGTCCATAACTGATGTGGACGGCCGCCGTTGCGTAGTCCCGTCTGGCCAACGCGGCACATACGCAGGAATCCATGCCACCGCTAAGCAGGACAACCGCGCGCTGTTTGCCGTCTCTCATGTTTAGATGCGGGTCAGCCTCATGTTTAGATGCGTAAGTTTAGATGCCTGAGACTAACGAACTCAGAGGTCAAAAGTCAGTAGCACCGTGGAAGAGCGGCCCTTCAGGGCCGCGTTACGAAGGAGCAACGATGGGCTTTAGCCCTGGTGGTCGCCTTTGTAGTGTCACGCGGGCGCAACCACCTCCACAAGGGCTAAAGCCCCATTTAAAGTCGCCAGACGCGGCGCTAAAGCGCCGCTCTTCCACAGTGCTTCTGACTTTCCGAATTCTGACCTGCGCATTCTGACTTCTGCCATTTCTTTTCTTCATTCCGCCTTGGGCTCTATACGCCCTTCAGCGCTGGATCCCAGATGAACTTATGGATTTGGAGCCCTAACCGGGCCGTCGAATTGTCCTCCAACATCCACTCGGCGAGTTCACGCGGATCCAGGAGACAATGCGAACAATCTCTGTCCCCCTCTGCGTCCTTGCGGAAAGCTGGCGAAAAAAGAACAGCATTGACGCGCCGGTCCAGGGCGTGAAGCTCCACGAAATTGCGGGCGAACTCATAATCGCTCCGATCACTGAGCACAAATTTCACTTCGTCCTGCAATCCTAATGTGTCCAGATTTTCCATATAAAAAGTCTCGGGCTCGCCGGAGTTTGGGCATTTCACATCCACGATCTTTATCACCCCGTGCGGCACACCTGCCAACGGACGCTCACCGCTGGTTTCAAGCAGCACCGTATAACCCGCATCGAGTAGGCGCTGCATCAAGGGAATTGCCTCGCGCTCCTGCAGCATGGGTTCACCACCAGTGATCTCGACTAGCCCGCCGTCCGGGCTCAATCGTTCCACTTCTTCCAGGACCTCATCGAGCGCCATGCGGCGTCCGCCGGTGAAGGTGTACTCGCTGTCGCACCAGGAGCACCTTAGGTTACATCCCGTAAGCCGGACGAAAACGCATGGCAAACCCGCATGCGTGGACTCGCCCTGGATTGATTTATAAATTTCAGTAATCTGCATGACTGGACTCAATCCGAATAAGTTGCCGTGGTTGTGTCGGTCTCATAGACGGTGACGTTCTTTACCCGCACCCGGCCCCGGCTAACCTGATCCAGTTTCAGGTTGGCCTGATCGTAGAAATACTTGGCCAGATTTTCAGCCGAGGGATTTAATGCGGTGAAAGGCTCCAAATCATTGATCATTTGATGATCGAGCCGATCAATCACATCTTTCATGACCTCGCGCAGTTCTTTGAAATCGAGCAACAGACCGGCCTTATCCAACTCTTTACCGGCAAGCGTGACCCTCACCTTGTAGTTGTGCCCGTGCGGATTCTCGCACTTACCCTTGTAGTTGCGCAGGTAATGCCCAGCGGCAAAAGAATCTTCGACGGTGACTTCGAACATGACCCCTCTTGGCGGTCCCTGTCACACTAACGGGACCGCGGACACTGACGTAACAGTTTATTGTACCGGGGGCTGCGGCGCGATGTAACCCTTAAGAAATATGGCATTAGGACGTCTGCCGCCTTTGGCATGGCCTAAGCGACTGGTTGTCTCGGGCTCCGCCATGGTCCGAATATAATCTTTTTATCATGCCCGCCATGAGCAAGGACCTGTCCAAAAGGATTGAAGACTTACGCGAGAAGATCCGTCATCACGAGTACCGCTATTACGTACTGGATGATCCCCAAATTTCCGACGCAGAATTCGATCAGTTGATAAACCAACTGATCAAGCTGGAGACTGAGCATCCCGATCTGATAACAGCGGATTCTCCTACTCAGCGCGTGGGCGGAAAACCTCGCGAAGGCTTTCTGAAAGTCAGGCACTCCTCGCCCATGCTCTCGCTCGATAATACCTACAGCGAAGACGAACTGCGCAATTGGGAACATCGTGTCCATGACCTGAGCGGCAAAAAAGAAATCGAATATGTTTGCGAACTCAAGCTGGATGGGATGTCCCTAGCCCTTCACTACAAAGATGGCAAACTCGTCCGAGGAATCACGCGCGGCGATGGCAGTGAGGGCGAAGAAGTAACTCTGAATGTCCGCACCGTGCGTTCCATCCCTCTTTCTATCTCGAAGGAAGCGCTTAAGAAGGCAGGAATCCCCGCGGACTTCGAGGTCCGCGGCGAAATGCTGATGCCAATTGCCGCTTTCAAGAAAATGAACGAGGAGCGAGAAAAGAACGGTCTTTCGCTGTTCGCCAATCCACGAAACGCCACCGCCGGCACCGTCCGCCAACTCGAACCAAGCATCACCGCGCAACGACGGTTGGATTATTTCGGCTATTCCGTGCTCCACAACGGACAAACCTATTTTGACCGGCACTGGGAGACATTGAATGCGCTCGAATCCCTGGGTTTCAAAGTAAATATTCGAAGAAGCCTGAGCAAAAACTTTGACGAAATCTGGGCATTCATCCAGCAATGGGAACCGAAGCGCGAAAGTCTGCCCTATGAAATTGACGGCATCGTCGTCAAGGTTGATCGCACAAGCCTGCAGCGGGAGTTGGGTTATACGGGGAAGGCGCCGCGCTGGGCAATTGCCTACAAATATGCCGCGCGATCGGGAATCACTCGCGTGGAAGACATCATTGTGCAGGTCGGCCGCACCGGCAAACTCACACCAGTTGCAATGCTCAAGCCGGTGCCTATCGGAGGCACCACTGTCAGCCGGGCCACATTGCATAACATGGACGAAATTGAGCGCCTCGGCGTCAAAATCGGTGACTGGGTGGAGGTCCAGCGCGGCGGAGATGTGATCCCCAAAGTTACCCGCGTCGTGGAGGACAAGGCACATCCACGCGGGCATAAATCTTTTAACATGCCGGAGAAATGTCCTATCTGCGGCACCCACGTGGTACGCAGCGAGGGCGAAGTTGACCACCGTTGTGTAAATGCCAATTGCCCAGCCAAGCTTCGGGAAACGATTCTGCACTTCGCCTCACGCCACGTGATGAACATCGAGGGCATGGGAGACGCCTTGGTCAACCAACTCACCGATCGTGGTCTGATCAAAAACGTTGCTGACATTTACAAACTTACCAAGGCAGACCTTTTGCAACAGGAACGCATGGGTGAGAAATCTGCGCAAAATGTCCTGGATGAAATCGAGGCTTCGAAGAAACTCCCGCTCGAGCGCCTGATCTATGGCTTGGGGATGCGCTTTGTGGGCGAACGTACAGCCCAGTTCCTGGCCGAACATTTCGGATCCATGGAGGCGCTGATGAACGCTCCCCAAGAGGAGCTGCTGGAAGTGGACGAAGTCGGACCACGCATCGCGCAAAGCATCGCTGAATTTTTTCAAGAAGCCAAGAACCGCGAACTTGTGGAACGTCTGCGAAAAGCTGGTTTGACGTTCACTGGGAAAAAAAGGCACCGGGGAACCGCCCTTGCCGGCAAGACGTTCGTACTGACCGGCACTCTGACCCGGTACGCCCGCGACGAAGCCAAAAAGATGATTGAGGACGCAGGAGGACGCGTATCGTCTTCCGTCAGCAAAAAGACCGACTACGTCATAGCTGGCGCCGACGCCGGTTCCAAGCTGGATAAAGCTAAAGATTTAGGGGTAAACGTGATCGGCGAAAAGGACATGGAAAAACTACTGGAGCGGGCCTGACGTCAGGACGATAAGATTTACCGCTTAAAACTGGGTTGCCATCGCCTTTTTAATCCTGTCGTAAGTCATCTCCAGAGTTTCCGGCAATATTCGAGTTTCGCCGATCACCGAAACAAAATTCGAGTCCGCCACCCAGCGCGGCAGCGCGTGCATGTGAATGTGTCCTGCCACCCCCGCCCCTGCGGCTTTACCGATATTCATCCCCAGGTTGATTCCGTCTGGTGCATAGAGGGCACGGAGTAAATGTTCCATCTTCTGCGAAAGATCCATCATCTCGTGTGCGGCTGCGACCGGCAGTTTCTGCAGCTCATCGAGATGGGCAAAAGGAACGATCATGGAGTGCCCCGGAGTGTAGGGATAGGTATTCAGAACGACGTAGCAATGCTGGCCGCGATACACAATGCGTGCTTTTGCGTCATCGCCTTGTTTGGGTAAATCGCAAAAAATACAGCCGGGAACCTTCTCCGCGCCGGTAACGTAGGCATATCGCCAGGGAGTCCAGAGATAGTCCATGGCATCGCAGAGTAGCAGATGGCAGCCGCTTCCGGAACTTAGCCCTCGAAAGCCGAGTGCTTGGTGTTTTCAGCGTCCAAGCGCCCATCAGTAAAAGGTGGGTTTCCGAAGCATTCGCAAACCAGCTCAGTTGGTGTTTGACACTGTTTACAAGCGGTTGCTATAGTCGAGAGGTTGGCCGTCAGGAGCGGGTTCGTATAGTAGTCCGACCGCTGGGATTGTCCTAGTTCGTTCGCCAGGACGGGCTCAACACAACCTAAGACTCACGCCAGCTGTCCGTACGAAATAACCCGCATCTGTCTCGCACGATGTGCGAAGAATACCGCAGAAAGGTCACTCATCTTGTTCGACGACAACAGCGCCCACTCCCAGGACTCCTCGACCTCGACAAGCCTTGCCGAGCGCAGCACGGCATCTCCTGAGGACTCGGCTCCAGAATCCGCCACTCCCCGTCAACAGCCCGAAATGGCTCAGCATCACGACGAGAAACCAGCAACCATCGCTACCACCGAAGATTTCGCTTCGGCACTGGAAACCTTCACCACGGAAAGTGAAGAAGCCGCCAGCGAAGACAACGTTCTCAAGGGCACAGTCTTGAAGCTTACTGCGACCCATGTTGTCGTGGACATCGGCGCCAAGTCCGAAGGCATGTTGCCGCTGGCTGAAGTGTTGGATCACGAGGGCAAACCCAAGTTCCAGCCCGGCGATGAAATTGATGTGATGCGCGATAAAGGCGAGACCGAGGAAGGGTACATCAACCTTTCCCACCAGAAGGCCCAGCGCCTGCGTGCCTGGGACGAAATTGAGAAGGCTTATAACGAGAAAAAGCCCATCCAGGCCACGGTGGTCGAACGCATCAAAGGCGGTCTCACGGTGGACATCCTCGGAGCCAAGGCGTTCCTGCCGGGTTCCCAGGCAGACCTGCGGCCGGTTCGTAACCTCGATGCCGCCAAGGGACAAAAACTGGAAGTTGCAATCATTAAGCTCAACAAGAAACGCGGCAACATAGTCGTGTCACGCAAGCAGGTGTTGGAAGAAGAGCAGACCGAAAAACGTTCCAAAACTCTGGAACACCTCGAAGAAGGTGCTGTGCTCACCGGCGTTGTTAAGAATCTGACCGAGTATGGAGCATTCGTGGACTTGGGCGGAATCGACGGCCTGCTGCATATCACCGATATGTCATGGGGGCGGCTGACACATCCGCGAGACCTGGTGAATGTAGGGGATCAGATCCAAGTCAAGGTGCTCAAATTTGATAAGGATAAACAGCGCGTTTCCCTGGGATTCAAGCAGCTAACCCCGGATCCGTGGCTGGACGCGTCACACCGATATCCTGTCAGTGCGCACGTCAGCGGTCGCGTGATCAGCGTCACTGACTACGGCGCCTTTGTGGAGCTCGAGCAAGGCATTGAGGGACTGGTGCACGTCAGCGAGATGACCTGGTCCAAGCGCATGAAGCATCCCTCCAAGTTAGTGAACGTCGGGGATCAGGTGGATTGCGTGGTGCTCAGCGTCAATCCGCAAGAGCGGCGCATCTCGCTCGGCATGCGGCAATTGGCCAGCAATCCGTGGGACGCGTTACATGAGAAGTACCCAGTGGGCGCAACCGTGGAAGGCAAGGTACGCAACCTGACCGATTTCGGCGCATTCATCGAGATCGAGGACGCTATCGACGGCCTGGTACACGTCAGCAATCTCAGTTGGACAAAGCGCGTTAAGCACCCCTCAGAGGTGCTGAAGAAAGGTGATCGCGTAAAGGCCATCGTGCTGGCGATCGAACCCGACAAGCGGCGCCTGTCCTTGGGAGTCAAGCAACTGCAGCCCGACGTTTGGGAAACTTTCTTCCAGCAGCATCACGTTGGCGATGTGCTGCACGGAAAAGTTTTGCGCGTAGCCAGCTTCGGCGCATTTGTAGAGATCGCCGAGGGCATCGAAGGACTCTGTCACAACTCGGAAGCCGTGGATGCCAACGGACAACCGATTCATCTCGAACCTGGACTGGAGCACGATTTCAAGATTATCAAGATGACTCCGGAAGAAAAGAAAGTCGGCCTGAGTATTCGTGCAGTCGGCGAAGAAGCTTCACGAACCGAGGTAGAAGCCTATAAACACCCCGTCTCCAGCACAGGCGGGTCAACGATTGGAGAACTCGTCTCGTGGAAGCGCGCAGGAAACGAGAATAACTGATTTAAACCGTAACGCCGGCCTCCCCCAGCTCTCCAACTGTATATAGCCAAAACAAAAAGGCCGCCATCTCTGGCGGCCCGTTTATTTCCTTCGCAGCGAACTACTTTGCATCAATCTTTAGATTGATGTTCACCTGCTGCCGATTATCAAATTGGCTAACCGTCTTGGTGTCGCTTTTCTGGCCGTTGTACTGCGCGTACACCTCGTAGTCAATGTTAGGGGACAACGCCGGGAAGCGGTAAACGCCATCCGGACCGACGATATACGTCTTCACAGCCCGGCTGCGCGGGTTCGATAGATACACAACCGCAGATGGCAGCGGATTGTCCCCATGGTCGGTCACTCTGCCCATCAGCAGCCGCCCTGCGTCGCCCTTATCCTTGTCGTAATAGGGGCTCGCCATGGCGGCGAGGCCAGCCAGAAGTAGCACGGCAACAGTAGCCACCCGATATGTCTTCATGTCGATCCTCCCCGAACGGCCTCAGCTCCCCAAGCTGCGGTTCTACTATCTTAGATGCAAACCAACATCGGTTCGCTCGTCGTTTTCAATGTGGACAGTAACCTCGGTACCCCCTCGCAACCCATTGGTTTTACTAGGCTTATACCCTTTAAGGTTAGCCAGGACGAGGTAATCAGCCCGGCCTGCAGGAACCCGCTGAGCGAACTCCCCGTTGTGGTCGGAATGAAGCTCCCAACGCGGTTTCTTATCGCCCACACGGCGGATTTCAACTTTCACGCCATACAAGGGTTGATTTTGGGGACTCCAGACAGTGCCGAAAATCAAGGCGTACGGTTTCTCGGATTTCTTCTCCGCAGCCGATGCTAGACACGCGGTGATAGCAGCTCCAAGACAAAGCAACAGCGCACTCAGGAGCAATCGGCAAGCAGCACGGGGAAACAGCGGTGAGCAGGAGGGAGGAATTATCAAGAGCCTACGATAAATCGCCGTCTTCAGCTTCTTCTTCCTCCTCCTCATCAAGATCTTCCTCTTCGACAGGTTTCAGCTCGATCGGATTAATCGTAATGATTTCGAAGTCAGTACCGCATTCCGGACAAGAGACGACTTCCCCCTCATCGACTTCGTCTTCTTCGATGTCGAGATCAGTCTCGCATTCAGGACAATAAACCATCATTGCCTCCGTTCTATAAGATGTCCCTGCTAATATTTAGTTTCTTCCTGGGCTAAAGGTCAAGCGCCCCGATTCTCATGCGGCGTCAGATGTCGATTCATAGAACTTGGCTGTACCGTAACCTGGGAAAAGCTCGAAAGAAAACATGTAGCTTATATGAATCTTGCTTTCAAAGATATGCAGGCATGTTGCCTGCGGCTTGGGTGGATTTTGCTGGTTTTCGCCGTCGCGCCGGCATCAGCCCAAACAACCATAACTGCCAGTAGTGCCGACCCACAGATCGCTTCAGCGTTGAAGCAGATCTCAGCAGAAAAAATCCGAGCCAATATCGAGAAGCTGGTCAGTTTTCAGACAAGATCAACTCTCTCCGCACAGGATCAGGCCTCCATGGCGGCAGGTCGTGGTATTGGCGCAGCTCGAGAGTGGATCAAGAGCGAGTTTGAACGTTACTCGCGCGATTGTGGCGGATGCCTTGAGGTAAAGACCGACAGCTTCACAGAACAACCCGCCGACCGGATCCCAAAGCCGACGATAATCACCAATGTTTATGCGGTCCTCAAGGGTAGCGATCCCGAAAACGCTAAACGCATCGTACTGGTCACCGGCCACTACGACTCGCGCAACAGCGACACGCTGGACACAACCGGCGTGGCTCCCGGCGCCAATGATGACGGCAGCGGCACATCAGTAAGCCTGGAATGCGCTCGCGTTCTGAGCAAGCTGAAATTTCCCGCGACCATTATTTTCCTGACCGTTGCTGGCGAAGAACAGGGCTTGAATGGCAGCCATCATTTCGCGCAGATGGCGAAGTCTGAAGGATGGAACATTGAAGCCGTGCTCAACAACGACATCGTAGGTGGCGACCGCAATTCTCAGCAGGATCCAAGCGTAGTGCGCGTCTTTTCCGAGGGTGTGCCAATTGCCGCCACAGACGCCGAATTGAAGCTCATCCGCAATCTCGGTGGAGAGAGTGATTCCCCATCCCGTCAGATTGCCCGGTACGTCGGCGAAGTCGGACGTACTTATGAAATAGGCCTAAAGCCGATGCTGGTCTTCCGCCTAGACCGCTATCTTCGCAGCGGCGATCACATCTCTTTTAATCAGCAAGGATTTGCGGCGGTCCGCTTCACCGAGTATCGCGAGGGTTACCATCACCAGCACCAAAATGTACGAACGGAAAATGGTATTGAATACGGTGATGTTCCCAAGTTCGTGAATTTCGACTACGTGGCGAACGTGTCTCGTCTGAATGCGGCGACTCTGGCGTCACTGGCGTCGGCGCCTGCTCCTCCTGACAAAGTCCGCCTTGTGACCAAAGAACTCGAGAACGACTCAACCCTGACGTGGGAGCCTTCGCCTGGCAGTCGGACCGATGCTTACGAAGTGCTGTGGCGAGCCACCACGAGTGCGGAATGGGAACATACGCAACCCGTTGGAAACGTGACGAAGACGACGCTGCCCATCTCGAAAGACAATGTAATCTTCGCCGTTCGAGCGGTCGATAAAGAAGGGCACAGAAGTTTGCCGGTCGTCCCGTTGCCAGAGCGATGACCGCATAGCCTGTTAAGATTAGTAAGACGCAGAAGCGACATCAATTTCCATGCCTAGCGGACGAACCCTCTCGTTAAGCCTGCCTCCCTTCACCAAGGCAGTGAAGTGGCTCATTATTGTCAATGCCGGTGTATACCTGCTCATCACGTTGCTCCAAGCCCTTGCGCCCGAAGTAGGCAACCTGATTTTTTCGATCTTCGGTTTGATCCCGCAACTGGTCACTCACGGCTGGATCTGGCAACTGGCTACGTATTCCTTCCTGCACAGCGGCCTGTTTCACCTGTTATTCAATATGCTGGCGCTTTGGATGTTCGGCGCACAGTTTGAATCGGACTGGGGACACAAACGATTCCTGGAGTTTTATTTCTTCTGCGTGGTCGGCGCGGCCTTGACTACGGTCGCCATTGCTTACACGGGAATCGGCGGCGTCACGCCGCGAACCATCACGGTTGGCGCCTCGGGCGGCATCTACGGCATTCTGATGGCATTCGGACTGATTTATGGCGATCGCGAAATCATGCTGTTCCCGATTCCCATTAGCATCCGCGCCAAGTATTTCGTCGCCGGCATAGCTTTTATCGCGCTAGTGAGTGCGATTGGCGCTGCCACCCCCGGGCATGGAGAAGCCATCGCCTACTTCGCCCACCTCGGTGGATTGCTCTTCGGCTTTCTCTATGTCAAGTTCGTGCCCCGCCGCGGACTCGTGTTCGATGCCACGGAGCGCTATTTCGGATTCCGTAACTCTTACTACCGATGGAAGCGGCGTCGGGCGGCACGAAAGTTCGAAGTTTATATGCGGAAACACGATCGCAAGGTCACCTTTGACGAGCATGGTAACTATGTCCCTCCCGAGGATGCTGATAAAAAGAATGGTGGAAGTAAGTCCGGTTGGGTGAATTAGTCTGGAAGCTATCTCATAAATGGCGCGGGTATTCATTTAGGATCTTCGATTAGGTGGGTGAAGTCGAGGGTGGCGCGACGGTTTAGGTGTTGCCTAGCCGAGTCCGGCCCTTTCGTTCGCCGGTGCCTCAATAGCTGCACCATGCTGCGTTTCCACACCCCCGCTTATCGAACTGGACAGGCGCGGTTAACGCATCCAGCTCTCGGAGAAAGGTTCACGCTGTCGCCCACGGAAAGCTCGCGGTCCGCGCTGTAAGTCGAACCAGGCCAAACTTTTGATGCAGGGCCTGCTGGGGAAACCGCGTGTTTCCCCGTCCCTGCTCTTTGTGTTTGACACACAGCCACTGGCGAAACCGCCGGCAAGTGTGTTGCTCCACTGCTCGGTAGGCTTGACTGACCGGACCCAGGCAGAAGTAGTTCGCCCAACCATTAATCTTCCGGTTGAGCGCTTCCACCAGCGTTGCCGCATCCTGCTGGGTTCAGTAGCCAACGTCAACACCGGAACGCGGAGCGGTCACGAATACGTTGCCTTCGACTACGACTCTCAAAGTGGCGACATGTCTCACACGGAAACTATCATAGCGATCAAAGCCGAGTTGCCCAGGAGTCCCGTTACGAGCCTCTCTCGCGCATCGAGGCTGCAACTCGAGAGGGTGGGCGAATGGATATTTGCCTTCGAGGCTCGACGCATTGTTAGCCGCGGCAACATCGACAACGTCGTGGACGACATCATTAATCTACTCGACTACGCTAAGGGTTTCCCGCAGAACGTTTGATGTGGGCGGGTCAACTGTCGATAGATCGCCATTTCACCACTAACCGCTGCACGCTATTTAGTAGTCTCGACACGGAAACTAGCGGAAGAAGCCTTGAAACGCTGCCAACAGTGCAGCAGGCAGGTCTTCTCGCTTCGTTTTCCCTTTGAATCCCAAATCGTGCCCCGATCCGTCCACCGGCAGCAACTCCACTTTGGATGGAATCAGCTTGATCGCCGCTTCCATCTCCTCGATCGATCCGAATGGATCACGCGTCCCGTGGATCAACAAAGCTGGCGTTTGCAATTTGGGGAGATGCTGAGTGCGCAACTGAGTTGGCTTGCGCGGCGGATGAAGAGGATAGGAGAGTAGAAGTAGACCATCCACCAGTCCTGGTTGATCGGCGCAGAGCATCGTCGCCTGCCGCCCGCCATAAGAATGTCCTCCCAAAAATATCCGGCCCGAAACTAGTTTCTTCATTACAGCCACGGCATTTTTCAATCCTTCGCGGTCGTGCTCAGCATCACCAGGCCGTGGCGGACCATAATATCTGATTTGGCGATAAGGCAGATCGCAACGCAGCACCGTTAAACCGGCTTCAGCAGACGTTTGTGCCACTGCAACCAGCAATGGCGAGTTACAGTTCGATCCCGCTCCATGCGTGAGCACAAGACCATCCCCATTGGGATCTCCCGGACGGTGCAGGAATCCGCGAACGGGAGGAACCAGCGAGGTATCGTTGAACGGTTTCACACTACGCTCGGGTCTTAGCGCCTACAGACGATTTTTGCGCGCGCGAACCTCCGCGGTCCACTCCGTCACCCACCACATCCCCCGTCCTGATGATTCCCTTTCGTAGCAATTCCTGCTCAGCTGTGGACATCATCTCTTCCGCGCTGCGAGCCTGTTTCCGCCGCATCGGGTGCACACCCCAAAGCAGGTTCATGCGATTACATACCGGCAGGAGGTGACTGAAGGCGTAGATTGCAGCCTGGGGACGATACTTCGAAATCAAGCGCGCCGTGTTTCCGCTTTCGGTGAAAACCGCAATAGCGCCCATCCGCAAATCTTCCGCGGCATGCGCCATCGACTCGCAGATGGTTTCCGCGACCGAAAGACCGCGATGTTCGCGGCGTCGCGGCTGGGTAAACTCTCCCATGTTGCTCTCCGCCTCGACGACTATCTTCGCCATCATGGTGACTGCCTCGCGCGGATACATACCGCTGGCAGTTTCGGCGGAAAGCATCAGCGCATCGGTGCCATCGAATACCGCATTGGCCACATCACTGGCCTCCGCACGCGTAGGCCGAGGATTCTCAATCATCGACTCCAGCATTTGAGTGGCGATAATCACCGGCTTGCGCCACTGCATGGATCGCCGGATCACATGCTTCTGAATGACTGGCACCTTTTCCGGTGGCATCTCGACTCCCAGATCGCCGCGAGCCACCATCACGCCATCGGCAGCTTCAAAAATCTCCTCCAGATGCTCCAGCGCCTGCGGTTTCTCCAACTTCGCAATCACCGGCACTTCTTGGCGGTGACCGCTCATGACTTGCTTCACAGCGCGAATGTCGGCAGCAGAGCGCACAAATGAAAGCGCCACAATATCTACGTCGTGGTTGAGTCCAAACTCAAGATCCTTGCGATCTTTGGCGCTCAGAGCGGGAATCTTAAGCGCGGTTCCGGGAAGATTGATGCCCTGATGTTCGGCCAGCAAACCCCCATTCACCACCTCGCATTCAATGTCCTCGCCACGAATGCGGATAACGCGAAGTTCGATCAATCCATCGGAAAGGAGAATCCGCGAACCTGGACGAACTTCGCGGGAAAGACCCGCAAAAGTGGTTGAGATTAGAGTGGGAGTGCCGGAAACATCTCGAGGTGTAATCGTGACTCGCGATCCGTTCTTGAGCAAGACTGGATCGTGTCCCTTGAGCCTTCCAGTGCGAATTTTGGGACCTTGCAAGTCCTGCAAGATGCAAATGCTGCGGCTTTCCTTTTCCGCAGCACGTCGCAATCGCTGAATATTGCGAGCATGGTCTTGATGGGTACCGTGGGAGAAATTCAGCCGGGCCACATCCATTCCCAGCCGCATCAGATCGCGCAGCATCGCTTCGGAATCGCACGCCGGCCCAACAGTACAAATGATCTTGGCCCGACGGAGGGTTGCGGAACAGGTTGGAAGCACTCCCCTGGGGAGATCTCCTGAAACGAGGTCAGACTTGCCGGCTTTCATTTGTTCCTGATTCAGATTCGCAGTGAGATAGATTTTGGCCGACTCGACCGCCTCATGGGGTGCTCTGAGTCGAGCCACTCATTTCCCTGAGTTCGCGGCCTAACATTGCTCGAGGGTAAAGCATGGCATTGAACTCCGCGCCCACTAGGATGATCAGGGAGATCATGTACATCCAAACCAGCAGCGCGATGCCCACACCGAGGGAACCGTAGATGATGCTGTAATCCGCATAGCGCTGCAGGTACCAACCAAATAGCGCCGTGGCACCGAACCAAACCGCGGTGGCCAGCGTGGCGCCTGGAAGCACGCTGTGCCAGGGCTGAGTACGCGGCACCGCATTGTGATAGATGAGAGCGATCACAGCGATGCTCGTCAGTCCGGCGATCAGCCAGCGCACCGCGGTCCACAATAAAAGAATGTATGGTCCGAACTCATGCCCCAGGTGAAACAGGATACGAGTCTCGATCCGGCTGCCAAATGCGACGAGGATGGTCGCGAAGGTTAATGGAATCCCGGCAAGAATCACCAGAGCAAACGCAATCATGCGCTCTTTGAACAAGCCCCAGATTTTGGGAAGCTGGTAAGAGCGGCGAAAGCCCTCCATCCAGGAAATCATGACACCAGACGCGGTCCACAGCGAAAGCAATGAAGTCGTGACCAACAATCCGAGCGAACGCTGAGTTGTTCCCTTGAGATAAGCCACCGCGGTAGCGCTTCCAGCCGGCAGGATTCTGCCGACGGCGTAGGAAATCTCGCGAAGATATGCTTCCGTCTTGTGCGAGGTGGCCAGTACGGAACCAACCACAACCAGAGCCGGAAAGAATGTCAGGATGGAAGAGTAAGCCGAGGCTTTGGCAATGGCGAACGCATCATGCTCAAACGCGCGCCAGAAAGCAAGCCGCAACAGGCGAAGAAAGCGCAGGAACAATGGCCTCAGGGTATCGCCCGAAGACACGGCATGCAACTGGGAACTGCCGCCGCGTTCCTGCTTTTGCAATCGTTGGGGGTTTGCGTGCATGGCAGCTAGAAAAACAAGGGGGCGGGTTTAGGCCGCCCCTCTGCTGTTCCTTCCGTGTTACTCCGCCGTCAGTTCTTCCGTCTCGCCTTCATGCCGCATGAGCTCCAGCGCGCGCTCAGCTTCTTCATATGCGGCAGAAACTTCCTCCTGCACCTTGGCTGCGGCCTCTTCCATCTCTGGTGAGAGGCGCACGTTGCGGTAGTACTCCATGCCGGTACCGGCAGGAATGAGCCGCCCCACGATGACGTTCTCCTTGAGTCCGCGCAGGTGATCCACTGCTCCCTGTATGGAAGCCTCGGTAAGCACGCGCGTGGTCTCCTGGAACGAGGCCGCGGAGATGAACGACTCGGTGGATAGTGACGCCTTGGTGATGCCCAGCAACAATGGCCGTCCTGTCGCTGGTTTCCCACCTTGGGCAATGACGCGCTCGTTCTCCTCGCGGAAGCGGAACTTGTCCACCTGCTGTTCGAGAAGGAACTGAGTGTCGCCGACATCTTCGACTTTCACCCAGCGCATCATCTGACGAACAATTACCTCGATGTGCTTATCGCTGATATTTACACCCTGCAGCCGATAGACTTCCTGGATTTCGTTCACCAGGTAAGACTGCAGCTGCTTTTCACCCAGCACAGCGAGAATGTCGTGCGGATTGAGCGGTCCGTCCATGAGCGGTTCTCCTGCCCGGACGCGCTCTCCTTCCTGCACATTGATGTGAACGCCACGCGGCACCGAATATTCTTTTTCCGTGCCGTTGTCGGCGACCACGTATATCTTGCGCTGGCCTTTCGAAACCTCGCCGAACTTCACCGTGCCATCAATCTCACTGATGACCGCAGTCTCGCGCGGCTTGCGGGCTTCGAACAGTTCGACCACACGCGGCAAACCACCAGTGATGTCTTTGGTCTTGGTAGTCTCGCGTGGAATCTTCGCCAGCACATCGCCAGGATGAGCCGTCTCCCCGTCCTGCACCATCAAGTGGGCGCGTGACGGCATCAGGTAACGTTTGCTGGTCTTTCCCTTGATGACGATCGCCGGCTGCCGCTTCTCGTCGGGCGAATCCCCCACCACGTGACGCGACAATCCAGTCACTTCATCTACTTCTTCGTGCAGCGTGACCCCTTCCTGCAAGTCTTTGAACTGCACTGTGCCGCCGATTTCCGTGAGGATAGCGAAGGTATACGGATCCCACTCGACCAACACTTGACCGAGCTGGACCTGATCGCCTTCGTTAACTTTGACTTTGGCGCCGTACACGACCGCGTAACGCTCACGTTCGCGGCCCTTCTCGTCAACCACCGCGATCGAGCCCTGACGGTTCATCACCACCAGATCTCCCGACTTCGACTTTACCGTCTGCAGATTGATAAACCGCAGGACGCCATTGTTTTTCGCATCCAGCCGTGACTGCTCAGAGACTCGCGATGCCGTACCACCGATGTGGAAGGTACGCATCGTGAGCTGAGTTCCAGGCTCGCCGATCGACTGCGCCGCGATGACTCCGGTTGCCTCGCCGAGTTCGACCAGGCGTCCAGAAGCCAGGTTGCGTCCGTAGCACATCACGCAGACTCCGCGTTTGGACTCGCAAGTCAGCACCGAGCGAATCTTCACCCTCTCGATACCAGCAGCCTGGATCGAGCTGGCCAGTTCCTCGGTGATTTCCTGGTTGATGTCTACGATAACGTTGCCGTCGTAGTCTTTGTTCTTTTCGAGTGACACACGGCCTACGATCCGATCGCGCAACGGCTCGATAATCTCGCCCGCCTCCACGATACCTTCCACGTAGATGCCGTCCACCGTCCCGCAATCGTATTCGCTGATGATCACGTCCTGCGCCACGTCAACCAGACGCCGTGTCAGATAGCCTGAATCGGCGGTCTTAAGCGCCGTATCAGCCAATCCTTTACGCGCGCCGTGAGTCGAGATGAAGTACTGCAGCACGGTCAATCCTTCGCGGAAGTTGGCCGTGATCGGCGTTTCGATGATCTCGCCCGAAGGCTTGGCCATCAATCCGCGCATGCCGGAAAGCTGCCGAATCTGCTGTTTCGATCCGCGAGCGCCGGAGTCCGCCATCACATAAATCGGGTTGATAGCGCCTTCCTTGTCGCGCTGCTGCATCTGTCCAAACATCTCATCGGCAACTTTTTCCGTAATCGCCGACCAGATTTCAATGACCTTGTTGTAACGCTCGCCGTTGGTGATTGCTCCGTCCAGATACTGCTGCTGAACGTTGAACACCTGCTTGTCAGCGTCACGTACCAGGGTCTTCTTGTTGTCGGGGATGACCATGTCATCGATGCCGATGGAAAGGCCGGCTTTCGTCGCGTAACGGAAGCCGAGGTCCTTTACCTCGTCCAGCATCTTGACCGTAGTTTCCAACCCAAACCGCAAATAGCAGTAAGTCACCAGTTGTCCGATACCCTTTTTCTTGAGCAGGCCGTTGATGTAAGGCATGCCTTCCGGAAGGTGATCATTCAGAATGGCGCGTCCCACCGTAGTGTTCAGGAAGCTACGCTCGGAGTTGATCGGCTCGGTGTGAATCACTTCCTGATCGTCGTACGCACTCACCAGGTCGATGACTTCCCCGGTATAACGCAGACGAATCGGGGAGAGCGTCTCTACCTCTCCCGCTTCGAGTGCAAGAAGCACTTCTTCGATATTGGCGAAGGCTCGTCCTTCACCCTTGGCGCCAGGCTTGCCTTTGGTCAAGTAGTAAAGACCCAACACCATGTCCTGGGTCGGCACTGTGATGGGCTGACCTGAAGCTGGAGAGAGAATATTGTGCGATGACAGCATCAGCACACTGGCTTCAACTTGCGCTTCCGGAGACAGCGGGATATGTACCGCCATCTGGTCGCCGTCAAAGTCAGCGTTGAATGCCGTGCAAACCAATGGGTGAATCTTGATTGCCTTGCCTTCCACCAACACCGGTTCAAATGCCTGAATGCCCAGACGGTGCAACGTGGGGGCGCGGTTCAAGAGCACAGGGTGATCTTTGATCACCTCTTCCAGGATGTCCCACACAATGGGTTCCTGCTGCTCCACCATCTCCTTGGCTTGCTTGATCGTGGTGCAGTGCCCAGTCTGTTCCAGCCGGTGATAAATAAATGGCTTGAACAGCTCCAGTGCCATCTTCTTAGGCAGGCCACACTGGTGCAGCTTAAGTTCCGGGCCAACAACAATCACGGAGCGGCCGGAGTAGTCCACGCGCTTGCCCAGCAGGTTCTGGCGGAAACGTCCCTGCTTCCCCTTCAGTGTGTCAGACAGCGACTTCAAGGGACGATTGTTGGCGCCGCGCAGCACACGCCCACGACGGCCGTTATCGAACAACGCGTCCACCGCTTCCTGCAACATGCGTTTTTCGTTGCGCACGATCACTTCCGGCGCGTGCAGGTCCATCAACTTCTTCAACCGGTTGTTGCGATTGATGACGCGGCGATAAAGATCATTTAAGTCTGAGGTCGCGAAGCGCCCGCCATCCAATGGCACCAGGGGACGCAACTCCGGCGGAATAACCGGGATGACATCCAGAATCATCCAGTTCGGTTTGTTCCCGCTCTTGCGGAAAGCTTCGACAACTTTGAGACGCTTGGCATACTTGAGCCGCTTCTGCAGCGAGGTCTCATTCTTCATCTTCTCCCGCAGTTCACCGGAGAGACCCTCGATGTCCACTCGCTTCAGAAGTTCTTTAATTGCCTCGGCGCCCATCATGGCCTTGAAGCCGGCGGGGCGATACTGCTGGTCGAGCTCCCGGTACTTGGTCTCGTCCTTGATGACTTCGTGGTCTTTTACCGGCGCGTCCCCCGGCTCAACAACCACATAGGCTTCGAAATACAACACAGACTCAAGATCGCGCAGCGATATATCGAGCAAGTGACCGATGCGGCTAGGCAGTCCCTTGAAAAACCATACGTGGGAACAGGGTGAAGCCAGCTCAATATGGCCGAGGCGCTCGCGGCGCACCTTCGAGAGCGTAACTTCCACGCCGCATTTGTCGCAGATCACACCGCGGTGCTTCATCCGCTTGTACTTTCCGCAGAGACATTCCCAATCTGTCACCGGCCCAAAGATGCGGGCGCAGAACAATCCATCACGCTCAGGCTTAAAAGTGCGGTAGTTAATTGTTTCAGGCTTGGTCACCTCACCATGCGACCAGCTCCGGATCTTTTCCGGAGAGGCCAGGCTGATGCGGATTGCATCGAAATCAGCGATAGGATTTGCCATTTCAAAGGGGCTAGATCGATACAAGGTGTTCCTCCACTTTCCTGCGACGTATCGCCGCCGCTAGCGGCTCCCGGGTTCAAGTGGCCAGCGGTCAGTGACCGGCCGGCCATTGATTTCTGGCTGCAGAGCGTTTAGGAGCACGCGCTCTGAGCCTTTTCTCAAAGATCTCTTATCAAATCAGCCAGCCGTGGCTAGCGGTATTGAGCTGACCACTGGCCACTTTCTCAATCCGCCGCCACCGTAGCTGCCACCGGCTTCTTCTCTCCGGCCTTGATGAGTTCCACGTCCAGGCACAGAGATTGCAACTCGCGGATCAGCACGTTGAACGATTCCGGAACGCCGGGCTCCATGGCAGCTTCGCCTTTGACAATGGCCTCATAAATCTTGGTACGGCCATAAACGTCGTCGGACTTCGCCGTCAGCAGCTCCTGCAAGATGAACGCCGCTCCGTATGCTTCCAGCGCCCACACTTCCATTTCTCCGAAGCGCTGGCCACCGAACTGCGCCTTACCACCCAGCGGCTGCTGTGTGATCAGCGAGTACGGTCCGATGGATCGAGCGTGAATCTTGTCGTCCACCAGGTGCGACAGTTTCAGCATGTAGATGTAACCAACGGTGACCGGCTGTTCAAACTTATCGCCAGTCATGCCGTCGTACAGGTTGGTCTTGCCTGACTCTGGCAGACCGGACTGCTTCAGCATCGCTTTGATCTCACCCTCTCGCGCGCCATCGAATACAGGTGACGAGATGAACACGCCACGAGTCAGGCTTTTCGCAACCGCTGGCAATTCCTCATCGCTGAGTTCTGCAATCGAATCGGCCAACGATGTGTCTTTGAACAATGCTTTGAGTTCGCGTCGTATTGCGTCCTCACGCGTGTTCTCGGCCAGAAGCTGAGTTACTTTCTTACCCAGTTCATGTCCAGCCCAGCCCAGATGGGTTTCGAGAATCTGCCCAACGTTCATTCGACTCGGGACACCCAGCGGATTCAGCACGATTTCCACCGGTGTACCGTCTTCGAGATAAGGCATGTCCTCGTCCGGCAGGATGCGCGCGATTACGCCCTTATTGCCGTGACGACCGGCCATCTTGTCGCCCACACTCAACTTGCGTTTCATGGCGATATAAACCTTCACCAGCTTGATCACGCCCGGTGGCAGTTCATCGCCCTTGGTCAACTTGTCTTTTCGCTCGTTGACGATTTTTTTAAGCACATCGATCTGACGCGAAGTCATCTCTTCGATCTCATCGATCTGCTCATTGACTCGCGGATCCTTGTCGGCATACTTGATGCGTTTCAAGTTACGAGTTGAAATGCGCTCGATCGTGTCGCGGTCGAGGACGGTGTCCTTGGTCAACAACTTCTTGTTAGTGCGCTCGTCGTGCAGGTCAGCGAGCACTTCCTTGTTGCCCAGAATGTTTTCCAACCGCTTCAACCGCTCGTCGGTCAGAATTCGGATCTCATCCGAAAGGTTCTTCTCCAACTTCGCGATTTGCGTGCCTTCGATGAACTTGGCTCGCTCGTCCTTCTCCTGCCCTTTGCGAGAGAAGATTTTCACGTCCACGATCACTCCCTCGATTCCCGGAGGGCAGTACAGCGAAGCATCGCGCACATCGCCGGCCTTCTCACCGAAAATGGCCCGCAGCAGTTTTTCTTCCGGAGTGAGCTGAGTCTCTCCCTTGGGAGTGACTTTGCCCACCAGGATGTCGCCCTGCTTTATCGTTGCCCCGATGCGGATCACGCCTGCTTCATCCAGGTTGCGCAGCATGGTTTCGCTGACATTAGGAATGTCTCGAGTGACTTCTTCCGGACCGAGTTTGGTATCGCGCGCCTCGATCTCGAATTCCTCGATGTGCACCGAGGTGTAGTAATCGTCCTTGACCAGCTTCTCTGAGACCAGAATCGCGTCTTCGAAGTTGTAGCCGCGCCAGGGCATGAAAGCCACCAGTACGTTACGGCCAAGCGCCAGTTCACCATGATCGGTGCAAGGACCATCTGCGATCACCTGGCCTTTCAGCACTCGCTGTCCCTTAAGCACAGTCGGTTTCTGATTGATGCAAGTGTTCTGGTTGGACCGCTTGAATTTCGTAAGCTGGTAGATGTCGCTACCAACCTCACGAGAAAGCTGTCCGGGATGGTGTTCGCCCTCAACGCGCACGATAATGCGCTCGGAATCCACTGAATCGATGATCCCGTTTCGTCGCGCCAGCACGACTGCGCCGGAATCCCGTGCAGTCACGCCTTCCATCCCAGTACCGACTAGCGGCGCTTCCGCTCGCAACAGAGGCACCGACTGCCGTTGCATGTTGGCGCCCATCAAGGCTCGATTGGCGTCATCGTGCTCGAGAAACGGAACCAGGGATGCGGCGACCGACACAAGCTGTTTCGGGCTGACGTCGATGTAGTCCACTTCATCGCGGCTCACCAGAACGAAGTTGCCGGCCTTACGAGCGTTGACCAGCTCGCCGACAATGCGTCCCTTGTCATCCAGCTCAACGTTCGCCTGAGCGATAACGTGCTTGTCTTCTTCCCAAGCTGAGAGGTAGAACGAGAAAGGTTCAATCTCCGCCGGCCGCTTGCGACGTTCTTTCAGCTCAGCGTTAACTTTCTCGATCTCGTGTTTCTCCACGTGATCGCCTACCTTGTAGTCGCTGTCGCCTGCATTCACGATGCTGACGTAATCCAGCACGCGTCCGCCCTTCACGCGACGATAAGGCGATTCGATGAAACCGTAATCGTTAATCCGCGCATAACAGCTCAAAGACGAAATCAAACCAATGTTCGGACCCTCCGGAGTTTCAATCGGACAAATACGCCCATAGTGCGTCGGGTGTACGTCGCGGACTTCGAATCCCGCGCGTTCTCGTGACAAACCACCCGGCCCCAAGGCCGACAGACGGCGCTTATGCGTAATCTCCGACAGCGGATTGGTCTGGTCCATGAACTGCGAAAGCTGTGACGATCCGAAGAATTCCCGGATTGCAGCCATCACCGGCTTGGCATTTACCAGATCATGCGGCATAGCCGTGGACATTTCCTGGTACACGCTCATCTTTTCCTTGATGGCGCGTTCCATGCGGACCAGGCCGATGCGGAACTGGTTCTCCAACAATTCGCCTACTGCGCGAACTCGCCGGTTGCCCAGGTGATCGATATCATCCACGGTGCCGATATTTTTGCGAAGCTTGAGCAAGTAACGGATGGTGGCGTAGAAATCATCCGGCTCGAGCGTCCGGTTATCCAGGCTGGTGGCGTCGGGTTTCTCAAACAGTTTGATGTTGAACTTCAAACGGCCCACGCGCGAGAAATCGTACTTCCGTGGGTCGAAGAACATTCCGTGAAAGAGCGCAGTCGCCGTATCCAACGTCGGAGGATCACCAGGCCGCAACTTGCGATAGATCTCGATCAGCGCTTCCTGCGGCGTCTTCACCGCATCACGCTTCAAAGTCTGACAAATGACAACCCCAACATCATCCCGCTCGGGGAAGAACACGCTCAGTTCCACCACGCCCGAATCCAGAATTTTCGACAGCTTGTCGGCCGTGAGCTCCGAGTTTGCCTCGAGCAGGACTTCTCCTGTAGTGGTATCCACGACATCGCTGGCTGCCCAAGCGCCTTCCAGATCGGTGATGTCTACCTCTATCTCGGTGACTTTCGCCTTCTGGATATCCTTCAAGATCGCGGCATTGATCTTGCGGCCGGAGTGGGCGACTTCCTCTCCCGACTTGTTCTTAATGCTGTGAGCCAGCTTCATGCCCAACAGGTTGGTCGGCTTTTCGCTGGTGGGATCGAGCGTCCAATAAAGTTTTTTGTCCTTAATTGTGAGGCGATCCACGGTGTAGAACGTCCGGAGAATGTCTTCGCTGGAACGCAGGCCTAGGGCGCGGAGAAAAATAGTGCCCAGGAACTTGCGTTTGCGATCGATGCGGACGTAGAGAACGTTCTTCTGATCGTACTCGAACTCCACCCAGGATCCACGATAGGGAATAATCTTGCCCAGAAAATAGGTTCGATTACTTGCCGTCTCGAAGAAGACGCCCGGTGAGCGGTGCAACTGGCTGACGATCACGCGCTCGGTGCCATTGACGATGAAAGTGCCGTTCTGCGTCATCAGCGGCACATCGCCGAAGAATACTTCCTGCTCCTTGATATCGCGGATGGAGCGATTGCCCGTCTCCGCGTCCTTTTCATAAATGGTCAGACGCATGGTGACTTTGAGCGGAGCGGAATAAGTCATCCCACGCTCTTCGCATTCGTTCACGTCATACTTGAGTTGCAGTCCGACCGGATCGCCGCACTTATTGCAGAAATCCGGCGTGTTCGTGTTATAGGTTCCGCATTTGTTGCAGAGCACATCGCCAGGATGAAACGGGTCAGTGATGACCGTCGAGCCGCAGTTCTTGCAAGTCGTTCGCAGGTGATGCAGTCCCTTCAGGTGGCCGCACTTGCACTCCCAATTGCCGATTGCGTAGTCCACGAACTCTAACTGCGAGACATTTCGGAAATCGCTGATCGGGAACACTGACTGAAATACTGCCTGCAAGCCGGCATCATCGCGCTCACTGGGCAGACGATCCATTTGCAGGAAGCGCTCATAGGAACGCTTCTGCACCTCAATCAGATTTGGGATCTGGATGGTGGCTGGAATTTTGGAGAAATCAAACCGCGTGCGAAAAACATCATTATGATTATTCATTGCCATTCGGAAACTCCCAACTTTCAAGCGCAGCTGCCGGCTGCGACAAACCTCGGAATGTAGGGCGCGTCAGCCGCGCCATCGTGGTTAGAAACTAGTGGAACTTTTGCAGACACAGATGCGCCCCTGGAGACATATCTCCCCCAAGGCGCCGCTAGTGGCACTCGGTCTCTCTTGATTTGTATCTTTCCGCGCCAGTCTCTAAGGCCTGTTCCCGTCCCGCTGCCCGCGGAACAGTCTGCCAACCCTTACAAGCGACTCGACTCCGCTTCCCTGGGCCGTTGGAGTGGAGAGTCGCTGTAACCTCGATGAAGTGGGAAGCGGTATGTTATTTAGATGATAACACCGCTTCAAAAGCTTCACCAGATAAAGATCGTTCCTCCCGGCTGAACTTGCAATCAACCGGCGATCCAAAAAATGGCACGTTTGGTGACGGATTCCCGTCGCACGGGTTCCCAGACCGTCCCCATCCGAGTGCCGGTTATTTCACTTCTACGGTCGCGCCAGCATCGGTGAACTTCTTCCGGATGGTCTCCGCTTCTTCCTTGGAGACTCCCTCTTTCACCGCTTTCGGCGCGCCATCCACCAGGTCCTTGGCTTCCTTCAGGCCCAGGCTGGTGACTTCGCGTACCGCCTTGATTACATTGATCTTATTGGCCCCAACGTCCTTCAAAATGACGCTGAACTCGGTCTTCTCTTCGGCCGGAGCCGCGCCTGCTGCCGCTCCACCGCCAGCCATCATCACCGGGGCCGCAGCCGCCGCTGAGACGCCGAGCCTCTCCTCGAGTTTTTTCACCAATTGCGCCGCATCCAGCAGCGACAATCCCACAATTTGCTCTTCTAACTGCTGCAGATCCGCCATGTCTGTTTTCTCCGTTTCGAGTTATCAGTTTGCTGATTCGTTATCTGTGGGCAAAGTTTCCAGTGCACTCGGCTCCTGACCTGCCGCGCCAGACAACGCCGCAGTCAAGGCCCGCGCAACCCTCGCCTACCGATAACCAAATCTTTCCGGACAGCTCTCGCCGCCTCGAAATTCGTTTTTGCCCATGCCGGGGGATTATTCGACCCCGCACCGACTTAAGCTTCTTTGAACTTCTTCTTTTCCACGCCCTGGCCAACCACTACCGCCAGATCACGCCCGATCGCGTTCAACACAGTGACCAGCCGCTGCGCAGGGGCGTTGATAAGGAACAGCAACTTGGCGTGCAGTTCGCCCTTCGAAGGCATGGCAGCCAGCGCCTTGATCTCATTGATCGAGACCACGCGGCCTTCCACGATCCCTGACTTAAACGTGAATTCCGGATTATCCTTGGCGTATTTGGCCACTGCCTTGGCCAGTGCCACCGGATCGCCTTCGGTATAGGCAATCGAGGTCACGCCGGAGAGATTCTTCAGTGCCTCTTCGACCCTTGTGCCCTTGGCGGCACGCTCGGCCAAGGTGTTCTTCACCACCCGGTACTTGGCGCCACTGCTGCGCAGCGACTTGCGCAGTTCGTAATCCTGAGCGACGGTGAGCTTGCTGTAGGTAGCAACGATGACGCTGGACACGCTTTTCAGCTCTTTGCCCAGTTCCTCTACCTGCTCAAACTTTTTTGCTTTGGTGACAGCCATTTTCGAATCCCTTTAAGTTCTGAATTGTCCCGGCAAGCTCGCTGGTTATGCCTTGGCGGCAGCCTCAACCGAAGAGGTATCAATCAAAATTCCCGGCCCCATGGACGAACTGAGCGTGCATCCCTTGATGTACTTGCCTTTCGCCACTGTGGGCTTAGCCTTAATCACGCTCGTAATTACGGTAGTGGCGTTTTCCACCAACTTCTGCGCCGGAAACGAAATCTTGCCGACCGGGACATGAACGAGTGCAGTCTTGTCGGTGCGGAACTCTACTTTGCCAGCTTTGACTTCCTGCACCGCGCGCGCCACGTCAAACGTAACCGTGCCTGTCTTCGGATTCGGCATCAGCCCCTTGGGACCGAGAATCTTTCCCAGCCGTCCCACCGACTTCATGACGTCCGGAGTCGCAATCAGAGCGTCGAAGTCGGTCCAGTTTTCCTTCGTGATCTTCTCCACCATATCTTCGCCACCCACGAAATCGGCGCCTGCCGCTTCGGCTTCCTTTACCTTTTCGCCGCTGGCGATGACCAGGACTTTCTTCGATTTGCCCAGACCATGCGGCAGCACCACGGTCCCGCGAACCATCTGGTCAGCGTGCTTGGGATCGACTCCCAGCCGCATTGTGACCTCGACAGTCTCATCGAACTTTGCGTATTTAACTTTCTGCAGCAGCGGCACCGCCTCTTGCAATGGATACGGGCGTTTCTCCACCGCCTCGCGCGCCTTGGTAATGTTCTTTCCTGCTTTTCTCATTTGACTTTCCTTGTCTGCCACCGCGGCTCGTTCTTCCGGGCCGCCGTAGTCTTTGCTAGTTGACACTCTACCCAACCACATCAATTCCCATGGAACGAGCCGTCCCACGCACACTCTTCACCGCGGCGTCGACAGAAGCCGCATTCAAGTCCGGCATCTTCTGTCGAGCGATCTCCTCGACTTGCTTGGCCGTAACCTTGCCCACTTTGTCTTTGTTCGGAGCTCCGGAGCCCTTGGCGATGCCGGCCGCGCGCTTGAGCAGGATCGAGGCAGGTGGCGTTTTGGTGATAAATGTAAAAGAGCGGTCGTTATAGACCGACACCACCACCGGAATGATCAAGCCTTCCAGTTCCTTTGCGCTGGTACGCGCATTGAACTGCTTGCAGAACTCCATAATATTGATCTGCGCCTGACCTAAAGCCGGTCCCACCGGAGGCGCCGGCGTAGCCTTCCCCGCCGCAATCTGAAGCTTTACCGACCCTGTAACTTTCTTAGCCATAATGTCTTCCCAAAGTTGCTATCCGATTCGCAATAGAAAATCGACAATCGGCAATCGAAAATCGTAAATTTGTTTACGCCACTTTCTCCACTTGATTGAACTCCAGCTCCACTGGAGTCGAGCGGCCAAAAATCGTCACCATCACCTTAAGCGTCTCGCGGTCTTCGTTTACTTCATCCACCACACCAGTAAAGCTGGCGAATGGTCCTTCCGTGATGCGCACCGACTCGTTCTTTTCAAACTTGACCTTGAGCTTGGGTTTGTCCTTGGCCTCACCCACGCGAAATACGATGTGCTGGACTTCTTCTTCCGAAAGCGGCGTCGGCTGCTGACCGGTTCCCACAAAGCCGGTAACACGCGGTGTGGACTTCACCACGTGCCACACGTGATCATCCATATCCATTTCCACCAGCACATATCCGGGATAGAACATCCGCTCCGTGGTGTACTTCTTGCCGCCGCGCACTTCTGTGACGGCTTCGGTAGGGATGAGCACCTTGCCGATTTTTTCTTGCAGGCCGAATGCCTGGACGCGCGATTCCAGCGACTCCTTCACCTTGCGCTCGAATCCCGAATAAGAGTGGATGATGTACCACTTCATATTCGGATTACGGGGAGGCTCCGCGGCCGGTGTAGATTCGGCAGTCGCCTGCTCGTCTGTGCCGGCTTCCATGGTTCGGTTTTTCTCGTCTTCCTGCATATCGTCCAAAACTCCAACTTCCTTCTTAGCTTTCAACGATGCACCATATACTTGAACAAATAATTGATCCCGGTTCCGATGGTGTTATCTACCGCCCAGAAATACACGCCAAAAAGAAAGACAGTGACAATCACCACGGCGGTCGTGGCCCGTACTTCCTTGAACGACGGTGAGGTCACCTTCTTCATCTCGGTGCGCACGTCGTTATAGAAATTCCTGGTTCGTTCCGGCCAGGCCTTAATCGTCGTCGTCAGCCCGTTTTGTTGCGTTGCAATCGACATCTAGCTTCCTGCTCTTCCTTTACCTCTACCGCTCACCAAAATCCTGGCAGGGGCGGAGGGATTCGAACCCCCAAGTTCGGTTTTGGAGACCGACAGTTTAACCGTTGAGCTTACGCCCCTGAATCAGTGGCTAGTGACTAGTGGCTAGTCGTTCAAACTAGTCACTAACCACTGACCACTAGCCACTTTCTTATTTCACTTCCTTGTGCGGCGTATGCTTCCGGCAACGTGCGCAGAACTTCTTCAGCTCCAACCGATCCGGCTTGGTCTTCCGGTTCTTGGTCGTCGAATAGTTCCGCTCTTTGCAGTCACCGCACTGCATCGTAATAATTTCTCGGGGCATTTCCTCGCTCCTTACCCATGCAGAAGTTTTTCAACTCTGCATTCTTCGTTACTGCACAATCTCCGCAATGGTTCCAGCCCCCACGGTATGCCCGCCTTCACGGATGGCAAACCGCAACCCCTTTTCCATGGCCACCGGCGTGATCAGCTCGATCACCAGGCTTACATTGTCCCCCGGCATCACCATCTCGGTTCCAGAAGGCAACTCTGCTACTCCGGTGACGTCGGTGGTCCGCAGATAAAATTGTGGACGATATCCCTTGAAGAATGGCGTATGCCGCCCGCCTTCTTCTTTGGTCAGGATGTAAACCTCAGCCTTGAACTTGGTATGTGGCGTGATCGAGCCACCTTTCGCCAGGACCATTCCACGCTCGACATCTTCTTTCGCAATACCGCGCAGCAACAGCCCAGCATTGTCTCCCGCCATGCCTTCATCCAATTGCTTCTTGAACATTTCGACGCCCGTGACCACCGTCTTGCGGGTTTCGCGGAAGCCGACAATCTCTACTTCTTCTCCCACTTTCACTTTGCCGCGCTCGATTCTGCCGGTCACGACCGTGCCTCGGCCCGAGATCGAGAAAATATCTTCAATCGGCATCAGGAAAGGCTTTTCAATCTCCCGCTTGGGGATCGGCACCGACTCATCCACCGCCGACATCAGCGCGTCAATCTGCTTTTCCCACTTGGCTTCCCCGTTCAGCGCGCCCAGCGCCGATAGACGGATCACGGGAACATCGTCGCCAGGAAACTGATAGCTCTTCAGCAACTCGCGTACTTCGAGTTCCACCAGATCCAACAACTCGGGATCATCCACCGCATCGCACTTGTTCAATGCCACAACGATGTAAGGCACTCCCACCTGACGTGCCAGCAAAACGTGCTCGCGCGTCTGCGGCATCGGACCATCGGTCGCCGCGACCACCAGAATCGCGCCATCCATCTGCGCCGCGCCCGTAATCATGTTCTTGATGTAATCCGCGTGCCCCGGGCAATCGACGTGCGCATAATGCCGCTTGTCGGTCTCATATTCCACGTGGGCCGTGGCGATGGTGATGCCGCGGGCTTTTTCTTCCGGCGCGTTATCAATCGAATCAAACGACCGGAACTGGATCTTGGGATTGTGTTTCTGCAACACCTTGGTGATGGCCGCCGTCAACGTGGTCTTGCCATGATCAATGTGACCAA
>WNGL01001819.1_pt1 | contig 47003 bp, 40 predicted proteins | sample 5400591 | NCBI WGS metagenome assembly WNGL01 (sample SAMN13153377, study PRJNA577476) | soil metagenome | isolation source: 80 cm soil or saprolite under Garry oak tree replicate 1 | place: USA:California | collected 2016-06-15 | reverse complement strand
CATGCGGATCTGATCTGGCCACGGACCACGCGGACCACACGGATCTGATCTGGCCACGGACCACACGGACCACGCGGATCTGATCTGGCCGCGGACCACACGGACCACGCGGATCTGATCTGGCCGCGGAGTACGCGGACTACGCGCAGCTGATTTGGCGGGGACCACGCCGACTACGCGAACGCGAGTTCGATTGCCGGGCCAAGCTTCAGGGACGTCGCGTACTCGATGTGACCGGTATTGCCATCGGACCGTTCTGCGGCGCGAACGGCAGAAGCGGGGAGCGCATGTTCGCTGACCCAATTCGTCCGCTAAGCGATGGTCCGTGGCATACAATCCGTGTTGCACACCGAACGACAGCACGACATCGCGACCACGGAGTTCCACAGAAGTGAATCATAGCGAGATTGTCAGCTTTCTCTGGGGAGTCGCGGATCTGATTCGCGACACGTTCAGGCGCGGCAAGTACCAGGACGTCATCCTGCCACTCACGGTGCTGCGCCGTCTTGATTGCGTGCTGGCGGATACGAAGGAACGCGTCCTCAAGCGGCAAGCGGAGCTGAAGGGAAAGGGCCTCGAGGATCTCAACGCGCAACTCAGACGAGCGTCGGGCTTCGCGTTCTACAACACGTCGCGCTACGACTTCGGCAAGCTGCTCGCGGACGCGCCGCACGTTGCGGCGAACCTGCGGAACTACATCGCAGGGTTCAGCTCCAACATGCGCGAAGTGCTGGAAAGATTCGATTTCGACAACACGATCAGCAAGCTCGACGAAGCCGGGCTGCTCTTCCAGGTCCTCGAGCGGTTCAAGAACGTAGATCTGCACCCCGACAAGATCGACAACCCGACGATGGGGACGATCTTCGAAGAGTTGATCCGGAAGTTCAACGAGGCGCTGAACGAGAATCCCGGCGAGCACTTCACGCCGCGCGACGTCGTGCACCTGATGGCCGACCTGATGCTCGCCGGCGATGAACGCCGCATCCGTGGCAAAGGCATCGTGCGCACCGTCTACGACCCGTGCTGCGGTTCCGGCGGCATGCTGATGATCACGAAAGAGCACATCACCGCCGGCTTGCGAAAGAACGGGGACGTGCTGCGCCCCGCAATCAATTCGAACGCCGAGATCCATCTGTTCGGCCAGGAAGTGAATCCGGAGACGTGGGCGGTGTCGAAATCCGACCTGTTCATGAAGGATCCGACGGGTCGCGACGCCGACAATATCGCCTACGGCAGCACGCTCTCAAACGACCGGCAGGCGGGGAAGTTCTTCGACTATCTGATCGCGAATCCGCCGTACGGAAAGGACTGGAAGAGCGACGAGAACGCCGTGCGCGCCGAGCACGAGCGTGGGGGGGCCGGACGATTCGGTCCCGGCCTTCCGCGAATCAGCGACGGCCAGCTCCTGTTTCTACTCCACATGCTCGCGCACGCGAAAGACGCGAAGGAGGGGGGCTCGCGCATCGCCATCATCATGAACGGCTCGCCGCTTTTCACCGGCGACGCCGGCAGCGGCGAGAGCGAGATCCGCCGGTTCGTCATGGAGCACGATCTACTAGAGGCGCTGATTGCGCTCCCCGAGCAGCTCTTCTACAACACCGGCATCGCCACCTATGTCTGGGTGGTGACGAATCGCAAGGCGCCGGCGCGGCGAGGCAAGGTGCAGCTCATCGACGCGACGTGGTTCTGGGTGTCGATGCGCAAGAGCCTCGGCGACAAGCGCCGGGAGATCCCGCTCGAGCGCGCGCAGGACATCGTGAAGATCCTTCGGGACTCCCGTGACGGCGACACGCGCCCGATCGTCAAGGACGGCAAGACCGAAGACATCGTCGTCAGCCGCATTTATCCGACGACGCATTTCGGGTTCAGGAAGGTCACCGTCGAACGTCCCCTGAGACGCAACTTTCAGGCGACGCCGGAGCGGATCTCGCGGCTCGAGGACGAGAAGGGTTTTCTGTCGCTCGCCCAGTCGAAGAAGAAAGGCGCCGCGGGTGCGAGGGAGCAGGCCGACGGCCGCGCGCTGCAGGACGCCATTCGCAAACTGCTGCGCTGTCTTCCACAGACAGGCGTCAAGGATCGCGACCAGTTCGAGCGGATGCTCGATGCGGCGCTCCGAAAGGCCGACATCACGCTGCCGGGCTCCGCGCGGAAGGCGGTTTTGTCGGCGCTTTCGGAGCGCGACGAGACCGCTGCGATCTGCCGCGAGAAGGACGGGAGCCACGAGCCGGATCCCGAGCTGCGCGACACGGAAAGCGTCCCGCTGCCGGAGGGCGACGATCCGGTCGATGACGAAGGCATTCCGGCAAGCGTGCGCACGTTCTTCGACCGCGAGGTGAAGCCGCACGTGCCCGACGCATGGATCGATACCGTGAGGCGCGATGAGAAGGACGGTCGCGTCGGCCTCATCGGCTATGAGATCAACTTCAACCGCTACTTCTATCGCTACACGCCCCCGCGTCCGCTCGAGGAAATCGAGACCGACATCCGGGGAATTGAGCAGGACATCCTCCGGATGCTGGCCGACGTCACTGGCTCAGCCGGTTGATGGCCCAAAATACAGGCATGGCATGCGTAAGTGCCGACATTATGTGTTGAGCGCGCCGTTGTCAGAGACGCATAATGTAGGCATGTCGAGTCATAGTGCCGACATTTCGGGTCAACTCCAACAGTCTGACCGCCTCAAACGCCTGCAAAAGGCCCAGCTCGGTGCGTTCTTCCGGCCACGCCAGATGGAGGAAGCCGGGCTCACGCGGGAGCAACTGCGGACGCTCATTCGAAAAGGAGAGGTCGAGCGAATCGGCCGGGGGCTCTATCGACTGGCGGAGGCGGAGACGACGGAGAACTACTCTCTGGCTATGGTCTGCGCCCGCGTTCCCAACAGCATCGTCTGTCTCCTGTCCGCACTGCGCGTCCACGGCATCGGAACGCAGGCGCCCGCCGCAGTGTGGCTCGCCATCCCGCACAAGGCACGCGTGCCGCGCCTCCCCGAAATCAAGCTGCGCATCGTCCGCTTCAGCGGACCGGCATGGACCTTTGGGGTGAAGGACACGACGTTCGAAGGCGTCCCGGCGAGGATCACGACGCCCGCGCGGACCGTGGCGGACTGCTTCCGGTTCGAGCGCCTGGTAGGACTCGAAGTGGCGATCGAAGCGCTCGAGGACGCGCTCCGCCTGCGCAAGGTGACGGTCGCGGAGCTCGCGCGTGTGGAGGAAGTGCTTCCATCGCGGCGGCTCCGCGCGGTGCTCGACACGAAGTCGATATGAGCCCTCCCGACGTCGCGGCATCGGTCAAGGCGCGTCTGCTCGCGAAGGCGCACATCAGGAAGGAAGAGTTCGAGAGAACCCTGACCCGATTTGGCGCCGAACGCGTGCTTTATCGGCTGGGTGCCTCGCGCGAGCGAACGCTGCATCCTCAAGAGCGCGAGTCTCCTGACGGTCTGGGTGCCTGACCCGTACCGCGCCACCCGCGACATCGACGTCCTGGTGTCGGGACCGGCAGACGAGAACGCGATCCGGGCGCTGGTCGAGGACATCAGCGCGGTGGAGTGTCCCGAGGACGGGCTGCGCTTCGATCTGTCTGAAATGACTGTGGAGACGATCCGTGGCGAGGCTGAGTACGCTGGCCTGCGCGCACGCTTTCACGCTTTCCTTGGCAAGGCACAGATCCGCGTGCAGATCGACTTCGGAGTCGGGGATGCCCTCGTCAGCAAGCCGGAGGAGATCGAGTACCCGACAATTCTGCCAGCGTTGCCCGCGCCGCGGCTGCGCGGCTACCGGCGCGAAGCGAGCGTGGCGGAGAAGGTCGAAGCCATGGTCACGCTGGACATCCGCAACAGCCGGATGAAAGACTTCCACGACGTGTGGGCCCTCTCCAGTCTGTTCCCATTCGACGGCCGAAGCCTGAGCAGATCGATCGAGGCGTGCTTCGATCGGCGGGGAACTTCATGGACCGCGGAGACGCCGCGGTGCCTGACGTCCGCCTTTTACCAGGAGGCCGGGATGACGGCACGCTGGCGCAACTACCGAGAGGCCGGTGCCGTGCTAGTGTCGCCTCCCGCGGAGTTCGAGCGCCTCGGCGAGCGGATCATCTCGTTCGTTGGTCCCGTGCGCGACAGCCTCGTGGCTCGGGAACTCTTCGACAGCATGTGGCCGGCAGGAGGACCGTGGTCAACCGCTCCTGTGTCCAGGGGGACCGCCTCGTGAGCGCGAACGTCGGTCAACGTCCTGCGCGACGGTTCCAGCGGTACTCTGCGTACAAGGACTCGCGCGTCGAGTGGCTCGGAGAGATTCCCGCGCATTGGGCGGTCAGAAGGCTGAAGACCTTTGCGTCGGCCCGCCTCAGCAACGTGGACAAGAAATCTCTCGAAGGTCAGGAGCCTGTCCGCCTCTGCAACTACGTCGACGTGTATTACAACGAACGAATTACGGGTGACTTGGAGTTCATGGCTGCGACTGCCACGCCCGAGCAAGTGCGCACGTTCGCACTTCGCGCGGGTGATGTCCTCATAACCAAGGACTCGGAATCCTGGACGGACATCGCCGTGCCCGCGGTCGTTGCCGAGAGCCTGCCAGACGTGCTGTGCGGGTATCACCTCGCGCTCATTCGGCCCCACGATGGTTACGACGGAGCGTTTCTGGTGCGGGCATTCGCGGCAGTCGGGCTGCGCGACCAGTTTCAGGTGGCGGCGAACGGCATTACCCGCTTCGGGCTTGGCGGCGATGCGATTCGCGCCGGCCTGTTTGCGGTGCCGCCGCTACAGGAGCAGCGCGCGATCGGCGCCTTTCTAGATCGCGAAACGGCGCGGATCGATGCGCTGGTGGCGAAGAAGGAGCGGCTGATCGAGCTACTCCAGGAAAAGCGCGCCGCCCTCATCACTCGCGCCGTGACCACGGGACTTGACCCAAACGTACCGATGAAGGATTCAGGCGTCGAATGGCTAGGACAGATTCCCGCTCATTGGAACGCAAAGCGACTCCGACGGTTGGTGAATTCCATCGAGCAGGGCTGGAGCCCGGAGTGCGAGAATCGCGAGGCTGATGTTGACGAATGGGGGGTGCTCAAGGCTGGTTGCATCAATTATGGCGAATTTGTAGGACGTGAGCACAAGGCGCTACCCTCAACGCTGAAACCAATTGCAGCGTTGGAGGTCCGTCAGGGAGATCTGCTGATGTCCTCACGCGCAAGCGGATCTCGAGACTTGGTTGGTTCGGTTGCGGTTGTGCCGATGTGCCGGCCTAGGCTTCTTCTCTGCGACAAGCTATTTCGGCTCCATGTCGACGATCATGAATCTCACAAGGAATTCCTCGCCTATGCGATGAATTCACGCGTAACTCGGTCGCAAATTGAAGTCGTAACCAGTGGTGGAAGCGGGCTGGCGAACAACATCGCACAGGATGTGGTTAAGGATTTGGTCGTATCGCTGCCCCCAGCGAGTGAACAAGCGGCCATTGCCGTCTTCCTCGACCGAGAGACCGCGCGTATCGACGCACTCGCCGCCAAGGTCCGTGACGCCGTCGCTCGCCTCAAGGAACTCCGCATCACCCTCATCTCAGCTGCGGTGACAGGCAAGATCGACGTGCACGCCGCAGCCGAAGCCTCAGGAGCGGCGAGATGAGTCCGGAGATTTCCGAACGCTCGTTCGAAGAGGCGATCGAGTGCGGACTGCTCCGGGACGGCCCGGACGCCTGTCCCGGCGAGCCGCAAACGCTGCGCGAAAGGTCAGTTGCTTATGGCTATGCGGCGCCAGGCGGCTACCGTAGGCGCAAGCCAGATGAATACGATCGCGCGCTGTGTCTGCTGCCGCGCGACGTCGTGGACTTTGTCCTCGCAACGCAGCCGAAGGAATGGCGGAAGCTTGAGCAGCACCATGGTGCGGCGGTCAGGGACCAGTTTCTGAAGCGCCTCACCGGCGAGATCGAACACCGCGGCGCGCTCGATCTCCTGCGCAACGGCATCAAGGATTCCGGCTGCAAGTTCAGGCTCGCGTACTTCCGTCCGGCGAGCGCGCTCAACGAAGAGATCCGGCGGCTGCACGCGGCAAACCTTTTTTCCGTCGTCCGGCAGGTCCGCTTCAGCACAAAGAACGAGCACTGCCTCGATGTCGTGACGTTTCTGAACGGCATTCCGATCTTCACCGCGGAGCTCAAGAACCCGCTCAATGCCCAGGACGTCGAGGACGCGATCCGCCAGTACAAGACCGATCGCGATCCGCGCGAGCCGCTTCTGGCGTACGGCCGCTGCCTGGCGCATTTCGCGGTAGATCCAGACCTCGTCTATGTCACGACCCGGCTCGCGGGAGCGAAGACGTGCTTTCTCCCCTTCAACCAGGGGAAGTTCGGCGGCGCCGGCAACCCGCCCGTGTCACCTACACAGAAGGGCTACGCGACGGCTTATCTCTGGGAAGACACCTGGGCGTGCGACAGCGTGCTCGACCTGGTGCGACAGTTCATCCACGAGGTGGAAGAGGAAGACGACAGAGGCCGTAAGACGGGCCAGCGCTTCCTGATCTTCCCGCGCTATCAGCAGCTCGATTGCGTCCGACGCCTCATATCCGACGCGCGCGCGAACGGCGCAGGGCAGCGCTACTTGATCCAGCACTCTGCGGGAAGCGGCAAGAGCTTCACGATCGCGTGGCTCGCGCACCAGCTCTCGACGCTGCACGACGCCGCCAATCGCCGCGTCTTCGACTCCATCGTCGTCGTCACCGACCGCCGCGTTCTCGATCGCCAGCTCCAGACGACGATGAGGCAGTTCGAACAGACGCTGGGCGTCGTAGAAAACATCGACACCACCTCGCGCCAACTGAAGGACGCCCTCGAATCCGGCAAGACGATCATTGTCACCACTCTGCAGAAGTTTCCCGTGATCGCCAAGGAGATCGGCGAGCTGCCGGGCAAACGCTTCGCGCTGATCGTGGACGAGGCGCACTCGTCGCAGTCGGGAGAGAGCACGAAGAGCCTCAAGGCCGTGCTGGCCTCACGTTCGCTCGAAGAAGCGGAAGCGGAGGAGGCGGCGGCCGCCACGCCGGAGGAAGAGCTCGAGGCCACGATCATCGCGGAAATGGAAAGGCGCGGCCGGCTGCCCAATCTCTCGACATTCGCGTTCACCGCCACGCCGAAGCCCAAGACGCTGGAACTGTTCGGCACGAAGCGGCCTGACGGTACGTTCGCGCCGTTCCACCTTTACAGCATGCGCCAGGCGATCGAGGAAGGGTTCATCCTCGACGTGCTCGCGAACTACACCACGTACAAAGCGTACTGGCGACTGCTCAAGACGGTGGAGAACGACCCGCACTACGACAAGAGGAAGGCGGAGTACCTGCTCAAGTCGTTCGTCGAGCTGCACGCACATGCAATCGGCGAAAAGGTGAAGATCTGCATCGAGCACTTCGCGGCGCAGGTCCAGGAGGAAATCGCCGGGAAGGCCAAGGCGATGATCGTCACGCGCTCGCGGCTGCACGCGGTCCGCTACAAGCTCGCGGTCGACAAATATCTCGCGGAGCGCGGCTATCCGTTCAAGGCGCTCGTGGCCTTTTCGGGCACCGTGCAGGACGAGGGGCAGGCGTACACCGAATTCGGCATGAACGGCTTCCCAGAAGCGCAGACCGCGAGGACGTTCGAGCGGCCCGAGTATCGTTTCCTGATCGTCGCCAACAAATTCCAGACTGGGTTCGACCAGCCGCTGCTCCACACGATGTACGTGGACAAGAAGCTCGGCGGCGTGAACGCGGTGCAGACGCTCTCGCGTCTCAACCGCACGCAGGCGGAGAAGAAGGGCACGATGGTGCTCGACTTCGCGAACGAGTCCGACGAGATCAAGGCTGCGTTCGAGCCGTATTACGAGACGACGCTTCTCTCCGAGGCGACGGATCCGAACCTGCTGTACGAGATCCAGACCAGCCTTCGCACCTTTCCTGTCTACACGGAGGCCGACGTCGACGCCTTTGCGAAGGTGTATTTCGACCCGAAGGTGATGCAGGACCGTCTCTACGCTGTACTCGCGCCGATCGTCGACCGGTTCCAGCCACTTTCGCCCGACGAGCAGCAGGACTTTCGCGGCAAGCTCACCGACTACGTTCGGCTGTATGCCTTCCTCGCTCAGGTCCTCACGTTTGCCGACGCGGACCTCGAGAGGCTGTACGTCTTCGCGCGGTACCTACGGCGGCTCCTTCCAGCCGATCGCGCCGAACTGCCGCGCGAAGTGCAGCAGGACATCGATATGGAGTCGTACCGCATTCAGCAGACTGGAGGCGGCAAGATTACCCTCGAACGTAAGCCGGGCGTCCTCGATCCGATGGGCACCAAGACGCCGCAAGGAACGGCCCCGGAGGAGATTGAAACGCTGTCGCGCATCATTGCCGACCTGAACGAGCGCTTCGGCCTCAACCTGGGTCCGGAACATCGCGTGACGCTCGGCCAGATGATGGAGAAGCTCGACGACGATGCGGCGCTGGATGCCGCGGCGCGGGTTAACACGCGGGAAAACGTGCGGCTGACGTTCGACCAGAAGGTCGAGCACGTCATCCAGGAGATCGTCGATTCCAACTTCGACCTTTACAAACGCATCACCGACGATCGGGCGTTCGGGTCGGCAGTCAAGAACTTTCTCTTCGATCAGTACCTGCGCGCGCACCGCAACGCCGAGGAGCTGATCAAGCGCGGTGAGTCGAAGACGCTCGAATTCAAATCCACGCTGCGCTGGAATCTCAAAGAGGATCGCCAGGACGACATGCAGGTGACGTATGCCGTCCTCAAGACCGTCGCCGCGTTCCTGAATACCGAGGGTGGCGATCTCTTGATCGGCGTGGCTGATAACGGCGCGATCGTGGGCATCGAGCGCGACCGGTTGGAGAGCGACGACAAGTTCATGCGCCACCTCGCACAGGTCGTCCGCAACGGATTGGGCGATCGCGCTGGCACGTGCATCGACCCCAAGCCTCAGATCGTCCACGGCAAGACGGTCTGCGTCGTGAGCTGCCAGCGAAGCCCCGAGCCGGTGTTCGTGAAGTGGAAGGGTATGGAGGGTGCACCCGACGGGGATTTCTTCGTCAGGAGCGGACCTGGCACCGTCAAGCTGCCGCCGGACAGCGCGAAGGAGTACATTCGCACGCGGTTCGGCGGGCAAGAGCGATGAGTGCCGCACTCGCAGATCCGCGGAGTCCGCGTGTTCCGTGACCAGTTCAGGTCCGTGTAGTCCGCGTACTCCGCGGCCAAGTCAGGTCTGCGCTGTCCGTGTCGTCCGTGGCCAGATCAGTGCGCGTGTTCCGCGGCCCCTCCGTGGCATACAATCCCGTGGCACATGAACCAGCTATTCCGCCGCAAGCCCATCGCCGCCCTCCTCGCCGAGACCGAGAACTCGCTGAAGCGGGTCATGGGCGCCGGGGATCTGATCATGCTGGCGATCGGCGCTGTCATCGGCGCGGGGATCTTTGGCGCGATCGGGACCGCGGCGGCAGGGCAGATCGGGCCCAATGGCGAGGTCATCCGCCAGGGCGCGGGTCCGGCGCTGGTCCTGTCGTTCATCCTGCTCGGCGCCGCGTGCGCGCTGGCGGCGCTCTGCTATGCGGAGCTCGCGTCGATGATCCCCCAGGCCGGAAGCGCCTACGCCTATTCGTATGCGACGCTGGGGGAGTTCGTCGCGTGGATCATCGGCTGGGATTTGATCCTCGAATATGCTGTCGGCAACGTCGCGGTGGCGATCTCGTGGGGCGATTACTTCAACACGCTGCTCCACGGCTTTGGCCTCACGTTTCCCGTGTGGCTGACGACGGGCTATCGCACGGCGCTTCTCAGTTCCGATCCCGCGATCCACGGGCTGCTCCAGTCCGCGCCGCACGTTGGAGGGATCCCCATCGTGATCCACGTGCCCGCCTTCGGCATCGTGATGCTCATCACCTGGCTGTTGCTGCAGGGCGCGAAAGAGAGCGTGACGGCGAATAACATCATGGTCGCGATCAAGCTGCTCGCGCTGGGCCTGTTCGTCGCCGTGGGCGCGACCCATCTCCACGCCGCGAACCTGCATCCCTTTGCACCGAACGGCTTCCGCGGCATCCACCAGGGCGCCGCGATCGTGTTCTTCGCCTACATCGGTTTCGACGCGATCTCGACGGCGGCCGAGGAAACGAAGAACCCGCAACGCAACCTTCCGATCGGAATTCTCGGCGGGCTCGCGATCTGCACCGTCATCTACGTCATCGTCGGCTTCGTGCTGACAGGGATGGTGCCGTACAAAGAGCTCGCGGTGGCGGACCCGCTCGCGCGCGCCCTTCAGCTCGCAGGGTTCAACGCGGTCGGCTGGATCGTCGCGCTGGGCGCGGTCGTCTCGATGTCGGCCGTCCTGCTCGTGTTCCAGTACGGCCAGCCGCGCATCTTCTTCGCGATGGCCCGGGACGGCTTGCTGCCGCCGTGGGCCGCGCGGTTGAATGCCAGGAAGATTCCGGCGGTCACGACGTTCATCACGGGCGTATTCGTGGCGGTCTGGTCGCTTGTCGGCGACGCCGGAGAGACCTACGACCTGACGAACATCGGGACGCTTTTCGCGTTCATGCTGGTCAGCATCGGCGTCCTCATGCTGCGCTACAAGGATCCGGACCTTCCCCGTCCGTTCCGCGTGCCGTTTGTCTGGCCCGTCACGATCCTCTCTGCCGCGGGCTGCATCTTTATCATGCGGGGCTTGCCGCACCAGGCGTGGGTTCGCTTCGGCGTCTGGCTCATCATCGGGCTGCTTCTGTATTTCGCGTATGGGTTCTGGAACAGTTCTCTTCGTCGCGAGGCAGCTCGGCTCTGAGATCGCGCCGTCCGCTCGCGCGCGGCGCGCCGCCCAACGCCCAAGAGCCGCGCACTGAATCGACGCCAGCTCATCCGGCTACTCCTCGGATGCGATCGGCCTCATGATGCGCCCGATGGCCGTACTTCGCTCGCCGGTTGTTCCCGGACGTCGATGCGACGGTCCGCTCACACGCGCTCGATCTCCTGCGCGATGCCGTCGCTGGATTTGCGCTGATCTTCAGCCCCCGACGCTCAAGCCCGCGTAGTACAATGTTCGTTTGAGTTCTTCAGAAAACTCTCAGCAGTAACGATGGCACACGACTGGGTGGCGGTGCGCGGCGCGCGCGTCCACAACCTCAAGAATATCGACGTCGACCTCCCGCGCGATCAACTGGTCGTCATCACCGGCCTCTCGGGCTCCGGCAAGTCCTCGCTTGCCTTCGATACGATTTACGCGGAAGGGCAGCGGCGCTACGTGGAGTCGCTCTCCTCGTACGCGCGGCAGTTCCTCGAGCAGATGGAGAAGCCCGACGTCGACCTCATCGACGGACTGTCGCCCGCCATTGCGATCGAGCAGAAGACGACGGGATCGAATCCGCGGTCGACGGTGGGCACGGTCACGGAGATCTACGACTACCTGCGGCTGCTCTTCGCCAATATCGGCGTACCGCATTGTCACGTGTGCGGACGCGCGATCGCCTCGCAGTCGCTCGAGCGCATCATCGACATGGTGATGCTGTCGCCCAACGAAGAGCGCATCAACGTGCTGGCGCCCGTCGTGCGCGGCCGCAAGGGCGAGTTCAAGAAAGAGCTGGCGGCGCTCCGCGCGCGAGGCTTTACGAAGGTTCGCGTCGACGGGCAGCTGCGCTCGCTCGACGAGGAAATCAAGCTCGATCGACGCCGCAACCACACCATCGACGTCGTCGTCGATCGCCTGATCCTGAAGCCGGGAATCGAGCGCCGCCTGGCCGAATCCGTTGAAATCGCGCTCAATCTCGCCGCCGACATCGTCGTCATCAACACGCTCGACGGCGGCGACCGGCTCTTTTCGCGGCGGCTGGCCTGCACCTACTGCGGCGTCAGCATGCCGGAGATGACGCCGCGTGCGTTTTCGTTCAATTCGCCGCACGGCGCGTGCCCGGACTGCCAGGGCCTCGGCGCCGTCTACGATTTCGATCCGGCGCGGCTGGTTCCCGACGAAACGCTGTCGCTGCAGGAGGGCGCCATCGCCCCCTGGGCGCGCGGCGACAAGAAGCTCGTGAAGGAAGCGCTGACGTCGCTGAGCCGCGTCTTCGGGATCGATCTCGCCCTGCCGTTCCGGCGCCTGCCGAAGAAGATCCGCGACCTGCTGTTCTACGGCGCCAGGAAAGAGGCGGCGCACGAGAAGTCGTCGAAGAAATCGGCGGAGAGAGATCCGTTCGGCTCCGGCTTCGAGGGTCTCGTGCCGAACCTCCGCCGCCGCTATGAAGAGGGGAGCTGGGTCGAGCAGGAGAGTCTCGAGCCGTACCGCGCGCTCCGGCCCTGTCCGTCCTGCCAGGGCGCGCGCCTCAAGCCGCAGAGCCGCGCCGTCCGCGTGAAAGGACGCACGCTCACCGATTACGTGAATCTGCCGATCTCCGAAGCGCTACGCGTGTTCGAGACGCTGGAACTGACCGATCGCGAGTCGCTGATTGCCACCCGCATCCTGCGCGAGATTCGCGATCGGCTTCGCTTCCTGAGTGACGTCGGCGTCGGGTATCTGACGCTTGGCCGCAGCGCGGCGACGCTGTCGGGCGGCGAAGGGCAGCGCATCCGGCTGGCCACGCAGATCGGCTCGAACCTGACCGGCGTGCTCTACGTCCTCGACGAGCCGTCCATCGGCCTCCACCAGCGCGACAATCGAGCGCTGCTCGCGACGCTGGCGCGCCTCCGCGATCTCGGCAACACCGTCGTCGTGGTCGAACACGACGAGGAGACGATCCGATCGGCCGACTACGTGATCGATCTGGGCCCGGGCGCGGGCGAGCACGGCGGCACGCTGATCTTCCAGGGCTCTCCCGCCGAGCTCCTCGAGAACGGCCACGGCTCCCTGACCGGCGCCTATCTGCGGGGGGAGATGTCGATCGAGACGCCGAAGACGCGGCGGCCGACGACACGCGGCTCGATCGTCATCAAAGGCGCGCGCGCGAACAACCTCAAGGACATCGACGTCGAGATCCCGCTCGGCGTCCTGATCACCATCACCGGCGTGAGCGGCTCCGGGAAGTCGACGCTCGTGAACGACATCCTCTATCGGGCGCTGGCGCGGCTGCTCTATCGGGCGGCCGACGAGCCGGGATTCCACACCTCAATCGAAGGGATCGAACAGATCGACAAGGTGATCCAGATCGATCAGTCACCGATCGGCCGCACGCCGCGATCGAATCCCGCCACCTACACCGGACTCTTCACGTTCATCCGCGAGCTGTTCGCGATGCTGCCGGACGCGCGGGCGCGAGGCTTCCGCCCCGGGCGATTTTCGTTCAACGTGAAGGGTGGCCGCTGCGAAAGCTGCCAGGGCGACGGCGTGATTGCGATCGAGATGCACTTCCTGCCGAACGTGTACGTGACGTGCGAGCAGTGCAAGGGCCGCCGCTACAACCGCGAGACGCTCGAGATCAAATATCGCGGCAAGTCGATTGCGGACGTTCTCGAGCTCACCGTCGATCAGGCGCTGCCGCTGCTCGAGAATTTCCCGCCGATCGCGAACAAGCTGCGCACCCTGCAGGACGTCGGCCTCGGCTACCTCGGGCTCGGCCAGTCGGCGACGACGCTGAGCGGCGGGGAGGCGCAGCGCGTGAAGCTGGCCAAGGAGCTGTCGCGCCGCGGCACGGGCCGCACGCTCTACATCCTCGACGAGCCCACGACGGGGCTGCATTTCGCCGACACGCACAAGCTGCTCGACGTGCTGAACAAGCTCGTCGAGCAGGGCAATACGGTGGTGATCATCGAGCACAATCTCGACGTCATCAAGTCGGCCGATTACGTCATCGATCTGGGCCCGGAGGGCGGGGCCGCGGGCGGCCGCATCGTCGCGCAGGGGACTCCTGAAGCCGTCTCGCGCAGCCGAGAATCCTTCACAGGACTCTTTCTTGCGAACATTCTGGGCTCGTCGCCCCATGCCGCTGCCTGAAACCGTGACAGTCACGGTTTCGGACCGTGGTAGAATCACCACACTTTCGGTTCACAGATCTGTGGCTGACCCGCCACAACGACCCATGTCCGGCACTTCCTCATATCATGTGACGGAGCGCACAAAGCACGGAAAACAGACGATTTACCAGCCCTACTCACCGCCAGCCCGTGGTGGCAGCCGCTTTGCTGAGCTCCTGTCTCGGCTTCCCTAGAGCTGAAGGGTCATGAACGCGCAGCGCACACTCCGTCGTCCTGTTTCTTGCTCCGGCATTGGACTGCATTCCGGCAACAAGGTCACGCTCTCGCTCAAACCGGCGCCGGCTGGCTACGGCATTCGATTCCAGCGCTCCGACCTCGGGGGCCTCGAAATCCCGGCGACGGTCACGCACCTCGGTGGCATCCAGCTCGCCACCGGTCTGACGCGTGAAGCGGTGTCGGTCGAGACGGTCGAGCACCTGCTCGCGGCGCTCACCGCGCTCGGCATCGACAACGTCATCGTCGAACTCAACACACCCGAAGTGCCGATCATGGACGGCAGCGCGGCGCCGTTCGTGTATCTGATCATGAACGAGGCGGGCGTGAAGCGCCTCGCGGCGCCGAAGAGGTTCCTGAAGGTACTCCGGCCGATCTCGCTGAGCCATGGCGACAAGCGGATTGCGCTGTATCCGTCGGATCACTTCAAGGTCACCTACAGCATCAATTTCGACCATCCGCTCATCCGCCACCAGTCGCGAACGATGAAGATCACCGAGGAGACGTTCGTCGAGGACATCGCGCCGGCGCGGACGTTCGGGTTCCTGAAAGAAGTCGAGATGCTCCGGCAGCGCGGGCTCGCGCTCGGCGGCTCGCTCGACAACGCGATCGTGCTCGGCGAGACCAGCGTCCTGAACAACGCCCTTCGGTTCGAGGACGAGTTCGTGCGCCACAAGATCCTCGACGTCATCGGCGATCTGTCGCTCGTCGGCTATCCGGTGATCGGCCACCTGGTCGCGCACCGCGGCGGCCACGCGCTGCACACGGCGTTCGCCGCGCGCATTCTCGAGGAAGTGGATGCGTGGAAGATCGTGGAAGGGGACGCCAATGCGAGCGTCGCCGGCATGCCCGTGCCGGCGTCCATCAAGGCGTCCGCGCGGCTCGCGAATTAGGGCGGCTCTCGAGCCGCCCCTCAACCACCCTTAGTCCTCAGCCCGACACGCGAAGTCTCCCCCAGGCCTGAGCCCCACAGGCAAGGGTGTCCCGATCAGCACCCTTGCCATAGCCTGTGAGTCGCATATATGCTTCTAACAGCTATGGCACCTGACGCGTTTAGCGAACTCAAAAAAGGCAGCGGCGCAACCCTGGTCCTCGCCGTGCTCGACGACGGCCCGCGCCACGGCTACGACCTGGCGAAGGAGATCGATCGGCGATCGGCCGGACGTCTCGTGTTTCACGTCGCCACGCTCTACACGACCCTCTACCGCATGGAACACGCCGGGCTGATCACCGGCCGATGGGTCGAGAAGGCCGGCGAGCGCCGCCGGCGCTTCTATCGCCTCACCCCCACCGGCCGGCGCCGTCTCGAGGCGGCCCGCCGCGACTGGCGCGACTTCGTCAGCGCCATCGACGGCGTCGTCCTGAAGCCGGTGTAAGGGCGATGTCCGGCACACGCGCCTGGGTAACGCTCGCGCGGGCGCGGCTCATGCCGGCGCTGGGAGCCGAGCCCGACCAGGACTTCCTCGACGAGCTCGGCGCGCATCTCGCCCAGGCCTACGACGAGGCCAGGCGCGAGGGCCTGAGCGACGCCGAGAGCCGTCAGGCCGCAATGTCGCTGCTCGACGAGTCGTCGCCGTGGGTGGAAGCCGCGCGGGCCCGTGCGCTGAAACCGGTGGCGCGGCGCCTCTCGGACTGGACCAGCCAGGAACAGCCGCCGGCAGAGCGAGGAGGATTCGTGCAGAGAGTCGGAATCGGGCGAGACGTGCGCCACGCGCTGCGGATGCTGCTGAGGGCGCCCGCCTTCAGCGCGATTGCCATCCTCACGTTCGCGGTCGGCATCGGCGGGAACACCGCCGTGTTCAGCGTCGTCGACGGCGTGTTGCTGCGCGGGCTGCCCTATCCCGAGGCGGATCGCATCACCATGGTCTGGGTCGACAACCGCCGCGAGAAGATCAAGGAAGACATCACGTCGTACCCCAACTATCGCGAGTGGCGCGATCAGAACTCGTCGTATCAGCACCTCGCGGCCTACTCCGAGTCGGCCTTCGCGCTGACCGGCGTGGGCGAACCGGAGCGGTTGTTCGGCGCGCAGGTCACCGCCAATTTTTTCGACGTGATGGGCGTCAAGCCGATGACCGGCCGGCTGTTTACGGCGGCGAACGAGACGGAAGGGCAGGACGGCGTCGTCGTGATCTCGCACGGCCTGTGGCAGCGCCGCTTCGGCGGGGCCGGCGATGTGATCGGCAAGACGATCACGCTGAGTACGAGACCGCACGAGATCATCGGGGTCATGCCGCCGGAGATGCGCTGGCCCGAGCGGGCCGAGCTGTGGACGCCGCTGGCCCCGTCGCCGCAGGATCGCGAGGCGCACGGCTCGTTCTGGCTGCCGGTGATCGGCCGATTGAATCCGGGCGTGAGCGTCGCCACGGCGCAGACGGAGATGGCGAGCATCTCGACGCGGCTCGAGCAGGCGTATCGGGCCAACCGCGGCTACGGAGCCAACGTCGTCATGCTGCGCGACCAGATGGTCGGCGGCGTCGAACGCGCGTTGAAGGTGATGATGGGCGCGGTCGGCTTCGTGCTGCTGATCGCGTGCGCCAATCTCGCGAACCTCATGCTCGGCCGAACCGCCGCGCGGCGACGCGAGCTTGCGATCCGCAGCGCACTGGGCGCCGGGCGCGCCCGCCTGGTTCGTCAGATCGTCACGGAAGCGCTCGTGCTGGCGATACTTGGCGGCACTGCGGGCGTGCTGCTCGCGGTCTGGGCAACGAAGTCGCTGGTCGCGCTGGCCGCCAGCACCCTTCCGGTCGGCGCAAAGATTGGTCTCGACGTCCGCGTCGTGCTGTTCGCGCTCGCCATCGCCACCCTGGCGGCGCTCCTTTCGGGCCTGCTGCCGGCGCTTCACGCGTCGCGCGCGGCGGTCGCGGATTCACTTCGCGAAGGCGGCCGTCAGGGCGGTCCCACCGGAAGCCGCCGGACCCGTAACGTGCTCGTCGGCGCCGAAGTCGCCCTGGCGCTGGTCCTGCTGACCGGCGCGGGGCTACTGCTGCGCACGCTGTGGGGCATGCAGAACGTCGAGCGCGGGTTCACGTCCGATCGCGTCGGCGTGGCGACGGTGAGCCTGCCGGGATCGGTGTACCGCACTCCGGAGGCCGTCAGAGCGTTCTACGCGCGCTTCATCGAGCGCGTTCGTGCCGTGCCGGGCGTCGAGTCGGCGTCGACGGCCACCGGCATCCTCCTGCCGCTGCTCGCCAACTCGGGCACCTTCGCGTTCGAGGGCAAGCCGCTGCCGCCTCCCGAGCAGCGCCCAGAGTACCCGACCGAATACGTGTCGCCGGGATTCTTCGAGACCATCGGCGCGCGCATGGCAGCGGGCCGCTCGTTTCAGGAGCAGGACAGCGATCGCGCGCCGCTGGTCGCGATCGTGAACGAGACATTGGCCCGCAGCGTCTGGCCGGGAGAGGATCCGATTGGCAAGCGGCTGAAGCCGGGCGACGGCAACGACAACCAGCCGTGGGCCACCGTCATCGGCGTGGTCAGGGACCTGCGCCGCGGCGACGTCAAGCGCCCGATCCGCGGCGAGATCTACGGCTCCACGCTTCAGGTTACGCCCCGGACGCAGATCCTGGTCTTCAAGACGGCGGGCGATCCATCGGCGGTGATGTCGTCCATCCGCCGCGAGCTCCAGGGCATCGATCCGCAGCTGCCGCTTTTTCGCGTCACGACGCTGGGGGCGCAGCTGTCCGACACCCTGAACCAGCCGCGCTTCCAGGCGACGCTGCTCGGCGGCTTCGCGCTGATCGCGCTACTGCTGGCCGCGATCGGGATTTACGGCGTGACGTCGCACGCGGTCAGCCAGCGGACGCAGGAGGTCGGCGTCCGGATGGCGATGGGGGCTGGACGCCACCAGGTACGGCTGCTAATCCTGCAGCAGCACGTGGCCCCGGCGTTGATCGGCGTCACCGTTGGCCTGCTGGGCGCGTTCGCGCTCAGCCGGTTCCTGACGTCGCTGTTGTATGGCGTCCGCGCGGTGGATCCGCTGACGTACGCGCTGGTCTCGCTGTCGTTGATTCTCGTCGCGATCGCGGCGTGCTGGGTACCCGCGAGCCGTGCGATGCGCGTGGATCCGCTCGTTGCGCTGCGGGCGGACTAACCGCCGGCTCTGGAGCCGCCCTACAACACGAGCAGATCGCGACTGGTCGTCGGCGAGCCGCTCTTCTCGAACCAGTCAATCCCTTCACTGACCAGGTCGAACTTCAGCTGGTAGCGCCCGGGTGTCTCCGGCGCTTTCACCGTGATCGGAATCTCCACCGTCTCGCCGGCCGGCAGGTGTGAGGGCAGCCACGCGCGTTCGTAGTCGCGGTTGATGAGTGTGCCGTCGGCGGCGCACAGTTGCGCGCCGAGGCGGACGAGCCGCCTGCCGTACGTCGCGTGAGCGGGAAACGCCCTCCTCGACAGATTGGTCACGCGCGTCGAGATCGCGATCGGCTCGCCGGCGTTCGCGCGGATCGGTGCGCGCCCGATCATGTCGAGCCACGACGAGCCGCCAACGTCAATCCGTGCGAGCGGCGTCGCGCCGGGGATCGCGTTGCCAAGATTGTTGCGATCCCAGATCTCGTGTTCTATCCGCACGTAGTCGGGCGTGCCCGGCATGAAGCGGCGCGAGAACATGTTCTCGGGGTGATCCGTGATCTCCCAGCTCAGACGATCGATGCCGATCGCGGCGGCTGTCTCGCGCGCGAGGTTCATCTCCTCGTCGCTGTCGTTGTGCGTGAAGAGGATGTAGCGCCAGTTGAGGAACGGGACGTCGAGCCCGCTCTTGTGCTTTTCGTCCGCGAGCGCCGTCAGGTTGCGGATCGCCCTGGCGAAGTCGCCCCGCTGCCGGTACTGGACGTAGCTCTCGGGCGTGGCGCCGTCGATCGAGAAGGTGACTTCATCGATCCCCGATCGCGCGAGACGGCGCGCGCCGTCCTCGGTCAGCGCGAGTCCGTTCGTACTCGTGTAGAGATAGACGTGCGGATAGCGCGACTTGATGTACTCGACCATGTCGAGCGCGCGTTTGTGAAGAAACGCTTCTCCGTAGTTGAAGAAGTCGATCCGGCCGAGCGTGGGGCCCGCCTCGTCCACGACCCGGGTGAACAGGTCGTAATCGAGCATCCCGGCCTGTCGCGTCCGCGTGATGCCAGTCTCGGGCGCGCAGCACGCCTGATTGCACGAAATATTGCAGGCCGCGGTGCACTCGATATACAGCCGCGAGGGAAGCGCCCCGACGTCCAGCGGACGCTGCGGAGGCTGTTCATCTTTCTCGAGCGGCAGCTTCAGCGGACAATCGCCGCAGAACTTCGATCCGCCCGCGACGATGTCCTTCCGGAGACCCGACGCGATCTCGCCCGTCCAGATCCGCGATACCGACGGCGTCACGCGAAGATCGCCGAGCACGCGTTTGCCGTAAGGGTCCGCGCAGCCGCAGACCAGACGTCCGTCGCACAGGAGCACCATCGTGCTCCAGGGCCAGCTGCAGGTGAAACGGGTAGCGAGGTAGTTAAGGGACATTTTCGGGTTCGACGGTTCGACGGTTCGATGGTTCAGGGTCAGGTTGCGTTGGCGGGTGCGGCGTCCGAACCAGCGAACCGGACCCTCGAACCCCGAACCTCCGGGTAATGTCGCAGTTAGGTTGAGCGGAGTCGGCTCAGCGGCTTGGTTCGCTCGCCAACCAGAGCCCCCCTAGCTCTTTCACTACAGACAGGTTCAAGTCCGAGTAGGAATAGAGCAAAGTCTTCAGCTCCAGCCTCCATGTGATTGAGCGTCGAGCGGGCGAAAGGCTTACCGATGATGTTGCGCCTCGTTTCAAGGTGGGCCTTGTACTTCGCCAGCTGTTGAAGGTAGAACGTTGTGTCTGTCATTTGCTTCGCTCCGTGCTATGCTTACCGCTAAGCTATGCCAAAAGGCCCCAAAGGTCAAAAGCGCCCGGCCGACGTGATCGGCAACGCCGTCCACGTTATGCGGATCGCCACCGGTGAGATCGAGGAATCAGGCCAGACCGAGGACGGCAAGAACAAGGCGGCCGTTGAACTCGGGCGCAAGGGCGGACAGGCCCGCGCTGAGGGCCTCTCCGCCAGGAAACGCAGGGAAATCGCCCAAAAAGCCGCGAGCGTCCGGTGGCGTCATAAGAAATAGTTCATCGCTGCACCCCTCTCTCAGCCCACCGACATACCCACCCAAACACCCACGCCCACGCCCACACACTCGTCAAAAACATCTTGAATGCGTGGTTAGACAAACTGGTGTATGATATGCCTCGTGGCGCTGGAGATGTTTCGGAGGCGGTCGAGGGCAGCGACGGATCAGCCAACAGTTGGTATTCAGCTGCGCGGAGCGTTCTCGTTAAATGCTGCGGCGCACAAGCTACTGCTCGAAAAACGGCCGAAAGCTGCCGAGGGGGATCTGTTCGTTCAAATATTCTTCGACCGTGTCACGAAAGTCGTCGCGTTTCAGTCGGTAGTCGCTGAGAGCGATAATGCCTATGTCGTCCGAAAACAGCCCAATTCTGCGAGCTACATCCTCACGGGAAGAGGATTTACGTCCTACTACGGCATCGATACATCTACGACGAGGCGCTACAGGCTTCGAGAGCTCCCTCATGGGCTGGCCGGATTCTCGTTGTTAGACGACGAAATCGGCAAGGACACCAGCGAACCGCTGCCTAATGCACTCGCCAACGCTGTTGCCGCCGACGAGAAACCAACGCACGCTCAGACACACCCGGGCGGGGTTCGTCTAGCGTTGCATGGGCCTGCGCGAAAAGCATTTGAAACTCTGAGCGAAGCCAAGGAGATCGCGGGCGCGGAACTACGAAAAAAACTCAAGGTCGATGATCAAGCGCTCGGGGTCGCGTTGCTCTTATTGAGTGTCCAGCTAAAAAAGGCAACCGGACATAAACTCGACCGATTTTTTCTGCGGAAACGCATGATCAGAAACGGCCAGAGAGTGAAGGTCTACACACGCACCAAGGCGGGGGAGAAACTAATTCGAGAGATGCAGATCGTCTAGGAAAGACGAAAGCGGCCAGCAAGGGAACCGTTTTTCAGGGACCGTTCCTCACTGACCGCCCTCACGTGCGCCGGTAGTTCATGTCCTAGAGCGCCACGAAACCATCGTGGAGAACCGAGTTGGCAACTCGGCCGGCGCTTCCATCTCCGAACGAAAACGGGAGCACCTAGCGACCGTCGCGCGCTACGTGTGTACAATACCGCTCCCGCCTAGAATTCGTCAAGGTCCTAACTTATTGCGCTACAGCCACTTACGCTAAAGCCATCATATTGCTAGGTTTAGGCATTCGGACTATAAATTAGATGAACTATTTTACTTGACGTTAAGCATAAAGTTCAGTATGATTCATTTCATGAACAGGCTGCCGGTTGCAAAGCGCGCGCAGATCCTCTCGCTGCTCTGCGAGGGCAGTTCCATGCGGTCCGTCTCGCGCGTGGCTGACGTCTCGATTAACACTGTCAGCAAACTCTTGGCGGATGCGGGGACCGTCTGCGGGGCGTTCCACGATGAAATGGTTCGCAACGTCGAGGCGAAGCGCGTGCAGTGCGACGAAATCTGGTCGTTTGTCGGCGCAAAGAAAAAGACGGTCCAGAAAGACCCGTCCATCCTTGAGCGCAATCCAGACGCGGGCGATGCGTGGACGTGGACGGCCATCGAGGCAGACACGAAGCTCGTGATCGCGTATCTCGTCGGCGCGCGCGACAGCCACTCGGCGTACTCGCTCATGTGCGACATTCGGTCGCGCGTGACGGAACGGATCCAGCTCACGACCGACCAGCTCAGCATCTATCTAAAGTCGGTGGACCGCGCGTTTGGCGTCGACGTCGATTACGCCATGCTCCAGAAACTCTACGCAGGCGGTCAGGACGGCCGGTACTCGCCTGCCGAGTGCATCGGCACGAAGAAAGTCCTCGTCACTGGCGATCCTGACCCGAAACATATTTCCACGTCGTACGTCGAACGCGCCAATCTGACGATGCGGATGCACATGCGGCGGTTTACACGCTTGACCAACGCGTTCAGCAAGAAGTTTGCGAACCACGCGCACATGGTCGCGATTTACACCGTCTGGTACAATTGGATTCGTCCGCACAAGACGTTGAAGCAAACGCCCGCGATGGCCGCGAAGCTAACGGATCGCCAGTGGGATTTTGCTGAAATCGTTGAACTCATGGACCAACTGGCCTTAGTCCCGGCGACTCAATCAGAGTGAGACACTACCGAACCTCCGAACCTCCGAACCTGCAAACCTACTTCTTCGTCAGCTTCTTCACGTACGCTCCGAGCCGCTCGTTCTCGTACGACACGACGTTGAGGAACAGGCTTTCGGAGAGATAGTGTCGGCGCTCGTCGTCGGTCATCTGTCCGATGATGTGCGCGATCTCGCGGGCCATGTCCTCGAAGCTGGATTGCAGCTCGTGGCGGGCCGAGACCTCCTTGTAGAGCGCTTCGAGGACCGCGAGCAGGTCGCCGTCGAGCGTCAGCGGCGCGCCGGTCGTCAAGGTGATGGTGCGCATCTCAGGCTCCGAAGCTTTTGACGGCGCTCGGTTCGTCGGGGTGCACCTCGATGAAATTCTGCGCTCCGGTCATGGTCAGCATGGTTTCGACGCGCTTCTGCACGCCGGCGAGCTTCAGCGCGCCGCCGGCGGCGCTGGCCTGCCGGTACAGATCCATCAGGCAGCCGATCGTCGCGCTGTCGACGTAGCCGACGGTCGAGAGATCGACGACGACGCGGCGTTCGCCTGACGCGAGGAGCTTCTGCACCGTCGCCGAGAACTCCGACAGAAGCGGGTACATCAGGCGGGATTCGCCCACCCGGACGACCGCGATGCCGTTGGCGTGTTCGGTCGTGATGTTCATTCGGGCACTCCACTAATTAACACCGGGGGGCTTCGCCCCGCCGGACCCCCCTGCGCCGTCGCTCGCGGGGCCCCAAAACGCCCCGCTCCGCTCCGGCGGGCGCGCCGGTGGCGCGCCTAACTGCGAGTCGACGGCCGGACCGCGCCGCGCTTGCGCGGACGGACCGGCTGGTTCTCCTGCAGCCGCGTGAGCTGGTGCGCCAGCTCGATGCGGCCCCGGTTGATGCGCGACTTCACGGTCCCTTCGGGCAGACCGAGGCGATCCGCGATCTCCTGATACGACAGCTCCTGCAGATCGCGCAGCACGACGGCCGTGCGCAGCGTGAGGGGCAGCGCCTCGAGCGCCTGGCGCAGCTGCGCGCGGAGATCCCGGTGCTCGGCGATCGCGTACGGGCCGCGATCGGTCGTCGCGGGTTGCAGGTCGTTCGAGTCGACGTCGCGCGCGATCGTCTGCCGCTCCTTCCGCACGCTTCGATAGTGATCGATGCAGAGATTGCGGCTGATGCTGATGATCCAGGTCTGAAAGTTCGCGCGGCGATCGAACGTGCGCAGAGCCTTGAAGATCTTCAGGAAGATGTCCTGCGTGAGATCTTCGGCCTCATCGTGTCTGCCGACGAACTTGTAGGCGACGTTGAAGACCTTGCGCCAGTTCTGACGCACGATCTGGTCCCACGCCGCCTGATCGCCGGCCAGGCACTGCTCGATGAGGCTGTCCGGCGTGATCGGCTGCGCAGCCGCGGAATCAGCAGACATGCGTCGTAATCTGATATCTTACACTCTTTTGTCGGACCACTCGTGACCGGATTTTCTCGAGAAGGCGCGGCGCTCGTGTGCGACGGCGTCGCGCTGGATCGGATCGCCGCCGACCACGGCACCCCGCTCTACGTTTACAGCGCAGACGCGATCGCTGAGCGCTATCGCGCAATCGACGCCGCGTTCGCGGGCTGTCCTCACGCGATCCACTACGCGCTCAAGGCCAATTCCACGCTCGCGATCGCGCGCCTGCTGCGCAGCCTCGGCAGCCACGCCGACGCGAATTCCGGCGGCGAGATCGATGTCGCGCTGCGCGCCGGATTCATTCCCGCACAGATTGTCTTCACCGGCGTCGGCAAGACGGCGGCGGAGCTCGCGCAGGCCATCGATCTCGGCGTGCGCACGATCAACGTGGAGTCCGCCGGCGAGATCGAGCGCGTCGACGCGCTGTCGCGCGAGCGCCAGGCGCGGACGCGGATCGCGCTGCGCGTCAACCCCGACGTCGACGCCAGAACGCATCCGCACATCTCCACCGGGCTCCGCACGAACAAGTTCGGGATTCCGATCGATGAGGTGAAGACGCTCGGCGCGCGCGCCCGGACGCTGGACGGCGTCCAGATCGTCGGCCTGCACGCGCACGTGGGGTCGCAGATCACCGACCTCGAGCCGCTGACGCGCGCGGCACGGGCGCTCGTCTCGCTGGCGCGCGAGCTGCGCGCGGACCGCACGGCGGTCGAGCACCTCGATCTTGGCGGCGGGCTCGGCGTCTCCTACGACGGCTCGCCCGTCCCGGATGCGCGCGACTACGCCGACGCGGTCCTGCCGATCGTCCGCGAGTCGGGCCTGTCGATCGTCCTCGAGCCCGGGCGCCAGATCATCGCGCCGGCGGGCATCCTTTTGGCCCGCGTCGTCGATGTGAAGAACGCCGGAGCTCGGACCTCGGATCTCGGACCTCGAACCTCGGACCGTCTCTTCGTCGTCCTGGACGCCGGCATGACGGAGCTGCTGCGCCCGATGCTGTACAACGCGTTTCACCGCATCGAGCCGGTCATCCGGACCGATGCGCCGCTCGTGTCCTGCGACGTCGTGGGTCCGCTCTGCGAGAGCAGCGACATCCTTGGCAGGGAGCGGATGCTGCCGAGGCCGCAAGTCGGCGAGCTCTACGCGATCCTCGATACGGGTGCGTACGGCTCCGCGATGGCCTCGAACTACAACCGCCGCCTGCTTCCCGCGGAAGTGATGATCGAGGACGGCCGCGCACGACTGATTCGCCGCCGGCAGACCATCGAGGAATTGCTGGCGCTCGAGCTCTGAGGGGTGGAGCGCCACGTGTCAACGCCCAATTCCCAATTGCCAACTCCCAAAGGGATCCTGATCGCGTTCGAGGGACTCGATCAGAGCGGCAAACAGACCCAGGCTGAGCGGCTGAAGGCCGCACTCGAGGCGCGCGGCCGCGAGGCGGTGCTGCTCGATTTTCCCGCCTATGAGTCCCACATCGGCAAGGAGATCCACGCGGGACTGCACGGTGGGCGCGACTACGGGCCCGACGTCATGCAGCTGCTCTACATCGCGAATCGCTATGAGAAGAAACCGCTGATCGTCGGATTGAAGGCGAGCGGAGCAGTCATCATCTGCGATCGCTATCTTGCGTCGAGCGTCGCGTACGGCGAGGCGCAGGGACTCGATCCGTCGTGGCTGCTCGACGTCCAGCGTTTTCTTCCGCAGCCGGATCTCACGATCCTGCTCGACATCGCGCCAGGGACGGCGGCGGGACGCAAGGCGACCAATCGCGACAAATACGAGCGCGACCTGGCGATGCTGTCGCGCGTGCGAGAGAGCTACCGGCGGCAGGCAGCCGCCGGCAACTGGCTGACGCTCGACGGTGAGCGCGACAAGAACGCCGTCGCCGCAGACGTTTTCACGGCCGTATCGCCACGGCTTTAGCCGCCGTCAGCGCCCGCACTTCGTTCGCTCCCGCTTCTAGCAGCGCCGCCGCACAGGCGTTCAGCGTCGCCCCCGTCGTGCTCACATCGTCTATCAACACGATCGTCCGCCGAGCCACGATCGCCCGGCCGGTGACGCGGAACGCGCCCCGCACGTTCGCATGGCGCCGCGCCGCCGGCAGATCTGCCTGCGATCGCGTCTTCCGCGTCCGCGCCAGCGCGTCGCCGCACGGGCGGAGCGATGCAGGGGAACAGGGACCACCAGATCGGCGCCGTCGAGCAGATCGGCGCCGGCGGCGCGCATGCGCGCGGCGAGATGGGCCGCCACCGTCGGACGGCCGTCGTACTTCAACGCGTGCACGATCGCGCGCAGCGATCCTTCATACGGGCCGATCGCACGTGCGAGGGAGAGATGCGGCGGCGTCCGAAGGCAGCGCGGGCACCGCTCGTCGTCGACGCCGACGAGACGCCAGGATGGACGCGGATCGCCGCAGGTGCGACAGCACGGTGGCGTGATCGGTACGATCGACGTCCAGCACGCCGGGCAGACCGCGCCGCGGGTCGGATGTTCGAGCGGCGCCCGACAGGCCGCGCAGAGCGGCGCGAGCAGGACAGCGGCTGCGCCGTCTATCGCCGCCCGCAGCCAGGACCAACTCCCAACTTCCAACGTCCAACTCCACAAGACAAATGAATTCCGGCGAGTCGACTATTCGTCGGCGACGTCAATCCGTTCGGCGTCACCCCACAACCTCTCGAGCGAATAGAACGCGCGCGTCTGCGGCGTGAAGACGTGCACGATGAACGTGAAGAAATCCATCAGGATCCATTCGGCGCGCTCGTAGCCCTCGACGTGCGACGGCCGGATCTTCACCGTCCGGAGCGCTTCCTCGACCGCATCAGCGATCGCCTGCACCTGCCGCGTGTTCTGCCCGGAGCAGAGCAGGAAGAAATCGGTGAAGGCCGGCGTGTGACGCAGGTCGAGCACGACGACCTCGAGCGCCTTCTTGTCGAGCGCGGCGCGCACCGCCCTGGCGATTTCGCCGGTCAGCTTCTTGGATTTCGGGGCCGCAGCCCTCGGCGTTCGTTCAGTTTTCGCAGTTTTGGCCATGCAACTGGTCTGCCGCGTACAAGCCGTGTTGGTGGATATGGGTTTCAACGAGTCCCGGCACGAGCCCGGTGATGCTCTCGCCGCGGCGAAGACGATCGCGCACGTCGGTCGAGGACACGTCAGGCGTCGGCGCCTGGAGCAGGTAGATCAACGTGTTAGCGCCTTCGGGCGCACGCGCGTCCGCAGAACGCATGCGGCCCGCGAGCGCTGGAAGCTTCGCGGCGAGGGTCTCGATCCGGTGCCCCGGGCGTGAGACCACGACGAAGTTCGCGAGCTCGAGCACGGCTGGATACCGCTTCCAGGTCGCAATTTCCGCAAAGGCGTCCGCGCCCGTGATGAAGAAAATCTGCGACGTCTCGTAACCCCGCGCGTGCCATCGGTCGAGCGTATCAGCGGTATATGAAGGTCCGTCCGCCCGCAGCTCGTCGTCGCTCGCGGCAAGCGCTGTCTGGCCTGAGACCGCCAGCGCCGCCATCGCAAAGCGATGGAAAGGCGAGGCGATCGGCTGGGCGGGACGGTGTGGAGGCACGTGCGACGGAATCACGTAAACCGGAGACAACCCGAACGCGTCCCGCGCCGCGACCGCGGCCGCCACGTGTCCGCAATGAATCGGATCCAGCGTTCCGCCGAGAATGCCGATACGTCGAGGTTCGAGGTTCGAGATTCGAGGTCCGATCGCGCCTCGCTCTTCGTTCATCGATCTTCGGTCCTCGATCCGTCCTCGGTCCTCGGTCCTCGGTCTTCGGCAATTCTCTTCCACACCGCTTCCAGCAGCAGCGGCAGTCCCTCTCCGGTGACCGCAGACACAGCGTAGAGCGGAATCCCCGCGCGCTGCAAATGCGCGTGCAGCCGCTCGAGCCTCGCCGGATCGTCGAGTGCGTCGATCTTGTTGGCGGCGACGACGATGGGCTTGTCCTGAAGACGTTCGCCAGACGCATCTCGCCCGGGAAACATCTGCAGCTCGCGCGAGATGATGTCGAAATCGCTCACCGGATCCCGGCCTGACGCCGACGAGACGTCGACGACGTGGACGAGCACGCGTGTTCGTTCGAGATGGCTGAGGAATCGGTGTCCGAGGCCGTGCCCCTCGTGCGCCCCTTCGATCAGACCCGGCACGTCGGCCACGACGAACGATCGATCGCCCGACAGTCCCACGACGCCGAGGTTCGGCGCCAGCGTCGTGAAAGGGTAATCGGCGATCTTGGGTTTCGCCGCCGAGATGCGCGAGATGATCGTCGACTTGCCGGCATTCGGGAAACCGACGAGGCCCGCATCGGCCAGCAGCTTCAGTTGGAGCCGGAGATCCTTCTCTTCACCCGGAAGTCCGGGCTCCGCGCGGCGCGGCGCGCGGTTGGTCGATGTGGCGAACTGCGCGTTTCCGCGTCCGCCCAGACCACCTTTCGCGATCATCAGGCGCTCGGTGTCGTGCGTCAGATCGGCGATCTGGACGTACCCCTCGTCGCGCTTTTCGAACACTTGTGTGCCGACCGGCACCTCGAGCGCGACGTCGAGTCCGGTCTTGCCGGTGCGGTTCGAGCCTTCGCCGTGCGCGCCGCGGCCGGCCTCGAACACCTTCTGGAATCTGAAATTGAGGAGGGTATTGAGGTTGGCGTTGGCGACGAAATAGACGTTGCCGCCGGGTCCGCCGTCGCCGCCGTTGGGGCCGCCGCGGGGCACGAATTTTTCGCGGCGGAAACTCATCGCCCCGCGCCCGCCGTGGCCGGCCGCGACGTGAATCTCTACTTCGTCGACGAACATTTCTTGGCGCTCGGCGCCGCCGCTGTGCGGCGGTTCCTTCCAGCGCCTCGCTTAGGCTCCTTCACTACGCTCGCGCTCCCGCCGCTCGCTCCGTTCCGTCGCGTTGAACGCTCGGCGCCGCCGCTGTGCGGCGGTTTCTTCCAGCGCCTCGCTTAGGCTCCTTCACTACGCTCGCGCTCCCGCCGCTCGCTCCGTTCCGTCGCGTTGAACGCCGTGGGGGTCTCTGCTATTCCAGCGGCGTGATCGAGATGACGCGGCCGCGTGCGCCGTGGTCGGTGAATTTCACGATGCCGTCGACCTTCGCGAAGAGCGTGTCGTCCTTGCCGAGTCCGACGTTCAGCCCCGGACGGAACCGTCGGCCGCGCTGGCGCACGAGAATCGATCCGCCCGTGACGATGTTTCCATCGAAACGCTTGACGCCGAGCCGCTGCGAGTTGCTGTCGCGGCCGTTGCGCGAGCTGCCTTGTCCTTTTTTATGTGCCATGGCTAGACCAAGCGCGGTGAACGCCGCGCGTTATCAAACGACGATCTCCGTGACGCGCACTCGCGTGAACGTGCTGCGGTGTCCTTTCGTCCGGCGCATGCCCTTGCGGCGCTTCTTCTTGAACACGCGGATCTTCGGGCCGCGCGACTCGCCGTCGACAACGCCCAGGACCTTCACGTTCGCGACGAACGGCGCGCCCGCGAGCACCTCACCACCGTCCTTGTCATCTTTTTGTACGAACAGCACGCGATCGATGCTGACTTCGTCCCCCGGCTGCGCGTCGATGCGGTCGACCTCGATCACGGCCCCAGCCGTGACCTTCAACTGGCGGCCGCCGCTCTGAATGATTGCGAACACCTCTACCGTCTCCTTGCTGTGGGAGGCAAAACTCTAGATTACCAAGAAATGTGGAAATTTGGTAATCGGGTAATTTGGCGCGCTAAGCCCAGATTTCCAAATTACCCGATTTCCAAATTTCCAAAGGTAACAATATACTTGACTAACCTGCCAGTCGAGCGGTAGTCTGGTAATTGTAGGCCCCACCGTGAAAAACCGGTGGGAAGGAGTGAATGTATCGGTCGGAACGAACCGATGGGTATTTCAAGAGTCCAGAGGACGCGCCCCCGTCCCGCCTTGCCATGATGCGGGCGTATATCGACGAGAGCGGGCACGAAGGACGCGGCTACGTCGTCGTGGCTGGATTTTTCGGCGACGAGAAAGCATGGGAAGCGTTCGAGCCGAAGTGGAGAGCCGCGTTGGGCCAGCGCCAAACGCTTCATATGACGGCGTTGCGATGGAAGAAGGACAGTACTCGCAGGTTGCTGGAGCGGCTAGCGCCGATTCCAAACGCGTGCGGTCTCCTCAGGTGCATCGGCGGCGTGAAGGTGTCGGATTATGAAGACCTCATAGATGAACCGATCTCGATGATGTACCCGCACGGTTCTCTCTATGTTCCAGCCAATGTCATCGTGCCGATAAAGGGCTACGAAGCCGTGCTAGCCCCGATGGTGATCAACGTTCTGCGCGGCGTTCCAAACACTGAGCGCATCGAGTTTGTCTTCGAAGAACAGCGGGAATATGCCCCAGCCGTGGACAACGTGATGGCGTTCGCGTCAATGAAGGACATGGCTTACAAGGTCACGAAAGACGGGAAGCCGAAGATAGCCAAATGGGGATTCGTGCCCAAGGGATCGACGGTGATGACAGATCCCGCTGATTACCTGGCGTTTGCCACGCGGGAGCACTGTACGAATCCAAACATGAAAAAAGCCAAATGGACGCGCGCGATTCTTGAGGCTGGAGACGGGCAAGCCTTTGGTCGGATCATGACCCGCGATGAGATTCGATCCCGGATCAAGACGTCGCGCGCGCTATTTAAGCGCCTTTATGAGCGGGCCTAATTTTCTTCGCAGTCGGCTTCTTGTATGCGAGCACTTTTCTGAGGCCGTCTGTGAAGCGTCGCATCGCTCGATCTGGATCATCGGCGCGGACGTTTGACACGTCCGCGCCGGAGTTGCGGGAAGGCTTTTTCAGCACGTTTGCGGCAACTCCGAGCCGGTTAGCGCAGTGTAGGTGAGACGCTTGTCGATGATGCCCTTGAGCGCGAGTGCGAAGCGGAGCGAGTCAGTCATTTTGCGGTTGTTAAAACGAAACGCTTGTTCGTCAAGGTAACGGAACAAATGGAACGGTTCGATGCTCACGTAGGTGCCTTTGATGGCGCGCTTCAGGAGCGACCAGAAGTTCTCCATGCTGTTGGTGTGGACTTCGCCGTCCACGTACCGTTCCGCATGGTCGATGACCTTATGGATGTATTCCCCGTGCAGCCCGTCGTACGACGAGAACGCATCGGTATGCAGCATCGAATCGCGCTCAACGTGAACACGAACGCGGCTCTGGACGGCGGCTTGCCGCACGTTCGGCAGCACTTCGACGCGGACGCGGGAATACCCATCGCCAGCATTGCGCTCCAGCAAGCCCATGACGGCGACTTTGCCCATGGTGCTCCGGCCACGACGCACGCGCTCCCGTTTGCCCTTGTGCATGAAACGGGCTTTGCCGCCGATGTAGGTTTCGTCGCACTCAATCTGACCGCGCAGCTTGTCGGCGGGCACGCCATCGTGCAGGGCCAGCCGAAGCCGCGCCAGCATGAACCACGCGGTCTTTTGGGTCACGCCGAGTGCCCGCGCCAGCTCGTAGCTGGAGATGCCGTTCTTGCAGTTGGTGAGCAGCCACAGAGCGGGGAGCCACTTCTCAAGGCCAACAGCGGAATCCTCGAAGATGGTTCCGACCTTGAGAGAGAACTGCGCTTTGGAGTGCTTCCCGTAGCACTTGTACCGCCGCTGTGTCGCGAGATAAGTGACGTGCTCAGACTCGCAGGTCGGGCAGCGGACAACGCCATCAGGCCAGCGGATCGCTTCGACCGCCTTGCGGCAGTTTTCGTAAACCGCGAAAAACAGGATGGCTTCGCGGAGGGTTTTGGGTGTGGTGTCGGTCGCCATGAGGACATCATGGCAGGTTCCTAGTGGTTAGTCAAGTATATTGTTACCTTTCCAAATCTACTTAAGCAAGACCCGGGTTCCGCGGATCTTCTGCGCGCTCAGCGTGCTGAGGAAGCTCGGGACGACCCGATCCATCAGCTCGAAATAGGTCGAGAGCGCGGGAACGCTCTGCTGCTGTGGATACAGGATCTCTTCGCGGTAGCTCTCGGAATACAGGATCGCGCCCGTGCGGCCGTCGATGAAGACGAAACGCGACTGGAGAATGAACCCTTTCTTCTCCTGATAGGTGCGCACGGGGACCACGCTGCGGCGGCCGAACGAGTCGTAGACTTCCTGGTTCTGTGTTCCGAAGCCCGAGCGCTGTTGCGGCGTGAACAGCATGGTGCCGGTCACGATCAGCGGATTCTGGTATTCCTCGCCCAGCCGCTTCCAGTAGGCGACGTCAGCGAAGAGCTTGTCGAACTTCGCCAGATCCTTTTCGTTGCGGATCGCGGGTTCGGCCTTGCGCGGATCCTTGTCCTGCTTGGGGGCTTCCGGCTTGGCTTCCTCCGGCTTCGCCATGTCGAGCGTCGGCACCGGAGAAATGGGTGCGACGCCTGTCGACGTGGTCGTGACGGTCGTCGCCGCGTCCTTTGCCTGCTGCGCGGCAATCTCGGTCAGCGGCAGCACTTCGGCTTCGATCACCCGGAGCGATGACTTCGTGCGCAGCTGGCTCCGCAACAGGCGGACGGTCTCGAGATTCGCGTCGACGTCTTCGGTCCCGCCGCTGATGAAACCGGCGACGAGCACGCGCTGGAAGGCCGACACGTCCATCTTCGGCTGGATGGGCGTTTCGATCGGGATCTCGTAGAACCCCGTACAGCCTGCGAGCGCAAGCGCGCCGAGCAGGACGAGACTACTTGCCGCTGCGGCGCTTCGTGCGGTCATTGATTTCTTTGAAGAGATCGTAGTTCTGCCGGATCATCTGGTTCTTCGGATCCAGCCCGAGGGCCTTTTCATACGCCGCCTTCGCGTCGTCGAACCGTCCCTCGTGTTCGTAAGCGATCGCGAGGTCGTTCCATGCGGCCGCGTACGTGGGATCCAGCTGCGTCGCCTTTTCCCAGCGGTACAGCGCCTCGTTCCACAGCCCGTTCTGCGCGACCTTGATGCCGAATTCGACCTGCTCTTTCGATTGCGCGCGGTCGTCAGCGCGCGCCATCAGAGGCGCGGCAAGCAGGATCACGACTGAGAAGGTAATCAGCCGGCGGACCATGGGATAGGGAGTCAATATACCAGCTTCCTTGTCGGTCGTGGCGAGCAATGCTCGTACCGTTGATGGGCTCAGGTTTGCACACGTAATCCCATGGGAGTACGCCGCTTTTTGTAAGGCCGGGACGCATCCCGTAAGCCAACCGCGCCTTGCCGGAGAGCACAGCCGCGCCCTATAATAAGGACAAGGGGTCGGGCACCGTTGCTGCGGTTGCAGTCGCGGGCACGGCCCCTTGGCTTTTCAAGGGCGCCCGCCGCTGCCGCACGCTGAAAAGGCGTCATGAACCTTCTCGACGCGGCGGCCCTCTCGATGCTGTCCGGTACGCCGCGGCCGCGCGCGGCCGCGGTCTTCAAAGAGCTTCGCGAACACTCCGCGGCCGATGGCATCGCGCTCGAAGACGTTATTGCCGCATGTGCCGGCGACGCCGTGGTCGACGCGATCGCCTCGGCTGCGCGACGCGATGCAGCCGAACGCCTTCAGGCGGCGTACGCCGCCGGCATGGCCGTCCTCAAATGGGACGACGAGAGTTATCCGCCGCTGCTGCGGATGATTTCCGATCCGCCGTCGGTGTTGTGGGTCAGCGGGAGCCTCGCGGGGCTCACGCGTCCGGGAGTCGCCATCGTTGGCTCGCGGGCGGCGACCGCATACGCGCTCGAAGTGGCGGCGCGGCTTGGCGGCGAGCTGGCGGATCGCGGCGTCGTGGTCGTCTCCGGCCTGGCGCGCGGCGCCGACGGTGCGGCGCATCGGGGCTGCCTGGCGGCCGGCGGGGTCACCATTGGCGTCCTGGGGTGCGGGCCCGATGTCGTGTATCCACCGGAGCATCGCGAGCTCGCGGCAAGTATCTGCAGGGAAGGGGCTTTGGTCAGCGAGCTGGGTCCGGGCGCTCCGCCTCTTCCTGAGCACTTTCCGCTCCGGAACCGGCTGATCAGTGGGATCTCCCTCGCCGTTGTCGTCGTCGAAGCATCGGACAAGAGCGGGTCCCTCATCACCGCCCGCTACGCCCTCGAACACGGCCGGGACGTCATGGCCGTGCCTGGCAGCGTGCTGGGCGGCCGCAACCGCGGATCCCACGCGCTTCTCAAGGACGGCGCAAAGGTCGTCGAGACTGCGGACGATATCTTGGAGGAGCTCGGGTGGCCTGCCCTGAGGTCGGGCCGAGGGCCGGCCCTGAGCGTGCTGGAGGGGCCTGGCGCGGCGTCGGGGGAAGAAATTTCCTCTAAGTACCTGAAAAAGGACCACTTGCTCGCCAGATTGACCCCCGGCGAGGCGTACGACCTTGACGGAATGTCTGCTACGTTGGGTTTGACAGGTCCAAGATTACTGCCCCGATTGACCGAGTGGGAAATGGAGGGGCGGCTCGTAAAGGTGGCCGGGGGACGCTACATCGTCGCCGGCCGGAACTGAAACTATGGCAAAGGCACTGGTGGTGGTCGAATCGCCGGCGAAGGCGAAGACCATCAACAAATATCTCGGAAAAGACTACAAGGTCATCGCCTCGATGGGCCACGTCCGCGATCTGCCCAAGAGCAAGCTGGGCGTCGACGTGGAGGACGGGTTCGAGCCGTCCTACGAAGTCCTGCCGAGCCGCAAGAAGGTCCTGAAGGAACTCAAGGACGAAGCGAAGAAGGCGACGCAGATCTTCGTCGCGACCGACCCGGATCGCGAAGGCGAAGCGATCGGCTGGCATCTGGCGGAGGAGCTCGGCAGCGGTAACCGCAAGAAGATCCGCCGCCTGATGTTCAACGAGATCACGAAGAAGGGGGTGCTGTCGGCGCTCGATCACCCGACGCAGATCGACAAGAAGATGGTGGACGCGCAGCAGGCGCGGCGCGTTCTGGATCGCCTCGTGGGCTACAAAATCAGCCCGCTGCTGTGGGACAAGGTCCGCCGCGGCCTGAGCGCGGGGCGCGTGCAGTCGGTCGCGCTGAAGCTGGTGTGCGATCGGGAGCGCGAAATCACCGCGTTCGTTCCCGAGGAGTACTGGAACATCACGGCGCGGCTCGCCGGCCCGGTGCCGCCGGAGTTCGACGCGAAGCTGCTGAAGAAGGCGGGCGCGAACATCAAGGTCGGCAGCGAGGCCGAATCGAAAGCGGTCCTGGCGGATCTGAAGAACGCGCGCTGGATCGTCGACTCGGTCACGACGAAGGAGCGGAAGAAAAGCGCCGTTCCGCCGTTCATCACGAGCAAGCTGCAGCAGGCATCACGCTTCCCGGTCAAGAAGACGATGATGATCGCGCAGCAGCTCTACGAAGGTGTCGAGTTGCCTGGCGAGGGCGCCGTCGGCCTCATCACCTACATGCGAACCGATTCCACGCGCGTCTCGGAGCAGGCGATCGACGAGGTGCGGCAGTTCATCGGCGGCGCGTACGGAAGCGAGTACGTCCCGGAGAAGCCGAACGCCTACAAGGCGAAGTCCGACGCGCAGGACGCGCACGAAGCGATTCGTCCGACGTCGATGCAGTACCATCCCGATGAAGTCCGCGCGCACCTCACGCCCGATCAGTACTACCTCTATAAGTTGATCTGGAACCGGTTCACGGCGTCGCAGATGCCGCCGGCGACCTTCGACGACACGACGGTCGACATCGCCGCCGCCGATTACCTCTTCCGCGTGAAGGGATCGGTGCCGAAGTTCCCGGGTTGGCTGGCGGTCTATAACGCTCCCGCGCTCGGTCCCGCGGGCGTCGTTTCGGAAGGAATCGTCCCGGGTCCCGACGCGAGAACCGCGGAAGACGATGAAGAGTCGAGCGTGCTGCCTGCGCTCGCGAAAGACGATCAGCTCACGCTGCGCGAGCTCAAGCCGGAGCAGAAGTTCACGCAGCCGCCGCCGCGCTACACCGAAGCAACGCTGGTCAAGGCGCTCGAGGAAAATGGCATCGGCCGGCCGTCGACGTACGCGTCGATCATCACCGTGATTCAGGCGCGCGAGTACGTGAACAAGATCGAAGGCAAGTTCAAGCCGACGTTTCTCGGCATGATGCTCGTCGAGAAGCTCCTGAGTCCGGCGTTCGACGACATCCTCGATGTCAATTACACGCGCGAGCTGGAAGAAGATCTCGACAAGATCGAGTCGGGTGCGTCCGACTACGAGAAAACGCTCACGAGTTTCTACAAGAAGTTCCAGAAGGATCTGAAGCGCGCGGAAAAGGACATGCCCAACATGAAAGAGGGGTATGAGCTGGATCCGCCGGTCATGTGTGACAAGTGCGGCAAGGCGATGGTCATCAAGGCGGGCAAGTTCGGCCTCTTTCTCGCCTGCAGTGGCTATCCGGAGTGCGAGAACACGCGCGAGCTCGAGACGCCGGAGCCCGGCGCTGAAGGCGAGATCGATGAGGCATGCGAGAACTGCGGCAAACCGATGGTCGTCAAACGCGGGCGCTTCGGCCAGTTCCTCGCCTGCACCGGCTATCCCGAGTGCAAGACGACGAGAAAGATCATCGCGACGAAGCAGGGATTGACCGCAGCCAAACCCGATCAAGTGTTGGACGAGAAGTGCCCGAAATGCGGATCAAACCTGGTCGTGAAGCAGGGACGGTTCGGCGAGTTCACCGCCTGCTCGAGCTATCCGACCTGCAAATACGTCAAGCAGAAGTCCACCGGAGTCCTGTGTCCGAAAGACGGCGGCGACATCGTGGAGCGCAAGTCGCGCCGGGGCAAGGTCTTCTTCGGATGCGCGAACTATCCCGACTGCGACTTCACGCTCTGGAACCGTCCCGTCTCGGAGAAGTGCCCCGACTGCGGCGCGCCCTTCCTCGTGGAGAAGATCACCAAGAAGCACGGCCGGCAGCTCGTGTGCAACAACGAGGACTGCTCGTACGTGCGGAGCGAAGAGCTCGCCCCAGCGTAATTGGCGAATTTGCGAATTGGTGAGTTGGTGAATTGAGTTCGCGTACAATTCACCAAATCACCAAATCACGAATTCACCAAGTGCCCCATATCACCATAATCGGAGGCGGCCTCGCGGGCAGCGAAGCCGCCTGGCAGGTCGCATCGCGGGGCGTGTCTGTCATCCTCTATGAAATGCGCCCGGTGCGTCCGACGGCGGTCCACAAGACCGACGGTCTGGCGGAGCTCGTCTGCTCGAATTCGTTCCGCGGCGACAAGCTCGATAACGCGGTCGGATTGCTGAAGGAAGAGATGCGCCGCCTCGGGTCGCTCGTCATGCGCGCGGCGGACGAGACGCGCGTGCCGGCGGGCGCCGCGCTGGCCGTGGACCGCGATCTCTTTTCAACGCGCATCACGGAGGCGATCGGGTCGCACCCGCTCATCAGCATCCGCCGGAAAGAGATCACGTCCATCCCGTCCGGCGCGGATGGCCCCGTCATCATCGCCACCGGTCCGCTGACATCCGACGCGCTCTCCGCCGAAATCGCCGCGCTCGTCGGATCGGGACACCTGTACTTCTACGACGCCATCAGTCCGATCGTCCTCGCGGAGTCGATCGATCGGTCGAGGGTGTATCGGGCGTCACGCTGGGGCCGGAGCCTGCGATCGGATCTTCCGCCTGAAGGCGGAAGCTACAGGAACCGGGAGAGAGAGCCCGCAGCTTCCTCGCTTGACCCGGTCGCCTCTTTTGACCCTGTAGCTTCCGCCTTTAGGCGGAAGGAACCACCCGCCTGCGGCGTGGACGACGGTGAAGGTGATTACCTCAATTGTCCTTTCACCAAGGACGAATACGAGCGCTTCTATGCAGCGCTGATGTCCGCCGAAAAGGCCGGCGTGCACGAGTTCGACACGCCCACCTTCTTCGAAGGCTGCCTGCCAATCGAAGTGATGGCCTCGCGCGGCGTCGACACGCTGCGGTTCGGCCCCATGAAGCCGGTCGGCCTTCCCGACCCGCGCACCGGCCGCGACCCGTACGCCGTCGTCCAGCTCCGGCAGGACAATATCGCCGGCGATCACTTCAGTCTCGTGGGATTTCAGACGCAGATGAAGTGGGGCGACCAGCCGCGGGTGCTGAGGATGATCCCCGGCCTGGAGAACGCCGAGTTCGTCCGTTTCGGGATGATCCATCGCAACACCTACGTCAACGCGCCGACCGTCCTGCGCGACACCTGGCAGACGCGAATGCGCGACGATCTGTTCTTCGCGGGACAAATGTCGGGCGTGGAAGGGTACGTGGAGTCGGCGGCGTCCGGCCTGATTGCCGGCCGGAATGCGGCCGCACTGGCGCTGGGCGACATCCCGTCCGTGCCGCCGCGGACGACCGCGCTCGGGGCCCTGGGCTATTACGCATCGCACGCGGATCCGAAACACTATGTGCCGTCGAACATCGCGTTCGGGCTCATTCCGAGGATGGAAAACGCGCCGCGGGGGAAGAAGGACCGCAATCTCGCGATCTCCGAGCGCGCGCTGGCGGATCTCGCGCGCTGGGAGGCAGGCCCCTGCGCTACAGGCGCGCGGCTGGCGTAGCGCAGACCTTCAGGTCTGTTCGGCACAACAAGCATGCGTGAACACCTCAAAGCGTTTCTCGAACATCTCCGCCTGAACGAGAACGCCTCGGCGCACACGGTGCGCGCCTACGAGAGCGATCTCTCCCAGTACCTCGTGTTCCTCGCAGCGCATCTGAAGACTCGCGTATCCGACCTGACGCCGGCGGCGCTCGATCACATCAACGCGCGGGCGTTCCTCGGCGATCGAAACAAGCGCGGCAACTCGAAGTCGTCCGCGGCGCGGAAGCTGTCGGCCATCCGCGCCTTCGGCCGCTACCTGCGGCGCGAAGGCGTCCTCGAGGGCGACCCCGCCGCGCTCGTCGGATCGCCGAAGCGCGAAGAGCGGATTCCCAATCACCTGGCGATCGACGAAATGTCGCAACTGCTCGACGCGCCCGACACGTCCGGTCCGCTCGGACGCCGCGACAAGGCGATTCTCGAGTTGTTCTACGCCTCCGGCCTGCGCCTGAGCGAGCTGGTGGGCCTGGACCTCGATGACGTGAATCTGTCGGGACGCGTGGTGCGAGTGTTGGGGAAGGGACGCAAGGAACGGATCGTCCCGTTCAACACGACCACCGCAGGCGCGCTCCGCGCCTGGCTTCCTGACCGCGAGGCGCTTCGCGCCACCCCCGCCGGGTCTATGAGGCCCGGCCCGCACACGAGCCGCCGCGCGCGCGAGCCGCTGTTTCTGAACTATCAGGGCGGGCGCCTGTCCACGCGAAGCGTGGACAAGCTGGTGCGGCGCTACATGGCCGTGTTCAGCACGCGATACGGCATCAGCCCGCACGCGCTGCGCCACTCGTTCGCGACGCACCTGATGGAAGCTGGCGCGGATCTACGCGCGATCCAGGAGCTGCTCGGTCACGCGCGCCTGAGCACCACGCAGCGCTACACGCACGTCAACGCCGCGCAGCTCATTGAGACGTACAGGAAAGCTCACCCCAAGGCGTGAGGTCAATTACGCGACTTCGACGATGCGCCGTCCTCTCGGATATTCGATCGCCAGCGTCTTGATTTTGTAGTTCATCACACGCGGGCTGATCGAGAGCAGCTCCGCGGCGTCCTTCTGTACCCAGTTCGACATCTTCAGCGCTTCGATGAGCGCCTGCCGCTCGATCTCTTCGAGCGCGATGCCGGTCGGCGGAATCTTGACGACCGGGCTGCCGTCGCTGGACGAAGTCGAGGTCGAGAGCTCGCCAAGGCGCAGATCGCTGCTGGTCACCTGCGGAGCTTCCGACAGCAGCACCGCGCGCTCGATCGCGTTCTCGAGCTCGCGGATGTTGCCCGGCCAGTTGTAACGCATCAGCAGCTTGAGTGCGTCCGGCGCCAGCCCGTCGACGCGCTTCTTCAGTTCCCCCGCGAAACGCCGCAGGAAGAAAGTCGCGAGTGCGCCGATATCGTCCTTGCGCTCGCGCAGCGGCGGCATGTCAATCGAGACGACGTTCAGGCGGTAGTAGAGGTCCTCGCGGAACTGGCCGTTGGCGACCATCTGCGGAAGATTCCGGTTCGTGGCCGCAATCACGCGGACGTCGGTACGCAGCGTGCGCGTGCCGCCGAGCCGCTCGAACTCGTGTTCCTGCAGGACGCGCAGGATCTTCGCCTGCGTGTTCGCGCTCATGTCGCCGACTTCGTCGAGGAACAGCGTGCCGCCGTCCGCCTGCTCGAAGCGGCCGACGCGCTGCTTGTCGGCGCCCGTGAACGCCCCCTTTTCGTGCCCGAACAGCTCCGATTCGAGCAGGTTCTCCTGCAGCGCGGCGCAGTTCACCTTCACGAAGTTGCGGCTGGCCCGCAGCGAATTGTGATGGATCGCGCCGGCGATGAGCTCCTTGCCGGTGCCCGTCTCCCCGCGGATCAGGCATGTCGTGTTGCTCTTGGCCACCTTCTTCACGACGGCGAGGACCGACTGCAGCGCGCCGCTGGCGCCGACGATCCGGTCGAAGTCGTAGATGTCCTGCTGCGTGTGGCGCAGGTATTCGATCTCGTGCTTGAGGCGGCGGTGCTCGAGGGCCTTTTCGACCTTCAGCTCCATCTCCTCGATCTCGAACGGCTTCTGCACGTAGTCGAAGGCCCCGATCTTCATCGCCTCGACCGCCGTGTGGACCGATCCGAACGCCGTCATCAGGATGACCGCGCTCGTCGGGTGCAGCGCCTTCGCCGTGCGCAGCACGTCCATGCCGTCGCTGCCACCCATCTTGAGATCGCTCAGGACGACGTCGTACTGCCCCTCATGGAGCTTTTCAATCGCGACGTTGCCGTTCGGCGCCTCGTCCACGTCGTGGTGCGCGTCCGACAGGGCGCGAACAATTCCGCGGCGGAGCGAATCGTGATCGTCTGCAACTAGAATCCGGCCCATATTTCCTCACTCATTACGCGATGCCCCCGAAAAGCTGCTGCGACGTCCGCACGGGAAGCGTCACGCGGAAAATCGTGCCGCCGCCCTGCCGCGCGCCGACGTCGATCCGGCCGTCGTGGGCGTCGACGATCTTGCGCACGATCGCGAGGCCGAGACCCGATCCCTGCGGCTTGGTCGTGAAAAACGGACTGAAGATGCGGTCCATGACGTCACCCGGCACGCCCGGTCCGTTGTCGGACACCGAGACGACGATCGTCGGGCCCGCGGCGTGCTCCATCCCGGCGCCGGCTTCGTCGTCTCCATCGACCGCGATGGCGCTGATTTCCACCGCGCCCATGCCGTTCATCGCCTCGAAGGCATTCGTCAGCAGGTTCGTAAAGATCTGCCGCAGCTGATGCGGGTCGCCCTGGATCGGCCGCAGCGATTCGGGCAGCTCGACGTTGACCTGGACCGCCCCCCGCCGCTCATGGCTCTCCGCCATCGTCATGGCATCGCGGATGACGTCGGACAGCGAGACGTTCTCGACTTCCAGGCGGATGGGACGCACGAACGCCAGGACCTCCTGGACGATGACGTTCGCCATCTTCGCTTCCTTGATGATGTCGGCGAGGATGTTCTGCGCGTCCGGCGACGCCGTGAGCTGACGTTTGAGGATGCCGGCCATCACTTCGATGCCGGCGAGCGGGTTTTTGACCTCGTGGGCAATCGCGGCCGCCATCTCGCCGAGCGCGGCCAGGCGATCGCGGAGGCGCTCGCGCTCCTCGAGCTGCTCGACGCGCGTCAGATCCTTGAAGAACAAGGTGGCGCCGACGTCGCGGTCGCGCGCATCCTTGACCAGCGACAGCGTATAGCCGATGACCTTGCCCGTCTTTTTGAGGCGCAGCTCGGCGCGGTTGGGCAGGTGCGAAATCTCGAACGCGCCCGCCAGGATCCGCAACACTTCCGGCACCTCACGCAGGACCTCGGCAAAAGGACGGCCGATGTCGCTCGCCCGGCCCTTCAGCCCGAGGACGCGATACGCAATCTCGTTCATCACCGCAAGACGGCCGTCGCGCGTAATCGCGACGACGCCATTGCGGAGGTTCCAGACCATGTCCTTGTAGAAGCCGTCGGGGACGACGTCCGAGGAGAGCTTCGAGGACACAGGCGGTCTAAGGCGCGTAGGCTTCCCAGCCATGTCGGATGACAACATTGTAATGAGGGCGAGTCCGCAAACGGTATGCCTTTGAGAACTGCTGATATTTCTGTTACTTACAGCCGGTGGCCGTGACCAAGCCCAACAAAACAGGTCACGAATTACACTTTTGTCTTTTCCTGCAGCGCTTCCCACTGATTCATCAGATCCCCGACCTCCCACATCAGGGCCTGGTGCTTGTCAATGACAGGCTTCGCCGCTTCATGGTTTTCGTAGAAACCGGCCGTCGACATCGCCCGTTCGAGCTCCTTGATCGCTGACTCAGCCGCTGAAATCCGACCTTCCAAGTCGGCGATTCGGCGCAGTCGCATGTCATTTTCTTTCTTCACGCGACGTGCTTCTCCGTCCACCTTCTTCTTCTGCTCGTAAGACAGCGGCTTCGCTGCGGCGTATCCGATGTCCGATTTCCGATGGTCGATGGCCGATGTGTGCGGCTTGCCGCGCTCGGGCGCTTTGGCGACGGCCTTCGTTCTTTTCTCGTCGGCCATCGGCAATCGGTTATCGGTCATCGACCGCTGCTTCTTGCTCCACAGAAACTCTTCGTAGTTCCCCGGATACACGTTGGCTTCGCCGTGGCCGATGTCGATCACCTTCGTCGCGAGCTTGTCGACGAAGTAGCGATCGTGCGAGACGAAGATCAGCGTGCCTCCGAAATCTTCGAGCGCCTCGAGGAGCACGTCCTTGGAATCCAGATCGAGGTGGTTGGTCGGCTCGTCGAGCAGCAGCGCGTTGGCCGGGCGGAGCAGCATGCGCGCGACAGCCAGCCGCGTGCGCTCGCCGCCGGACAGGACGCGCACCGGCTTCTCGATGTCGTCGCCGGAAAACAGGAAACCGCCGAGGATCGTCCTGATGTGCGGGACCATGTGGATCGGCGAGTCGCCCGCGAGCGTCTGGTACACCGTGAGCGTCGGCTCGAGCCTCGCCGCTTCGTCCTGCGCGAAGTACTGCATCACGACCTGGTGCCCTTCGGTCCGCGCGCCCGAGTCGGGCGCCTCCACGCCCGAGAGCATCCGCATCAGCGTCGACTTGCCGGCGCCATTGGGGCCGATGAGCGCGATGCGGTCGCCGCGCTCGATGTGGAGGTTGACGTCGGCGAAGACGCGCGTGGATCCGTAGGTCTTGCAGACGTGCTTCGTCTCGAGCACCATGCGCCCGCTCTTCTGGCAGTGGGGGAAATGAAACCGGACGCGCTTGCGCTCGGGCGGGATCTCGATCGGAACGATCTTGTCGAGCATCTTGATCCGGCTCTGCACCTGGGCGGCCTTCGTCGCCTGATAGCGGAACCGGTTGATGAATGCCTGCATCCGCTCGATCTCGTCGTTCTCCTCCTTCTTCATCTGGCGGAGCCGATCCATCCGCGCATCGCGTTCCTTGATGTACGCCGAGTAGTTGCCCACGTAATCGGTGAGCGTCCGCATCCCGATCTCGGTGATGCGCGTGACGGTCGCGTCGAGGAAGAAGCGGTCGTGCGAGACGAGGATGACGGCGTGGGGATAATCCGACAGATACTCCTCGAGCCAGTTGCGCGCGTCGAGATCGAGGTGGTTGGTCGGCTCGTCGAGGAGCAGCAGGCCCGGCCGCCCGAGCAGCAGCCGCGCGAGCGCGATCCGCATCTGCCAGCCGCCTGAAAACGTCTCGGTGTGCTTGTCCAGATCCTCGTTGGAGAATCCGAGACCCCGGAGGACGGTCGTCACCTTCAGCTCGATGCTGTAGCCCTCGCTCCGGCGGAACTCGTCCTGCAGGTCCGAGTAGCGCGTCAGCATGGCCTCGTGCGCGGCCGGCGCCGCGTCGTCACCGAGCCGATCTTCGAGCGCCGCGATCTCGGCCTTCATGTCGAGCAGCGGTGCGAACGCGAGGCTGGCCTCCTCGCGGAGCGTGCGTCCGCTGTGCGTGAGGCCGTCCTGCGGCAGATACCCGATCGTCAGGCCCGCGGGCTTGACGATGGTGCCGCTGTCGGGCTCGTCGAGCCCGGCGAGCATCTTCAGCAGCGTCGTCTTGCCGGCGCCGTTGGGTCCGCTGAGACCGACGCGCTCGCGGTCGTCGATCTGCCACGTGACCGCGTCGAGCAGCACACGATCGCCGAACGATTTGGAAAGTGCGGAGAGCTGGATCACTCTGGGATTTGGAAATGTGGAAATGTGGGAATTCGAATTCGGAATTCAGATTTCCAAATTACCAGATTTCCACATTTCCAAATGCCTCTATTCTCCGAGCGCCTTCGACGCTGCCGCGAGGACACGGGGCACCCGGAACGGTTTGGTCAGATATCCGGACACGCCGAGGTTGACCGCCTCGATTGCGCTGGCCTCGTTCGAGAAGCCGGTGATGATGATGACCGGCAGATCCGCCTTCAGGCGGCGCGCTTCGCGGATGACGGTGAGACCGTCGACACCCGGCATCCTCAGATCGGTGATCAGCAAATCGTACGAAATGAGACGCAGCCGATCGAGCGCCGTGCGCCCGTCGGGCGCCATGTCGACATCGTACTCGGCCAGCGCGAGCGTCTTCGAGAGCAGGTCGCGAATCGTCGCCTCGTCGTCTACGACGAGAACGCGCGCGCGGGTCCCCGCGGCGGAGGCCGGACGCGGCGGGGGCTGGGACGCGCCGCGCGGGCTGCGCGGTCGCTGTGTTTCGAGCCAGGCGTCGATGTCGCGCCTGCGGAACCGCCACTGCCGTCCGACCCGGACGGCCGGGATCTTTCCCGCCTTGATCAGGCGATACACGGTGCGCAGATTCACCTGGAGGTACTCGAGCACCTCTTCGGTGGTGAGAAAACTCTCGTCGATCATTGTGCGGTGGAACCTGCGCTCACTTTATCACCAACGGCCGACGCGGCTGCCGGCAGCTGGATGTGAAACAGTGCGCCTCCGCCGGCGGCGTTCTCCGCGGTGATCGTGCCGCCGTGCTCCTGGATGATGCCGTACGTAATGGCGAGACCGAGACCGGTTCCCTGGCCGACCGATTTCGTCGTGAAGAACGGATCGAAGATGCGCGGCAGCGCGTCCGCGGGAATGCCGGGCCCGGTATCGCGAATCGTGACGCTCACGTGCGTGCGCGGGCGCCGGCTGGACGTGGTGATCTCAATGCGCCGGACCGTCGCGCCCGGTCCGATGGCGTGCTCGGCATTGATCAGCACGTTGAGAAACGCCTGCTGCAGGTGCAGGGGATCGCCGCAAACCGGCGGCAGCTCCTCGCCTTGTTTCCGCATGATCCGGATCTCGGCCCGCTGGAGCTGCACCTTCCGGCTGGCGAGCGCGCGTGTGAGGATGCGGTCGACTTGCATCCGCTTCCGCGCCATGCGCCGCGTTCCCGTGAACACGAGCAGGCTCTGCACGATCTTCGCCGCCCGATCGGCTTCCTGGAAGATCTGCTTCAACTCGCGTCGGATCGGCCGCGCCGCCTCGGTCACGCCGATGAGCAGCTCGAGATGACCGAGCACGCCCTGCAGCGGATTGTTCATCTCGTGCGCGATGCCCGCGACGAACTGGCCCAGCGAGGCGAGCTTCTCCGATTGCGTGAGGCGCTCGCGAAGCGTCGAGCGCTCCGACTCGAGGCGCGTCTGGCGCGTGATGTCGCGCGCCACGAGCACGCGGCCAAGCGTCTGGCCGTCCTGGCCGGTGAGCGGGGTCGCGGTCAGTAGAAATGTGCCGTCCAGCTCCGGATCGTCCACGCGCCGCTGCACCGCGGGAATGATGCCCTGCCACGTGTCGGCCGCCTCGACGTACGCATAGGTGTCGGGTCCGACCAGCTCGCTCAGCGGCCGGCGCATGAGGTCGGCACGCTTCAACCCGACGCGCGCGGCGAACGCGTCGTTGGTCTGGACGATGCGCAGCTCGCGATCCATGACGGCGACCAGATCCACGAGCGAATTGAACGTGTCCTCGAGCAGCCGCCGCTGGCGGACGATTTCCTCGAGGAGCTGGACGTTCTCGATGCCGACGGAGAGCTGGCGCGCGAGCTCTCGCGCGAATTCCAGGAATTCGTCGCCTTCGAAATCGATCGCCTTTGCGGCGCGGCGTCCGCCCGACGGTCCGCGTGAGTCCGGCTCGGCTTTCTCGATCACGAGCGTTCCCAGCGCGCGCCGCCAGCCGCGCAGCGGCGCAACGAGGTACGCGCCGCGCAGCTTCGGGCGATCGAGCCGGAGTCCGGCCGCCGCGTGGTGCGACGTCTCGTCGATGGAAATCCGTACCCCGGTGCCGCGTCCGGACGAGGCGGCGGCGAGAATCAGGTGGCGGTTTTGTCGGTCGTGCAGCCAGATCTCGACCGTGCGCGCGCCCGCCAATTCCCGGATCTCGGGCGTCAGCGACTCGAGTGCCGCCGTCAAGCCGAGGCTCGTGGACGTGCCCCGCGAAAACAGCAGCAGCAGCTCGCGCAGACGCTTCTGGACGCGCACGTCGCGCTCCAGGCGTGCCCGATCGCCGGACGGGTCTAGAATCATGGCTAAGGACTATCGCCGAAAGGCTTTGGGCTCTAGGCTTTGGGCTCCAAGTCTTGAGCAGTGAGCCTCAGGCCTCCTGAAGCCGAACGCCCAAAGCCAAAAGCCTAGACCCAAAGTCTAATCCAGTAAGAAGTGAGCTCCTTCGGGATGGCGTCGACAGACGAAGAACTGGTCGCCCGCTCCATGGGCGGGGACCTGGATAGCTTCAACCAGCTCGTACTGCGCTGGGAACGGCCGATTTACGCCCTCGCGTATCGCGTCATCGGCCGCGAGGAAGACGCCCGCGACGTCTGCCAGGAAACGTTCCTCCGCGCGTTCCGCGCCCTCAATGGGTTCAAGGGGCAGGCGAAGTTCTCATCCTGGCTGTATCGCATCACGCTGAACCTGTGCCGCGACTGGATTCGGCGCGAGCGCCGCCAGCCCATCGCGCAGGCGCCCGAGGGCGTGGATCTGATCGAGCTCGCGTCGGAATCGGCGCCGTCGGAATCGATCGAGGAAGTGGTCGCGCGGAAGGAAATCACACAGGCCGTCGCCCGCGCGATGGCGGAGCTGCCGGAAGAGCAGCGGACGGCGATCGTGCTGAAGGAGTATCACGGGCTCACGTTCCAGGAAATCGCGGACATGCAGAATTGCCCGCTGAGCACGGTGAAGACGAGGCTGTACCAGGGACTCACGGTCCTCAGGCGCCAGCTCGAACGGGATAGACCGGGATTCATGGATCCCGAGAGACGCAAACATCATGTGTAACAAGGAATTGCTCGTTTCCTATCTG
>WNGL01000509.1_pt1 | contig 47005 bp, 40 predicted proteins | sample 5400591 | NCBI WGS metagenome assembly WNGL01 (sample SAMN13153377, study PRJNA577476) | soil metagenome | isolation source: 80 cm soil or saprolite under Garry oak tree replicate 1 | place: USA:California | collected 2016-06-15 | reverse complement strand
AAGTCGATGCCGACCAGCTCTCCGAGCTGCTGCGCCGCGGCGCGCTGCGCGCGGTCTATCACGGGAGCGCCGACCGGGCAACGCTGAAGGAGCTCACGCGGACGTACCGAAACCTGGTCGAGGACGCGACCCGCGTGATGCTCCGGCTCAAGGCGCTGTTCCGGGCCCGCGCCATCACGACCCGGGGAACCCAGGTGTATCAGGCCCGCGCCCGCGGGCAGTGGCTGGCCCAGCTCGCGGATCCGGGGGCCCGGTTCCGGGCCGAGGCGCTCTACGCCGAGCTCGACGTCCTGCGGAAGCTGCGCCCCAAGGCGAAGGCAGCCATGGTCACGGAGGCGCGCCGGGATCCGGCGTGGCCCGTGCTGCGGACCATCCCATTTCTGGGACCGGTCCGCGTGGCCCTGCTCCTGGCCACGATGCAGACGCCCTGGCGGTTTCGGACCAAGCGGAACCTGTGGGCTTTCGCCGGGCTGGCGGTGGTGACTCGGTCCAGCGCCGACTATACGATGGTCGCTGGCCAGGCCGTGCGGCGGCGGCGTTCCCCGATGACCCGCGGGCTGAATCGCAACCACAATCGCGTGCTCAAAGACGTGTTCAAAGGCGCGGCCACGGCCGCCACCGCGCGGCCCGGTCCACTCCAGGAGTTCTACCGCAACCTGATCACTCGAGGACTGCGGCCCGAGCTCGCACGGGTGACGCTTACCCGCAAGCTCGCGGCACTCACGCTCCGGCTCTGGAAGAAAGGAGAGCACTACGATCCGACAAAGCTGACCACGCCAGCGCGCTAAGGCCTGGCCCCGAGGCGGCGGTGGGCGTTTCTTCTCGCCGGCGGCTCCCGGTACCAGGACGAGGGTGCGGAGGGCAGTCTCGATAATTCTAGTTCGCCCGGCGAGCAGTCACGCCGAGGCACTCGCCTCACTCTAGGCCCCTCTGCAGAACCCGAAGAAGCGTCAGGCCGGCTCCGTGCCGAGTCTCAGATAGAACCATGGTTTGCGCGCGCGACCGTCGTGCTGGCAATTCGTCCAAGTCGGACCGGCAGCTCGAGGGGAGGAGAACGATGCGGAAGAAGACTGCTCTGCGAACGCCGAAGCAGCGCAAGACCTCGTTGCACCAACAGGGTGGGCTGATTGTCCGGGGCAAACACCCTCAGCAATCTCCCCTACCGTGTCCAGTCTCGCAGCCTAACGCCGCGCGCAATCGGCTGCGACGCATGCTGCGTTGCGCCGCAACACAAGCGTCCGGCGCGGCGTTGGACTGCACGCCCCGCAGCATAAGACGCATGTCGGCCTGCGGCAACACTGCGAACCGGAGACCCGCTCGCGCTGCCGCAGCCCTACTGCTTCGGCTTGAGCAGCTCCTGGAACGGCGGGTAGTCGCGCAGCGAATCGAACGCGAGATCGATGTGCAGCCCGTGGGCGTGCGGGTACCCCCGGGCGAACGCATCGCGGAGCAGGGCCACGGCGGCGTCCCGCTCGCCGAGCAACGCCTGAATCCGCGCCCGCCACACCGTGTGCCGGCCGAATAGATACGGCCGCTTCACGCGCGCGAGCGCCTGGTCGACGCGCAGCGCCTGGTCGCGGTTCCCCTGGCGCGCCGCGATGGCGCCCAGGTACCCGAGGTAGTCCATCTGGTCCCACCCGTCGCCCATCACGGCGACGGCCGCGAGCGAGTCGCTCCGGCCGGGACCCCCGCGCGCCGCCAGGCGCTCGAATTCGCGCTGCGCGTCGGCGAGCCGGCCCGCCGTGTAGGCGACGAGCCCCACGCGAAACTGGTGCGCCTCGGATCCCGCCTCCGCGGGCGGACGGGCCGCCAGCCAGTCGCGAGCCTGGGCCAGCGTCGTGTCCGCCGCCGCGGCGTGGCCGTGCGCCCGCAGCTCGACGGCGGCCAGCAGCAGCACATCGACCGGCGCCCAGCCCTGCACGGGAGGAAGGTTCACGCTCGCGGCGACCCGGCGCCGCATCTCCTCCACCCGGCCCAGCGCCGCGAGGGCTCGGACCTGTGTGCTCAGGATCTGCGGGTTGTCGGGAAACCGGCGCGTCCCTTCGAGCGCCTGCTTGAGCTCGGCGCGATGGTCGCCCACCAGGTGCAAGGCAGTGGTCAGGTCATACCAGTACACCCACCAGCCGCGGGTGAATCCGCGGTCGGGGCCGAGCGTGATGAGCGCGTCCGCCGCCTCGCGCGGACGATTGAGCGCCATCGCATCCTCGGCGACCAGATACAGAGCCTCGGAGGCGGGCGCGAGACTCACCATCGCGCGCGCGGCGCGGAGCGCTTCGGCTCCATCACCCCGGCAGGTCGCCAGCACCCACGCCAGGTAGGCCCGGTCGAGCGGAGCGAACCGCGCGGCGTGCCGCTCCAAGGCGTGGCCGATGGAATCAGCCGCCGCGAACTCCCCCACGTTCATGTGCGCGTTCGCGGCGAAAATGAGCGGCAGCCGAAACGTCGTGTCCACCGCCGCCGCCCGCTCGAAGTGCGCGATCGCGCCACGCATGTCGAACTGGACGAACCGGTCCAGGCCCGCGATGAACTCCTGGTAGGCCTGGAAGTTGGGCGGCTGGCTCGCGGTGGTGGCCCACCGGCTGAGCCGCGAGTCGAACAGCGTCGCGAGGGCGGCCATGACACGCTGGCGCAGGGCCTCGACCGCGCTGAGCGGCTGCGCCAGCGGCCCGGCCACGGGATCGAGCGCCCGTAGCACCGTGCCGTCGGCCGCCGCCGAGATCTGGATCTGGAACCGGACGCTGTCCCCCTGGCGGTAGTAGGCGCCCCACACAACCGTGCCGGCACCGGTCTCCCGGCCCAAGGCCCGCAGTCCGGCCGCGTCGAGGTGGCCGGGACCATGCTCTCCCGCCGCCATCATCACGGACATCGAGGGGACGACCTCGACGAGACCGGTCTGCGCCAGCCCCTGCGTCACCCAGTCGGCCGCCATGTGACCGAGATTGTCGAACGCGGGGTCGCCCGTGTGGTTTTCGATCACGGCCACGACCACGCGCCGGTCTGTGAGACCGGACGCCGGGCGCCGCAGCAACACGAACGCCCCGGCGGCGGCGCCGGCCACGGCGAGGGCCGCCCCCACCAGCGCGATGCGGCGCCCCCGCCGGCTCGCGAAGATCCCCCGCGTCGGCACACTGGTACGATGGGCGGATCCGCCGAGCGCTGCGGCGAATTCCGCTGCCGTGGCAAACCGATCATCCGGCAGCGGTGCCAGCGCCCTAGAGATCGCGTGCTTGACGGCTCGCACGACCCCGCCCTCCACCCGACGCAGCGCATCGCACGATTCCAGGGCCTCCCAGTTGTGGATGAGCCGCTCGGCGAGGCTCGGGACCGGCGGTTCACCCGCCAGCATTTCGAACAGCACGCACCCGAGGCTGTAGATGTCGGTGCGGGCGTCCAGATCACCGCTGCCCAACGCCTGCTCCGGACTCATGTAGCCGGGCGACCCGATCGACTGTCCGGTCTGCGTGATGGTCAGCGCGCCGGCCGCGCTGATCGCGCGCGCGATACCGAAGTCGGCGACGATCGCGTGGTCGCCCGACAGCAGAATGTTCTCGGGCTTGATGTCGCGGTGGATGATCCCCTGCGCATGCGCGAAGGCGAGGGCGTCGGCGACGTCGCGGGTGATGTGGAGCGCGGCCTCGAGCGGGAGCTTGCGCTCGCGCATCAGGCGGTGCCGCAGCGACTCGCCCTCGACGTACGGCATGACGTAGTAGAACAGCCCGTCGACTTCTCCGGCCGAGAAGATCGGCACGATGTGGGGGTGGCTGAGCTTCGAGGACAGATCCACTTCGCGGATGAACCGCTCGCGCAGCAGGCGGTTGCTCAGCTCGGGATCGATGACCTTGATCGCGACCCGGCGATGCGGATGCTGCTCGACCGCCAGATAGACACGGGCCATGCCGCCGGCGCCGATCTGGCGTTCGACGTCGTAATGGGGTGCGAGTCGTTCCCGCAGCGACTCGAGGGTGTCCAGCATGAGCGGCAACTTAGCGCGTGGCCGGTGGGGAGGCGAGCGAGCGGCGGTCTACTCCCCGAAATACACGAGGCGCACGTCCAACACGTCCGGCGCGCGCCCGAGTTGCTCCAGCACTCCGTTCGTGAGCGGCTGGTCCACGGTGATGGCCGCCAACGCATCCGTCCCGGGCGCCGCTCGCCGGGCCTGATGGTAGCTCCCGATGTTGATTCCCGCCCCTCCGAGCAGCGTGCCCACGCGTCCGATGACGCCGGGTACGTCGCGGTTGCGGATGACGAGCATCCACCCCTCGGGCGCGATGTCCACGTGGTAGTCGTCGATGCGGATCACGCGGCCGTGGCTGTTACCCGCGAGCGCGCCGGTGACGCGCACCCGGCCCCGCGCCGTCACGAGCTTCACGCCCACCGTCGTCTCGAACCCCGGCTCGGGCGTGCCGCTCTTGCGAGCATGCTGGATGCCTCGCTCTTCCGCGATGAGCAGCGCGTTCACGAGGCTCACCGGCTCCACGCGCATGGCGCTCAGCAACCCCTCGACCGCCGCCACCTGGACGGGGCGCGGTGCGGTTTCGTCCTTGCCGCCATAGGCGACCTCGACCGATTGCACCGGCCCGTCCACCAGGGCCAGCGCGAGCCGCCCGAGCCGCCGCGCCAGATCGAGCAGCGGGCCCAGCCGGCGCAGCAGGTCGCCCGAGATGCCGGGGACGTTGATCGCGAACGACAGGTCCCCGGCGACCAGCGCCTCACGCACGGCGCCGCACACCTCGAGGCTCACCCGCTCCTGAGCCTCCGCCGTCGAAGCCGCGAGGTGAGGCGTGAGGATCACCCCGGGCAGCTGTCGCAGCACCGAGTCGGCCGGCAGCGGCTCTACCGCGAACACGTCGATCGCCGCGCCGGCGATGCGCTTCGCCTTGATGGCCTCCGCCACCGCCTGCTCGTCCACCAGCTCGCCGCGGGCGGTGTTGATGAGCACGGCGGTCGGCTTCATCAGCCGGAGCCGCTCGGCGTTGATCAGGTGGTGCGTCTCCTCCGTGTACGCGACGTGCAACGTCACGACGTCGGCCTGCCGCAGCAGCTGGTCGAGCGGCAGGAGCTTCACCTGGAGCTCGGGGGCGCGCCCGGGCGCGAGATAGGGGTCGTGCCCCACCACCTGCATCCCGAACGCCCGGGCGACCTGGGCGACGTGACCGCCGATGCGCCCCAGCCCGACGATCCCGATGGTCTTGCCGCGCAGCTCCGTCCCTTCGAACCGCTTCCGGTCCCACTCCCCGCGCCGCATCGCCTCTGCAGCCCACGGAATGTGCCGCACCAGCGCGAGCAGCAGCCCCATGGCATGCTCGGCCGCACTGACCGTATTCGCGCCCGGCGCGTTCATCACGGCGATGCCGCGGCGCGTCGCCGCGGGGACATCGATGTTGTCGACACCCGTGCCCGCCCGGGCGATCACCCGGAGATGCGGCGCTCGCGTGAGCAGGTCCGCGGTGACCCGCGTCTCGCTCCGTACGATCAGCGCATGCGCCCCGGCGAGCGCCCGCTCCAGCTCTTCCCGCGGCTTCCCGGCGAAGCTCGCCACCTCGAGGTCGGGCGTCGCGGCGAGCAGCTGGAGCCCTCCCTCCGCTACACGGTCGGCCACCACGACCCGATGGGTCACGACAGCAACCCCGCGAGCAGTGCCAGCAGCTCCTCGAGCGCGCCCAGCGTATGGTCGCCCATGTGACCGATGCGGATCGTCGTCTCCTTAAGGGACCCGTACCCGGCGCCGATCGTCCAGCCCGCGTCCTTCAGCGCGCCGACGATGGCCTTCGCACCCTTGGCCTCCGGCACCTTGAGGCACGACACGGTCCAGCTGCGTCGCTCCGCCCGCGGCAGGAACGGCACGCCGCGCTCCTCGCTCCACGCCTCCACGCGCGAGCGCATCGCGTCGTGTCGTCGCCAGCGCGCCTCGACGCCGCCCTCGCGCTCGATGCGCCCGAGCTGCGTCTCTAGTGCGTAGAGCAGCGAGATCGCGGGCGTGTTGGTGGGCTGGTGCTTGGCGGTCGCCTCAGTAAAGCTGACGAGATCGAAGTACAGCCCGCGGTTGGGCACCGTCTTGGCGCGCTCCAGCATGCGCTCCGAAGCGACGCCCAGCGCGAGCCCCGGCGGCAAGGCGAGCGCCTTCTGGGACCCGGTGAGGACGAAGTCGAGTCCCCAGCGATCGGTTTCGACGGGCGAGCCCGCGAGCGAGGTCACCGCGTCCACCAGCACCAGCACGTCGGCGAACTCGCGCGCCACCGCGGCGAGGGTCGCGACATCTTGTAACACGCCGGTCGACGTCTCGGAATGGACGAGGGTCACGGCGTCCACCGGGGTGCGGCGCAGCGCGTCCCGCAGCATGTCGGGCTCCACGGCGCACCCGAGCGGCACGTCGAGCCGGATGCACTCCTTGCCGCAAGCGCGGACCAGCTTGGCGAAGCGCTCGCTGAACGCCCCGTTGACGAGCGACAGCGCGCGCTGGCGCACGCCGTTGCGCACCGCCAGCTCCATGAACCCCGTCGCCGAGGTCGTGCCGACGAGCACGGTGCGCGACGTGCGGAACAAGCGGGCGAGCGGCGGCGCCAGCCGCTCGAGCAGCCGCTCCATCGCGCTCGAGCGGTGACCGATCATCGGCCGCTGCATCGCGGCCAGGACTTCGGGGTGGACGTCGGTGGGGCCCGGCAGAAAAAACCGCCCGAACACGGGCGGCGCGGTTGGTGCGGTCATGCGGTGGCGCGAGCGAGCGCCTCGACCAGCCCCTCCTCCACAACCTCTTTCGTCTTTACCAGGCGCACGCCCTCGTCGCCCCACTCCCGCAGCAGGTGCTCGGACGCATCGCGGTCGATGCCACGGATCGCGTCGGTGACCACGAACAGCCGGGTGTGCGGCCGGCGCTGCAGCAAGCCCTCCACCGCGGCTTTGTCGCACACGTCGGTCGCGACGCCGTACAGCACGATGTCCTCGGGATCGAGCACATCCAGCGCTGGCGTCACGTTTTCGTTGCTGAACACGTCGAAGCGATGTTTGTGGAAGAGGATGTCGCCCCTATGGCCGCGGAGGCGGTCGGCGAGCGGTTTCGAGTCGCTCGGCGCGGGCTCGATCACGAGCAGGTCGCGCAGCGCCGTCTCGGGGATCTTCCTCTGACCGGGCGTGCCGCGCATGCAGTGCGCCGGGAACGTGCTCTTCCAGTCCGGCCGGTCCGAGATCTCGGGATCGCTCATCACGTGATCGTCGGCGCTCGCCACGATCCGGATGCCGTGGTCGTGGGCATAGTCGGTGAGCCGCTTGAGGTTCGGAATGATGTGCTCGGCGTCGGGCACGTACAGCTTGCCGTCGGCCTTCATGAAGTCGTACTGGGTATCAACATCCCAGAAAATGACGCGGGGCATGCGTTGCTCCTTGGTGACCGCGCCATGGGAATCTCGGCGGCCGCGAGCCGGGATGTCAACGGCCGGCCGCCGCTGCCCCGCCCTCACGTAGTCTTGTACCGCCACGCGACGACCAGTCGCCGCAGCAGGTTGTAGCCGAACGCCGCCGTGCCGTGGCGGACGATGCCCTCGAGCTCGGCCGGCAGGCCGGCGCCGGCGAGCTGTGCGAGTGCCTCCTTGCGGCCGTCCGCGGGGCCGCCGCGGGTTTCCGGGTCGCTGTACGCCCAGCCGAATGCGACCGCGAGGATGAGCTCGCGGCGGACGGCGAGCGGCAGGGCGTCGTGCCGGGCCCATCCGACGAGCGCCGCGGCGTTGTCCGCGAGCGCGCCCGCGGCCCTGATCTGGCTCAACCCGTGCCGCAGGGCTGCCAGGTTCGAGTCCACCCGCATCAGATAAGCGTCCGCCCGATCGCGCTGCGCGAACCGGCCGGCGTTGTGGTACACGGCCGTGAGCATGTGCACCGCTTCACGCTCGATTCGGGCGCCGAGCACGACGTGTGGCAGCGCGAGGTCGTCCTGCAGGTGGCGGCCGACGGTGATGGCCGCGCGGACGGCGGTGTCGGCGTCCGCCGGCCGGCCGTGCTCCACGTCCCACCGGGCGCGCGCGAGCAGCGCGCGGGCAGCGCTCAATACCGGGATGGGATCGAGGACGGGCAAGAACGGATCGTCGCTCGAGTCCAGGACGGCCAGCACGGCGCTGACCCGGCCCCAGGGCCGGGTCGCTGCCTCGAGCAGAGAATCCGCCTGCGCCCACTGCGCGGTGGCCATCCACTGTCGCCGCTCCGCCGAGCCGAGGGGAGCGGTATCGCCGTAGGGGACCCGCTCGAGTGCAATCTCCGGATCGCGCCACACGCCCACCGCGGCGACCGCGCCGTCGCGCCGGCCGCGGGGGAGAGGCCGAGCGCGCGGGTGGAGCAAATAGCGGTCGTCGTGCCGCAAGCCGTCGAGCGCGGGCAGGGTCTCGGTCCGCAGCGAATCGAGCGCGGCAGCGGCATGGCCCGCTGAGTACCGGGACGGCTTGGCGAGGTTCTCCGAGTCGAAGTGAGGCACGGAGAGCAGGGCGGCCACGACGAGGACCGCGAGCGCGCCTGCGCAGCCAAAGCCGCCGAGGACGATTCGCTTGTGTGTGGAGGACTTCACCACCTGAAAGCTACAGCGTCAGCACCACCGCAATCTCGTCGCAGCAGTTCTGCCGCGGGCAGCGCGCGCAGTCCGCCCACACCTTCAGCGGAAAGTGCTCCTTGGCGGCGAGGACGAAGCCGAGTTTGTGGAAGAACGCCGGCTTGCGCGTCAGCGCCAGCACCTCGGCGATCCCGTTGGCCCGCGCTTCCGCGACCAGCGCCTCCATCAGGGCCCGGCCCACGCCGCCGCCTTGATGATCCGCGCGCACCGCGAGTCCCGCGACCTCCGCCAGATCGCGCGAGTAGATCTTGAGCGACCCGCATCCTACGATGGCAGCGTCGGGCGTAGCGGCGACCATGTACTCCTTCACGTGCCGGCACAGGTCGTAGTTGCTGCGCGGCAAGAGGTCACCGGTCGCGACGTAGGGAGCCATCAACGCTTCGAGGGCGGGAACGTCGGCCAGCGCTGCCGGCCGGAGCTCGAGGGAAGCCCCGGGCCACCGGCCCGGGGTCAGCCGCGCCTGAGCCGCATTCGAGTCGGCTGACCCCGGGGCGGCGCCCCGGGGTTGCGCCCCACCAGACAGTAAGGGCAGCGCGCTCAGGTTAGCACTTCTTCCAGAATTGCCACGCCGCGCTCGAGGTCGTGCGGTGTGATGACGAGGGGCGGCACGAGTCGCAGCACGTTCGCTCCCGCCGTCAAGACGAGCAGGCCCCGCTCGCGCGCGGCGGTGACGAAGGGCGCCGCCGGCTCCGCCAGCTCGAGACCCCACATCAACCCGCGCCCCCGGATCTCGCGCACGCGCGGGGAGCGCGCGGCGAGGCTTGCCAGCCGCGTCGCCAGCCACTCGCTCTTCTGCCGCACCGCGGTCAGAAAGTCGGGCTCGGCGATGGTGCGCACCACCGCCAGCGCGACGCTCGACACGAGCGGACCGCCGCCGAACGTCGTGGCGTGGTCGCCCGGCTTGAGCGCAGCCGCGATCGCATCCCGCAGGAGCACCGCGCCCATCGGCAGTCCTCCGGCGAGCGGCTTGGCGAGCGTGAGGACGTCGGGCACGACCCCGGTCTGTTCGTACGCGAACAGGGTTCCGGTACGTCCCAGCCCGCACTGCACTTCGTCGAAGATGACGGCGACGCCCCGAGAATCGCACAGCTCCCGCAGGAACCCGAGCCACTCCGGGTCGACGGGGCGCACGCCGCCCTCGCCCTGCACCGGCTCCACGATCACCGCCGCCGTGCGGGACGCCGACACCGCATGATCCACGACCGCCCAGTCCTCACGCGGGACGATCCGCACACCGGGCACGAGCGGCTCGAACGGCTTACGGTACTCGGGGCGATCCGTCGCGGCCAGCGTGGCGAACAGCCGCCCGTGGAAGCTACCGCTGAAGGCGACGATCTCGGTCTTCCCCGACCATTTGCGGGCGAATTTGAACGCCGCCTCGTTCGCCTCGGCGCCCGAGTTGCAGAAGAACACCCGATCGGCGAACGAGCGTCGCACCAGCTCGTCGGCCAGCCGCTCGCCGGGCTCCGTGCGGTACAGGTTCGAGACGTGGACCAGCCCCGTGCCGAGGGCCCGCTCGACGGCCTCGCGTACCACGGGATGGTTGTAGCCGAGCGCGTTCACACCGATGCCGGCGACAAAGTCGAGGTACCGCGTGCCATCCTCAGCCACGAGCTCCGCGCCGTCCCCGGCCACGAACAGGGGGCCGACCCGGGCGTACACGCCGAGCAGCGCGGCGGGTGAGGCGGAGGCGGCCGTGGAGGTGGCGGTCACGCCGCTTTGACGGCAGGCGGGAGGATGCGAGTGCCGGCGGAGTCGTCCCCGAGCAGCTGCAAGTCCCCGATGCGCACGGCGTGAGCGCCGGCACGGATGGCGGCGGCAGCGGCGCGGAGCTTGGCGGCCATGCCGTCGGTGGCCGCCCCCAGCTCGATCAGCGTCTCGATCTCTCCCGCCGCGACCGCCGGCTGCACGGCGCCGTCCACGCGCACGCCGGGCACGTCCGAGACGAACAGCAGCTCCGCCGCGTGGAGCGCGCCCGCGACGGCCGCGGCGGCGTCGTCCGCGTTGACGTTGAGGGGGAGACCGCCCTCCGCGGCGGGCGCCATCGGCGCGATGACGGGGGTCAGCCCCGCGAGCAGCAGGCTGTGGAGCAACGAAACCCGGACGGCGACGACGTCACCTACGTGCCCCAGGCCGCCGGGCGCGCGCTGCGCCGTCAGTAGGCCGCCGTCCACCCCCGAGAGCCCGATGGCGTCCAGTCCCGCCCGGCGCAACGCCGCCACCAGGATGCGGTTCACCGGCCCGGCGAGCACCATTTCCACCACTTCCGCGATCGCGGGGCTGGTGACGCGACGGCCGTCCCGCTGCTCGACCGGGAGCGCGAGGCGCCGCGACAGCGCGCTCACCGCCTCGCCGCCGCCGTGCACGAGCACGACCGGCCCGAGCGCCTTGAGCGCGTCGGCGCATGCGGCGAGCCACTCGGGGCGATCGAGCTCGTGGCCGCCCAATTTCACCACGCGGACCGAAAGCATCAGAGCGCGCTCCCGATATGATCACACGCTGAAGCGTGCGCTCGGCGAATCACTGTCCTTAAGGACAGTGTTGTGCCGAGCACAGGCTTCAGCCTGTGAATGACGAGAGAAGTGGCCATCGGTAGTCATACGTCAGCATGCGAGCCCCGCGGTCTCCGGCAGGCCAAGCATCACATTCATGTTCTGGATCGCCTGCCCCGCCGCGCCCTTGACGAGGTTGTCGATCGCGGCGATCACGGTGAGCCGCGGCCGGCGCACGTTGGCGACAGGTACGACACCGATCGCCACGCGATTGCGGTACACGACGTCCTTGAGGGACGGCAAGGTACCGCGGGTGAGCACCACGCAGGGCTCGCCGTCGTACGCGGCCTGGTACAGTTCCTCCGCCGTCGCTTGGTCCAGCACCCGGGTGAGCGGAACATGGATCGTTTCGAGGATCCCCCGCTTCACGGGCAGGAGATGGGGCGTAAAGACGAGATCGCCGGTGAAGCCGCCCTCGCGCTCCAGGGTGGCCCGGAGCTCGGGAAGGTGGCGGTGCTCGTTCCCCACCGCGTAGGCTCGGAAGTCCTCGGTTACCTCTCCGAACAAGAGCTCGCGCTTCGGCGTCCGGCCGGCACCCGTCACGCCCGATGCGGCGTCGATCACCACCTCGCGCGACGCGTCGATCAGCCCCTGTTGCGCGAGGGGGATCAGCGCGAGCAGGGCGGCGGTTGGATAGCAACCGGGATTCGCCACCAGCTCGGCGGCCGCTACGCGCGGCCGCGTCACCTCCGTCAGCCCGTAGACGGCTTCCGGTGACAGCCGAAAATCCGCCGAGAGATCCACGGCGCGCTTGCCGGCCGCCCGTGCGTCGTGCACATAGCGCCCCGACACGCCGTGCGGCAGCGCCGACAGCACGATCTCCGCGGCGTGGAGCGGCGCGTCGTCCGCCCGCCGCAGCCGGTGACCCTCGATGACCTCGCCCGCCGCCGACTCCGCGGTGGCGAAGACGACCGCGGCCCCGGGGTGGTGGGCGAGGAGCCGCAGCAGCTCCTGGCCGACGTACCCTGAGGCCCCGAACACGCCGATCGGGACGAGTGCATGATTATTCATTTCTTCGGAAAAATATGCATGACCGGCGGGAATGCAAGGGCGCTGGCGCCGGGGGTTGGGCGGGCGGTGAACCCTGGGCACGCGGCTGCCGTTACGGTGTGTATCCATGAGCGCTGACCCAGGCTCCTCGACTGCTACCGTCGAACCCGACGAGATACGTCGCGTCTCAGTCACCGAGGCGCGGGCGCTCGCTGCGAGCGGGCGCGCCGTCCTGGTCGATACGCGCGATCGCCGCCTGTACGACAATGCCCATCTCCCGGGCGCGATCTCGCTGCCCCTCGCCCAGATCGCAGCGACGGACGGCGACGTGCCTGCCAGTGCTGGGCCGCCCGATGCCGTGGCGATCTTGTACTGCGCGTGAGCGGATGAAGCCACAAGCGCCCGGGCGGCGCGAAAACTGATCGCCGCAGGATCCGCCAGAGACCGAGTCGCGGTGCTCCTGGGCGGCATCCGAGCCTGGCACCAGGCGGGCTACCCGATCGAGCGATGGAGCGAGCGGGCGTGAGGGCGACGTCGCTACGCGAGAAGCGCGGCGGTACCTTGGGGAGGATGAGCGACGTGCTCGAGGCCCTGCGCGAGGGCTTAGCGCCTCATTACTCCGTGGAACGCGAGATCGGCGCCGGCGGGATGGCCCGTGTGTACCTGGCCCATGAGCGCCATCCGGCGCGCAAAGTGGCGGTCAAGGTGATGGACCCCAAGCTCTCCACCGCCGAATTCCGCGAACGCTTCATCCGCGAAGTCGAGCTCACCTCGAAGCTGAACCACCCGCACATCGTGCCGATCCTCGCAGCCGATGAATGCCTCTTCGTCCCGGACGGACCGGACGGACTCTGCTACTACGTCATGCCCTACATCGAGGGCGAGTCGCTGCGGCTCCACCTGCTGCGGGAACAAACGCTGCCGCTTCAGGAAGCGCTGCGCATCACCTTCGAGATCGCGGATGCGCTGAGCTACGCACACGTTCACGGCATCATCCACCGCGACGTCAAGCCGGAGAACATCCTGTTGTCCGAGAACCACGCCCTCGTCGCGGATTTCGGGATTGCGCGGGCGATCAGCGCGGCGGGCGGCCGGACGCTCACCGGAGGTCAACCGGTCGGCTCGCTGGCCTACATGAGCCCGGAGCAACTGGCGGGCAGCCGGGCAATCGATGCCCGCACCGATGTCTACAGTCTGGGGTGTGTGCTCTATGAAATGCTGGTGGGCACACCGCCGCTCCTGGACGTCGCCGAAGGATCGGCGCCCACACGGGCCTCGCTCGAGACCATCCTGCGGGGCCGCGGCGCGAGCCCGCGCACCGCCCGATCCGTCAAGGACGTGGTCTCTCGGGCGCTCGCCGCCTCGCCCGGCGATCGGTTTGCCACCGTGGACGACTTCGTCGCCTCGCTGCGGCAGTCGAGCGAGGGTCGAGGGAGGAGCGGCTGGCTGCCCCGGATCAGCCAGAACACCGTGCTGACGGTTGGTGCGGCGGGCATCCTCGTCGCCGCTGTCGCATTCCTGCTGCGCGCGGGGCGCCGACCGGTGCTCGATCCCCGGCGCGTGGTCGTCGCCCGCTTCGAAGACCTCTCCGGGGATCCCCAGCTCGCTCCACTCGGGCGCCTCGCAGCCGATTGGGTCACGCAGGGGCTCGCCCGGCGCGGGACGGTGGAGGTCGTCCCGGCGGCCGGGAGTGGGCATCTCGACGCCAGGGGCATCCAGGCGCTCGCCGCCGAGGCGGGCGCCGGGACGGTGATCTCGGGGTCCTACTTCAAGGAAGGAGACTCGGTTCGCTTCCAGCTCCAGATCATCGACGCCGAGCGCGGCACGGTGCGACGGGTCCTCGAGCCGGTGAGCGCGCCGGCCAGCGCCCCGCTCCAGGCGGCTGATATCGTGCGAGTTCGCGTGACAGCCCTGCTCGATACCTTGTTCGTCCACACCTCCCCGAGCCGCCCGCAGGGGACGCCCTGAAGGCGACGCCACTTCCTCACTCTACCCGCTCCAGCCGCGGGTTCGGCCGGTAGCTCCGGCCGACTTTGGCGCACGGCTTGCCCTCCACCCGCACGACGTCCGCGGTGAAATCGAAGCGGCCCTGGAAGAGGCTGGAGCCGACGCCGTACATGTCGACCGGAACGTCCTGCTCCTCGAACTGGCGGATCTTCTCGACGGTGAAGCCGCCCGAGACGACGATCTTGACGTGCTGGAAGCCTTCCCGGTCGAGGGCGCGCCGCACGTTCCAGACGAGCTGGGGGTTGACTCCGGTCGGCTTGAACGTGCCCATCTCCGGGATTACCGATTTGTCCACCAGCGTCTCCGCGGTGTCGACCCGCACGCCGTACAGCCGCTCCCCCAACGCTCGCGCCACCTTGAGCGACGTGCCTACGCAGTCGTTGTCGAAGTCCACGAGGGTGATGAGCCGCACGCTCGAGTCCATCAGCTCGGCGAACTTCTGCGAAGCGAGCACCGTGTCGCCGTGGTAGGCGGCGATGAGCGCGTGCGGCACGGTACCGATCCCTTCCGAGCCCCACCACGATGCTTGCGCGTCCGTCGACACGCCGATCGCCCCCGCAATGTGGGCGGCGTAGCCGTCACCGGTCTGGACCAGCCAGTGGTCGTGCCGCGCCGGGAAGAACATCACCTGCTTCGGCTTCGCGGCTTCGACCACGCGCCGCGTGTTGGTGCCGACTTTGGTACGGCGGGCCAGCACGCCGAGATAGAGCGTCTCCAGGTGGGCGAAGGCGTCGTACGGTCCCTCGATGAGCAGCACCGTCTCCCACGGCGCGATCTCGTCGCCGTCGAACAGGGCGTACACCTGCACCTCGTCCCAGTCCATACTGCACAGCTTGAGGATGGCGATCGCCTCGTCGATCCCGCCCAGGAACGCGTGCGCCTTGCCGAACACTTGCATGGTCACGCACGGCCGGTGGTGATCCTTGAGGAGCACGTCGCGCGCGCGCACGAAGTACTTGTCGGAGTAGTAGCCCTCCCGCATCCGCTCGACGGGGAGATGGAAGATGGCGGGATCGAGGCGCTGCTTCCTGGTCATTGGTGGAAGATATCGCGCTCAGCGCGCGCCCGGCCACGCGAAGGTGGCCACGACGGTGTCGCCGCCCGGCAGGGCGAGCCGGCGGGCCACGTTGTCGAGCCGCCCGCAGCGGACCTGGGCCGGGTCCGCTGAGCCGGGGACGACGAGCCGCAGGCACACGACGTCCGCGTCGATGGCGAGCGCGCTGTCACGACCGGTGCGGGGCGGCTCCGGCCGTTGCAGCGTGACGTCGAACTCGGCCCGCTCGGCACCCAAAGTGAAGCTGACCCGGCGACCAGGCGCCTCCGGGACGAGGTCGAGGGCCCGCGGGCTGCTCGCCGTGTCCCCGCGCACGAGGCTCAGCCGCACCGTCACACGCCGCGGCGGCACGACGGCGCGGGCGTTGAAGGCGACCGCAGGGTCCTCGAGCGTCACTTCCTCGTTCGGCCGCGTCTCTCCGGCGGCGAACTCGCGGTCAACGGAGATCTCCACCCACAGCGCGTGGCGCTGATCCGCCCACTCGGCGCCGAAGGGATAGAGCCGCGCGGTCCCGCCCCAGGCGACACGCGCCCAGCGGCGGTAGCTGTCTTCCTCGAACAGCGGGAGCCCGCGGCGCGACCGGCCCGCCGGCCGCCGGCTGAAGAACAGTCCGGCCAGATTCACCGTGTCCGGCTCGGGGAGTGTGCCGAGCAGCCCCTGCAGCTCCCCGGTCGCGACGCCGAGCGATAACCGCAGGGTCGTCTCCGGCGGTCCGCTCACGACGGCCGTTGCGAGCAGCTGCGTGTCGACGCCGGCGCGCTCGACCACCCGCAAGCGGTACGTCAGGCGGTAGGTCGGCGCCTGCGGGCAGGCGGGGGAGGTGGGGAGCGCGGCGATCAGCGCCGCCACGACGCTACTGCGCCACAAACAGCGCACGCGTCGCCTCGATCGTCGCCGGGCCCGGCCCGCCCCACCGCAGGTGCCCAAACCAGCCCGCGGCGAGGCCGGCGATGAGGCTGATCACCATCCACAGCCCTAGCGTCCGCCCTCGGATCGCCGGCCGGGGAACGGTGTGGGCGTGGGGCTGCCCGGCGGATCGCGCGAACGCCACTCGCATCTCGAGATGGCTCACGCGGACCTCCGCACAGTGCCGGCAGCCGGCGAGGTGGCGCGCCAGCGCCGCGCGCTCGGGCAGGCTCAGCTCGCCGTCGAGCTCCTGTTCGATGTGGCGCACCCAGTCGTCGTGCATTACGGCAGCTCCTCCCGCACGCGGTAGCGCAGGGCGCGACGCTGCATCCAGCGCACGGCCAGCGCGTCGACGAAAGATCGGAACACGCGGTTCCACATCCCGTACTTCGTACGGCCGAACCGCCGGGGCCGGTGCCGCACCGGGACCTCCACCACTGTGCCCCCGTCCATCTTGATGAGCGTGGGCAGAAAGCGGTGCATCCCGTTGAACAGCGGCAGCGCGCGCACCGCGTCGGCGCGGAACGCCTTGAGCGAGCAGCCGGTGTCCCGGATCGTCTCGCGATTCAGCCAGTTACGCACGCCGTTCGCGATGTGGCTCTGCAGCCGCTTCCACGCGCTGTCGTGACGGCTCACGCGGTAGCCCACGACCGCCGTCGCGGCGCTCTGCTCCAGCTCGGCGAGAAGGGCGGGGACGTCGGCGGGGTCATTCTGCAGGTCGGCGTCGAGCGTCACGATGGCCCCACCCCGCGCCGCCCGGAAGCCGGCGGCCAGCGCAGCGGTCTGCCCTGCATGCTGCGCGAAAGCGACGATGCGCAGCTCGGGGTAGTCCCGCGTCAGCCGCTTGAGCACGTCGAGCGACCCGTCGGTCGAGGCGTCGTCCACGGCGACAATCTCATAACTCGGCCCCCCGCCTCCCCTCTCCGGCTGGAGCGCACGGGCGATCTCTTCGAGCAGGAGCGGAACGTTCTCGCGCTCGTTATACACGGGGATGACGAGCGTGACGTCAAGCGACGGTCGGCCGGACATACTTCAGCTCGGGCGCACCGCGGACTACGGCGCGCGGGCCTGGTGGATCTTGAGGGTTCACGGTCGGAACGGTATCGTCGCGCCGCGGGCGGAGCAAGTTGACAGCCGCCGCCCCAGCGCGTAAAACCATGCACGCACCCATGCCGGAGCGCCGCGTGTCCGACGTCCTGTCCCGTCGCGAGTTCGTCGCTTCCAGCGCCGTCGGCGTCGCCGCCGCGGCGGCGGCGGACATCGCCTACCCCATGCAGCCACCGCGCCCGCTGCCGCCCCCCAGCCGCTGGGCCGCAAAACCCGTGGCGCTCTCCAGCGTCCACGGGCTGCGCGCCGTGCAGAAGGCGTTCGACATGCTCATGCAGGGCGCCGACACGCTCGACGCGGTGATCGAGGGCGTGAAGATCCAGGAGCTCGATCCGAACGATGATTCCGTCGGCTACGGCGGGCTGCCGAACGCCGCGGGCGTCGTGCAGCTCGATGCGTCGTGCATGCACGGACCCACCAGGCGCGCCGGAGCGGTCGGCGCGCTCGAAGGCATCAAGACGCCGTCGGAAGTGGCGAAGCTCGTGCTCAAGTACACGAACCACATCTTCCTCGTGGGCGAAGGCGCCAAGCGCTTCGCGCTGCAATACGGCTTCAAGGACGAAGACCTGCTCACCGAGCATGCGCGGGAAGTGTGGCTGCACTGGCGGGCCAACCTGAATCCGGACGACGACTTTCTCGACGTGCCCGAGGCCGAACACATGGTGGCGCGGCCGACCGGCACGATCAATTGCGACGCCGTCACCCCCCAGGGCGACATCTCCTCGGTGACGACGACGAGCGGGCTCGCCTTCAAGATCCCCGGACGCGTCGGGGACAGCCCGATCATCGGTGCGGGTCAGTACACCGACAACGACGTGGGCGCGGCGGGCTCCACGGGGCGGGGGGAGTCCAACATCAAGGTGTGCGGCGGCTTCCTGACCGTGGAGTTCATGCGGCGCGGCCTGAAGCCCACGGACGCCTGCCTCGAGACCCTGAAGCGGGTCGTCCAACTGACCGAGAAGCGGCTGCTCGGCGCCGATGGCAAGCCGAAGTTCGGCCTCGAGTTCTACGCCGTGAACAAACGCGGCGAGTTCGGCGCCGCCTCGCTCTACCCGGGGCGCTACGCGGCGCACGACGGCACGGAGGCGAAGCTGCGCGATACGGCATACCTGTACGAGCGGCCCGCTGCGAGCCGCTAGCGCCGCGCTCGCGCTGCTCGCCGGCGCCGCGCCGAAGCTCGCCGCCCAGCGCTACTGGCGGGGCCAGCTGTATCCCTACGCCTATTACAACACGATCGACGGGTGGTGGGGCGCATTTCACTACGGCCGCTACAGTCCGGTCGGGGCCGTCGAGCGGCCGGAGGACAACCTCGCGTCCTTGAACTTCGACGCCGCGGCGAGCACCCAGGGCAGCTACGTCGTCCTGGCGGACGCACGGGCGCCAGCGTGGTGGGAAGGGTGGCGGGTCGGGCTGCGGCTCACGGCCGCGCGTGCCAACCGGCTCGGGTACTACGGACTCGGGAACGATACCCAGTACTCGAGCGACAGCCTCACGACGGCGGGGCCCTACTTCTACCGCGTGAGCCGCACCTATTTCGCCGCGCGCGCCACGATCCAGCGACGGGTGGTCGGTCCGCTGCGCGCGCTCGCGGGCGCCACGCTCGAGCGCAGCGACTTCCGCGCGCTGCCCGGGCCCAGCGTCTTCCGCAACGATCTCGCGTCCGGGACGGTGGACCCGGCGACGGTGCCGTTCACCGACAAGATCATCCGCGCGGGCTTCGTACTCGACACGCGCGACAACGAGCTCGACCCACACAGGGGCGTGATCGTGGAAGCGCTGTTCGCGAGCGGCACCGGCTATACGCGTTCCACCGCCGACGCGCGCGTGCAGGTACAGCCGGTCGAGAGGCTGGTCGTGGCCGGGCGGCTCGCCGCGGAAGGGATGGGCGGGAGTCCGCCGGTCGCGGCGCAACAGGAGATGGAATCGAGCGAGCGGCCGTTCGTCGCCGTGGGCGGCTACCGCTCGCTGCGCGGCTACCACGATGGGCGATTCACCGGACGCGGCAAGCTGCTGGGCGGCCTGGAAGCGCGCTACGCCGTCCTCTGGAAGCCGAGCCTCGTCGAGCTCAAGATCGTGGCCTTCTTCGATGCGGGGCGCGTGTTCGGCCCGAGTGAGGCAGTGCGGCTGACCACGGCCGGCCTGCACACCAGCGCGGGCGGTGAGATCGCCGTGCGGTTCCTCCGCAACTCGCTCATCGTCGTCGGCTACGGCCGCGGCAGCGAGGGCGGGCAGCTGGTGTTCGGGACGACGTGGAGTTATTGAATTGCAGATTGTGAATTGCGGATTGCGGATTGCGGATTGGACGAGGCTAGCCCCTCGACGTCAGTCGCGATAATCCGCAATCCGAAATCTGCAATCCGCAATTAGAGCTCCCGGATCTCCACCCCCCGCTTCGCCAACTCGCTCACGTACTCCCCGAACGGCACCGCCTCGTCCGGGGTGTGCACGCCCTTGGCGCTGATCCGCCCGTCCACCTGCATCACGCTGGTGATCGAGAGCGAGTAGCCGGTTGTCCGCATCATCGCGCTAACGCCGCGCGCTTCGTCGTAATAGTCGAGCAGCTGCCACGCAGCCCGTTTGCCGTTCCGCCCGCGCACGTCCACGCGCAGCGCGACGAGGTCGCGCCCTTCGGGCTTCGTGAGCTTGGGAGACACGGCGGCGATGAAGAGATCGCGCGGTGCGACGTCCGCTCCCCTCACCTTGACGGGCGTGAGGTCGAGGAGGCCGAGCTCGCGGATCGGCCGCATGACCGCGAGGTGCCCCGGGTACCGCAGGGTCTTGTACTCCATCGTGCGGACCCTGCCCTCGTACACCCACGGCAGGATGGAGATGCCACCGCCCGTGTGGAACGCCTCGAGCACGCCCACCGGCGGCGGGAAGGTCACTTCCTCGAGCTCGGAGAGGGCGTCCACCCGGGTCGGCTTGCTGTCGCGCAGCACCCAGGAGGGCGTGGTGTAGTAGTCGAGCGCCCCTTCGAGCGAGTAGACGATCTGATAGTTCAGGGGCGGCTCGGGGTGCTGCGGCAGGCCGCCCACATAGATCTTCACCACGTCCGCCTCGCCGACCCGCCGGATGCCTTCCGCGGCGAGGATGTTCACCATCCCCGGCGCCAGCCCGCAGTCCGGGACGACGGAGACATTCCGCTGCGTCGCTGCCGCGTCGAGCTTGCGCTGCTGGAAGACGATTTCGGTGTTGCCGCCCAGGTCGGCGCAATGCACGCCGACCTCCACCGCCGCCTTGGAGACCTCGAGATTGAAATGGTACGGCGCCGCGTTCAGCACGGCGTCGTGCGCGCGCATCGCGTCGCGCAGGGCCGCGGCATCTCGCACGTCGAGCTGGACGAGGGCGAGCCGCTTACCGACCAGCGACCCGAGGAAGGCGGGGATGCGGTCGAGCTTCAGGTCGGCCACCGTGACCCGTTCCACGCCGGGGTGCTGCAGCAAATCGTAGGCGCAGGCGGACCCCTGGAGCCCCGCGCCCAAAACCAGCATGCGCATGGCGCAATTGCCTCCGGACTGCGGTGAGGAGAACGAGCGGCGGAAAGCTAGCCGGGCCCTGCGATCGACGGAACCCCGTTTTGAGCGATAGGGAACGCCCGCCGGAAGCCCGACTGCCGAACCGCGGGGCGCGGATCGAAGCGCCAGCTTAGATTGGCGCGCGATGACCCAGGCCGATCTCACCCACCAGCGGCTGGTGCGCGCCGCGCTCGAACTGTTCACCACCACGGGCTACCACCTCACGACGACGCCGCTCATCGCCAAGAAGGCCGGCGTCGCGGAAGGCACCATCTACCGGCACTTCGCTTCGAAGCAGCACCTCCTGAACGAGCTGTATCGCGCGGCGGGGCGCTGGGCCGTGCGCCTGGTGAAGGAGGCGGACGCGCTCAAGGTAGGCCCGCGCGAGAAGCTCGCGGAGCTGGGCCGGGGGCTCGCCGCTGGAGCGGGCCGGGAGCCGGCCGTCGCGCAGCTGTTCTTCCTGCAGCGTCATGGCGACCTGCTCGACGACGAGAGCGGGAAGGTCGCCCGGGATTTCCGGCTCGGGCTCGAGAGCCTGATCGCGCAAGGGAAGGCGGACGGCTCGGTCAAGCCCGGGGCGGCCGAGGTGTGGGCGGCGGTGTGGCTCGGCGTGATGACGCTGGTGATCGACCGGGTGACATCTAAAGAGTGGCCGGAGAACCACGCCGGCGTCGCGCTCGCGCTCGACGCCGCCTGGGATGCAATCGCGGCTCCCCGGGTGTGAGGTCGCGGGGGGCTCGCTCCGCGACAAAAATACGCAGTCGCTTCGCGAGCCCCCCACGACCTCACGCCACGTCCTGCCCGCCCGACCGCCTAGCCGCCGCTGTTCAAGCAGTGGACGCCGCCGGCCTCACCCCCGCCGCAGGGTGAACAGCTCGATCTCGGGCGGCGCGAACACCCGGATCGGCACGCCCACCACACCGATGCCGCGACTCACGTACAGTTGACTGTTGCCCCTCTGGAAGTGCCCCATCACGTACTTGGTGATCAAGCGACCGGCCGACCAGCCGATCCCGGGCAGGTAGAACTGTCCACCGTGGATGTGTCCGGCCAGCGTGAGCGGGATGCCGCGCGGCGCTGCCGTGTCCCAGGCACCCGGACGGTGCGCCAGCAGGACATGGAACGCGTCCGACGACGCCGCCGCGAGGGCTGCTGCGACGTCCTCCGGCTGGGGGTCGTCCGCCGTCCAGTTGTGCGGGTCGTCGATGCCGAGCAGCGCGAGCGTTGCGCCGCCCCGCTCGATCAGATGACAGTCGTTCTGCAAGAATACCTGCCCCGCGTCGCGGCAGCCGCGGATCACCTCCTGCTCGCCGGTATAGCGGTCGTGGTTCCCGAGCACCGTGACGACGCCGAACGGCGCGCGCAGGTCGCGGAAGGCGCGCACGTAGGCCGGGATGTAAGCGCGTGAAATGTCGATCATGTCGCCCGTCTGCACGATCAGATCGGGCGCGAGCACGTTCGCCTGCCGGACGATCTCTTGCATCCGGTCTGCGCCGAGGTGGATGCCGGCGTGCAGGTCGGAGAGGTGGAGCAGCGTGAGGCCGTCGAGCCCCGACGGCAAATCGGGGAACGTCAGGGTGTGGCGGGTGAGCTGAGGCAGACGGTACGCGCTCCAGATGCCGTACGTCGACAGCGCGGCGCCGGCGCCCGCATAGGCGTACGTGGCGCGGGCGAGGAAGCGACGCCTTGAAATGCGACGGTCAGACGGAGCGGCGCTCGGGCGGTCGGAGGGTCCGGGGCTCGACTGACCGCCGATCCACCTGACCGCCTGACCGCCGATCCACCAGACGAACTTGCCCCCGACATACACCGCCACCAGCGCGCAGAAGATCCACCCCAGCAGCTGCCAGGCGATCCAGGGCCCGAGGTAGGGAATCCGTCCCACGCCCCACACGCTGCCGAACAGCGCGCGCCCGGCGACGAAGGCCCAGGGCAAGTTGAAGATCGTGAACACCGCCGCGAGGCCGGTACGCACGAGGCGCGCCCGCTGCGGCCGCGTCGGGTCGGGCAGGCGCTCGCGCAGGTACAGATAGAGCAGTAGCTGCGGCGCCACGAACAGAAGCAGATAGATTAGGCGCGTGATCATGCGCTCAGTCGCCGTCCTCGGTCTGGGCCTCGCCGTCCCGCTCGCGCCGGTCGCCGGCCAGCAGCTCACGGCCACGGAGCGGGCGGAGGCGGTCGCCACCATCTGGGCCGAAGCCCGCTACAATTTCGCCTCCTGGGACCGGGTTCGGGCCGATTGGGATTCCGCCCTCGCCGCGAACCTGAAGCTCGCGGCGCAAGTCCAGTCGGACGTCCTGTTTTACCGCCGCCTGCGCCGCCTCGTCGCCCTGCTGGGTGACGGCCAGGCCGGCGTCATCCCGCCCGCGCACCTGCGGTCGCGCATCGCGCGCCCGCCGCTGCTCCTCCAGAGCGTCGAGCAGCGGCCGCTCATCCTCGAGTACGCCGAGAACGACGAGATGCGCGTGGCCCGGCCCGAGCGGCTGGCCGAGATCCTGGCCGTGCAGGGCGTCCCGGCCGAGAGCTGGATCCGCGACTCGGTGCTCCCGGAGATCTCGGCCGCCACCGCGCCCGACCGCTGGCAGCGCGCCGTGCAATGGATGCTCCAGGGGGAAAAGGGCACCACGCTGCACCTGCTGCTGCGTTTGCCCGGCGGCGACCAGCGCGGCATCAGCGTCACACGCAGCGTCTCGCTCAACGACCGCTGGCCGCTCGAGCGACCCGAGCTCGAGATCGATTCCCTCCCGGGCGGCGTCGTCCGAGTGCGCCTGAACGCGCTCGCCGAGGAGGACGTCGTGCGGCGCTTCGACCGCGCCTTTCCCGACTTCGCCGGTCTGACCGGACTGATCCTCGATCTGCGGTACGCGGCGAGCGGTGAGAGCCGCTATGGCTACGAGATTCTGGCGCGCCTGACCGCGCGCGCCTTCCCGGCGGCGCGCTGGAGAACGCCGCAGTACCGACCGGTGTTCCGCGCGTGGCGAGTGCCCGACTCGGCCTTCTCATGGTACGGCCCGCCCCCCGACACCGTTTCGCCCCGCACCGAGCGGCCCGGCTACACCGGACCGGTCGCGGTGCTGGCGTCGAGCGCGACGGCCGGCGCGGCGGAGGACCTGCTGGTGGCGTTCCGGAACGCGGCCCGCGGCGTGATCATCGGGGAGACCTCAGCCGGCAGTCCCGGCGAGGCCCTCACGATCGCGCTCCCCAAGAACTGGGCGATACAGCTGTCGGTGACACGCCATGCGTTTCCCAACGGGGAAGAGTTCGCCGGGCGGGGCATCCGGCCGGAGCTCCCCGTCGCGAGCACGGTCGCCGACGTGCTGGCGGGGACGGACGCGGTCCTGGCGCGGGCGCGGGAGTACGTGAGCGGGAAGCAGCGGTAAGGCGGCAGCGTCCCACGAAGCGACTGTGTGCCTGTCGCGGAGTGAGGCGCTGTCGCCTTACCGCCGCTAGCGTTCCAGACTCTCCCTGAAGAACCGGATCACCGCTCCCCACGCGCTGTCCGCCACCTCGGGCTTGTCGCGCGAGCGCAGGAATCCATGCCCCACGCCAGGGTAGACCGTGTAGCGGTAGTCCTTCGCATACTGCTTCACCGCGGCCGCCACGTCCGCCAGTCCCGCGTCGATGCGCGCATCGTTCTCCGCGTAAACGCCGAGCCCCCGGGCGCGGATACGGGCGATCGCCGCGGCCTCGGGGCCGGGTCCGTAGCACACGACGAACGCCCGCAGCGCCGGGTTGTTGGTCGCGTAGCGGAAGCTCTGGCCGCCGCCCCAACAGAAGCCGATCACGCCGATCCGGTCGCGCCGCACCGCCTTCAGAGTTCTCAGGTATGCGACCGTCGCGTCGAGATCCAGGGTCACCGTATCGGGGTTGAGACCGGCGATCAGCTTGCGCGCGTCGTCGGTCGCAGGCGGCGTGCCGCCCCGGCGCGACAGCAGGTCGGGCGCGAGCGCGACGAAACCGTCCTTGGCGAGCTGCTCCGTCGTCTGCCGGATGAAGTCCGACATCCCGAAGATCTCATGGATCACCACCACACCGGGCGCGGGGTCTTTGCGCTCCGGATAGGCGAGGTAACCGGTGATGGTGTCGCGGCCGGAGACGTACTTGACGTACTCGGCGTGAACGTCCGGGCGGTCGAAGGCGGTCGAGGGCGGAGGAGGGCGGTGAAGGTTGAACGCGACGACCGCGCCGCTCGCCATGACGATACCACCTACCGCCCTCCACCGCCTTCCACCGCCCTGCACCGCCTTACCTCCCATAGCCCACCCTCCAGATCCGTCCACCGACGTCATCGGAAATCAACAGGGCGCCGTCCGCCCCCGTTACCACGTGCACCGGCCGCCCCCAGCGAGAGCCGTCGGCAAGCTGCCACCCGGTCACAAAGTCCTCAACGGCGTTCGGCCGCCCGTTCTGCACCCGGACGCGGACGACCTTCGCGCCGGTGGGCACGCTGCGGTTCCAGGAGCCGTGATACGTCATGAAGGCGTCGCCCTGGTACTCGGCCGGGAATTTCGTGCCCGTGTAGAACGTCAGCCCGAGCGGCGCCGAGTGCGCCTGCACAGTCAGCGCCGGCGGCTCGACGCCGGCGCAGTTCGCGCTGGGGTACTCCGGATTCGGCTGGTTCGGCAGGTAGCATTGCGGCCAACCATACCACTTGCCGTCCTTCAAAATGTTCAGGTGCTCGGGCGGTAAGTCGTCGCCGAGGTAATCGCGATCGTTGTTGTTGGCCCACAGCTCGCCGCTGCTGGGGTTGAACGCCAGCCCCACTGAGTTGCGCAGTCCCGTGGCGAACGTGTGGGCACCCGACCCGTCCAAGTTGTAGCGCGTGACGGCCGCCCGAGGTGGTGCGTCGTCGCAGATGTTGCATGAGGATCCGACGGCGACGTACAGCAGATTGTCCGGCCCGAACGCGAATGTCCGCGTGCTGTGGCCGCCGGCAGGGAGCCCCGAAACGACGGTCACGGGGGTGGTGGCGCCCGGGTCGAGCCGCTTCACCGCAGTCTCCTGCGCGAAGTACAGGGTGTCGCCGCGGAACGCGATGCCCGAGGGGTCGCTCAAGCCGGTCAGCACCGGCGCGACCGATTCCGCCACGCCGTCGCCGTTCGCGTCCACGAGCCGGACGATCTGCCCCGATCCGGACTGCGTCGCGTACACCGCGCCGCCCGGACCGAGCGCGAGGAAGCGCACGCCGCCGAGGTTTTGAGCGAAGCTGTTGACCGTAAACCCGGCCGGCACATACAGGACGTGACCGGCGATCGGGATCGAGTCGCCCCCCCCTCCCCCTCCCCCGCCCCCGCCCGTGGGCGCCCGTGGGCTACAGCCGGTCACCATCCAGATGACCAGGATGAGTCGCTCCATGCGTGCCTCCTACCGACCGTTCCTGGCGTATACCCCGAAGCGCGCGCTCTCCCCCGCGGGCATCTTTTCCCGGCTCGCGACCGCCTGCTCCGCCGCCTGCTCGACCGCTGCCGTCACTTCCGCTTCCACCGCCTCCAGCTGCTGCGCCGTCCGGCCCTCTTCCTTCAAGTATTCCTCGTACAGCCCGATCGGGTCCCGCTTCCCCCACGTGTTGAACAGTTCAGCGGAGAACGTCTCCCGCGCCTCGCGCTCATCGTGGGTTGCGTGGCCGCCCATCCGGAACGTCTCGGCGATCAGCATCGCGGGCCCCTCGCCCTCGCGGCAGCGCTCGGTGGCGAGCCGCGTCGCGGCCCACGCATCGAGCACGTTGTTCCCGTCGAACGCGGCGCTCCACATGCCGTAGCTCGCGGGCCAATCCTTGAAGTTGCCGGCGAGGTGGTGCTGGTCGAGCCGGGTGCCGAGGGCGACCTGGTTGTTCTGGATCACGAAGATGGCGGGGACCCGCTGGACGGCCGCGAAGTTCGTGCCCTCGTGCGCCGCGGCGGTCTTGGTCGCGCCGTCGCCCACCCACGTGAGCGCCACGCGCCGCTCGCCTTTCATCTTGAACGTCAGCGCGATCCCGCAGATCACCGGCACCATGTCCCCGACGTGGGAGATCGGCTGCAGCACGCCGTGGGAGAATGAGCCCACGTGCAGGTCGCGACCGCGCGACGGCGCGTCGTCGCTCCCGAGGTAGGCCCGCAGCATGTCGGCGAGGGGCATGCCAAGCTCGCAGCACGCGGCAGCGTTCCGGATCATCGGCGCGACGATGTCCTTCCCCCGCTCGAGCGCGTGCACCGGGCCGACGGTCGTCGCCTCTTCGCCCGTGCCCAGCCAGGCCTTGGAGATCACTCCCGTGCGCACCCAGCGCTGCAGCTGGATGTCGTGCAGCCGGGCACGCAGCAGGCCGGCGTACAGCCCCAGTTTGTCGTCGCTCGAGAGTCGGGAAACGAGCGCGGCGCGCTCGGGGCTGTGCTCGATTGTCTCCCGGAAGCGGCGCACCAGCGCGGGGTCGGCCTTCCAGTCGACGTACTCGGGGGGATCGAATGCCGGGAAGCGTTTCAACTACTTCAGCTTCTCCTTGATCCTGGAGAACAGGCCGCCCTCGTGGGTCGCCGTGAGGGCGTCGGCGAATTCGAGGGCCGTGCCGTAGCGCGCGTCGGGACTCGACTCGAGCGCCCGGGCGAGCGCCTTCTCGAGGTTCGCGGGGAGATCGGGCCGGAGCTGACGCAGCTGCCTCGGCCGATCACGCAGCCGTGCGATCATCATCTCCTGAGCGTTCCGCCCCTGGAACGGCAGCTTGCCGGTGAACATCTCGAACGCCACGATGCCGAGGGCGTAGATATCGGAGCGCCCGTCCAGCGGCCTCCCGCGGATCTGCTCGGGGCTCATGAACTCCGGCGTGCCGAGGATGATGCCGGTCGCCGTGAGCTTCGCGATCGCGGGATCGGCGCGGCGCTCCTTGGCGAGTCCGAAGTCCATGACGACGGCGCGGTCGCGGCCCCCGTCCTCTCGGACCAGCATGATGTTCTCGGGCTTCAAGTCGCGGTGCACGATCTGCAGCTCGTGGGCGTGGTGCAGCCCCGCGCAGACCTGGCGTAGCAGGTCGATCCCGTGGGCGAGCTCCATCGGCCCGCCCCGCACCTCGCGATCGGACAGCAGCTCGCCGTTCAAGAACGGCATCACCAGATAGATCAGGCCGTCCTCGGATTCGCCGAGACGCAGGATGCGGCACACGTTGGCGTGGTCGAGTCGCATGGCGAGGCCCGCCTCGCGACGCAACCGCTCGATCGAGCTCCGGTCCGTCGCGAGCTTGGGCGAGAGCACCTTGATGGCCACCTCGTCGCCGCTCGCGACCTCGCGCGCCAGGTACACGTACGACATCCCACCCTCGCCCAGCTTCTTCATGACCTGGTAGCGCGCGTCGAGGGTCTGCCCCGACAGCGTCGCGGCGCGGTCGAGGCCGGGGCCGCGGCGGGGGCCAGGCGGGGTGCGGACGGCGGTCGCCCCGCCTCCGGACGGCGCGGCCGGTGTAGGGGAGGGCGCCTTCGACTGCGCCTCGACGAGCATGTTGCCGTCGCGCGGGCAGAAGCGCGCGGTCTCCGGGTAGACCGCGCCGCACCTGGGACAGCGACGTTCGCTCATTGCCGCACCAAATTGCGGCCTTCGTTCTTCGCGCGATAGAGGGCCTGGTCGGCGAGTGCGACGAAGCTGTCGGCGCCGGTCACGCGGTCGTCGGGGAACGAGGCGAGCCCGATCGAGACCGTGAGGTTGAGCGGATTCTCGCCGGGATCGGCGAAATCGTGGTGCATCATGCGGCGCCGCAGCCGCTCGGCGAAGATGGCCGCCCCGTGGAGCGCCGTCTCCGGCATCACCACGACGAACTCCTCGCCGCCATAGCGCGCCACCAGATCCACCGACCGCGCCTCGCGCCGCAGGATCTCGCCGACTTGCCGCAGCACCGAGTCCCCCGCGATGTGGCCGCGGGTGTCGTTCACCAGCTTGAAACGGTCGATGTCGGCGAGCAGGATCGTGACCGCCAAGTTGTACCGGCCGGCGCGGTCGAGCTCCTGCCCGAGCTCTTCGGAGAGCGCGCGGCGATTGAGGCAGCCGGTGAGGGCGTCTGTCGCGGCGAGCTTCTCCAGCCGCTTCTTGTCGGATACCGCGGTCTCGAAGTCGTAGGCCTTCTCGATCGCCGCCACGGCCGTGCGGATCACGGTCTCGGCGAACTGGGCGTCGGCGCGGGTGAGCGGCGGGTCCTCGCCCGTGGTGCGGAGAAAGAACACGCCCACCTGCTGATCCTTCATGGAAAAGGGCAGCGCCACCGCGGAGCGCGTCGGGACGGTGATGCGCTCGCGCTCCCAGCGCACGCGCTCCTCCGCGTACAGCGGGTCGGCCGCGACGTCCTCCACCAGCACCGCGCGACCGCTCGCGAGCGCGCGCTCGATCTCCGGGTAGCGGGCGAGCTCGATCTGGAGGTTGCGCAGCATCGGGTTCTCGTACGCCGCCACTACGACGCCGAGCTGGTCGCCCGCCTTCGCGAGCACCATCGAGCACTTGGAGATCTGGAGCACGCGGGCGACCCGCCGCACGAGGATGTGGTAGATCTCGTCCGGCTTGAGCGAGTCGGTGACCTCGTGCAGGATATCGACGATGGCCGCCCGGCTCTGGGCCTCGTCCCGCGCGCGCGACAGCTCCTGCGCGGTGCGGATGTGCGCTTTCACGCGGGCGAGCAGCTCGCGCACCCGGAAGGGCTTGGCGATGAAGTCGGCGGCGCCGAGGCCGAGCGACTTGACCGTCGCCTCCTCGGGCGGCATCGACGAGATCATCAGGACCGGGAGATCGCGGAACCGCTCGTCGGCCTTCATCTTGGCCAGGAGCTGCAGCCCGTCCACCTTGGGCATCATGATGTCGAGCAGCAGCAGGTGGGGACGCTCTTCCTCGAGCTTCCCCATGAGCCCCTCGCCGCCGGGCGCGACGCTCACGTCGTAGCCGTTCTCCTTGAGGATCCACGTCAGAGTGCGCACCAGCGACTGGTCGTCGTCGGCGACGAGGATCTTGGCCGCGGCGGGCTCGGGCATCGGTCGTTCAGTCCTCGAGCAGCGAGGGATCGACGTTGCCGCCGCTCACCACGAGCACGGTGGGCGGGACCGGCACGAGCGCGCCGGACCGCACCGCCGCGGTCGTCGCCGCCCCGGAGGGCTCGACCGCGAGGTGGCACTGGCGCCAGAGAAAATGCACCGCCTCGCGCAGCGTGTCATCTTCTACGAGGACGACCCCGCCGAGCCGGTCGCGATGGTGCGTGAGGTGGGCGAAGGGGATGTCCCCGACGGTGAGTGTGATCAACCCGTCGGCGAGGCTCGCCGTGCGCTCGAGCCGCACCGGCTGTCCGGCCGCGAGCGAGCGGGCGAGCTTGGGCGCGCCCGCCGGCTCGACGCCCCACACGCGCGCCGCGCTGTCCGCCGCCGCCAGGCCGACCACGACCCCCGAGATCAGCCCGCCCCCGCCCACCGGCACCACGACCGTTTGGACGTCGGGCAGCTCCGCGGCGATCTCGAGCCCCACCGTCGCCTGCCCGGCGACGATGTCCGGATGGTCGAACGGCGGCACCACGGCGAGTCCTTCGCGCGCGGCGATCTCCTCGGCCTTCACCTGCCGGTCCTGTGACGTGCGACCGGCGACGACGACCTCGCCACCCCACTTCCTCACGCCCGCCACCTTGACCGCCGGCGCGGTCTCGGGCATTACCACGACCGCGCGGATCCCCAGCAGCTGGGCCGCGTAGGCCACCGCCTGGCCATGATTGCCGCTCGAGTAGGTGATCACGCCCTGGCGCCTGACGGCGAGCGGCAGACGGCTGATCGCGTTGTAGGCACCCCGGATCTTGAAGGCGCCCATCGGCTGCAGGTTCTCGAGCTTCAAGTAGGCGTCGAGCGGCTCCACGTAGCGGAGCGGCGTCCGGACGGCGACACCGCGCAGCCGCTCAGCCGCCTCGCGGACCTCTTGGGCGGTCACCACGCCTATGCCCGCTTCTTCTTCTTGCTCGGACTCTTCTTGCCGGGACCCTTGCGTGCGGATGGCGGCGCCGCCGTCTTGGGCGCCGGTGTGTCTGCGTCATCGTCGCCGCCGTCGCCGTTCTCGGCGTCATCCTCCTTCACGACGCGGGCGACATCGACCACGAGATCGCCCGGGGTCAGGTTCATGACCTTGACGCCCTGGGTGTTGCGGCCCGAGATCCGGATCCCCTCGACCGGCACGCGGATCATGATCCCCTTCTTGGTGATCATCATGAGCTCGTCGTCGGGTAGCACTTCCTTGAGCGCCACGATGTCGCCCGTCTTGTCGGACCGCTTGAGGGTGATGATGCCGCGGCCGCCGCGGTGCTGCACGCGGTATTCGTCCAGCTCGGAACGCTTGCCCATGCCCTTCTCGGTGACCGTGAGCAGCGTCGACTTGCGTCGCACCACGACCATATCGATCACGTGGTCCTTTTTGTCGAGCTCGATCCCCTTCACGCCGGTTGCCGTGCGGCCCATGTCGCGCACGTCCTTCTCGTGGAAGCGAATGCTCATACCGTGCCGGGTCGCGAGCACGATGTCGTTTCGTCCGTCGGTCACCTGCACGTCGATGAGCTCGTCGCCCTTCTCGATGTTGATGGCCCGAATCCCCACGGAGCGCGGATTGCCGAATTCCGAGAGCCGCGTCTTCTTCACCACGCCGTTCTTGGTCGCGAACAGCAGGTACTGGTCTTCGGAGAACTCGCGCACCGGCACGAGCGCGGCCAGCCGTTCGTCCGGCTTCATCGCGACGCACGAGATGATCGGCTTGCCGCGCGCCGCGCGGGCAGCCTGCGGGATCTCGTGCACCTTGAGCCAGTAGCACTGGCCTTGCTGGGTGAAGAACATCACGTAATCGTGGGTCGACGCGATGAACAGGTGCTCGACCCAGTCGTCTTCCTTCGTGTGGGCGGAGATCACGCCCTTGCCGCCGCGCCGCTGGCGCCGGTACGCCGACACGGGGAGCCGCTTGATGTAGCCCGCGTGGGATACCGTGATCACCATGTCTTCTTCGGCGATCAGGTCCTCGATCGAGAACTCCCCCTGGTCGGCGACGATCTCGGTGCGGCGCTGGTCGCCGAAGCCCGCGGCCACCTCGGTCAGCTCTTGCTTCAGGATCTTCATGCGGCGCGGCTTGGAGGCGAGGATCTCCTTGCACTCCTTGATGAACTTGCGGACCTCTTTCAGCTCGTCCTCGAGCTTGGTGATCTCGAGGGCGGTGAGCCGGGCCAGCCGCATGTTGAGGATCTCGGCCGACTGCTTCTCGGACAGCTTGAACCGCTTGCGCAAGCTGGCGTCCGCGGTCGGCGTGTCCTTGGACTTGCGGATGATCTTCACCACCTCGTCGATGTTGTCGACGGCGATCTTGAGGCCGTCGAGAATGTGCTCGCGGTCCTGCGCGCGCTTCAGCTCGAATTCGGTGCGACGCACGATGACCGTGTGGCGATGCTCGATGAAGTGCTCGAGCAGCTCCTTCAGGTTCATCTCCTTCGGCGCGCCGTCGACCAGCGCGAGCATGATCGCGCCGAAGGTGGTCTGCATCTGGGTGCGCTTGTAGAGCTGGTTCAGCACGACCGCCGGCACGGCATCGCGCTTCAGCTCGATCACGATCCGCATCCCCTCGCGGTCCGACTCGTCGCGCAGGTCCGAGATTCCCTCGAGTTTCTTGGCGTTGACCAGCTCGGCGATCTGCGTGATCAGGTTGCTCTTGTTGACCTGATACGGGATCTCGGCGACGACGATCTGGTGCTTCCCGGTCGACTCCTTCTCCTCGATCACCGCGCGGGCGCGGATCGTGATCCGGCCGCGGCCCTTCTCGTAGCACTCCTTGATCCCCTCGCGGCCGTAGATGATCGCCCCGGTGGGGAAGTCGGGCCCCTTGATGAACTTCCGCAGATCCTTCACCCCGGCGTCGGGGTGGTCCACCAGGTGGGTAAGCGCCTCCACCGTCTCCGCGAGGTTGTGCGGCGGGATGTTCGTCGCCATGCCGACCGCGATGCCGGCCGCGCCGTTGACGATCAGGTTGGGCAGCTTCGCCGGCAGCACCGTCGGCTCCTGCAGCCGGTCGTCGAAGTTGGGGATGAAATCGACGGTATTCTTGTCGATGTCCTCCAGCATCGTCATCGCGACGCGGGTGAGGCGCGTTTCGGTGTAGCGGTACGCCGCCGCCGGGTCCCCGTCGACCGAGCCGAAGTTCCCCTGACCGTCCACCAGCGGGTAGCGCAACGAGAAGTCCTGCACCATGCGCACCAGCGCGTCGTACACGGCGATGTCGCCGTGCGGGTGGTACTTGCCCAGCACGTCGCCGACGACGGTGGCGCTCTTCTTGTACGGCCGGCCCGGTACGAGGCCGAGCTCGTGCATCGCGTACAGGATGCGGCGGTGCACGGGCTTCAAGCCGTCGCGCACGTCGGGCAGCGCGCGTTGCACGATCACGCTCATCGAGTAGTCGAGGAACGACTCCTTCATCTCGTCTTCGATGAGGCGCGGCAGGATGCGTTCGCGGGCGTTGGGTGCGGTCATGAACGACAGGGGCTCAGGGTTAGGGACAGGGGCTCGGGCTTGCTCGACCAGACCTAAGTTCCTATAAAATAATCACTTAGACAAGAAAGTTCAACCCGCTGAAGGGCGTCAAGTCGCTGCAGGGCGAAGGCTTAGCGAGCGCGATCCGGTTGATGGTCGGTTGATGGCGACGCGCTAGCATATCCCACGCTGAAGCGTGGGCTCGGCCAGCACTGTGCTGAAGCACAACGAGCGAAGCGAATCCGTGGGAGCGACTGTCCTTCAGGACCGCGCTGCGCCGGGCTCATGCTTACAGGATGGGAACAACAACGTATCACACGGTGATTTCCCGCTTCGGCATGTCCGCTCATCAGCTCTACGTCCACCTCGCCTGGACTACCCGCGATCGCCGTCCGATGATCGATTGTCCCACGCGCCAGTTCCTGGAGCAGTACTTTCGTCGAACGGCTGCACGGGAGCGCGCTGACGTCGTTACGCTTGCCATTCTCCGCACGCACGTCCACATGCTGCTCCGCACCGTCCCCCGCATCGACCTGCCACGACTGGTTCAATACTTCAAGGGTGGGAGTAGCTATGCCGCGAGCCGTCTCCCCGGAAATGTCCTCGGATTGCGTTGGGCACGGGAATACTCTGCTACGACCGTGGGACCAAAACAGCTCGCCGATGTGATTCGGTACATCGAGGGGCAAGGCAAGCATCACCCAGGAGAAGCAGTGGAGGATGGCGTCCGTTGATGTTCCCAGGCTGAAGCCTGGGCTCGGCAGACACTGTCCTTAAGGACAGTGATGGCCGAGCCCATCCTTCTAGGATGGGAACACGGATCGGCATTCGAAGGGGAATCACTCCGCCACCTGCACCACGATCTTCCCCATCTGCTCCCCTTTATCCAACCGCTCGAACGCCGCACGGACCTGCTCGAGGGGAAACACGCGATCGACGATCGGCCGCAGCGCGCCGCTCGCCAGCAGCCGCACGATCTCGCGGTATTCAGCGTCGTTCCCCATCGTCGAGCCCAGAATGCTCCAGTGATACCAGAAGAGTCGCCGGAGGTCGATCGCAACCTTGGGGCCGGTCGTGGCGCCGCAGCTCACCAGTCGGCCGCCGCGACCGAGCGACCGTAGCGACTCCTCCCACGTCGCCTCTCCGACGTTCTCGATCACTACGTCCGCACCCCGCTTGCCCGTCAGCGCGCGGACCTCCTGAGACACCTTCTGGGTGCGGTGATTGAGCGTCACGTCGGCGCCGAGCTGCCGCGCCGCCGCGAGCTTCGCGTCGCTCGAGCTCGTGACGATCACCCGAGCGCCACGCAGCTTCGCGACGCGCAGCGCGGCGAGCGCCACGCCTCCTCCGATCCCCCAGATGAGCGCCGTCTCGCCACGCTCGAGCTGGGCCCGCGTCACGACCATGCGCCACGCCGTCAGCGTCACGAGGGAGAACGCGGCGGCTTCGGCCCAGCTGAGCGGCGGCGTCACTGTCGGGATGATGGCGACATTCTGCTCGGGGACGACGATCGCCTCGCACAGCGTCCCCGGGACGTGCTCGCCGAGCAGGCGGTAGCTCACACACAGCGAATGCTCGCCGGCGCGGCAGTACTCGCAGCTGTAGTCGGAGATGCCGGGGTTGATCATGACGCGGTCGCCAGGCTTGACGGAGCGGACCTGCGCGCCGACGGCGTCGACCACCCCCGCCCCGTCCGCGCCCAGGATGTGGGGGAAGCGGTGCTCCACGGGCAGCCCGCGCACGACGTGGAGGTCGAGGTGGTTCAGCGCCGCGGCGCGGATCGCGACACGCACGTCACGGGGGCCCAGCGGCTCAGCGGGGAGGGGGACATCGGCAAGCTGCAGGCGATCGAGGCCGCCGGTCGCGCGGATAACGCAAGCGCGCATCGGCGGCTCAGGGCATGAACGTCGCGGACACCATCTGCTCAGCGCCGGTCGTGGGGATCGCGACTGGGGCGCCCCCTCCCCCGCCTCCGCTCCCCGTCCCGACCGGCTGGATGTAGACCTTCGACACGTTCTTCTGGACGTTGACCACGAGCGCCAGCAGGTCGCCCGCCGGGGAGACGGCGAAGTCGCCGATGACGAGATCGGTCCCCGTGACCGGAGCCATGCGGCCCGTCGCCAGCTCCATCTTCACGACCTGCGTGACCGTGCGGCCACCGTCTTTCCCTTCGAGCAGGAAGGCGAGCGAGCCGTCGCGCAGGAAGTGCGGGCTGCGTTCCTTGAGCTGCGGCGATTTCGTGAGATTGCGCTGGCTCGCGCCGTCCCGCGACATCAGCCAGATGTCATCACTGCCGTCGCGGCTCGACACGAACGCGATGGTCTCGCCGTCCGGCGAGACGCTCGCCTGCGAGTTGTCCGCCGGCTCCTGGGTAAGCTGGAAGGCGTCCGAGCCCGTGATCGCCTGCACGAAGATCTGCCGGTGGCCGGTACGATTGGAGTGGAACACCACGGCCTGCCCGTCGGCGGTGAACGACGGGTCGCCGTCCACACCCGGAGAGTTCGTGAGGCGGGCCGCGTCCGTGCCGTCCGCGTCCATCACGTAGACCTCCGGCTGGCCGTCGCGGGTCGACACGAATGCGATGCGCGAGCCGTCCGGCGAGTACGCGGGGTCGGTGGCCATGGACGAGTCGTCCAATACTTTGCGCAACTGAGCCAGGTTGGAGCGCTCGGCCGAGTAGAGCTGGAGCCGCCCCGACCGCGAGCTCGCGAGCACGATCTCCCCCTGCACGAACACGGCGAGCGCGGCGCGCTTCCCCCCCGGTGCCGAGGCGGTGATGTGCGCGTGACCGTACCCCGCCGCTGTGATCGTGCCGTCCTCTCCGACGGCGGCGACCTGCGGGTTGTCGGAAGCGAACGTCACGCCCGTCGCGGGGCCTATCACGGCGCCCGTCTCGTCGGCGAAGCTGGCGCGCAACCCGTACCGCCGGTTGAGCGGCAGCCCGAGTCGCGTGGCCGACAGCTTGAGGCCCGCCGCTATGACCCGGATCTGCCACGTCGCCACGAGCCCCAGGCCCGGGCCTTTGGCCGTCAGTATGGTCTTCCCGGCCTTCTTTCCCGTCAGCGAGCCGGTTGCGGCGTCGAAGCTCGCGAGTGACGAATCCGCCACGCTCCAGCGGATCGGAGCCTCGGGCACGGGTGTCCCATCAGGCGCGAGTGCCTGCACCTGAAACTTCGTCGTCCCCTGAATCGGCAGCGGCACCTCCGCCTTTTGCGTGGGGATCACGGACAAGCGGTCCACGGTCTTGTGCACGACGATGTCCACGCTCTTGGTTTGCAGCAGCCCGGAAACCGAGAGCGTGGTCTTGCCCGGCGCCACCGCGGTCACGACGCCGGTGAGCGAGACCCGCGCGACGTTCGGGTCCGCCGAGGACCATTGCATGGTCAGCGGGCTCACGACTCGATTCCCCTGTCCCGGCACGATCACATGCAGGGTGTCGACCTCGTTGGGACCGAGTGTGACCGGACTCGGCTCCTGGATCGCGATGTCACTTGGCTGCACCACCACCGGCGCCGTGGCGGTGAGGCCGGTCGAGCTCGTCACCTGTACGGTTCCCTGGCCGGCGGACAATGCCACGATCACGCCGTTCTGGTCTACGCTCGCGATGTCGGGGCGGAGCGACTTCCACGTCACGGCGACCGGCGCCGCGGGCGAGCCGTCGTCCTTGAGCGCCCGCGGCACGACGCGCGTGTTTTCGGACGGCAGCAAGTACACCGTCGGCGGCTCGATGCGCAGCACCGCGGCTGGGCCCGTGCCCGGCGGCTGACCGGCGAACGGATCCACTCCCCCCGGCGGCTCCGCCGGTCGGGCCGGCGGCTGCGACTGCGTGCTCGTTTGTCCGCCACCGGCAGGTGCGCCGATCACCTGTACCGCGGCCTGACCCTTGCGCGCACCCGCGCGCGCTTCGACGATGGCGACGCCGCCGGCCACGCCGGTGACGGTGCCGTCGTTGTCGACCCGGGCGACCGAGACGTTGTTCGAGGACCAGATGAACCGGACGGTCGGGATGACGTTGCCGGCGCGGTCGAACGCAGTGGCGAGGAGACCGCTGCGCTCTCCTACTTTGACCGTCACCGTGGGTGGAGCTACCTGAACTTCGGATACGTTCTGCGCGAAGAGACGCCCGGGAAGGACGAGCGTGATCCAGATCACAAACGAGCGAGCCGTCATAACGGCGCCAACGTAAGTGCCCGTAAGTGTCGTTGTCAAGCTAACTTGTCACCGTAGGATCGCACGCGCAGCCGGCCGGTGGTGTGCCTGTCCAGCCCGCTGTCGCCCGGCGGCGGCATAACCGCTTTCACCCGAACGACTCCGCCTGGGGTGGGGATTTGGACGTCATACGACGAGCCCGCCACCCCTTGGAGCGCTGCGACGAACGTGTCGCGCACACGCCGCAACGCGAGGAGGCAGGGGGCCGGGAGTGCTCGCCCAGTGCGGACGCGGGCCGCGGCATGAGCAGCTCGTAGCCCGCACGCGCTGGGTTGGCCGCCTCCGCGGCGACCAGCGCCGGCAGCATGCACCGCGCGGCGCCGTGCCGCGTGATCACTTGCGTGGCAGCATTCCCGGGGTAAGCTATAAGCCACGCCCACGGACAACCAGCAGAGGAGATCCGATGCTCGAGCCAAACGACTTCTCGGAGAGCAGCTGGACTGGCCCCGGCATGATGGAGCCGATGTACCCACCGTCGCCACCACCGATGCCGAGCCCGGCGCCGATGATGGACGAGCCGGCGGAGGCCCCGCGGCGCAAGGCGCCCGCGCGGAAGAAGAAAGCGGCGAAGCGACCCAAGGCGAAGAAGGCAGGCAAGAAGCGGCCGAAGGCGAAGGCCAAGCGGGGCGGAAAGAAGAAGAAGGCGGCGAGGCGGCGTCGCCGCTAGCACACCTCAGCACGGCACCGCGGGAGCGCCTTTTGGATGGCTCGAGCCATCTCCTCGAGGCGCTCCCGCGGTACGTTTAGCGGCACCTCGGAACGGAGCGAGACTGCCATGGGCGTGGGACGTTGGGCGTGGGGCGCGGCCGCCGTCCTGGTGGCCGCATGCTCGGCCCCGAAGGTTCCGGTCGGCGATCCGCAAGCCGAGATCGCGGGCGTGCTCGCGCGCAGCGCGGCGGACTGGAACCGCGGGGACCTGGCCGGCTTCATGAGCGATTACGCGCGTGACTCCCTCACGAGCTACGTCACGGGCGGCCACGTACAGTACGGATGGCAAAAGCTCTACGACCGTTACCAGGCCACCTACTTCGCGCCCGGCAAGACGCGCGATTCACTCACCTTCGAGGAAGTCCGGGTCCGGCCGCTGACGCTCGACCTCGCTCTCTGCACCGCGCGCTTCGCGCTGCACCGCGGGGACTCGGTCGTGGCGAGCGGGCCGTTCACGCTGCTGCTCCAGAGGCGGGGCGACCGCTGGCTGATCCTGCACGACCACACATCGAGCGACCCGAAGTGAAGGGCGTTTGGGGCCGGCTGCCGGCCGCCCGACCGCCGATGCTCTTGACCGCCGCCGTGGTCCTGATGTCGGCCGCCTGCAAGTCGTCGGGTGAAGGGGTCATCGCGCTCGCGGGCGCCACGCTGATCGACGGCTCCGGGCGCGAGCCGGTCAAGGACGCCCTCATCCTCGTCAGGGGCGGTCACATCGAGGCCGTCGCCCGCGTGAACGAGATCCCAGTGCCGCGGGGCGCCAGAGAGATCAGCCTGATCGGCAAGACGGTGATCCCGGGTCTGATCGACGCGCACGCGCACGTGGAGCGTTGGGCGGTGGAGCGTTATGTCGCGTGGGGTGTGACCACGGTGCGGGACCTGGGCGCGATGACCACCGATTCGGCGCTCGCCCTCAGGAACGACTGCAACCTCGGCTCGGTGCTGGGGCCGCGCGTGTTTACCGCGGGGGCGATGATCGACGGCGTGCCTCCCACGTATCCCACAGCGACCGGCGTCGCCACCGGTAGCGACGCCCGCAGGGCGGTCGACCAGCGGGCGGTGGTCGGCGCCGACCTGCTCAAGATCTACACCAAGATCACGCCGCCCCTGCTGGCACCCCTGATGGACGAAGCCGCCACGCTGCGGCTCCAGGTGGCGGCGCACCTCGGCAAGACTGACGCGGTGACAGCGGCGAAGGCCGGCGTGGCGTCGCTCGAGCACATGGCGGGCGTGGTGCAGGCCGCGGCGCGCAATCCGGCGCCGTACCTCAGCGCGCACGATCGCTTCCTCGCGGGGTGGACGCTCGAGGAAAGCGGTTGGGCGTCGCTCGACTCCGCCTCGGTCGCGCGGGTCGCCCGCGCGCTGGCAGCGACGCACGTCGCGGTCGTTCCCACGCTGGTGCTGCACGAGATGCTCGCGCGGCTCGACAACCCCACGCTGCTGCTGCGTCCCGGGATGGAAGACGTTCCGACGGCCGCCGCCAGCGTGCGCGACGTCTCCGGCCTGCTGCAGCGCACTCGCTGGCGCTCCGCCGAGTTCCAGGCGTTCCGCCGCGCGCGACCGCACCAAGATCAGTTCGTGCGCGAGTTCAAGCGCGCCGGGGGCCTGATCGCGGCGGGATCGGACGCCGCCAACCAGCTGCTCGTGCCGGGCCTCTCGCTCCATGAAGAGATCGGCCTGCTGGTGGCCGCGGGCTTCACGCCCGTGGAGGCGATCACCGCGGCGACGCGCAAGGGCGCCCAGCTGCTGCACGCTGATTCGCTCGGCCTGCTCGGAGCCGGGAAGGTCGCCGACCTCGTGGTGCTCGACGGCGATCCGCTGAAGGGCATCCTGGCGACGCGGCGGATCGCCTGGGTGATGCTGCGCGGACGCTTGATCCAACCCGATTCGTTGAGGAAGACATGGGCGAAATAAGACCGGTTCTGGGAATGCTCCTACTGTTGGTTGGGTGTGGGAACGGGGAAGGGGAAAGGGGGAAGGGGAGCTACGACGTGCTCCTCCGCGGCGGCTGGATCGTGGACGGGAGCGGCAACCCACGCCACCAGGGCGACGTGGCGATCGCCGGGGACCGGATCGTGGGCGTCGGCTTTCTGAACGGCGCCCAGGCCCGCGAGACGATCGACGTCTCGGGCCTCGTCGTCGCGCCCGGATTCATCGACATGCTGGGTCAGTCGGAGACCAACGTCCTGATCGACAACCGCGCCCTGAGCAAGGTCACGCAGGGCATCACCACCGAGGTGACGGGCGAGGGCGGCTCGGTCGCTCCGCTCACCGACGCGCTGGCAGCGCTGGACTCGGAGTTCATCAAAAAGTACAGGCTCAGCGAAGATTGGCGCGACCTGGACGGCTACTTCGCCCACCTCGCGCGCACGGGCTCGACCCTCAACATCGCGACCTTCGTGGGCGCGACGCAGGTGCGCGCGGCCGTCATCGGGTTCCAGAACCGCCGCGCGACGCCGGCGGAGCTGGAGCACATGACGGCCCTCGTCGACACCATGATGGAGCAGGGCGCGCTCGGTGTGTCGACCGCCCTGCTGTACGCCCCGGCGATCTACGCGCCGACCAACGAGCTGATCGCCCTCGCCAGGGCCGCACGACGCCACGGCGGCATCTACGCGAGCCATATCCGCAACGAAGCCGCTCACGAGGACGCCGCCCTCGAGGAGGCGTTCCGGATCGGGCGCGAAGCGGGCATCCCGGTCGAGATCTGGCACCTCAAAGTGTCGGGCAAGCCGCGCTGGGGCAGGATGCCGCACATCCTGGCGAAAATCGACTCGGCGCGGTCCGCCGGTCTCGACGTTACCGCCGACCAATACCCGTACATCGCCGCCGCCACGTCGCTCGACGCGTCGATCCCGCAATGGGCGCATTCCGGGGGGATGGACTCGCTCATCGCGCGGCTCAAGGAGCCGGCGACCCGCGCGCGCATCCACCAGGAGATGCTCCGCCCCGCCCTCGGGGACGAGAGCACCTACGAGAACGCCGGCGGCGCCGACGGCGTGCTCATCGCCGGCCCGTTCCAGGACTCGCTGCACTACCTCGACGGGAAGCGGTTGAGCGAGATCGCCCGCGCCCGCCATGCCGACGCCATCGAGACGCTGTTCGACATCGTGATCGCCGACCACGGCCGCACCGGGGCGATCTACTTCACGATGAGCGAGCCGGACGTGCGGGAGGCCATGAAGACGTGGTGGGTCGCCGTGGATTGTGACGCCGGGGGCGTCGCCCCCGACGGGCCGTTCGGCAAGGACGGCACGCATCCGCGGGCCTATGGCAGCTTCGCGCGCATCCTCGGCCACTACGTACGCGAGCTCGACCTGTTCCCGCTCGAGTTCGCCGTCCGGAAAATGACTTCCCTCGCCGCGCAGCGCGTCGGCTTGCGGGACCGCGGCCTGCTCGCGCCCGGCATGGCCGCGGACATCACGATCTTCGACCCCAACACCGTGGCCGACCGCGCCACGTTTGAGCGGCCGCACCAGCCGTCCGTGGGATTCGCCTACGTGTTCGTGAACGGGCAGAAGGTGCTGGACCACGGTGCGCTCACGGCGGCGCGTCCCGGACGCGGGCTCAAGGGTCCCGGCTACGTGCCGCCGGAGCGGCGCCGGCGGTGACCCTCGGCCGGCTCGTCGCCGCCTGGCTGCCCGTGGCCATCCTTTTCGCGGTCGCGCCACCGATCGGATACCGCTGGGACCAGGCGATCGGCCAGCACTCCGTCGTGTGGTCGTTCAACCGCTGGGAGATCGGGTGGCGCCTCGCCGAGGCTGCCGTGGTGACGCTGTTCGCTTCGCTGTGGTTCGACTCCCTGGGTGCGGGCGGCTGGTGGCTGCTGTTCTTCCTGGTCGGACTGCTCGTCGCCTTCCCGCGGCGTCTCGTCCTGTGGCAGTACGTGGAGCCGCCGCGGCGGCGCGCGCTGCTCGCGCACGCATCGCTCGACGTGGCTCGTTACGTAGCGGCGGGTGGTATGCTCGCCTGGAGACTCGGATAGGGTATCTTCGGTAGCTCCATGGCTCCCGAACTCATGACCGCCATCCGGCTGACGCGCTACTCGCACGGCGCGGGCTGAGCCTGCAAGCTCGGCCCTGCCGAGCTGGCGCAGGTCCTGCGTCATGTGCCCGTTGCGACGGATCCCCGGATCCTCGTCGACGCCGCCACCCGCGACGACGCCGCGGTGTTTCGCCTGTCGGCCGACCGCGCGATCGTGGCGACGGTGGACTTCTTCACGCCCATCGTCGACGACCCCTACGACTTCGGACGCATCGCCGCGGCCAACGCTTTCTCCGACGTGTACGCGATGGGCGCGACGCCGCTGCTCGCCCTGAACCTGGTCGGCTGGCCGCGCGACACGCTCCCCTACGAACTGCTGGGTGAAGTGCTGCGGGGGGGCGCCGACGTGGCCCGCGCCGCTGGCGCGTTCGTGCTGGGCGGGCATTCGATCGACGACCCGGAGCCGAAATACGGCATGACGGTAATCGGCGAGGTGCATCCGGACCGGATCGTGTCGAACGCCGGCGCGAAACCGGGCGACGACCTGGTGCTCACGAAAGAGATCGGCACCGGGGTGCTGACGACGGCCCTGAAGCGCGACCTCGTGAGCGAGGCGGAGCTCGAGCGGGCGATCATGGTGATGACCACGCTGAACGCCGCGGCCGCACGCGCCATGGTAGGGGTCGGCGTGCATGCGGCCACGGACGTGACGGGATTCGGCCTGCTCGGTCACTTGCACAGCTTGCTGCAGGCGAGTGGCGCCTCGGCCATGATCGCGGCGAATCGGGTCGGACTCCTGCCCCGGGCCCGGGAGCTGGCGGAGCGCGGGGCAATCCCGGGCGGGACGACGCGCAACGTCGAGAGCCTGAAGGACGCCGTCACGTTCGCCCCCGACGTCGCCGCCGTGGACCGCGTGCTGCTGTGCGACGCGCAGACGTCGGGAGGCCTCTTGATCGCAGTCGCGCCGGACCGCTGCGACGCGCTCGAGCGCGCCTTGGCGCAGCCGCCGCAGCAGGCGGGGACCACGTTCATGCGGATCGGGAAGGTCTCCGCCGGCAGTCCGGGCGCGATCACCGTCACGCGCGAGATCGAGTAGCATCACGCCATGCCCCCGATACCGGAGTACCGCGCGCTCACGCCCGACGCGCTCGACGCCCTGGAGCGGGCGGTGCGGGAGCGGCGCCGGGTAGCGCTGCGGCGGCGCGGCACCGAATATGTCGTCGTGGCCGAGCGGCTCGACACCGGCGAGCGCGAGGAGGCGCTCGAGGGGAGGCTCCCGATGACCGGAGAAATCCTGGAGTTCCCGCTGCGCGAGCTGGAGTCCTTCGCGGTACTGCCCTAGGCGTGTTCACGCGACTGCTGGTGGGACTCGACGGCAGCCCGCGGGCCGACTCGGCCTTCGAGCAGGCGGTGGTGCTGGCTCAACGGTTCGGCAGCACCGTCGTCGTGGCGTACGTGCGGGAGCGGGGCGGGCCCGCTGCGGACGGCGCGGGGATGCTCGACCGCGCCCGCGAGCGGCTGGTCGCGGCGGGCCTGCGCGCCGAGCTCGCCGAGCGCGAAGGTGAGCCTGACGTGGAGCTCGCCGAGCTCGCGAGGGCGGTGGACGCGGTGCTCGTCGGCCGCCGCGGCGTCACCACCAAGGGCGACGCCCTCGGCCCCACCGCCTCCTCCCTGATCCGGATCGCCGACCGCTGCGTGATCGTATGCGGCGGGCTGCCCTCGCCGATGACCGCTTGCGCGCTCGCGTTCGACGGGCGCGAGACGAGCCAGCGGGCGCTCGAGCTCGTCGCCCGGTTCGCCACGGTGGTCGGGAGCACGGTGCACGTGATCCACGCCGCCCAAGACCGCGACGCCGGACTGCAGGTGGTCGGCGTCGCGGAAGCCCTGCTCTCGATGCAGCGCGTGGCGTTCGTGACCCACGTCGAGCCCGGCAAGCCAGGGGAGGTGGTCGCCCAGGTGATCAAGCGGACCCGGTGCGACGCGCTGTTCGCCGGCGCCCACTTGAGCCACGAGCAGGGCCGGCCCAGCGCCGTCGTCGTGTCCCACGCCGAAGAGATCCTGCGCCACACCGACATCCCGGTGGTGATCCAGCCCTGAGATGCCCGAGAAGACGGCGCCGATCCGCGTGCTCGTGCACGCCGACGAGAGCTGCCTCGGCAACGGCATGGAGCCGCCCAATCCCGGCGGCAACGCTGCCCTGATCGAGGCCCCCGCGGGCGACAGCGTCGCGCGCTGGGACCTGTACGAATGCTCCCCCGACACGACCAACAATCGCATGGCGCTCGCCGGCGCCATCGCGACGCTGGAATGGCTGCACCGGCAATGGCGTCATGCCCGCGTCACGTTCGTGTCCGATTCCGAGTACCTGATCAAGGGGATGAACGAGTGGGTCCCGGGCTGGGTGGCGCGCGGCTGGCGGCGCAAGGGCGGCGCCGTAGAGAACCTCCCGCTGTGGCAAAAGCTGGTGCAAGCCGCCGCCGGGCATGCCGTCGAGTGGCGGTGGGTGCGCGGCCACAACGACAACCCCAAGAACGAGTACGCCAACGACCTCGCGATCCGCGCCGCCGGGCGCCAGGAGCGTTCCAACGGGCTCGTGCCGTCCGGCTTCGACACGTGGCTGGCGCAGCGACGGGCGCGCGGGCAGTACACCGACTACGATCCCGATCAGGAGCTGCATGAGCCTCTTTAAGGACGGCGTCGCTGCCAACACGCATTGTTTGAACCTGTTACCCAACGGTGCGTCGGTCCCACCCGTTGACCGCATTCCGCTGTACGAGGTTTACATGCGGATGGCCGAGGAGCTCGCGAAGCGCTCGACGTGCGTGCGGTTGCGGGTGGGAACCGTGGTGACCGACCAGCTGCTCGAGAACGTGCTCGCGATCGGCTACAACGGGAACGCGCGCGGCCTGCCGAACCGCTGCGACTCCTCGGTCCCCGGGAGCTGTGGCTGTATCCATTCGGAGATGAACGCGCTCGTAAAGGCGCCGGGGAGCGTGCGCGACAAAGTAGTGTTCATCAGCGCGTCACCGTGCGTGATGTGCGCGAAGCTCATCATCAACTCGGGCGTCACGCACGTGTTCTACCGCAAGGCCTACCGCGACCCGTCGGGCATCGAGGTGCTCGAGCAGGGCGGCGTCGTCCCGGTGCTGTACGACCGCTGGGTGGGCGAGTGGCGGTGAACGGACGCGAAACGCGGAACGCGGAACAGCGAGGGAAGGCTTCGCTCGAACATCTCATGTAAGGAGGTCAGCTATGCGGCGTCTGGCGTTTGCTCCGCTCGTCATCGCGGTCGTATCGGCGGCCGCGCCCCTCGATGCGCAGTCGCTGCTGTACAGGCCGCCGAACCTCGGTGGCTCATGGGTGCCTGATGGGGGAGTCGTGCAGTTCAACTTCCTCCACCGATTCTATGTGTTCCCGGGCCCGTCGCACTTTGTGGAGAATCACCCGACGTTCACGCTAGTGGCAGGCTTTGGACACAACATCGCCTTTGGGGGACGGTTCGCTACGAAGTCGATCGCCGGCACGGGAGGGGGAGCGCAGTCGAGCAACGAGACCGAGCTGTACGCTCGGTGGCGAGCGTATGGGTTGGAGGGCCGGCCCGGCTTGGCTGTCGCGGTGACACCGGCGTACAACCTTCTTGCGAAGAGCGTGGACGGTGAACTAGGTGTGGACTGGACCCAGGGTCCGCTCACGCTTCATGGCGCGGCGCGCGCCGTGTCACGCCGCCTTGGCGATCCGGGAACTGGTGCCGCAGCGTTCGCGGGCGGCTTCGACGTACGCATGACAAAGTACATCGGCCTCAGCGTCGATATCGGCTCGTTCGTGAGTCCCGCAGGCCTCGCCGCGTGGAGTGCCGCGATCGATTTCCTGATCCCCGGCTCACCGCACACCTTCTCACTCCAGGCGAGCAACGCGGCGAGCGCCACGATCCAGGGCGCCTCGATCGGCTACGCGCCCACCGGATCGCACCGCGTCCTGTATGGCTTCGAGTTCACGATCCCGTTGCACCTGAAGCGGTTCAGCCCGTGGTTCCACGGGACCGGCAGGCCGAAGCTGGTCGTTCCCGCAGGGGCGGCCGTCGTGAAGATCTCGCAGTACAAGTTCGCGACCGACACCGTGCGAATCCCAGCCGGCGCCACGGTGGTCTGGGCGAACGACGACGTCGCCGAGCACACGGTCACTTTCGACGGCACCGAGCCGGGCTCACCCACGATCCCCCCGGGTGGCGCGTTCAGCCACCAGTTCGACCGACCCGGTACGTACTCATATCACTGCACTCCCCACCCGTTCATGAAAGGCGTCGTGGTCGTGAAATGACGGAAACGGGTACCGTGCGACGTGCAACGTGTAACGTGGCAAAGCGTGGCTGACGACCTCGATCGCTTGTTCGAGCGGCTGGTGCGGGTGCTGGCGGACGAGGCGCCCGGGCGGCTCGCCGTGCCCTTCCCCGCCGCGGAGGTCTACGAGCGGCTGGTCCCGTACCGCTCCAACCGCTCGGCGCTCAAGGTCGCGACCCATCAGGACTACGAGATGGCGGTGCTGCGGCTGCTGTCGGGCGAGCGCGGCTACGTCTCGCTGGACCCCGGGGAGGTGCAGCAGGCGCTCCGCCGCGAAACCGCGGAGGTCAATCCCGATCCCGGTCTGTTCCGCCAGTTTCCCGACGCCATCCTGAGCCTGAACCGGCTCGCCGCCGAGCGCTTCCTGCGCGGCGACCGGGCATACGCGCCGCCGCACCCGCCGTTGCCCGATGCTCCGGAGCTCGTGAGAACGGACGAGGAGACGGAAGCGGAAGCGGAGGGAGAAACCGCCGGGGCGTCCCGTCAATCGGGAGCTGCGTTCGAGCTGGCGGAGCAGAGCGAGTCCCCGCGCCAGTGTCCCTATTGCGGCGAAACGCTCCCCGGGGGGCGCAAGGTAAA
>WNGL01000550.1_pt1 | contig 47024 bp, 40 predicted proteins | sample 5400591 | NCBI WGS metagenome assembly WNGL01 (sample SAMN13153377, study PRJNA577476) | soil metagenome | isolation source: 80 cm soil or saprolite under Garry oak tree replicate 1 | place: USA:California | collected 2016-06-15 | reverse complement strand
ACCAGCAAGCTTGGAGCGATTCCAAGAGCCGTGCAGGCCGATGAACAGGCCGTTACGGTACCGTTGGGGAAATTGCGTGCCTGTATAGAAGGCTATGCCGAGTGATGCGGAATGAGCCGGTATCAGCACATCGGGAACGAGGGCACGTTTCACCAGATCCGGCATTTTACCCACGTGTTCCGGATCAGGATGGCTGCCGATGTAAGAATACGGCCATCCGTAGAAGCCGCCATCCTTAACGGAAGTAGTGTAATCGGGAACCAAATCGTCACCCAGCGTGTCGCGCTCATTAACGGCTGTCCACAAAACATCCGTACCGGGCTGCAATGCCAGACCTACCGGATTCCGCAGACCTGAGGCGAAAACGCGATGCCCCGTGCCGTCTGGATTGTACTCGTTGATGGCCGCCCGCTGCGGATCCTCGCCGGCGCTCTTGTTCGACTGGGAACCAACTGCCACGTACATCTTTTTTCCATCCCGGCTGAAGATCAGGTTGCGCGTACTGTGGCCGCCGGTCGGCAGATCCAGAAGCTTCTCAGGCATGCCCTTCGCCTGGGTATCGCCAGGCTGATACTTGTAGCGCACAATGCTGTCCGTACGGCCCAGATAAAGGTAGCCATCGTGAAACGCCATGCCGAAAACGCCTTGTAGTCCTTGCGCGTAGATACTTCGTGTATCCGGCTTGCCGTCGTTGTTGGTATCGCGCAAGACCACGACGGAACCCGGCCGGGACTGTGCCACAAAAAGGTCGCCATTTGGCGCCAGCAGCATCATACGCGGCTGTTGAAGGTCCTCTGCGTAGACGCTGATGCTGAATCCGGACGGCGCCTGCAACTGCGCTCTGTCGGGCTTCGGGATAACCCCTGCCGCATTCCTAACGGATGGCGTTGCAAACGGCTCCGCAAGCTTGGGTAGCTGGGCGGCCATCGCTGCACAGACAGACAGGCCTCCAATACAGACGAGACTGAGAGAAATTTTTTTCATTACTCGACTCCAAGTTTGAACGTGAGCGGCCATCGGGGCCAGGAGCGGCTCCGATCGCCGATCTTAAATTCTCGTGATTCGCTGCTCATCCGTTTCGGCTGTTTCCAGAAACATTGAGGCACGCGCCATCACCGATTCCGGCAAAGATTGTGCTGTTTGGGTGGCCGTGCTTCTCCGGAGTACGCGGTTCCACCACATGACGGCGCCAGTGATGAATAGGACGAGAGGCACCAATCCGAGCACAGTCCACAGAGTCTTCACCGGCCAGCCCGCAAATCTGCCGAAGTGAAGGCGCGCGACCCAGCGCAGTACCTCGTCACCGACACGGGCATCTCTTTGAAGCTCATTGAAAGGCTCGAGATAGTCCACCACGGCCGCAAATGGATCCGGCCAAACCAGGTAGATGCCTGACAGTGCCCACAGGAAAATCAACGCGAAGATCCAGAAGCCGATCGCATTGTGCATTCCCCAGTTGATCCGCTTCCAGTTCGCCCTCAGATCGATTGTCAGGCTCCGGCGCCAGCTCGCGATTCCCGGCCACCAAATCACCGCTCCTGTCAAACAGAGCAGGGTGAGGAAAACCGCACCAAAGCCATTGACGAAACGCCCTGTCTCTCGATAAAGCAGATTATCGTGAAGGTCGGCGAGCCACAGGATCAAGCGCACGCCTGCCGGTTCCGACGGGCCCAGATCGGCGCCCGTGTATGGATCGAGGATTCGTTGCTTGTGTTTCCCGTTGCGTTCCATCCAGACCTCTATAGCCTGGTTTGGATTCTTATTTTTCCATACCTGGTCGACCTGATAGTCCGGAAACGCCCGCTGCGCGGCTGCCTTTAGTTCGTCCTGGGTCAATGGAGTTCCCGAACCGGCCACCATTACCGGTCCTCGCGCGAATTTCTTATGAAGCTCGATGCGAAAAACCAGCGCGCTGCCACTGACGCTGATCAGCAGGATGTAGATCCCCACGCCGACACCGGTCCAGAGGTGAACCTGGAACAACGCCCTTCGCAGCCATACTTTCTGCGGTTGCCGCCACCATTGTCCGAGAAAACTCATTTTTCTCTCCGTTCGAATTGCCGAGATATGGCATTCATCATCCCAAACCCGTGCGCCGACTGCAAAAGATTCTTTCGCGTGAATTGGTTTTTTCGATAAAGTTCTTCGCCGCGAATTGCGCGAATGACGCGAATGGGCCGCACACCTCTCCTGACGTTGCCAGCCACAATAACGGCGGCCGCCCATTCGCGTCATTCGCGCAATTCGCGGCGGCCTTCTTATAGGTGACCTTAGAAGATCGCCAGCGGATTGAGTGGCGATCCCATTCCTTTGTCGATACGAAGCGGGGAGGCCATGAACAGGAATTCGTACCGATTGAGGCGCTTCGCCTCCTCGGCAGTTCTTTCGAAATCGAGGTTGTCGAAAATGCTCACACCCATGGCCACGAGCGCCAGTTGATGAATCGGCAACCCCACAGTTTGAGGAAAGCCCGTGGGCGAGACGTCATTCGGTCCATCGTGTCCGATGAACGAAACGCCACGCTCCTTCAGGAAGTAAGCAACGTCAGCGTGATAGCCAGCGAACCCCGTCGCATTCGGCCATGGACCCAGCGCCGCGCGCCGCTTCCACCGGCCCGTATAGAGCAGAATGACATCACCGGGAGAAACCTTGACGCGCTCGATCTTTTCCAGGGCCTCACTTGCCCGGCAGGCGTGTCGCGTCGAACAGGATGCCTCGCGTGACGACACCATCCTTCAGCGCATTGATATTCCCTTTCGGGCAACCGCCTGCGGTCTTGATGTCTTCCATCGACCGGCCGTTATACCCCTTCCCATCGGACATGATGTGACAGTCCACGGCATCAAGATGGCTATGAATCACGCCATGATAAGTGCCGGTATATTGGTACCGATCGGTGGCACCAGTCGGACTCACATTGACCACCACGCGCTCCAGTATGTTCGCCGCGTCCGCGGCCTTTTCTTGAGCGACATCGTGCGCCATGGATATTGCCAGACCTTCCCTTGCCAGGTTCAAGGCCTGCTTCCGTTTGGCAGGCGTGATCAGGTTGGCGGCGCCGAGTTCGTCGTCATTTCCCCATCGATCCCAGTTCGAAAGCTCCTTCATCGCACGGCGGAAATCCGCTTCCGTTGCGATAGTCGGGCGTCCACTACTCTGATTCTGTGCGTGGTGAACAGAAACCCCGACGACGAGCACAAGGGCAATCAAACCGCCCATCGAGGTTGTCATTAGAAATCTCGTCGAAACTCTCATGCTGCCTCCTTTTCCGCGAATCCGAAAAGGTTACGCTCCTGTGGTTGGCGGAGCAAGAAGGCGGAGACTATTCTAGCCGCGGCTGCTAGTTTTGGAGGGGGACGCCGATGGACGTTTTTGGGTTGGTCCTGCCTCTATGCTGTTATTATTGGGACTTCGGTAGTGGACTACTTTGGAGTTGAGTGTCCAATTAGCGATGATCTGGTGCGGGCATATTCCACTCTCTGGCAAAGGAGGGGTGGCTGCGCGACCAAGAAAATTTCGCGAAGCCACCTTAGCTCGCGCAGACGGGCATGAGCGGAGCGAATGTGAGCCCGACAGGGCGAAACAAGGAAGAGTGGTTCGTTCAAGCCACCGATTAATCGGTAGTTGACCGAACCACCCCGTCCGCGCTTTCAAAGGAAGGGGGACATTTGCTTGATGCGCGGCCACCCCTCCTTTGCCAAGGAGGGGAATATCCCCGCCTTCAAAATAGCCCACTACCGGGACTTCCTTGACGGAAGATCGCGCCTACACGTTAGGGTACATTTGCGAAGGTTGGAAGGAATGAGCGGAAAATTCAGGAATCGTTTGAGCATCGCGGCAAGTTACTTTCGGCATAAAGCCCTGCTCAGCGGTGGTCCGATCGAGATCTCGCTCGAAAGCACCGCCAAGTGCAACCTCTACTGTCCGATGTGTCCGCGAAGTTTCTATACGTTCGACAATGAAAACATGGACCTGGACGTCTACCGGAGGATTATTCAGGACTGTAAAGACTACGTCGAATTTGTTTGGCCCTACGGAATCGGTGAGCCGATGATCCATCCGAGTATTTTCGAGATGATCCGGATCACCCGCGAGGCAGGAATCCGGACCGGAATGTCGACGAATGCCACGCTGCTTGATGACAGGCGCGCGGACATGCTGTTCGATTGCGGTCTGGATTACGTGATTTTCGCCTTTGATGGCGCGACGAAGGTCACATACGAAAAGTACCGCGACGGCGCGACCTTCGAGAAGACGCGCGAGAACATTTTGAATTTTCTGAATAAGAAGCTCGAGCGAAAGTCGCCGGTCTACGTTGTTCTTCAAATGGTTCTGCTCAAAGAAAATGCTCATGAGACCGACTTGTACAAGAAGCTTTGGTCGATTCCGGGTGTGGATGAAATACGTTTCAAGCGCGACGAAACCCAGATCGACGGTTTGAAGATTCCGGACAACGAGCTGAAAGGGCAACGGCGGAACCCATGCCATTACCTGTGGCGGGGGCCCTTATACGTCCGCTACGACGGGGTTGCCTATCCCTGCTGCTACATGTGGAAGGAGCCGCCCATCGGAGATCTGAAGAAACAATCCATGATGGAAATTTGGAACTCCGAAGGAATGGTCAACCTTCGAAAGGCCCATCTGAAAGGCGATCTCTCCCAATATCCAGCCTGCCAAACATGCCAGGCCGCCCGGCCAAGCCTTATGTCGCTCTACGGCAGCCTGATGCTCGATAGTCTCACCGTGCGGAAGGCCGTTCCTGCACTGGAAAAGCTTGCCAGGTTTTACAACATCGGAGTATTCGAGAAAGGTTGATCAGTCCGCGTTTCTGAAGATCACGAACATACAGGCTGTCCGCCGTGTAACCGAAAAAATCATCAGATCGAGCAACGTAAACATACCTGTCAGGATGAAAAGTTGGAGCCGATTGGCGTTGTGTTCAACGGGAGGAAATAGCCGATCGGCGATTTTTCGGCCAAGGAGTCTTACGGTGAGCAGGTGGAGACTCCAGATCCAGAAAATCGGAATCATGTAGTACTTTGTCTCCACCGCGTCGAGGCCGGCACTTTTGGCGAGCTCGCGCAGAGTTTTCGGTGTGAAGAACGTCCAGTGCCTGGGAAAGTGAAAGCCGCCCCAAATTCCCAGACGGCTCAAAAGAAGCGCATCGACGGAACCGATATTTGGCGTTTCGCAGAAGAATAATCCGCCTGGCTTGAGGACAGACTTCACCTTTTTCAGGAAAACCTTGGGATCCGCAACATGCTCGATAACGTGGCTGGAGTACACGCAGTCGAACGAAGCCGGGCAAATATCGATTTCGTCGAACATACCGTGAATCACTGCATGACCTTTGCTCCGCGTCAGGGCGGTCGCGTTCTCGTCGGCGTCCAGGCCCACGGTTTCGAGTGTGCCGGGATGATACTGCTTGAATAGAGTCAGTACCCGACCTGCCCCGCAACCCACGTCGAGGATCCTGAGCGGGCCACTGTCCGGCGGTACGTGCTGCAAAGCGGCGCGCACCCGGCTAGGGTATCCAAGCCTGTCGATAAAGCTTTGGCTCAGTTTTGAAAGCAGGGATTCGCCTGCCGGAGCCTCTTCCTCGACGAAAGCCGGGTATTCGTTCGGATATATGGTCGAAAGCTCCGTCAAAGCCGGCCTGGGATTCAAGAAAAACAGTCCGCAGCGCGCGCATTTGACGACAGAGAACAAATCGTCCGTGGTGTTCGTGTATTCGTGTTCTCTCCCGCGGGCAATGACCTTGTATTCTGTCGCACCACACAGGCAGCAGGAGACGTGCACCTTTGCGATATTAGACTTCACTGGGGGATTTTTTAGAGAAGTGCTCGCGTAGAACTTCTAAATAGGTTGATCGAACAGGAAATCCGAGCCGGCCCGCAGCCTCCATTCGCCGCCTCAGCTCCGGGAGACGATAGTGGGGCACCCACATATTCAGATGGTGTTCAGCGTGATAGTTGAAATGAAGCGGTGCGATGAAAGCAACTTCCAGCAAATTGCTCTTGAACGATATCAGCCGGCGGGCGGCTGGAACATCATCGGATAACGGACTCGCGTGCTCACAGAAAGTTCGGATGAGATTGCATACCGCTGTCGTGGTGAAAAAAGGGATACACCAGAAGACAATGTACGTCCACCACGGTGCTATGGAGGCGATTGCCAGAAACAGCAGGCCTTGCATCAACGCTATAGATACGAGTTCCTTCCACAGATCCTTTTTCGATACTCCAACGGCGCTTTCCTTCGGCTTTCGAGAAGAAACAGCCCCCATCATGGCCTCTAGAATACGGCCGCCAAGCCGGCTGACGATGAAGCGCGCCGGCCTGTCTCTCGGTTCTCCCGGTTCAAAAGCGTAAAGCGTGAAGGTTGGATCGGAATCTCGGAGCCCAAGATGCTTGTGGTGCTCCAGGTGTTCCCGTTTCAGGCGGGTCCATAATTTAATGCATGGAAAAGAAATCAGGTACTTGCCAACGAAATCGTTAATCTTCCGGTTCTTACAGAGAAGGCCATGCCACGAGTCGTGGAGCAACGTGAGAAGCGCCTGCTGGAGGCAGGTGATTACCAGCAGCATAGCAACACCGGCAACGTAGGAGTTAACCTTGCCGATCAGAAGGAATGCAAAGGCAACGACGCTCCACATTCCCGCGATCTCGAAAAGAGAATAGGCAACGTTCGTTCTCGACAAGTCACGAAGCACGCGAACATTCTACACCGTCGCTAATTCGGGGGCAGACGTATAAATCACGCAGCAGTACGGTTCTTACTCCTCGCCAGACCCGTGCCTGAGCGGTACACTCTGGCCTTTATCATGGACCAGAAACCAACTACTCTCCTGATTCTTGTGATCGCAGTAAAACCTGAATTGCAGAAACCAAAGCAGCAACAGCAAAGCACGCTCTTCTAACCCTCGGAAAGAAGGACCATGGCACATTCAAAGTACCTATCAGGCCTGAACACGGACCAGCGAGAACAACTGGAGCGCCGACTGCATGTCCGCCAGGGGAGCCGATGTTTCATCTGTGATGAACGCATCGATCTCGTTCTCCACAAAGGCCAGCTCGACATTGACCACATTGATCCGCTAATTAAGGACGGATTGGACTCGGAGAATAACTTCGCTTTGACGCACGCCTCCTGCAACCGCAGCAAAGGCGCCTCAAACCTTGTAGTCGCGCGGCGCCTCGCCGAGTTCGAGAAGCTGCAGGACCAGGCCACAAAGCAGGGGCAACGAGGCGCCAATCTCGGCGACGTCCTTGAAAAGCATGGAGGAGCCAAGGCATTGCTGCGACTCCGGCGCGAAGATGACCAGGTGGAGCTCTCGTTTAGTGAAGTTGGCGACATCAAGATTCGCACGTTTCCACTCCTGCACGACAAGCTCAGCGGGATGAATACATTCTTCGCATCCGTGCCGCTGGAATATCTGCACCATGATGACCGGATCAACCCAAGGTCCATTGGTTCGAGCATCCGCGGACTGATCGAGGAGTTTCTCTCCAGAAATCCCCAACTTCACGTCGCACTGGCCTGGTGGGCGCCTCAGCAAGACGGCGCGGGTCCTCTCAAAGTCTTCGATGGCCAGCATAAAGCCGCCGCACAGATTCTTCTCGGAACCAGGGAACTCCCGGTTCGCATCTTTGTCGAACCGGACATTCACGTACTGTTGGCCGCGAATACAAACGCCGGAGGCAAGCTCCGCCAGGTCGCCTTCGACAGTGCCGTCATGCGGCACCTGGGCAGCACACTTTATGCCGAGCGCGTCAATCAGTATCGAACGATGCGAGGGCTGGCGCCTGAGGACTACTCCTTCTCCGAAGTGGACCTCGTCCGATTCTTTAGAGGTGAGCGCCGGGAGATGGAGCGCTATATCATCGACAGCCAGCGTGATGCAGTCACTCATGATTCTTCCAACACGCTCCTGGAGTTTGTGGAGTGGGCCGGTAAAGGGGCTGACCGTCCGCTTTCGTACAACTCCATTGAGCGTTCGTTCTTCAAGGAGTTTCTTTTCAAAAAAGCTTTGGACTCCCCTATTGATGAAGGAATGGAGCAAGGTCGAAACCCCCGTGTTTTAGAACGCCAACAGCTCATTCAATTGATGAGCATCTTCGCGGAGGTTTTCTTCGTGAACTCGTGGGATCCCGAAATCGGTGGGAGCAAGATTGAAAACAAAGTTCTCCACGGTGAAATGATTCCGTAGCGGCACCTCCGAGCGTGGCGAGTCGCCCGTGAAGAGATCCTTTCGAACATCCTGGCCTGGGTACGGCTGGTGATGGAAAACTATTTCGCTTTTACTGCTCAGATGTTGGACAAAGAGCGGCTTCTGCATCAACCCCTTCCGGACACATTGTGGGATCGAATCAGAAACTTTTTCGAAAGCGTCGCCGCGTTGCCCTGTTGGATCGACAAGCAGCTGGGCACAACGGTGTTCGGGTCAAAACAGAAGCCCGATTATTGGGAGAAGGTCTTCAAAACAGGTAAAGAGCCGTCCGGAATCCAAATTCTCGCTCGCCCGCTCGATTTGAACCAGATGATTCAGGGACCGAAAGCCGGAGGCCAGTGATGGCAGCGATTCCAAACAAACGGGCAGTTTCTCAAGCAATACGGTCTGTCCGCAGGACGTTAAAGCAGGCGATCAAGGAAATCAATCAGACCGCTGCCGATCTCGCCAAAAAAGGAGGCTACGAGCGCGCCGAAGCAGCGATGACCAAGGGCCGGGAGTTACTGCGTTTTCGTGAAGAAATCGCCGGCGTCGAGCAGAAATGGAAGCAGGTCTGCGGGTCCGGCAAGCCGCAAAACCAAGCATCCAGCGAAGTTTCTCTTGCGGCGTGGCAGTACTATGCCCCGATCGTGCGATCCTTAGCTGCGCTGGGCGGAAAAGCATCCTTGACTGATCTTGAGGCCGAGTTCCTTCGAGAGATGGAGCCTAATCTCCGAGCCGGCGACCGTTCGTGTATGGCGAGCGGCCGGGAACGTTGGCAGGTGATGATTCGCCGCGCTCGCAAACACATGATCAAAGAGGGCTGGCTCTCAGCCAAAAGCAGCAAGCTATGGGAGATCACTGCTGCCGGGCGACAGGTCTCAGAAAAACAAGCCGAGGATCCGAAGAATCATGTACTTCGGTAAATGCGATTCGCCCATGCAACAGAATCCGCAGGAGAGCTGAAGTAATGCAGTACGACTTAAAGGATTCATTCTTGGATGCGGCGTACGAACTTCCGAAGGAAATCAGCCGAAAGGTCTGGAAAGCGGTCCGGCTGATCTCTCGCAATCCAGAATCACCAGGGCTGAATTTTGAAAAGCTACACGGCAAAGCCGATGGCTTATGGTCCATCCGCGTCGACCAAAAGTACCGGGTGGTTTTGGTTCGAAATCGGCAACTAATGACTCTCCTGTTTGTAGGACCTGAAGAGGAGGCGTATCGGTTTGCCGAACGGCCCAAGCAAGCGCAACACGCTGCAGCGCCACAAGCTGTGCCCGTGACGAAGCAAGAGTCTCCTCGTACCGGCGCTGCCACATCCGAACGGGCAGTGTTTCGCGATACTCACAAATCGCGCACGGGTAAGTACGTCCCGTTGGCGCGGCATCTGCTGAATGCACAACTGACAAGCCAGAACATCAAGTTGAGCTTTCACGAAATTGAGGGAATCTTGCAGACGTCTTTACCACGATCGGCGCAGAAACACCGGGCATGGTGGGCAAACGACCCAAGTCACGTTCAGGCGGCAGCATGGCTTTCCATGGGATGGCGAATTGCCAATGTAGATCTTCAAGATGAAGTGGTTATCTTCGAGCCTGAGCGATGAACTGCGGTAAGAAACGCGATTAAAACATGGGATTAAATCCGATCGTCTTTACGGAAAAAGTCGTTCGCAGCTTTCTTCGATACAGCTGACATCGTATCGGTTCGCGGATGCGCAGTGGCACAGCAGATGCGTCTTGTTTGGCTCGATGAAATGCGCGCTACTTCAACGTTCGCGAATGCCAGTACTCCGGTGACCGGCGGTCGTGGGCAAACGCGAGAATTCGGATTGCGTCCGGCAGTTCAAGATAGACAACGTGAAACGGGAATCGTCGTACGGGCACGCGCCGTACCGGTAAGCTCAGCGGGACACCTGGAACTGGAGCACCCGCTTCGGGGAAGCGAGCGATGAACTCTAAGGCCGTATCGATGGCTTCCAGAAACTCGATGCCCAGACCGCTCCGCCGTTGTTCGTACCATTGTGCCGCTTCTTCCAGCTCAAGAGAAGCTTCGGGTTCCGTGCGGAACCGGCGCGTCACTGGTTCGTCAGACCCTGGACAATACGATGACGCACGTCTTCCCAAGGTTCGCCGGCAGATTCACCGGACAGCACACGTTGAGCCCGCCGCTCGATCTCTGCCGCCCAGGCGGCTTGGACCGCGGCGGGGTCTTCGGCGTCCGAGTCATCGAGGCTCGCCAATAATTCAGCGGCAACGTCGGCCCGCTCTTCAGGGGAAAGCTTCAAGGCTTCGCGAAGCAGAGTTTGTGCTCGGTCACTCATACGGTCATTGTAAGCCAGGGCCAGTCAGCCAACAAGCCGCCGCGTCGCCGCAAACGGTAACGCATCATAGGAAATGGGAATAAAACATGGCCCTGAATCCAATCGTCCTCACAGAAAAGGTCTTGCGAAAGTTTTCAATACCAACTGACCTCCTATCCGTTTGCGGATGCTCGCCAGCATCAGCAGATGCGGCGGCTCCTGTCGCTTCAATCGCCATTTTCGACTGGTAGCGTCCGCGACGCGACGGAGAGATGCCGCGCCCCTTACAGGACACAGGAAAATTCATACGCTGTAGCAGATGCTCGAGGCGGCCGATTGAAGCACGATCCGGCAAGATTCCTTCGGGCGGAACTACAGCCCTGTCGAGACTTCAGCGAGTGGGAAGAACGCGCACCCTGCGTGGTCGCTTCCTCGAAGCCGTGTGGATGAGCACTGCCGACAGTGGTGGGCTGATTGACGTTGACTCCCACACGTATCACCTATACATTCTTTAGCCACAAATTCGTCACTTGTTTTAAAAGATTGGGCATGCCGATGCAGTTCGTCCCAGTAATCCGTCCGGCGATGGCTACTTAGGGGCTCGCTGGTGTGCGGTTATGCGCGCTCCCTGGCGATGGGGCAGCGTGTGTTTGAACCACGGCGGAGGTAAGTGATGGAAACGACCTACCGATCCGAATACGGCGCCCTCCTTCCGGCACGCGTCTATGGCGTCACCCAAGGCCAGAACCGCCACTCCGTAACGGTGGTCGATTACAATCAGGTTCAACGAATACACACGGACATCTCTGTACAGGAGGCTCTGGATGAAAGTTAAACTCTTTTGCGCGGCGGCCGCAGTGACAGCCTTCGCGTTCCTACTGTCCGCTCCTGTGGCGGCGCAGTGGCTCAATTACAAAACCCCAGGTATTCCGCTAACTCCGGACGGCAAGCCGGATCTGTCGGCGCCCGTGCCTCGAACCGCAGATGGCAAGCCCGACCTGTCGGGCATCTGGCGCGCGCCGAGGAACAGCCCGTATCTGCGGAATATTGCCGCCGATCTCAAGTCCAGCGAGATTCAGCCATGGGCGCAGGCGCTGTACCAGCAACACGTGTTAGATCTGGGAGCGGACAGTCCACGCGCGCACTGCCTGCCCGACCCTCCGCCGTACTACCACCTTGCGGGCATGTCCCGGATCGTCCAGGCGCCGACGTTGACGGTGATTATCAATGAGGGTGTTTCCAACAGCGATGTCCACCGAACCATCTTCACCGATGGCCGCGGGCTTCCCGAGGAGATGAATCCCACCTGGTTGGGCTATTCGGTTGGGCGCTGGGAGGGGGATACGCTGGTGGTTACCACCGCTGGATTCAATGACAGAACCTGGCTGGATTTTGTCGGGCACCCTCATTCGGAAGCCCTCCGCACCACCGAACGTTTCCACCGCCGCGACTTCGGACACATGGACTTCGAAATGACCCTCGAAGATCCGAAGGCATTTACCAAGCCGATTGCCTTTAAGGCGGACAAGACGTTGGTGGCGGACACCGAGCTTCTCGAGACGATCTGCGAGTATGAGCAGCATGCCCAGCACCTGGTGGGCGGGAACCGGTTCCGGCTCACTCCGGAGACCCTCGCCAAGTACGCGGGGACTTACGAGTTCGCGCCGGGACGCGAGGCCGTGGTCACGGTCGATGGCGAATTGTTGGTCCTGCATCTTAGCGCGAGTGGGGAGGTAGAGCCCCTCGCGGCCCAGTCGGAAACTACCTTCGTGGCAGCATTGTTTGGGGATCAGGTCGAATTCGTCAAGGACTCAAGCGGCGCCGTCACCAGTTTTACTCTGCGCACCGGAACGGGTTCAGGCCTGGGCGACCGAGCACTCAGCGAGCAAAGGGCGGTCCGCAAAGGCGGCCGAGCACCCGCTGGCCGCTAGAGTATTACATTAAGAGGGGCGATTCCAAGCGCGATGTTATCCCCTAATAGACAATCGGCGCTTTCCAGATCGAAAGCAGGAGAGTGGTTAGAGTAAAAGGAGGGGTTATGGAAAGCAAGACAGGGAAACGTTCCGGCGCACTGGCGGGGCTGATAGCCGCCGCTGCAACCCTTCTGCTGGTGACGGTTGCGGCTGCAGCGCAGCAGAACACTGGCACCATTCTGGGCCTAGTGAAAGACTCCTCGGGCGCGGTGGTGCCCGGTGCCAGCATCACCATCCTGAATGAGGAGACGAGCCTGACCCGCACAGTGACGACAGGCGAGAACGGCGCCTTTCGGGCGCCCGCACTGCCCGTTGGCCGTTACACGGTGAGGGCTGAACTAGCCGGCTTCCGGACCCAGTCGCAGCGCGGCCTGATTCTCGAAGTGGCGCAGGAACTGGTCGTGAACCCCACGCTGGAGGTGGGGGCGGTGCCCCAGGAGGAAGTAGTGGTCAGCGCGGAAGCGCCTCTGGTCAACACCACCAGCAGCGCGCTCGGCAGCGTGGTGAACGAGCAAAGCATGTCGAACCTACCGCTCAACGGGAGGAACTACGTGGACCTTACGATGCTCCAACCCGGTATCTCCCAGCAAACGCTCGCGACTACGGGTGGCGGCGCCACTGCCAGCGGAACCTGGTTCAGTGCCAACGGCGCCCCGGTGCGGTCGAACAATTTCACGCTCGACGGAGCGCCGATGGTCAACGCGGCGGCCGCCGCGACTGCCTCGGAGGCTGGAACCACGTTGGGAGTGGACGGCATCCGCGAGTACAAAGTCGTTACCAGCGCTTTCAGCGCCGAGTACGGGATGGTGATGGGCAGCCAGACGGTTATGGTGAGCAAGAACGGAACGAACCTATGGCACGGCGACGTATTCGAGTACCTGCGCAATAGCGCCCTGGATGCCCGGAATTTCTTTGATTACCGGACCACCTCGGGAGGCAGACGCCTGCCTTTATTCCAAAGGAACAACTTTGGCGGCTCCTTTGGCGGCCCCATCAAGAAAGACAAAACATTCTTCTATGGGGTCTACGAAGGCCTGCGGCAAAATCTCGGCGTAACGGTCCTGGACAACGTGCTGCCGGCAGCCTGCCACCAACTGGTGAACCGGGGCACCAACAACGCAACGCTGGCAAATCCCGCCGCCTGCGCCCCCACATTGACCAGCTCGAGTGTCGTACCCCAGGTCATGCAGCCCTTTCTCGATTTGTACCCCCAGCCGAACCTGTCCGGCAACCAGTTCACCTTTCCATCTTCCAGTACGCAGCGGGAGGATTACGGACAAATTCGTGTGGACCAGAACTTTTCAGGGGCGGACACGTTCTTTGGGCGCTACACCATGGACGACGAAGAGTTAAATAATGCCACCAACAACATCCGGGCGCTCGCCTCCGGCGCAGCGTTTCCCGGGATTCGCACTTTGGGCGCGAGCCAAAGCCAGTCTGCGACGCTGTCGGAAGGCCACGTCTTCTCTCCGGCATTGCTGAATACGGCGAGACTCTCCTTCGGCCGCACCAACTTCGGCACGCGCACTACTTCCGACGCCAACCTGGCTGATTCAGGCTACTCCCTTGCGCCCGGCCAGCCCGTAGGACAGATTTCGATCTCCGGCGGGATCACGGGATTCCAGGGGGTGATGCTACCTAGCTATCAGATCCAAACCGTCTACACCTTGAGCGATGACCTGTACTACACAAAAGACCGCCACGCGCTGAAGCTCGGCATGCTGTTCAACCGCTACAATCTGTTCACTCAGGGAACGGCCAAACTGCTCACTGGTACGGTCACCTTCAACGACGTCGCGAGTTTTATGCAGGGCGTCTACGACAACTACGCTGCGGGGACGCCCAGCACTCTCCAGCGCCGCTTCTGGTCATACAAAACCTGGGGTTTCTATGCGCAGGATGACATGCGGGCGACCTCCCGGCTGACACTGAACCTGGGCCTGCGCTATGAGTTTCAGACCGTGCCCCGAGAGCGATTCCATATCGAGAGTCGCTTCCTCAACTTCGCCGATCCCACCCAGACGTGGACCTACGGCCCCGTGATGCGCAACCCGAGCTTGAAGAATTTCAGCCCGCGCGTCGGATTTGCCTGGGACGTCCGGGGCAACGGGAAGACGGCAATTCGGTCGGGGTTCGGCCTGTATCAAGACCTGGCGAATTTCGGATCGGCCCTGAATCAGATCCCCCTTGGCATGCCGCCATACTCGCGGCAGAACATCGTCAGCAGCAACCCGCAGCGGCTGCCGTTGTCCATCCCCTTGCAGTTCCCCGATATACCCCTCACGAGCGTTTGCGCCAGGGATCTGCCTCCGGCCGATTGCCCGAATCGCTTGCAAACGATGGCCTATGACCTCGATCAGCCGCGCTCAGCCCAGTACAACCTCACGGTGGAGCAGCAGATGCCTCTGGGCATCGGACTGGCTCTGTCCTACGTGGGATTCCGAGGCATCCATCTCTGGCAGGTCCGGGAAGGAAATCCCATTCCCCCTAACGACATCATTAATGGTTCGCCCGCTTGGTTCCCTTACCTTTGCGGCGGAGTTGCTTCTGTGGTGCCTTGTCCGGCGCCCGTTGCCACCGTGCCGAATCCGGCCTATCGCAGAATCAATCCCGGCTATGCCAGCGTCATCCTCATCAAAACTTCAGCGGACTCCTGGTACAACTCGCTTCAAGTCGTATTGAAGAAGCGATTGAGCCGCGGATTGGAGTTCCAGAGCGCCTACACCTGGAGCAAATCGCTCGACACCACCCAGGGTCAATCGTATTTCGCCGATTGCACCGACCAGGGAGGGCTGGAAGGCACCAGCCCGTTCAATTCGCGGCTGGACAAGGGCCCCTCTTGCTTTGACCTGCGCCACAACTGGCACCTGAACTTCCTGTATTACTTCCCCAACATCAACTCGGATCGGCTCGCGGCCAAACTCCTCCGCGGCTGGTGGGTGGGCAACATTGTGACCGTCCGTACCGGATTTCCGTTCACGCCGCTGGTGAGCGTCGCCCGGTCCAACAATGCCGTCTTTGCGGGCCAGGGCACTACCGGGATCGTCGATCGGCCCAATGTGGGAACCGACACCACTAGCGGGACGTTCCGTTGTTCCGGTACGGCTTCGGCCTTCCCCGGCGCGCCACCCTGCTCGAATGGCTCGGTCACTTATCAGTTCATTCCTTATGACAAGGAAAAGGTCATCACCGGTGACCCCAACGGCTGGTTCAATCCGCTCATGTTCCGGCTGGCGCCGACCGGCTTTCTGGGCAATGCCGCGCGCGGGATGCTGCCAGGGCCGGGCCTAAGCACTTGGGATCTTTCACTGAATAAAGATACGGGATTGCGGTTTATCGGGGAGAGCGCCAAACTTCAGTTTCGAGCGGAGATCTTCAACATATTGAACCACGCCAATTTTTCCATTCCGGCCTCCATCGGGCGCACCTTCGGGGGCTCGCTGACTGACCCGGCCGGCGCCTCGGAGGCCCCGATTCCCAACGTGGGCAGGATCACGACGACGGCGACCTCCTCGCGGCAAATTCAGCTTGCGCTGAAAGTGATCTTCTGACTTGCTCGTTCCGCCTACTGTGACACGTCATCACCAATTAAGCGCAACAGCCGGTAGGGCGAGGGTCTGAAGATTGAGACCTGCGAATCTCACCAGGCGCTTCGCGCCTCCGTTTCCTAAGGGGATCGACAGTCTGCCAACTTAGGTTTGAAGCGCGACGCGACCTGCTATATAACTTCGGGAATCGATGAGGAGGCTCAATGAACTTTTCGCAAAAGAAGAACAGCGTGTGGCTTCTGTTGTGCTTACCCGTATTGATTCTATCCATGGCCGCGACGGCACAAGCGCAGGTGCCGCCGGATATTGAGGCTGGTCTGCGAAAGATCGGCCAGATTGTCGATCCGGCGTGCACGGCGAAACTCTATCGGCCGCTCATGCCGAAGAATGACTACAACACGTATTGGCCGGTTGGTGCGTCCGCTCCAGCAAACCTGATGCCCCTCTATCCCGGAGTCACGATCGCGCGTGATGTTTCGTTCGGCCCGCATCCCAAGGATTTAGTCGATATTTTTTCGTCAGACAAAGGCGGCGGGAACCGAACGGTTTTGATTTATGTGCCTGGCGGCGGAGGCAACAAGATCGAACAACAAGACAGGGAGGCCAACGCGTTCTATGACAACATCGGCCGATGGGCAGTGAAGAACGATATGATCGCGGTCACGATGCAACGGCATCCCGGAGAGAATTGGGACGACGGCGGCAAAGACATTTCGAAGGTGATCCAATGGCTGCAGGCAAACATCGCCAAATATAAAGGCAATCCGGACCGGATGTTCATCTGGGCTCACTCCGCAGGCAATGGACCGCTCGGCGTCTACATCGGTCATCCTGAACTTCACGGACCGAAAGGACCCGGCGTGAAAGGCGCGATTTTCATGTCCGGAAATCCCGTTCCTGGCGTGGAGGGACCAGAACTCAATGCCGGTCGCGGCGGACGCGGTGGGGCGCCGGCGGGTGGCGCAGCGAATCCTTTGGCGGGTGCGGGTAGCAGTTGCGGCGTCGCTAACGGTGCCGGCGCGGGCGCCATCGAAGGCGCGATCAGCGGCCCAAGCAGCGTGACACCAGGTGGCGCGCGCGGTGGACGCGGTGCGGCTGGCCCAGCGGCCGGTGGAGGGCGCGGCGCTCAATCACTCGATGCGGCGACGCAAGCCGCCCGATCGAATCTTCCTGGCTTCAAATCAACCCAGGTGGCCATCGTACTCGCTCGAGCCGAACTCGATCCGGGAGTGAATGGCGCCATGCTCCCTTCCGATATCGCCTTGCAAGATGAGCTTTGTAAAGAAGGGAAATATCATTGCCCTATGATGCTGTATTTGAATGGAGAGAGCCACATGTCGGAAGTATTCTCGATCGACACTCCCGACAAGACCGTGTCGGGACCGATTCTCGCCTGGATGAAAAAGGTGAAGTAGCGGATCCGATCCATAGCGCGACTTCCAGATGTCGCCGCTGATCAATGCAACCGCCGCCGCCCCGGGCTCGTCGTCTGCCGGGACGAAACCTCGGCCAAGCACCGGAGGACCGAGATTAATGCAAGCATTGAAATTCCTCCCTTTCAAGAAGACTGCTTTCGGCACGATGCAGATTGACTTGGTCGCAAACATAACTGTGTCGGCTTCATTGCAGATTATCTTCGCGACGGATACACGTAGCTCGCTGGCCGGAATGGTCATCGGCTTCCCGCGGACGCTCTGCTTTGCGGCGAAGACGGTTCGCTCCCTGGGGGAATGACATTGCTCGATCACAAAGCAACATTGCTCGATCACAGAGATAGTTAATTGTTTCGCGCAGAAGTCCTTCACTATCAATCACCGGGCGGTGCCCTCGCCGGAGTTAACCTGTTTTATCGCAAAGCGACATTGCTTTGCCGCAGAGCAACATTGCTTGATCACGAACCCACATTGCTTTTTCGTAAAGCCACATTGGTTCGTGACGAAGAGGCTTTGCTCGGTAACGGTGAAACCTATTTCCGGGACCGGCCAACCTTGCTTCCTTCCGGAAACACTTACTTCCCTCGGGCAAATACTTGCTTCCGTGACGGATTCAATTATTTCCTGCTGTGGACCGGACACGTTTAGACGCTGGGATCAAGCTGGGATCAACGAAGGCGCAGTGCCCACGCCTGGCCGGATTGTGAGAAAAAACGCAGTGTACCCGATGGTGCGGCGGCTGAAGGGCTGATTAGAATGAACTGCCTCGTATAGCCCCCGGAATTCGCGAAATGCGGGAATACCAGTTCGGTACGGGTGATTGGGGCCGCTTCATCGGCTGGCGGCGTCGTCGTGACGAGAAACTCGTTCCGTTCGTTGTAGCGCCCCCGCAATCCGACAACGGCTATGGGTGAGGTGCTGGCGATTCGAAGTACTCCCTGGAACGGAGTGACCCCCAGAAGTGGAGAGCCGGGAAGCTGATTCAGGAAAGATGCCACTTGGCCGTTCGCCGGTATGGAAATACTTCCCGTGAAGCCTGTCGAGGTGCCATCTAATCGGTTTAGCTGGAGTGTCACGAGCGGCTCTCGGAATGTGTCTCGCACTACTGTTATGGGGCTCTGTGGCTGTTAACATCCACAACCTTCATTTTTGGTAGCCCCATCCTAACTTCTGGCCAGGAAATTTCTGCCTTTCTTTTGTGCCGGAGAATTTACAGGAAGGTCTCCGTCGTCGCCCGGCGGCCGGGGTCTCAATGGATTCCTTGACAAAACCTCCCAGGTGGGCGTACCTAATCGTTATCAAATCGTACACACTTGAAGCGGACGTTCGTTTCCTGAGGCTGTTGCCGGCTCGACGCGTCTTTATAAAGCAGTAGTTCGGTGAGAAAGAATCAGAACCAAGGCCTAGACGCATGCCATATTGATTTTCGGATCATTGGATCGCATTCGAAAGGAGCGGATTATGGTGAGGACATCTACGAACAGGAAGGTCTCCATGGCCCGGGAAACGCGTTGTCATGCGTCAAAGAGACTCCGTGTAGTGGTCTTGTCTTTCTCCCTTTTGACAATGGGAAAACTGGCGATGTCCCAACTGCCTACCGCCACGATTCTCGGTGTAGTCAAGGATTCCACAGGCGCCGTTATTCCAGGCGCCGCCATTACCGCAAAGAACATCGAGACGAGCCTGACTCGCACTGGTGTGAGCGCTGAAGATGGCTCGTATCGGTTGTCGGCGCTCCCGGTAGGCGCCTATGAAGTACGGGTGGAACTGCCCGGCTTCCGGACCGAATTGCGCAGCGGTTTGACTTTGACAGTTTCGCAAGAGGCGGTGGTGAATTTTACGCTCCAGCCCGGCGCGGTCGAACAGACGGTAGTCGTGACGGAAGACGCCCCTCTCGTGAACACGACGTCCGGGGCGCTGGGCGGACTCGTGGACGAGCAAAAGGTGGCCGAGCTGCCGCTCAATGGCCGCAATTTCATTGACCTGACGCTGCTGACACCCGGAATCACGCAGCACAGAAACCTGGCAGTTGCTGCTTCGACAGTCGGGATGTGGTTCAGCAGCAATGGCGCTCCATTGCGCTCCAACAATTATTTGTTGGATGGTGCGCCGATGACCAACCTGACCCAGGGCACGTCCGCTTCCCAGGATGGCAGTACGCTGGGGATCGAAGGAATCCGGGAGTACCGCGTGATCACCAACTCCTTCAGCGCCGAATATGGCATGACGATGGGAAGCCAAGTGGTGATGGTCACGAAAGGAGGTACGAACACGCTGCACGGTTCGCTATTTGAATACTTCCGAAACAGCGCGCTCGATGCCCGCAACTTTTTTGATTATAAGACCGCCGCCAGCAACCGTCGTCTGCCCGCCTTTTCCCGCAACCAGTTTGGCGGCTCTGTTGGCGGACCGATCAAGAAGGACAAGACCTTTTTCTTTGCCGTGTACGAAGGATTACGGCAGCGCCTCGGAGTGACTACGGTTTCAAGTGTGATGGGTGCGGCTTGCCATGTAACGACCAACAACCCCTGCGTCGCCGGCGGAAATGTGGCTCCGGTGGTGCGGCCCGTGCTGGATCTGTTTCCACTCCCGAATCTTCCAAAAGACCAGTTCACGTTTCCCTTCACGCAGCCCACCCGCGACGACTATGGGCAGGGGCGCGTGGACCAAATTTTTTCCCCGGCCGATAGCCTGTTTGGCCGGTACACGATTAACGATACGACCGAAACCAACCCGCTGAATTATCCTCAGTTCCGTACCCTTCGCTTCAGCCGGAACGAGTACACCACGCTTTCGGAGAACCATATTTTTTCTCCTGCGCTGCTGGGCACGTTCCGCTTCTCGTTTAGCCGAACTCATCCCAAAAATCCTTCCCCCTCGGGGCTGATCGGCCCGCAGTATTCGTTTGTCCAGGGGGAAGAAATCGGAACCATCAACATCGGCGCCGTGACGACCATGGGACCCAATACTGCTCCGACGGATTTCTCGCAGAAGGTCTTCACCTGGAGCGGTGATTTCTTTTACACTCGCGGGCGGCACTCGCTGAAGTTGGGAACGCTCATCAACCACTACCGCCAGCACATTCTGAATAACAACAATGCGGTAGGCACAGTCACCTTTGCAAACGTGAACAACTTTCTTCTCGGGCTGACCTCGCAATATTCAGTGATGACGCCGGGCTCGCTCCGAGAGCGCACTTACCATTTCAACACGCTGGGTTTTTACGCACAGGATGATTTCCGCGTCCTGCCCAATCTCACATTCAACCTCGGTTTGCGCTATGAGTTTCTCACCGTGCCGGACGAGGTGACCGGGCATGGGTCAGCTTTGCGGGACATCCAGCATGACGACAAAGGCACCGTGGGACCTCCTTTCCGGAACATGTCTTTGCTGAACTTCAGCCCTCGGTTCGGCTTTGCCTGGAATGTGACCGGGGATGGGAAAACGGCCCTTCGCGGCGGCTTTGCAGAACTTTATGATGTAGGCGTCACGGGCGTCTCTATGGCCATCGCCGCGATCGGCACGCCGCCTTTCTCATCGTTTAGTTCCGTTGCAACGCCTTCGACGCTTACTCTTCCGTTCTTCTTCCCATCGAGCGTGCTGGGGAAGTCCTTGCGACTTATAGACTACCAGATGAAACAGCCTCATATACTGGACTACAACCTCACGCTGGAGCGCCAATTACCGTGGCAGATCGGTTTGACGCTCGGCTACGCCGGTTCCCGTGGCATCAACATCATGCAGGTCAAAGATGGCAATCCCACCGTTCCGCAAATCCTGCAGGACGGCCGGAAGTTCTGGACCGGCAATGACCCGCGGGTCAATCCCAACTGGAGCGCCATCGAGCTACATACCGCCGCAGCAAACTCGTGGTACAACGCTCTTCAGTTCGGAGTGAACAAACATTTGAGCAAGGGGTTGCAGTTCCAAAGCTCCTACACCTGGTCGAAGGTTATGGATGAAACCCAGGGACAGGCGGGAGCAGACAACCAGGTTTCCAGCATTTTTGGCGTGGACCCAAGCAATCGGCGGCTGGACCGCGGACCGGCGGACTTCGATTTGCGGCACAACTGGCAGTTCAATGCGATCTATCAGTTGCCGCAGCCATTCCAGAGCCGAGCGCTCAGCGCTGTGCTGAATGGTTGGCGCGCGGGCGGGATCTTGTCCGTTCAGAGCGGCTACCCGTTCACGCCATCGCTGAGGACCAACCGCTCCCGCTCGGGCGTGAACGCGGGCGGAGGCGGACAGGGAGCCGGAAATATCGACCGCCCGAATCTCGTGCCGGGACGCAACAAGGGGAACATCATCCTGTCCGGACCGAACCGGTACTTCGACCCGACGGCCTTTACACTCCAGGACGCTGGGTTCTTGGGGACTGCGGGAAGAAATATTCTGACGGGTCCTGGGTATTTTAATCTGGATTTTTCGCTCGGAAAAAATATACCGGTCAAGCAACTGGGCGATAGCGGAGCCTTGGAGTTCCGCGGGGAATTCTTCAACATTCTCAATCACCCCAACTTTGCCATAAACGATACCTTCCGCCAGGTCTTTGCTGGAAATGCTACCGGGGAAGCGCCGCTTTCGACAGCAGGGGTTATTACCACCACTGGCTCGGCTCGTTCGCGGCAGATCCAGTTTGCGCTGAAACTTCTTTTCTAGCGAAAGGAGAGCGGCCAGCGCGCGCTGGTGTATAAGGCAGCCATGCGAAAAGCCATCTTCGTTATTTGCGCCGCCGTCATGGCGTTTGTGGCGGACGTCCATCATTCTGCAGCTGCGGAAGTGCGTCCGCGGATTCGCGCCGTCACGGCATTTATCGAGATCGATTCCGGCAACTACGCCGCTCGGATCGAAGACGCTCAAAAGTTCCTTGCCGCAGCGAAGGACGCTCTAAACAAAGCGGGCTTTGAAGGCGCCGGAGGGCGGATCACGACGCAGCCGTTCCCGCAATACACGAAGGGCATGACGACCGATGACGCCGTCGCGTTCGTGGGTAAAGTGCGCGAGGCTGCTACAAAGGCGCGAAGCGGCCTCAATATCGGCGCGGCGATGGTGCATGACAACGACGATCCTGCCGCTGCTGCGCTGCTCGTTGAGATTCTCAGCAAGGTCAGCGTCAACGCGAACCTGATCACCGCCGACGAGCAAGGCATTCACTGGAAGGCTCTGCGGCAAGCCGCCAAGGTGATCAAGCAACTTTCGGAGCGAACGCCCCATGGCGACGCCAACTTCAACTTTGGCGCAATTGCGATGATGAAGCCGTATGGGCCGTACTATCCGGGTTCGTATCACCTCGGCAAGGGACATGCGTTCGCGATCGCCGTGGAAGGCGCGGAAGTCGTCGGCGACGTCTTCCGGCAATATCAGGATCCTGTGGAAGCGGAAAAACATCTCTCGGAAGTGCTGAGCAATTACACGAAGCAAATCGAGGCTGTGGCGACGCAGGTTGCGAAGGCGACCGGCTGGACGTATGAAGGCATCGACGCAACTCCCGCGCCCCTCGGCGATCGTTCGATCGCGACCGCGGTGGAGTACTTCATTGGCGGTCCTTTCGGGTCGGTAGGTACGGAGACCGCGTCCGGGATCATCACGCGGGCTGTGCAATCCACACCTGTAAAGCGCACCGGTTATTCCGGACTCATGATTCCCGTGATGGAAGACAACGTACTGGCGAAGCGCTGGTCGGAAGGCACCTTCACGCTGGATTCGATTTTGGCATATTCCGCAGTCTGTGCCGGCGGTGTCGATACGATCCCGCTGCCCGGCGACGTGACCGAAGATCAGATCGCGCGCATCCTGAGCGACGTCGCATGGCTCGCATATCGATGGAACAAGCCACTCGCCGCGCGCCTACTTCCCGCGCCCGGCAAGAAAACGGGCGACCTGACGGATTTCTCGAGCAGCGCTCTCGTCAAGACCACGATCCAACCGCTACCGGGGACTAAGCGCTGAAATCGCGGGGATTCTCAGGCGTCAGGGACCGCCCTGGTTGCACACAGTTGACGTTGGGTCGAAGTAAGCCGATGACATCGATTGGAGGAACGTCTTGGCTTTCTGACGATTCGGGCGCGGACATCTTCGCGACGATTACCCCCGAAAAACGCCCAACTGGTAAGTTCAAAGTAAGAAGCGCAAAGTAGAAGTTTATTTTTACTTATTCGGAGGGCCGCCTTGAGATGAGACACCTGATCGCGGTGATTCCTGGTGACGGCATTGGCAAGGAGGTGGTGCCTGAAGGCATGCGCGTGCTCGAGGCGGCAGGGCGCGTGTTTGGGTTTGAACTCGAGTGGAAGAGGTTCGACTGGAGCTGCGAGGTATACGCCCGGACGGGCCGCATGATGCCGGAGGACGGCCTCGAACAGCTTCGGCAGTTCGAGGCCATCTACCTCGGCGCGGTCGGCTTCCCTGGTGTGCCCGATCACGTGTCGCTGTGGGGATTGCTCATTCCAATCCGGCGCGGCTTCCGGCAGTACATCAACTTGAGGCCAGTGCGGCTTCTGAAGGGCGCGCGGTCGCCATTGGCCGGGCGCGCCCCAGGTGACATCGACATGGTCATCGTGCGCGAGAACAACGAAGGCGAGTACTCGGAAATAGGCGGGCGTCTCTACCGCGGGACAGCCGACGAGTTGGCCGTGCAAGTCGCGATGTTCACGCGGCGCGGCTGCGACCGGGTGATGCGCTACGCGTTCGAGCTGGCGATGACACGTGCAAAGCGTCACGTGACCTCTGCCACCAAGTCGAACGGCATCATTCACAGCATGCCCTATTGGGACGAGCGCTTCGCGGCGATGGCGAAGCAATATCCCGAGGTTCGCACTTCGCAGTACCACATCGACATCCTGACGGCTCACTTCGTCCAGCATCCGGACTGGTTTGACGTCGTGGTCGCGTCGAACCTCTTTGGCGACATCCTGTCCGATCTCGGACCGGCCATCGCCGGCTCGATTGGCATCGCGCCCGGCGGCAACATCAACCCCGACAAGGAGTGCCCATCCATGTTCGAGCCGGTGCACGGCTCGGCGCCCGACATCGCGGGAAAAAATGTCGCTAATCCGATTGCTCAAATCTGGACGGGAGCCATGATGCTCGACCATCTCGGGCATGCGGACGCCGCGTGCGCCGTGGTCCAGGCCATCGAGCGGGTCGTTGAAGAAGGCAGTACCGTCACGCGCGATCTCGGTGGAACGGCTTCGACGAAGGACGTGGGTCAGGCCGTAGCTGAGACGCTGACGGGCCCTTCGGTCAACGCGATGTAGGTTCCTGCTATTTGCCAACCAGGTGCGAAGAGTCCTTTTCGTTTTCACAGATCGCTTCGATCAGTTCCTCATCTGGAAGAAGATCCAAGCCTGCGAGTGCGACGGTCCAAGGTCTGGAATACGTTTTTGGGTCGTCGATGGTGACTTCCAGATCGATGTGCCCGAAGTTGCGGCGCGTATAGCGTTCGATGATGCGCGTCGTTTCGGTTTGGGGGTGTCCGTTCATGTCCAGCCATCCTTGATCATTGAAGCCGTTGGTTTCGACGACTAGGGTATCGCCCTCCCACCTGCCAACCGAGTAACCGTGGTAGGACGGCTGGTCAGGCTCCGGGAGAGGACGGCCGTCCATGAGGATCTGGCGGTATTGATTATATGCCTCGAAGAGAATCGCAATGACTTGCGGAGTCTGGATAATCTTGCGGGGCGTGGCAACCGTATCGAAATCCGCCACGCCGTGCCCAAGGCAACGCTCGGAAGGATGGCCTTTCTGCAGGTTCGCCTTGCGCTGCTCGTAGAGCGCTTTTGCCCAAGGCAGCATGGGAATCTCAACTCCATCCGCGCCCAGGTCCTGAAAATATTTGTTGCCGTTCCTCACCATCCAGACGCCCGACAGGTCCGGCTTGCCATCCGGAGTCTTCGGCGCCGGCGCCGAGAGGTTTGGTTTGCCGTCCGGAGTCCGCGGAATCCCCGGTGTAGGATAGTGCAGCCATTGTGCGGAGAGTGGGACACACATCCAGAGAAGAACGATGAAAGCCGAGATCGATCGAGAAATCGGCATACTAAACCTCCTGCGGCCAAGAGTGGTCTCAGTTTCCCTTCGGCCGAACGGAATTTTTTGGTATCGATACTAGCACCAAAAGGAACAGGCACAAAGAGGTACAAAAATCGGTAGTGGACTACTTTGGACAAAATAGCCCACTACCCAAAAACCAGACTAGACCACTACCCAACCTTTCCTTTGATTGCCGGTAATCTTTTGCACAGCTATAATCCGTCAAATCTAAAGCGGAGGTTCTCATGACCAAAGGTTTGACCACGGCTTTTGTCGTTATCTTCGGGATCGGCCTTGCGGTGCCCCTTGTAGGGAACGCGCAAGGATTTAAGGTCGAGAAGTTCGATATCAAGGGGGATGGCGGCACCGACTACGTCGCTGTCGAAGCGGCCACCGGCCGCGTATTCGTTTCACGGGCCACGCACATGATGGTGGTCGAAGGCCCGACCGGCAAAGCGGTCGGTGACATTCCCAACACGCCCGGGGTACACGGCGCGGCGCTGGTCAGCAAGCTTGGTCATGGCTTTACGACCAATGGCGGGGATGAGACGGTCACGATGTTTGATTTGAAGACGCTCGCAGTGATCAAACAAATCAAAGTCGGTCCGGGCCTTGACGGCATCATGTACGATGAGCCCGATAACAAGATCATTCTGACGCGTCACAGCCGTCCAATCGGTACGCTCACCGCTCTGGATCCCAAAACCGGTGACATTCTCGGCACGGCCGAGCTCGAGGACACGTCGCCCGAAGGCGCTGCCGCCGATGGTAAAGGCCACATCTTCGTGAATAACGAAACCAAGGGCACGATCCAAGTGATCGACGTCAAGACCTGGAAAGCCACTGCGTCGTGGCCTCTCGATCCATGCAAAGGACCGACAGGTATTGCGTACGACAAGGCGACGAACCGCATCTTCTCAGGCTGCAACAATACATCGGTTGTCCTTGACGCAAGCACCGGCAAAATCGTGGCAACCATCAAGAACGGCACGCGCGTCGACGCGTTGGGATGGGATCCGGGGAGGAAACTGATTTACATTCCGAACGGCGGTGAGGGCAACGTCACGGTCGTTCACCAGGATTCCGCCGATAAGTACACCGTCGTCGCGACTGTGGAGACGTTCCCAGGCGCGAAGACCATCACCGTAGATCCGAAGACGCACTTCGTGTATCTCTTCCAGCCCGAGCGCGGCCCCGCTCCGCCCGTGCCGGCCGGCGCGCCGGCAGAGAAAGGCGGACGTGGACGTGGTCCCCAGGGTCCGATCATCGCTGGATGGTTTATCGTCATCAAGCCCGCGACGATTTGAGCTGCTAAAGACTCCGCTCCTCAGATGAGGAGCGGAGTCTTCAGAGCGGAAGGACCTCGAAGTGTTTGCCGGTGCGAGTGCGGAAAGTTGAAAACTCCCAGTCGGCCGTGCCGAATCTTCCAGGTCCAATACCACTGGAATCCCTGGCGGTGCCAACCGATGACGGTTTCAGGTTTGACGATACAGGGCGGAACGCCATCCTGAAGGACAATTGGAGAATTGCATTGAAAGGCATTCTAAAGTGGCCGTTGGTTGTCGCGGCCATTGTTGTCGTTTTGAGAGTGATCGTGGAACGCGCAGGCGCCCCGATCACTGTAAGCAATATGCTCAGCGGCGCCGTCTTGATTACGGTGCTTGGTCCAATTTACTTCGCGCGAGAGATTGGAATGGCCGGGAAGCCGCGTCCCTATTGGATGCTCATCAAACTCGTCCTCATTTACGCCATATGGACTCGCGCCATGATTCTGCCCACGTATTGGCTGGCTCGCGTTTTTCAGTGGCACGAACCTCGTTTTGCCGGCGTCGATGCGCCGAATCCTCTCGTCGGTTTCATCGTGCTTCCATTGGTCACCGCGGCGTTCTGGATCGTCGCTTCCCTTGTGATTGGCGGGGGAATCGGGGCTGCTGTTCTCACCGTTGTACGCTCGCGAAGTCGGTAGACGCCTCGTATATTAAGTTTGCGCCTACCCATATATACTGAACCCCCAGCCGGGAAGCACGATCGAATCCCGGGGGACTTCCGAACAGGAGAACAGGCAATGGAAAGTGTCATCGCAAAATTGCTCCAGGATTTCGAACAGGGAAAGATGAACCGGCGGCAGCTCATTCGGAGCTTAAGCGTGGCGGCAGCAGCGGCGGCGGGGATGGCGCCGGCAGCCACGGCCGCGGGCAAGCCGCTCGAGACCCTCTACGTCAACCACATCTCTTATCAGGTGAACGATTACAAGAAGGTCCGCGACTTCTATGTAGATCTCCTGGGGATGAAGATCACCGAGGACGATGGAATGCAGTGCCGTCTGGTGTTCGGCAATAACATACTTATCCCCCGGAATCGGGCTAACGGCGGTCCGGCCAAAGTGGATCACATCGCCTACACCGTTACGAACTGGGACGCGGAGAAAGATGGGTTGGAGGCCGAGCTGAAGCGCCGCAAATTGGAGTACACGGGGAGCGCCAAGACCAGCTTCCAGGTCAAGGACCCAGAGGGGATGGGAGTACAGTTCGGCGGATTGCATCAATAGATAAGGTCTGCAGTGAGGGTGTTAGCGACGAGGGCATCACGGATAAGCTTCGCTTCGTACCAGTGGCGGGAGCACGGTCGCGGCCTTTGCCAGACGCCGATGGCTGAATGATTTTAGAAATTCGCCAGCCACAAGCCATTGAAACAGGTAAGTTCCCCACCTGAACCTAGGGTTTCGGGGGTTGTTGGGGAGGCGCGGCCGGCTTGGCGTAAATATCGTGTATCTCCGGGCGCGCCCCCTCTGTCGGAACGCCTGCGGCGAGCATGAGGCGAGTAATCGCGTCGATTGTGGGGCGGGAAGGTTGGGGGCGTCCCGCCTTGTAGCCCTCGGCAACGAACAACGGCGACCTTCCCTCTTTGTCGGGCCGTTTCCAGATATTGATGTCGGCGCCGCGTTTCGCCAGCAATTCCACAATCGCCGGAAAGTTTCCGTACGCAGCGCCGTGCATCGCGGTGTCGCCATTGTTGTCCACGGCGTTGATGTCCGCGCCAACGTCAAGCAGGAACTGAGTGGCTTCCAGCGCTTCGGGCTCCGTGCCGGCCTCTTCCAGAGGGTCCGAGGTGCCGAGCCCCGCCGCGGCCATCAGGGGCGTGCTGTTGTCGGCATTCGGCAGGAAGGGGTCCGCGCCCAGCTCGCGGAGCAGACGCATGAAGGGCAGGTCTGCCCGGTCCGCAGCCATCAGGAATGGCGTCGCCCCTTCCATCTTGAGCATTGACGCCGAACTCGGCGCGCGCGGCGCGCCCTTGGCCAGACGCGCATTCACGTTTGCTCCCCGCCCGACAAGCGCGCGAACGAATTGAAGGCTCGTCAGGCGTCCCGATCCTATCGGGGCCGGATTGCCCTGGTCACTGGCATCCGGCTTTCGCACCCAGCTCACCGCATGCAGCGGAGCGAATCCTGACCGCTGGTCGTTCGGATCGGCCCCAGCGTCGACCAGAGCGATGGCGAGCTCGAAGTGGCCGTTCTCTACCGCCATCAGCAATGGACTGGTGCCGTTCCTGACCAGGCCGACGACTGCCAGGTCGCGTCGAATCTCTTCACGCTGTAACGTCTCGTTCACATTCACGCCGGCCTCAAGGAGTGTACGCGTTACATCGATGTGGCCTTCGCGCACGGCGAAGAACAACGGCGTGAATCCGGACTTGAGCTTTGCGTGGACATCAGCACCGGCATCGATGAGCGTTCGCACGACCGCCGCGTGCCCCTCGGCCGCGGCCCACATCAGCGCCGTCTGGTCGCGCCGTTCTCGAGCGTTGGGGGTGGCACCGAGGGCAAGCAAAGCTTTCACTACCTCGACATTTCCCGCGCGCGCAGCCGTCATCAGGACGGTCTCGCCGCTCTGAAGCGACGCGTTCGCGTCGGCACCAGCGTCGAGTAGGAGCTTCACGAGGTCTGCGTTCCCGTTTGTACAAGCAAGGGACAGCGGGGGCACGCCGTAGCCATTCGCGGCGTTGACGTTGGCTCCGCGCCTCACTAGCAGTCCTGCCGTCTCCGCGTCGTCGTTGTAGACCGCCCAGTGCAGGGCGGTCGTCCCGTCAGCTTGCGCCGCGTTCACGTCCGCGCCTGCATCGAGGAGAGTGCGGATGAGCGTCCTGTTACCATGTTCGGCGGCGTCCGCGAGCGTCGGTTTCTCAGCTGCCACGGATGCGGCGGCCAGGCCGAATATAAGCAGAGAGGGTCCAGCGATTCGTCCCCAACCCATGAGCCGTCTCCTATATGGACACCGGATCGAAAAGGTCTTCGATCTTGCCGTTGCTGTCGCCGAATGAATCCACATGAACCCCCACGCGGTCGAGCAACGTGAGGTGGAGATTTGCCAATGCCGTGCCATTCTTGTACCGGATGTGCCGGCCACCCCTCATGCCGCACGCAGCGCCACCCGCGACCAGAATTGGAAGGTTCTCATGGTCGTGAATACTGGAGTTGCCCATCCCACTTCCATACAGGTAGACAGTGTTATCCAGCAGAGAGCCGTCGCCGTCGGGAGTGGATTTCAGTTTCTCGAGAAAGTACGCGAACAGCGACACGTGGAACGCATTGATCTTCGCAATTTTGGCGAGCTTTTCCGGATCGTTGCCATGATGACTCGTGGGATGGTGCGGGTCTGGGACGCCGATTTCCGGATACGTACGGTTATTGAGCTCGCGCGTCAGCTGGAAGCTGACAATCCGAGTGATGTCGGCCTGAAACGCCAGGACCTGCAGGTCGAACAGGAGCTTCGCGTGGTCGGCGAACGCCGCCGGGACACCTACCGGTCGCTCAAGGTCGGGCATCGGATTTTCGGCAACCCTTGCCTCAGCGTGCTCGATCTGGCGCTCGACCTCGCGAATGCTGTCGAGGTACTGATCGACGCGAACACGGTCGGTTATCCCCACTCTCCGCTTGAGCCGCGCGATATCGTCGTTGAACGAATCGAGCAGGCTGCCCCGGCTGCGCAGCGCCGCGCGCCGAGCGGGGGTGGGCCCGCCTTCGCCGAAGAGGCGCTCGAACACGATGCGTGGATGCGCCTCGGAGGGAAGGGGCGTCGTCGGTGAAGACCAGGAGATGCAATTCTGATAGACGCAGGCGTAGCCGTTGTTGCAAACGCCGGCGCCCGGGTTCAGGTCCATCGCCAGCTCGAGCGACGGCAGTTGCGTGTCGCGGCCGATCTGCTTCGCGGCAACCTGGTCGACCGTGGTGCCCAGATAGTAGTCCGAACTCTCCGTGTGTTTGGCGAAAGCTGCGCTCAGGAATCCCGCATTCGCCGTGTCGTGCGTCCCGGGGTAGGATTTGTCCAGCCTGAGGTTGGTGATGACGGTCAGCTGCTTTTTGACCGGCTCCAGCGGGGCTAGGATCGGCGACAGGTCGCCGAGTGTGTCCTCACCCGGCGGCGTCCAGCGAGCGTGGTCGCATCCCATCGGAATGTACACGAAGCCGAGCCGGCGTACCGGTTTGGCCGGGGTCCTGGCCAGTGCGGTTGCCGCGGGAATCATCGCGTCGAGCAGGGGTAGCGCCAGAGTGGCCTGCAGGCCCTTCAGGAACGTGCGCCTCGGTAGTGCCTTCTTGCTGATAATCATCACGACGACCTCCTATTGATTGCTTCGCCCTATCGGGCTTGCATTCGCTCCGCTCATCCTCATTTGAAAGGGTGCGCTTTTCACGATTCCCAATATGAGCGACGAGAAGCGGTATCGATCCGCCGCTGCCTCGCGAAGGATCTTCCGAATCGCGGGCGCATCGTAGTATTCGACTCCCCGTCCCAATGCGAACGTCAACAGCTTTTCCGTCAGTGTTCCAGCGAACAGCTCCGGACGACGGAGCAACGCCTCTTCGAGACCATCCACTCCCTTGAACTCGCCGGCGCCAGGCAGCTCGCCCGACACGTCTACGGGGCCGCTGTCTCCGTCCTGATCCCGCCAGCGACCCACCGCGTCGAAGTTCTCCAACGCAAATCCTACGGGATCGATCGTCCGGTGACAGTTCGCGCACACCGGGTTGTTGCGATGGAGGCTCAGCCTCTCCCGTATCGGAAGGTTGGGGGGCACCGATCCGTCGAGAGCGGGCACATTCGGCAGTGGAGGCGGCGGCGGGGCGCCGAAAATGTTGCTCAGGACCCATACTCCGCGAATCACAGGCGAAGTCCGCGTCGCGTACGACGTGACCGCCAGTATACTGCCCTGCCGCAGCAACCCGCCACGTTTGCTATCAGGTCCGAGCGTCACGCGCCGGAAGCGGCTGCCGTAGACGTTCGGAATCCCGTAGTGCTTGGCCAGGCGCTCGTTGAGAAACGTGTAGTCAGCCTTAAGCAGGTCACGCACGCTGCGATTCTCGCGCACAATGCTGTCCACGAAGAGTTCTGTCTCCTGGCGGAACGCCTGACGAAGATTGTCGTCAAAGTCGGGATACTGGCGCACATTCGGGCTGACCGACTCCAGATTGCGCAGCCGCAGCCATTGCCCGGCGAAGTTACTCGCGAGATTGTACGAGCGAGGATCGGCGAGCATCCGGCGGGCCTGTCTCTCGAGCACGTCCGTCCGGCGCAGTTCGCCACGGATGGCCGCATCGAGGAGTTCGTCATCGGGAATACTGCTCCAGAGAAAGAATGATAGGCGGGATGCCAGCTCGAGATCGCTGATGCGGTAGGCAGTGCCGGCCGGCACTCCATTCGGATCCGCCTCCACACGGAACAGGAATCCGGGATTGAAAAGCACCAGGCTCAAGGCCCGCGCGATTCCTGAATCGAAATCGCCGTCGGACGTTTCTTGAGGCTTCGCCCTATCGGGCTCGCGCTTCGCGCCTTCCCGGAAGAACATCATTGGCCGTTCCATGTCCGCCTCGGAAATCGGCCGGCGGTACGCTCGCCACATGAGGGTCGAGAGAATCTTCTTCGCGCACGCCTCTTCCTCGCGAGGCTGTGCCGGCCGGCAGACGAATATCCGGCGGCGGCTTGGCGTATCGTCGGCACCCCGCGGCGCATAGGGTCCGGTGATGGAAACCTGGGAAATCGCCGGAGTAATACGAGGATGACGCCTCTCGTTGAAGTGCACCTGGAGTGGCTGGCGCGCCGTCTCGAGCAGCGACGAGGAATTCCTGACAAAGGTGACTCCCACGTCATGCGGACCGGCCCTCACCGGTACCCGAATCTTCAAGTTCTTGTCGAGAAGCGCATCGTCACCGTTGGCTGGTTTCTGAATCGTAATCGTCCCAATCGGCGTCCGGTCGAGTAGCAACTTCATCTCGTGGGGTTGAGGGTCCCTCAAGCCGTCGATGTTCCCGGAATAACCGCGCGCGAGGTAAACCTGGATGTCGTACTCCCCGTCTTGCGCGAAATTGTAACGAACCGAAACCCCACCACGCGTGCCGATCGGGAGTCCCGGTACATGCTCTTCCTGCGTGACGTCCTCCGAGACGCGAATGATGTCGCTCTGCAGCGAGGCCTGCACGCTGCCGATCGCCAACCGGCTGATCTTCTCCGCAGCCGAGATGTATCGTTCGAGCAGAGCTGGAGGCAGATCGCCTACCGTGACGTTGTCGAAGCCGTGACCGCTTTCATCGGGCGGCAGAAGCGATGTGGCGTCGATGTCGAGGAGAAGCAGGTCTCTGATGGCGTTTTGATACTCGGTACGATTGAGACGCCGCAACGTGTCCGTGCGGCCCGGATTCGGCTTCGCGGCCGAGGCCTCGTCGAGGAACGTTTCCAACCACGAAACCAGGGCCCTACGCTCTTCGATCGAAGGCTGCGGCATGTTGGGAGGCGGCATGGTGCTCGTGCGCAGCTTACGAACGACCTTCTCCCAGACCTCGCTGGCTGTGCCGGGACTGGCGACGTTGGCCTGGTCCAACATCAAGCCGGCTGTCTTGAGCTTCTGGTTGTGGCAGGTCACGCAATACCGATCAATCACCCGGCGGTGATTCGACACAGATGGTACCGCACCAGTTGAGGGTGATGATTGGGCAGCCTCAACCTGACGGACCGTTTGCTGTTCAGATGCCCTTGGGTGCAAGCAAAGGTACACGCTCAATGCCAACCCACCCAACGCAATGGTCACCACTCTCACATTCAGAAAGCCGTCAGCCCTCTTGTGTCTCATCTTACGCATCGTCCGGTAATCCGGCTGTTGCAGCAAGCCACAATTCGTGGTGGCAGGATGTTCCGAGCCCAAAGTTTCCAAGAAATAAAATGAGGTTAAAGGCCGACCGCGGAAGCTGTCAACAATATTGGTCAAACACAAGGCAAAGCTAAGATGCCGGATCAAAAACTTTTTCAGGTGTGCCGTTCGCGACAGACTCCGAGAAACTTTCGGAGGATATCATGAAACGCACGCTTTCCGCCATGATCGATGCACGTGAACTGATTGACTTTCTTAGAACCGAGAGAGCCATTCCGGCGCCAAAGCTTGCGGCCATTCAATGCCCGATAGAGAAAATCCTCAAACGGTATTCCGATTATTTATTGGGCGAACGTGGATTACAAGCGGCCTCTGTTCGTCGCCAGGTCTATTACGGACGCATGTTCTTGTCGAAGACCTTTGAGTCGGGAATTCCGAAGTTCTCCGGCCTAAGCGCTCTCTGGCTGTAACTCTATGGACCTGAGGGGGTTCGAACCCCTGACCTCATGACTGCCAGTCATGCGCGCTCCCAACTGCGCCACAGGCCCGTGTGAATCCATAATCATCGTAGCGGATAGGGTGAGGAGCGGTCAATCAGGGATTGGTAGCGTAGAATGGCGGCCATGTGGCTTGGACCGGTGTTGTATGTCGCAGTGAGCGTGTTTTTGTGGAAGTATGTGGGTGCGGTATTCCTGCCGCTGCTGGTGACGGGTTCGGTCTTGAGATTGTTGCCGGTGTTCACAGACCTGGAAACGGTGATCCTCATCAACACCAGCGTGCTCTATTTCAGTGCGTATTTCGTGTTCGCGATTTTTTGGGCACGGCTCAAACTCTACCTCAGGAATCCGTTTATTGCGGGCGGCGTGTTGTGGCTTGTGAATGTCCTCATTCTATTTCCGATGCTTGGAAGAGGCGTGCTCGGTTATCGGCTACCGCAAGGATGGATTTCCGCAAGTTTGCCGCTGCTGGTGTCGCATTGGATTTTTGCAAGAGGGTTGCAATTCCAGGAACGACGGTGAGAAAATTTTTGCTGCTACGTTGAAACTGGAAACTTGAAACCTTTCACAAGGAGAATCTCCAATGGCAAATGTTTCCGATATTCATCGTCAGATTCTGGATGCTTGGAATCGTCGAGACTGGGACACTTTCCGCAGCCTCCTGCATCCCGACTACAGGTACATCGGACCGGAAGGAAAGGAACTTGTCGGTACCGAGGCAGGTCTCAACCTTGCCAAGATGTACGCCAGTGCCTTCCCTGATGGGAAGATCGAAATAAAGAATGTGTTCGTTGCCGGCACCACTGCTGTCTGTGAGTTTGTCGCGCGAGGAACGCACAAAGGCGATCTGAAAGGCGTTGCGCCCACCGGGAAACGTGTGGAAATCAACGTCTGCAATGTAATGGAAGTACGAGATGGAAAAGCGTACCGAGAGCGGGAATACATGGACATGTTGACGATGATGGTCCAGGTTGGAGCCGTGAAGCCGCCCGGTGCAACAAGCTCGGCTGCCTAGATACAAAAGACACTAAGCTACCGAGGCACAAAGGAAGGCCGCATGGAGTATCTTCATGGCGGCCTTTCTTTATGCCTTGCCGTCTTTATGGCTCCTAACGCGCGCGATGAAACCCAGGACTCATACGGTTTCCTGCGAATTGGGCAGGATCGATGCGTGGTGCAGGACCAAAAGCCATCGATCGTCTTCGAAGATGAAAATGTTCGTCGCGTAGGCTTGTTCGCGGCGCATCTGCTCGCCGGTGGCCATCGTGATGTTTTCGAGGCAGGTCACCCAGGCGACCGCTCCTTGCATTTCGACCGATACCTCGGAAACATCGATTCGCATGAACGAAGTGTTCTTGAAAATCTGTTCCCAGCTTGCGCGAATGTTTTCCCACCCGGCCAGGCGATTCCAACCAGGATAGATGCAGATGGCGCTGGCATCGGTCGCCCACACCTCATCCATGAGATCGACATCGAGGCTTTCCAGGGCGAAGTAGAACTTAAGATTCGCCTCAACGACTTGTTCAGGATCGGTCATCAGGAGGAATGGTTTATCACAATTTGGGTGGTGTTTGAACAAAAGAGCCCGGCCCACGCGTTTATGGGCCCACCTTCACTCGACCCGCGATGTTCACGGTCACGCGTTTCGAACGGCCTCTGCTGTTCCTGATCACGATCGTACCCGCGGGCGATGCATTTCCATGCCTGTGAAACTCGGGCGATGCGGTCGCCGTCATTCGCAACCCGCGTGGCAAAACGAGACTCTCCTGTGTGCGCCAGGAAACATCCTCACATTCGATAACGAAAGAGACATTGGAGTTCACGCGGACCCGGCAATTCCGGTTTCCGGCCACGGCCTTAATACGGGCCAACTGCATCTTGCCGGCAACTTGTCGTGCAGCGGCATCCAGTTCATAACTTTCACGTGCCCGCACCAAAGAGGGAACAGCGATCATCGCGGCAGTCGAGAGGATTACGACGCTCATGCAGGATTCAAGGAGTGACATGCGCCTGTTCCTTTCTCAAGCGCAAAGGGCAGTTCTTATCGTAATACCTGTTGCCTGGTGCCCCAAACAAAAATATGGAGTAGTTCGGACGCGGGCTAAAGCCCGCGACTACAGGCATGCTCATTGATATAATACGCGGCCAATGAAGCTTGTGTTTGGAGCGGTAGCCGCTAGTTTTTTCGTGGCAGTCGCGATCCTCCTGTTGTCCTGGACGACCTATTTCGCGCAGCTCAACTCCACCGCCTACGATTTCACTCTCCGGCTTGCTGGTCCGATTTCACCAATGAGTCCCACGCTCATCGTCGCCATCGACGAGAGCAGTCTCGACCGGATCGGAGCATGGCCGTGGTCACGCGATAAGCTCGCGCGCCTGATTGAGCGGGTCGAAACCGGGAATCCGCGCGCGATTGCAGTGGATGTATTGCTGGACGAAAAGAAATCCGAAGAAGAGGACAATGCGCTGGCTCAATCCATTGCCAGTGCTCCAGCGATTGTCCTGGCGACGCGGATCGCGTCGGTAAACGGCGTCGATCGTTGGCGCCGGCCCAATGTCCGGTTTGTACAAAACCATGTCCGCCTGGGTCATGTGCATGCGGACCCGGACTTCGACGGCATCAGCCGCCGAATTTTCTCAGCCAAAATCAGTGAGGCCCAGGCGGTCCGCGCGTTCGCCAGGGAAGCGCTGCGGGCCGCGGGCTTGCCCGAGAAAGGCGCTTTCGAGGAAAACATCGGTAGCGCCGACATTATTCGGCCCCAAACGGTGAACATCCGGTTTGTGGGCGACAACGCCAGCTTCCGGCACGTGCCCGCGTGGAAGGTGTTGGAGGGCGCTGTTGAGCCAGCGGCGTTCAAGGATCAGATCGTTCTGATTGGATCAACCGCTGAAGGCATCGACCTCGATCAGTGGTTCACGCCTTTTTCGGCAAACGGGCAAAAGATGAGTGGTGTCGAGATCCACGCGAATGCCATCGAGACGTTGTACACAGGACGGGCCATTGCGGAGATATCGGACGTGCTGGTTCTGGTGGGCCTTTGGACACTGGTTGTGCTGTTCTGGTGGGTGGACCGGCGCTTCGAGGGCCGCCGGTTTTACGCCACAGCCGTGTTGACTGGACCGGTTTTGGTCGCGTTGTCGTGGCTCCTGATGAAGTACTACAGCGTGTGGGTTCCGTTTCCTCCATTCCTCGCGGCAATTGTGCTTGTTCTTCCCGGCCTGGAAGTTGGGAAGCTCGTCCGCATGAATCGTGACCTGGACGGCAAGATAGGGAGACTTACTGTAGCGGCGCTCCATGAGCGCCTGGCGTCCGGCGGTCACAGGCCGCCGCTGCAATTGGAAACTCGCCAGCGGATCCTGTCCGAATTACCGCACTGTTCTGAAAGAGAGGGCTGGCTGACTGCGCTCGATGCCTATGAAAGGGAATCCAGCGGGCGTGATAAAAATCGCAAACACCTGTTTGGAACTCGTCGTCACAATTCTCGATGGAAACTCGACGCCGTCGACTTTTTTAGTGAAGAGCTGATGCGGTTTCTATCCTTTAACAATGCAATCCTGGCAAGCATCGAGGATGTCATTATCGTGAGCAATGCTGCCGGCCACGTGGTTTATCAAAACCCGGCCTCGAAGCGGCTTGAAGGCTACTGTGAGGATCCGCCATTCGCTCCGGATTATTTCACTTCACTATTGGATAGACGGCCGTTTGTGCCGCTGTTCGCGCGAGTGTTGTCACAGATGGAGCCGGTTACGTCGGAATTTGTCCCTGGCCGTAACGGACGAAATTTCTACAACGTAACGCTATCGCCCATCGCTCGGGCAGGCGTTGTTCTCAGCATGCACGACGCGACTGCGCAACATGAATTAAACCAGGCGAAGAGCGATATGGTCTCTTTAGTCTCCCATGAACTGCGCACGCCGTTGACGTCGATCCGCGGTTATAGCGACATGTTGCTGAAGTACAACCTGGTTCAGGAGAAGGGCAAAGAGTTTCTGACGACGATCATCGATGAAAGCAGCCGGCTGAATCAGTTGATTCAATCGTTTCTGGATATCGCCTATATCGAGTCCGGGCGGCAGAAAATGACGAAGAGCGAATTTGAAATCGGACCCGTGTTTAAGGATATGGTCAGTATTCTTGGCCCGGCTGCGGCGGAGAAAGAGATTGCCATCGAAATGCCAGATATGGAGACCACGCGCGTCCTGGCGGACCGGCTCTTGCTGTACCAGGCATTGACAAATCTGGTCACGAACGCGATCAAGTACAGCCCGCCGCGTACAACCGTTCGCATCGGAGTCGCCAACGGCAGCGGCCGTGTTCGTTTTCAGATTGCCGATCAGGGATGCGGTATCCCTGCAGATGAGGCGGCCAAGATTTTCGAGAAGTTCTATCGCCGCGCGAACAAAGAGACCCGCGAGCAGGGTGGCTTCGGCCTCGGTCTGGCTTTCGTGAAAGAAGTGGCGACTCGGCACGGAGGCGACGTCTTAGTGGAAAGTACGGTGGGCGAAGGTTCGGTGTTTACGTTGTGGATACCGAACTAAACAAAGCTCTGTCAAGAAAAACACAGAGGCAGTATGGAGAGCACGAAACCTCGAATCCTCGTGGTCGACGATGACCGTTCGATATGTAAGCTGATGAGCTCGATTCTCGAGATGGAATCCTATCCTTTCCGAGTGGCCATGACTGGCGTACAAGCACGGCAGGCGATGGAGGAAGAACGTTTCGATATCCTCATCAGCGATATCTATCTGGGCGACGACTCGGGATTGCAACTGCTTGAGCGCATGAAGGCGGTGAATGCGGATACCGAGGTCATCATTATGACAGCTCACGGCTCCATGGAGACCGCCGTCCGCGCCGTCCACAACGGAGCATTCGATTACATCAGCAAACCCTTCGTCGTCGATGAAATGCTGGCCATCATTCGCCGCATCGAAGAAAAGTTCCGATTGGTTCAAGATTCGACTGCTGGAACCAAGTCCATCCAGAACTTTCCGGACACCGAAATTATCGGCACCACGCCGAAGATGGTCGACGTCTATAAGAAGGTAGCCAAAATTTCTCGTATCGAAGCTCCGGTGCTCGTGGTCGGGGAAAGCGGGTCGGGCAAGGAATTGGTCGCGCGAGCGCTTCACGCGAACAGCGCGCGCCGGGCAGCGCCGTTCATCGTGATCAACTGCGGTGCAGTGACGGAAACACTGCTGGAAAGCGAGCTCTTTGGCCACGAGCGCGGATCCTTTACCGGCGCAACCGCAGCCCGCAAAGGGCTTCTGGAAAGCGCCGCCGGAGGCACGGCATTTCTGGATGAAATCTCGGAGACGTCGCTCACCTTCCAGGTGAAGCTCCTGCGAGTGATCCAGGAGCGGGAAATCCGCCGCGTCGGCTCGAATGATACCACCCAGGTCGATATCCGCCTGGTCGCGGCGACCAACCGCGATCTCCGAGAACTGGTCCGCAATAATCGGTTCCGAGAGGACCTGTTTCATCGCTTGAATGTCTTCACGATTGCACTGCCGGCATTACGGGAGCGGGTCGACGATATTCCGCTGCTAGCCGATTACTATTTGAAAATGTTTTCGGAAAAAAATGGCAAGACCGTCCGATTGACGCCGGATGCCCTCGAAGCCCTGAAACGCTGTTCCTGGCCCGGGAACGTCAGAGAGCTGAAGAACATGCTGGAGCGGGCAACAACCTTCAACGATACCGGCGTGATACAGCTTGATGAGTTGGACTTTGGGGAGGAGGAGGGCGAACCCTCACCCGGCGCTCCACCAAGAGATGCTGCGGCGCTCCCCCCGCAGGGTTTGGAATCCACGGCGTCTCTGGACCAGATGGAGAAGGAGCACATTATCAAAGTGCTCAGGGAGACAGCGGGGAACAAGAAGCGCGCTGCGGAAATCTTGGGGATCGAGAGACGTACGCTGTACAACAAGGCCAAGCGCTTAGGAATTGATTTTGAAAATATTTAGGGATAAGATGCCGCGGTATTAGACGTTACATCATGAGGATACGAACTTTTCCGGGTCTTCTCTTCGCTATTCTAGTTTTCAGTGTTCCCCTGTTCGGGAGTGGCCAAAGTCCGGAGCCCAGCGTTGCGCTTAACGCCACACTGGCGATGCTAAATCGTGAAGCGTCACTGGACAGTGAAGGTGCTATTCTGTTGTCGGATCTGATCCAGAAGGAATTCGGTACGAGCGAAGAAGAACTGCGTTGGGCCTTAAAGCAGTCATTGAGCTGGGGTGAAATTACTGCCCTGGCTTATATTCAGGCGACCACAGGGAAAAGCTTCGTAGAGATGACCCAGGAAGAGGCTACACGAAACTTCTGGTCTTACGCCGAGAATGCGGGCATGAGCTGCGAAAAGATGGCTCACTCGCTTGGAAGTTTTCTGAAACGAGCGGAACGGGAGCGGAACTCGCGGATTTTCGACCGATTGCGCGCCTCGCGCCGGGTTCACCCCTTGCCCGATTTGGGCAGCGGTTTTGGATTGTTCCAGGAGGCTCTGGATTTTCGCCGCATTGACTCGCCACGGCCGACAAAGATTCATGAGGCCGGCGGCCTGCTTGCAAAAGGGGAGAAATGAGAAAAGTTTTGCCGATTTTGTTACTGGTGTTCCTGCCGCGCGTCGTATTGGGGCAGGGAACGCTTATGGTTTCTTCGATGTTAGGTCCCGTCGAGTGGAGATCGGCCTCCAGCCGATCCTTTGTCCCGCTATCTGCAACCATACCGGCCGTCCAGCTCGGTGATCAGGTGAGGACGGGGCCCGGCGGAACGCTGATACTCGAAGTGCCCGACGGCTCTTATATGGTGGTCTCGGAAAACACCACGCTCACCATCGAGGATTCTTGGAGCGGCAACTTCAAAAACCTCGTGAATCTCATGATGGGCAAGGTCCGTTTCTACATCCAACGTCTGGGTGGTAAGCCGAATCCGTACCGTGTGATGACCCCGACGGCTCTGATTGCCGTGCGTGGCACCACATTCGAAGTCACTATGGATGATGCTCAAACCGCCGAGATTCGCTGCCTGGATGGACGTGTCGCCGTGGAAAGTGTCGGCTTATCGGACCGCGAGGTCATCCTCGAGCCGGGGCGCAAAACTCTGGTTCGTCCGGGCGAGTATCCGCTGCCGCCTGTCGGTAACGATGAGGCGCTGGCACGCAATCGCGTGATTCGTGTGCTGAAGAAGAATGTTCCCGATGCGAACGTGAACGCCGTTCCTTCCGCTGAAACTCTTGCACGCGATAACGATCGGCGTAACCGCGCTGCGGATCCGTTGCAGAGCCCGGGATCGCGGACCAGTGACAATGCTGAACGCGCGAAGCCGACCCTCAATTTCCCGAAATAGCTAAGTACTTAGTTTCATAAATACGGTGACGTATTTGCCCTCATCCGGCCCTTCTCTTGGGGCTTCGCCCTAGCGGGCTTGCGCTTCGCGCGGGCCGTCCTTCTCCCAGGGGGAGAAGGACCATTCGGAAGGTTAGTCCCTTTCCCTCTGGGAGAGGGTGCCGCGAAGCGGCGGGTGAGGGCGCTATACGTGACCGTATTTATGAATACGTGTACTAAATTATCGACGCCTAAAATGGACTGATGTTTCTCAAGCACCACCTCGACACTTTTCTCGCCAATTTCCCCAAAGAACGGCATCTCGCCAGCGATCCTGTACAGTTCGTCCACCGGTATGAAGATCCCCAGGACCGCGAAGTCGTGGGGCTGATTGCATCGGCCTTTGCATACGGCAATGTGAAGATTGTTCTAAAAACGGTCGGTACCGTGTTGGACTACCTTGGACCGTCACCATCTCAGACGATCGCTTCTTTTGATCCCCGAAAGGACTTCCGGCGCTTGCGTGGCTTTTATCACCGGTTCAACACCAGCCGGGACCTGGCCGGATTGTTTTGGATCATTCGGCGAACCCTGGAGGATTACGGTTCGCTGGAATCCGCCTTCACATCGGCTCTTTCCCCAGCTGACGTTGACGTGACCGGGGCCCTGGATCGTTTTTGCGAAATCCTGCTGGGTTTTGGCCATGAGCAGTTCTACCCCCGGGGAGAACTGAAGAGGCGAGTTGGCGTTCGGTTTTTCTTTCCCAGCCCGTCTCAGGGGAGTGCGTGCAAGCGGCTGAACTTATATCTGCGGTGGATGGTGCGTCTGGAAGACGGCATCGACTGTGGAGTCTGGAAGCGCGTCGCGCCCCGCCAACTTGTGATCCCGTTGGACACGCATATTGCGCGCATATCCAGCTACATTGGCTTGACCGGCATGCGGAGCCCCGGCTGGCCGATGGCGCTGGATATCACGCGTAGCTTGCGAAGGCTTCATTTCGATGACCCTCTTCGCTATGATTTTGCTCTCTGCCATCTTGGCATTGCCGGTGACTGTCCCCAAAAACGCAATCTGCAAAAATGTGCCCGTTGCCCGATTCTGGCGATCTGCAGACTGTAAGACTGGTGGCACGCTTCAGTCGAACGCAACCACAGAATTCCTAAGCGTACCGATACCTTCGATATCGATCTCGACAACGTCTCCCGGTTTCATAAACACCGGGGGCGTTCTCGTAAATCCGACGCCTCCAGGGGTTCCCGTGGCGATCACATCGCCGACCTCAAGGGTCATCACTTGCGAGATGTAGGAAACCAGATCGGGAACTTTGAAGATCAGATTCCGCGTGTTTGACTTCTGCATGGTTTTTCCGTTCAATCGCAGCTCGATTGTCAAGCCATCGGCATCGCCGAGTGTTGCTCGGGTAACGAGGCAGGGGCCCATTGGAGCGAACGTGTCAAACGATTTGGCCCGCAGCCACTGGCCATCAGAGAACTGAAGATCGCGGGCGGATACGTCGTGCACAATCGTATAACCGGCAATGTAGTCGAGCGCCGTTTCAACCGGGACATGGCGCGCGCGCCGGCCGATAACAACGCCGAGCTCGGCTTCATAATCGACTTGCCGGCTCATGGGTGGAATGACGATCGGTTCATCGGGTCCGATAATGGCATTGGCGTACATTCCAAACAAAAGCGGCTGTTTGGGCGGCTGGGCTTTTATTTCCTCGACATGGTCTTTGTAATTGAGCCCGATACCAATGAGTTTCTGAGGTCGCGTGATCGGCGCATGGACGGTGACGTCCGACGCGTTGAAACGGTATCCCTGAATGGGGCTGGACGACCGTTCCAGCTCTCGAAATTGTTCCTCCAGGAGTTTCAAGCCGTCTTTTACCTGCAAGACTTCCTCAATGGTGGAAACGGCGCGCGGAAACTCCAGGAGGTCGTCTTCAATCGCTTTGGTGATGTCAAAGCAAGTATTGCTGAAGGCGCACCCGATGCCCACGACACTCGGCGTACTCTTCCGCGAAAAATTCATGAATTTCACGAATGCCTCCTGTAGAATTCGGCGAAAATTCGCTTCTTATCGGACTTAGACTTTTTGGAGACACCATAGGACAATCCGGTATGTCAGACTCAGGTCTTACTTGGACGTAAGTGAACTGACGGACTTCATTTGAAAACATCCAACAGCATGCCATCGGTTGACTTGAAACCAAAGGCTCACGAGATCGACCACCGCAAGGCAATTCTCTCGTTGCGATGGCTGCTGATCATCCTGGCCTCGTATCTTACTCTGTTCAGCCATATTGGAACCGAACAATTTGGAACCGAACAATTTAGCCTGGTATTCGGTACTGCCATTGCTTTCTCTCTCAGCAATGTCGCGCTGACGTTCGTCCCGAAGCGACAGTTTCTCCAGAGAAGAGTTCAACGGGTAATAGCCTTCCTCGATGTACTGTTTGTTTCCGCGACGTTTCACTTTTTGCGCACTCCGGAAACCTATCTTTATCTGGCATTCCTTGCCGTGTTTCTCCTTGCCATTATGTGGCGCGACCTGCGGCTCGTGCTTTTTTCGCTGTTTGCGGTGAGCCTCCTTTTTGGGGTGTTCAACTACCTGCGGTTGTTTCGAATTGAAATCGAGCTCAACCTTAACATTGAGCAGTTTCTAACACTCGCCCTGTTCTTCATCGTTTCGATTTTTTACGTTTTTCTTTCGGAGCGGTTGACGCAGGATGCGGTGCTGTCGACTACGATCCTGGAGGAAAAGCGGATCGCGGAAGTCATCGTCGAAATCACGCGCGCCCTTTCGTCATCGCTGAACAGCGACGATGTTCTGTTTGCGATTGCTTGGCGCTTGCATGACGTCTTGAGCGCGGAAGAGTGCTGGATCGTTCGTGTTGATCCGAAAACCGTCACGGCTCAGATTATGGTCAAGTCGTCGGACCCGGGTGAACGGAACATCGATATGGACTTGTCGCGGCACCCCGAATTGAAAGAGGCCTACGAGTCTCGACGGCTATTGTTCATTCCCCAAGCCAAGCCAGTAGGTCTCATCGCTGTTCCCATGGTCGCCCAGGAGTCTGTACTCGGCCTCATTTACATTCGAGGGGCACAACTGGGTCCGACCCTATCGGAATCGAATGCCAGGTTCTTTGAAGTCATGGCCAGCACGGCTGCAAACGCATTGCGGAATGCTCAGCTGTTTGAGGAAGTCGAGCAGCGCGCACGGACAGACTTTTTGACGGGACTCCCCAATCATCGATTTTTCCAAACGACGCTTTCCATAGAGTTGGGCAGGGCTCAGCGGCACAACCATCCTTTGTCGCTGCTCATTATCGATTTGGATTTTCTAAAAGAAGTGAACGACCGCTTCGGTCATCCCAGCGGCGACATGGTCATTCGAGCCATTGCTGAGACGATCCGCAATAACTGCCGCGACATCGACTTTGCTGCCCGTTACGGAGGAGAAGAGTTCACCGTCATCCTCCCAGAAACTGCGCTTACCGGCGCAATACAAGTCGCCGACCGGATTCGGGAGCGAATCGCGGTCGAAATGCTTCCCGGTATCGGACACATTACGGCGTCGATCGGCGTCTCGAATTATCCGGTGAATGCCCTCGGCAAGGAAGATTTGATCCGCGTCGCCGATCAGGCCCTCTACGTCGCCAAGAACGGCGGCCGCGATCGCGTTGCGTATTTCAATTACCAGATGATCACGCGGTAAAAATTTAGCCGCAATTCGCGGCTAGATTTCTTACACTTTCATATAGGCGAGTCTTGCCTCCAAATGCCTGGACAACCGTGCGATCGGCAGCCCCAACAGGAAATAGATCGAGGCGGTGAGCAGGCCGATACCGATGTAGTCATAGTTGGTGGCTGCGAGTTGACCGTACATTTTTGTCAGCTCCACCATCGTGATCACGGAAACGAGCGACGAATCCTTCAGCAGCGCAATGAAATCGTTGGTTACGGGCGGAATCACTAGACGAACTGCCTGCGGTAGAATGATTTTTCGTACGGTCTGAATGCGCGTCAGCCCCAGCGACAGGGCTGCATCGAGTTGGCCGCGCGGTATCGATTGGATGCCGGCGCGGTAGTTTTCCGCCTCGTAAGCCGCATAGTTAATACCGAGCCCAATGATGGCTGCCAAGAGGGGAGAAAACCGGATACCGATTGCGGGCAGGCCATAAAAGATGATGAATAGCTGAATCAGCAGAGGCGTTCCGCGAATCACCTCGATGAAGCCGATGACCAGCCACGAGACGACGCGAGGCGCGAAGACCCGAAGCACCGCCATGAATAAGCCCAGGCCGATAGCGATGGCCATCGAAGCCGCGGAGATCTCGACGGTCACCAGCGCCCCTTCCAGAAGCAGCGGTAGATACTTCCAGTACTCCGTAAGCCGCTCCCGGAACGTCCGTTCGGTCCGAATCGCATCGAGATAATCGAAGTAGCGAACGGCATTATCGTTCGTGACCGGATCGCGGTCGCCAAAGGCCTGGGCGGTCGCGGCATTGTAGATGCCCCAATCCCGGTAAATCTTTTTCAGCGTTCCGTCTTCTTTCAGAGAGTCCAGCGCCGTGTTCACCTGGTGCAGCAGTTCGTCATCGCTCTTGCGAATCCCGATGCCAAAGGATTCGCGAGCGGAGGATAGCTCGATGTTTTTCACCTGAGGACCGGTCGCGTAATACAGCGCAACCGGTGTGTCCATGACGACAGCGTCGATGCGGCCGAGTGCCAGGTCCACGTACGGGTTCACCGATCCGTCATAGCTGCGGATCATGACACCTCCAAGACTCTCGAGGTATTTCTCAGCGAAGGTGACTTTGAGCGTTCCTGCGGTATGCCCCCGAAGATCTTCAGGGCGCCGGATCCGCATTTCGTCCAGCCGCAAGGTCAGCGTGAGCGTGGAGTAGAAGTACGGGTTTGAGAAGTGAATACGCTCGGCCCGCTCCGGCGTGATCTCGAGCCCGTTGATGACCACGTCATACTCACTGCGCTCAAGACCGGGTACTAACCCGTCCCATTGGTTCTGCACGAATCTCGCCTCGCGGCCCATCCGCGCGGCGAGCGCGTTTGCAAGGTCCACTTCGAACCCGATCATCTTTGCGGGATTTCGCGGGTCCGGAAACGTGTACGGGGCACCGCCCTCCGCGTCGGCGGCCCAGACCAATTCCTGAGCTGTAACGGCCGGTGCGGCGAACAGTAGAAGACAGATCGCAAGACAGGGAATGGCTTTCATGATTTTCCGACTCTACAATAAGCGTGGGGGGACCGGGGAGACGTATTTCTTCGTGCCGGAATATATTCCCCTCCTTGCAAAGGAGGGGACTGGAGTTTGGATACTTTGCGAGGTGCGCAAAAAATTCCCTAATTAGATTAGGCTGTTCATTAGCCACAAGTCGTCCGCTGGACACGGGCGTCTGGGACAACCGGCGGGAAAGGCGAAGTCCCCTCCTTGGCAAAGGAGGGGTGGCCGCGCCATCAAGTAAATGGTCCCGTTCCTTTGGAGGCGCGGCGCGAAGCGTGAGCCCGGTAGGGCGAAACATCAAGAACGGGGTGGTTCGTTCAACTTCCGA
>WNGL01000478.1_pt1 | contig 47060 bp, 81 predicted proteins | sample 5400591 | NCBI WGS metagenome assembly WNGL01 (sample SAMN13153377, study PRJNA577476) | soil metagenome | isolation source: 80 cm soil or saprolite under Garry oak tree replicate 1 | place: USA:California | collected 2016-06-15 | reverse complement strand
GCGCCGCCGCCAATCGTGACGGTCTGCAAATTGTCGATGATAAATCCCTGGCCAGCTATACGCATGAATTGTGTTGAGCCTGCTTGCAGATAGGTCAGCGGCGTCATGCCCGTCGCATCAGCCTCCATCAGCACCTTGATGGTGCAACCTGGGTTGAGATCAACATGCGCTGCCCAACCGAGATTGGCACGGTTGAGCGGGAAGAACATGCCATACAGATTGTTAAAGCCGAAATCAACGCTCAAGACCTTGGTGAGTTGGGTTGTGCCAAGTGCGGCACTGGTCGGATCCAGGTAATAGTTGAAGTGCTTGCCCGCCGAGGGTTGGATTGCTACCGCCGTCGGTGTACTTGTCATGGTGATGGCGCGCTGCAACGCCTGGGCCAGCACTTTACCGGAGACGGTCGCGCCTCCTTTGCGGTCGAGCTTATAGCCAAACTCAGAGATCAGGCCATAATTGACTTTATGGTTGTAGATAGCATTGCCAGAGGCGTTGTTTTCGCCTTGTTCAATCGTGTAGGTTTGCGGCTGCACACTTCCTGTGAGCGGTGGCACAAATAGCCAATCTTTGGCTGTCGCTGATGCGCCATGAGCGCTGATAGTGGGCGCGCCACACACACCGGCCAGGGCGTAAACAATACCGTTATAATCCAATATGCCGGAAAGCGTTCCCTCCACCCATTCACTGTTCTCAATCGCGATGGAGGGGTATTTGCGGCCCGTCGCTGAGAACTCGCTGACCTCGGCCATCGGCCCGAAGACGATCGCAAAGCATTGGATGAGTTTGTTTGCGGCAACATTCGTGCCGGGGGTTGTCTCAAGGCCGAATTGGATCGTCTGATTAATGGAGCTGCGCTCCGGGACAAAGGTCATAGTTTTATGCTCCTTGTAGTTCTATGCGATACAGCCCGCCAAGGTGTGACCAGGGTTGACCATTGACGAGTTCGCCATAGGCAATGGTGGACTCCCTATAACACGAGAGAATCCCTCCTGATGCAAGCCCTACGCTTCGTACCGATTTGAACAGCGTATCAATGCGATCTGCTCCAGTAACAAGTGCTCCATAATTGCCGCCTGGCCCACTTGGCCCAATCATTTTTATCTGCAAAAGAATGCTCACAAACAAGCGAATGGCATTCGCCGTGAGCACATCTGTGCCTGCCTGTTGGTTCACCAATGCGAACGGTGCCACCGTATCTATCGGCGCATATTCCCGATAGACGCCACCAATGGCAACCGCCATGAGCGCAGAGTCTGCCTGCATAGTCGTACTAACCCAGGTGAACGCACTGGCAATCTCACTCATGGTGCTATTTCTCCTAGCGCACCTGGAATAAGGCCCAACTGGAAGTCCAGCGATGTCTGCCCGATAGCTAGCGCCGGTTCCCAAAAAGGTCTGGCAGGCATGAAGCGTGTGCCATAATTAACGAAGGCTCCATAGGTTGCCCCCACCGCTGCAATGGCTTCCAGATCGTTGTCAGGCGTGACTTCAGGAAATAACTCCCGATGTAATGCCTGATAGGGAGTCATGTTGACATGACCTTTGCCATAGGTCGATTTGGTAGGCGTGCTGTAATAGCACGATGCTTCCAGAAAGCCTGTATCGACCGACGCACCCGCAGCGGCGTATTCCGCGATATCCTTAGCGACGATCCCAGGCACCTTTTTCAGTTCCCGCATTATACCAGCGGCAATCTGCGGAAAGTGGTTCCAACTTGTTGTCATTGCTCACCCCCGTGTCGTTCCTGTGGGTTGCCATTCTTCCAGATACAGAATGATGTCCGTATTGTTCTCGTCATAATTGCCGACATCCTGTATGCGGTAGATATGGTTGCCATACACCATCCTCATGTTTGAACGCACATTCACGCCGCGCCGCCAGCGCATAAATGCCCAACTCTTGATGCCAGGGTAAAGCTGCTGTGCCATCACTCGCTCGTAAGGCATCATCGTCCTGAACGTGATAGGCACATTGCTCAGACCCGGCACATCCGTCCAGGTGCCACCATCGGCAAAGCCTGGGCCACTCGAAACGCCGGTGAGCTGCTGGAAGTACACAATGACATGGCGGCCCGATGCATGGCTTTGGACAAGTTTTCTATTACTGGCTGATGGCATGATTATGCTCTTTCAGGCCAATGCCAGGTACGCGGCTCTTTGTCTTCCGAGTAGTGAACTGACGTTGCCCATACGGTGCCTGAGCCATAAGAAGCGGTTTGCGGGTCTCTTGGGTCTACATCATTATTGCAATCTGTAAAAACAAGCATGTTCACCGTTCCGCTTTCTTTCATCGTCGGCCATACCTTAACGATGATCGCTGGGCGATGTTCGTCTTTTGAGTACCCATCAGGCAAGACATAATGCACAATTCTGCCTTCTATAAGTCCATCCATAAAAACCCTCTTTCTAAAGCACCCATACCTTATTGCCCATAAATTGAGACTGTATCTCAGCAGGCATCTCCTCCCCTGTCCTGTTCTCGTACTTCCATGCAATGAATTGCTGCAAGGCCAGCTTCAAATCAGGCGGTAACGTGGCATACCCGCACGTATACGTCAATCGATACTGGTACGCCGGTGGCGGATACTGCAAGTACACCAGGCCAGGAGAAGGCAAGGTGTCCACTACATAATTCGCCACCGGAGGGCTCCCAACGGTAGCAGGCCACGTTTGCCACGCATTGAAAGCCGTGATGCGATACTCAAAGAGTGAGACCGCTGTGAGTGGTGGCTGTGGCAACTGCAACACGAACGGAGCCGGGCTGAACGGGTTGGCTCCCAGACTCTCGTTGTACTGGTAAAAGTCCTGGTCGTACAGGAGCTTGAAGCCTGACAGCGAGCCGGCGTTGACTTGAGGCATAGTCCAGATCGCTTGGATGGTCTGTGGCGCGAATGCGAGACTGCAAATCTGCTCCGCAATCGTGCGACACGATTTAATCAAAGCAGTCAGCACCAGGTCATCGTCGGTGAAGTCCACACGCAGGTAGGAGCCGGTTGTAGGAGAGCGCAACTCCAATATATCAATAGGCTCTACCGCTGGTGGTACTGTCACAGACCAATCAAGTTTCAGTGCGTCGACCATGTAGTCCTGCCTCAAGCCTGCTCGCTTGCGTCAAGAGTTGCAAAAGCTCTTTCAGCACGTCAGGTTCCTGTAAAATTTTGAGCAATTCATTTTTCAGCACTGCCTTGCTCGTCTCCGTCATTTCAAAATTGATTTTGACGGTCACTTCTCCAAGTTGTGCCATGCCTCACTCCTCAAACAAACTCCCAGGCGCGATAGGTAAACGCGCCTCTATCGCATCAATGGAAACCGTTGGATGCGACAGAGAAACACCACCGGGCAAACCCAAAAACCGAAACGGCGTTTTACAATCACGGCATACAATGTGAACATCGGCAGCGAACTTTTGTACGTCCTCAATCCGGTTCACTTCTACGTTTGCCTCGAATTCCTTATGCTCGCATTCACTCATCGTTAAGCAGCCGGTAAGATCATCGGCGAGAACAGGTGTGCTAAGAGCGCATACGCCGCGCCCGTTGCCCCTGACTCGGTGGTCACGATCTGCACGTAACGCTTCCTGCCGATGTAGTCGATACGCTGCACAACCGCCGTGGCCGCCGTGATGCTGATAAACGTTGAAGCGGTGCCATACACCCCAACTTCGGGATTAGGCATCAGGTCGGCCGCCGCGACCGCCGTCCAGGTTGAGTTGTCATCACTCTCGTTGATAGCGAAGGCATGTGAACCGTCAGTCCACAGCCCGGGACACAACTCAAGCGTGAGTGCCGCGTAGCCGCCGTTGCGATAGCGGTCAACGACGTTCGTCTGTGCCGTCTTGTAGACCGCAGGTACAGACAATTGAATTGTCCAGAAATACCTGGACGGGTTTTTTCCAACTGGCCCAATAAAGCTCATTTATTTATCCTCCTCACGTTTGTGGTGTTCCGGCGGGAGGCCGTTCAGTTCCAGGTCTTCCAGCCCGACATGCACGATTGCCCCGCACACCTTGCACGTGTATTCGTGATAGGTCGTTCCCTCGACATCAGGCAGTATCACCAGTTCGCCGTCGCAGTTGCCGACTCCCACAGGCACGGCCTCAGGCACGGCATCAGTCGCAAATTCTTGCATTTTCTTTCCTCTCTTTGGCATGAGCTAGATCATCTTCAAGACTGAAATCGCTTCAGGGAGTACGACCTTGCCCCCTACACGCTGTCTTGCGAGGAACGCTACCTGATTTTGGATTGCGTACAGTTCTTTGAGGGTTTGGAACGTCAGCCCTACACGGTCAACGATCTGATAGCCTTGCCCAATGTCACCGAAGATGACAGGGAACTGGCCTGCACTAAACGCGGGGAAGGTGCCGGACTGGTTGGGCATGTCGGGCATCTCGACAATAGGTCGACCGAACAACGTCTCAGAGAAGACATCCCCGAACATCGTCCAGATAGGCCGTGTCGTGGTATCAGCAAAGAGCCTGCATATCCCGATAGTGGAGTTTGACATCAGCCAGGTGCCGGTAGGCCGATAGCCTGATTTGCCAACGTGCATGAGCGAGATCAAGTCAGAGGGCAAGAGGAGATGCGAGGCGCTCGTTCCCAGTAATCCATTCATTCCGCCGTAGGAAGCTGCCGCTGCAACGGTTAATAATCCTTCTGGTCGAGCGACACCGTTACCGTTAATGAAGGCCGTGCCTTCTTTCTGGGCGAACTGGCGGGTCAAACGTTTGAGGATGTAGCCCTCCACGTCGAATACGCTATCTTCCAGGTTCTGCCTAGACAGTTTCAGGTAGCCGTTGAGTTCCCTTGCATAGATTTCCACCATGCCCAGGTTCGGGTCAGGGCTTGCTTGATAGCCCGTCTGCTCATCAGACCAGAAGATGTTGGTATCAGTTGCACCCTCACTGGGGAGCAGGAGTTTCTCACCGCCGATGGTTTGCGTATCAGCATAGGCGCGTAGGGGCGAGATGAGGAAGAGCTTCTGAATAAATTTATCCGAGAGGTCGGTGCCTGCGAAGAAGCCGCCCAGGTCGGCTGCTGCGCTGACCATAACCTTCTGCTCAGGGGTGAACTGGTCATAGTCCATGTGGTTAAACGAGACGTACGACAATTCCTCACGGGTGAGAGCCGATGAGTCGCCGCCCTTACGCATCCATTTTTCTAAAGCCTTCGTAGCAGGTGGCTTGTAGGAGCCAGACATGGAGCCAGGATAGCCACCAGCAACGGGTGGGCGCTGCGAGGCCAGCATATTCTCTTTATTTTCAGCAACGAGCTTTTTGTAGTCCTTGATCTCGCCGCTGATCTTGGCGTTGATCTTCTCAAGTTCTTGCCGGGCCTCGGCTGCGATGGGCCCACCCTGGCTAATCTTGAGTTCAGTTTTCGCTTGCTGCTCTTCGAGCGTATGAACACGCTCATCTAAATGTTTGTTAAGTTTCTGGATTTCTTCAGTGAGTTTATTCAACTCTTCATATCCAGCCATATAAGAAAGCCTCCTTCTGATTGTTCAGAAGGAGGCTTTCTGTTTGCCATCTACCCCTCTGAACATAGTTTTTTCTATGCCAGAAGGGTAGAGAAATTCAGCGCCTTCTCAGCGTTGTATTCTGTTGTTATGCTCTACGTTAGCGGAGCGGCATAGCCGCGTCCGTTGTTTCTCTTAGTATAGCAGGAAATCAGGCAATTTGCTACTGGCGATCAGACTCGATATATCGTTCTGTCCATCGTTTGATCTCTGCCATTTTCTCTTCTCGTGTCTCTATCTCGACACGGATGAGCCAGGCATTCAGACCTTCAGCAGCATACAGTTCTCGTAATGGGCCGCCCGTCATACGGATAATGTAGTCATGCCACTCATTGAAAAGCCGCACAAACTCCTGATAGGCCATCTGTTGTGCTTCTAAGAGGCTTTGTCGCTTCTTGAGTATTATGAATGTCTGGTACATATCTCTAGATGCCCTTATCGGCGTTTTGGAATTGTAACCGGGTGGTGAGGTCATACACCGCTTCACGCATTTTGAGCAGCACCGCCGCCTCGTCCTCATCCTCTGCTGGCTCATCCTCGTCTTTGTGCTCTGATGGTTCATTGCCGCTATAAACTTGATACCCCTGCAAGGCATTCGCTCTTTGCCGCGAAAGTTCGCTCTTCATCTCCTTGATATGGCCTTCCATACCGCCGATCGCCTTGGTCATTTTCGCATGACTGGCGGCACTCAATTTCTTGATGTCACCTTCCACATCCTTCGTGTCTGGATTGTCGGCTGCCGTCATGTACATCGGCATAGAGTTATCATCGCTGGGCTGCAAGCATTCCGTCATGTCCAGTTCAATGCCGCGCTGTATATACGCGAGTGTGGCTGTAGCGAATTGAGCTAATGCAGCCTGCACATCAGCTTCTGGACTATCGCCAATTTGAAATGCGGTGATGATTTCGTTCTTGAACGGATACCAGAGATTCCACAAATCGGATACCCAATCTTGTTGGGTAACTTGCGCATAACTTGTGGCATAATCTTTTGTCAAAACAGGAGTTGTTTCCTGCTTTTGTTTTGTTGGCATGATAAATGTCCTCCTATTTTTGACTGCTGTGGCCTGACTCTCATCGTTCATGGGAAACGTCACGGCACTCCCCTCCATGACCGCGACCGACTTGAGCAGTCTTATACTCCTGCCCTCAAATTTTTCCCACTCGACATCAATGGCCTTGTACCCCATTGAGAATTTGGACAAACTGCCATTTTTAAAACTAGCAAATGCTTCCCGTCCCGATTGAATGTCCATGTTCATCTGAACTTTGATAAAAAGGCCCTTTTTATCCTCTTCGCCATAAAAAATTCCGCCCAATGGAAATTCTGCGTACGAGTGGTTGTAGAGGAATGGCCACAAAAAATCGAGTGACTGCTGAGCTTTACGTGCATAACTATCGGCCAGGGTACGTTTGAAACAACCTGGCAGTGATTTATCATCACCAAAATCGATTATCCCCGTACGATTTAAATACCCCTCGACAATTCCTTCACTTGTGGCCTTAATCTCACTGTCAATTGCCTTGTATTCAATCTTGCGCTCAATCTTTGCTAGTCTTGGCATGTTCCCTCCAATGCTCCAATGGTTCATCTTTTACCTCTGGTATACCAGCTTCTTGTGCGGATATTTCCCCTTGTGCAAATAATTCGGCTCGCCACTTCCGACAACCACGACACTGGCAATCTGCCAAACTTGTGCCTTTCTTCATCCCATCGTGATAGATCAAACTTATGTCAAGGCGTGGTAACATGCTTTCCCCCTTTTTTCTCATACTGCTTGTGTGTATCCTGTGATGCTGGTACTTCCTTGCAGAGCTTGATAATAGCTTCCAGGCCAGCACGAGCTGCGCACTCGCCCGCATCATCGCCGATGTAAATGGCAACTTGCTTCTCTTTCGAGAGGGCCTTTTGCGCTATGTCAATGATCTGTTGTGCTAATTCTTGCGCGGTCATCGTTTTACCTCACTTATTGTACATACAAGATGATTAGCTCTCAGGGCATGACTTGAACATGCACGCCTGCCGCTACAGGCCCGTAGGAAACAGCTACGGATGTCTACCAATTCCATCACCTGAGAATGATTACTGAGCCTTCACTCGCTCTGCATTTTCGTAAATGTTGCCGATAACCACTATTCTTGATTGCGCCGGACTTCTTACCCCATAGAGTGATGGACATTCCCAATCATTCCGATCATCTTTGAGTATCCATGCTCCTTCTTCCTCAGAAAAAATCACAGTATATTCACCTCCATCCCATCTAACAATATCAGACTCATATATCTCCTTGCCTGTCTTGTCTTTGAGGCCGGTATATTGCATCAGTTCTACTTCATCACCAGGAGAGAACATATGCGCTATGTCAACGCCAAGACAATTTACGCCGCCTGACTCGTCAGGGTGGCTATGATGCTCCACAAAACGGTACATCTTCCCACGATACCATGCCCTGAACCTAATCTCTCTCATCCTCTCTCTCCTTCTAGCAATATAACTCAGCTAACAAAAGTATAGGTATTATGGTCAAGTAGCTAACAGTGAGCAAGTGCTGATATGTAGTAGGGTATCAGCACTATCTAAAAGTAAGCCGCTTACCCACTTGACTCAAACGTCACAATAAGATTATCGCCTTGCTCCATGAGAGCAAGAGTATGCTCTAATGCCTCTTCCAACATATCCTGTATATCTTCAATAACCATACGTCTCCCCAAATCAGACTTCCAGGCACTAGCCCCTACGAGCAAGGATTGAGCAGGATTATTCTTAAATTCTTTGAAAGACAACACAACTGTTACTTTCATCGTTTTATCCTCAACAATTCTCGGTAGTGTTCCCGGGTGACGATCAACTGGGGGAAGGTGCGAGCATACTTCGTCAACGCTTTGCCAATCTCATCGTCCACGGTTTGCACACTTGAGTATATCACCGTGCAACGACAGTTGATCGTATTGCCTGGGCTGCCAGCCGGGTCGCCCGGATACATCAGTTGCTCACCTCCCACATCAAATGCTTCATTCATGCCGACCTCCTGACCATCTGCCGCTGCGTGATCATCACGTACCTTGCTATCATGCATCGACAGCCACACCTTATTGAGCGTGAGGCCAGAGGATTTCGCAGCTTCGACAGAGCCGTATTCATTGGCACCGTGAACCTCAGTAGCCGAGATGGTTTGTGACCTCGTAGGGATGAATTCTGACGTGTAGATATCATCGACCCGCCCGGCCAGTTGCTCAAGCGTCTCACCTGCCTGCACGCCTTTCGAGAGAGCCGATTGCAAGAATGTCAGTGTCGTCGAATAGATGTGCTTCACTTTCTCGCCTGCTATCTGTAGGAGATGGATAAGCACATCCGGTGCATGGAGGTTGAGACTGAGGTTCAGCAGTTTTTGCTCATAGGGCGCATCGCCATACTTCAAGTCTTTTAGCACGCTATTCCCAAAGTCCTCGCCGACATCCTGGTATATCCCGACAATCAGGCTTTTGAGCGTGCCTTGCTGCTCCAAGACGGAGAGCGCGTGCTCGATATTGCCGGATGCATCGGACACGTCACCACGGCTCATGGCCGCCGCAATCGTCTTATGCTCATCCCTAAAATAGTCCTGGAGCCTACCTTGCACCACCTTTTCCCATTTCGTTCGTTGGCTCTCAACCGATTTCATATATGCAGCTTTCTCTGCATCGGTCTGCAAGTCCAGCACTTTCACAGAGACAGCGGGGAACGGGAGCATCTTTGCAGGCGGTGGTGTATCGTCCTGATTATCCGAGTTCGGTACTTCAGTCACCGTTGTATTTCCTGATGCAGGAAATAACGGCGGAGGTGGTGGAGGTGGATTGATCGTTTTGCCGCTCATGGCTGCGATATAGTCGTCCAAATCCTCCACATGCACCGGTATCTGATTGATAATCACGAAGTCCTTGACGTTGAGCTTTGGCCTGCCCTGAATTTCCCTGGCTTCTAAGAACGTGGCTGTACTGGCGGCAAACTCTGCCGTCGCTCTATCCGATGCTTGCCCTTTGGCCTCCTGTAACCGTTTTTGAATGGCCTCAACATCTTCCTGGTCGTAGCCGAGATAGCCACCATAGCGCGGCGTGAGCCACATGTTCAATGAGTCCTGGAACGTGTCCAGGATGGGGAAGACAATCTCGGTATAGAGCGCGTACCGCGCCTCTTCCTGGTTGGTATAGGTGCTGTCAGCCAATCCTAACAGGAACAAAGGGAAGTTGAAGAAGATACCCGCAATGTCGCGGTCGCCTTTGGTGGAGCTCTCTAACCAGTCCAATTCATAGGGACTCATGCTCATGGATTGCCACTTGACGCCACCATGCAGGATGGCCGTCTCTCCAGCATTGCGCGGCCCGGCAAACTTCTTGCGTATCTCTTCTTTGAGTTGCTTGTACTCGGTATCACCGAGCAGCGCATCTGTTACCCATGCGCCACCGGGTCGCGCCATATTCGACATAAGACCCAGGTTCCATTTCTTCCCGGCCTTCTGTATGTCCACATCCATCGCCGCCACCTCAATCGGTGACATGCCGTACACGTCATCGTTGCCGGCAAAGAGCTTATTGTGCATCACGAACGGGTCGCCATACCTGCGAGGCGGGGAGAAGTTGCCGAACTCGTAGTACAGCGGCCCGTTGTTATCGACTTTGATCTTGGTGTGATCGGGTCGCAAGTTGTACAGCTCATCGAATGTACCCGCTTTGTTCTGACTTGCATTGATACCGAGCACATAGGAGTTGCCGGTAAGGCAGTAGTACGCAATCATGGCCTCGCGGAATGCCGTGCCTGCCGTTTTAGGTGCAGGCGTATTCCAGAGGGTGAGCAGTTCGGAGTTGGGCATCTCGCGCTTCTTCTTCTCATCGGTATAGTGCTTCCACTTAATACCTGCGCTCGCCCTAGCGATGTGGCCCACGACGCGAAACACCGTGCCGTTGCTGCGGTAGCCCTCCTGGATGTAGGCTCGCATGTTGCGCGGCATTTGCGCAGGAGTCGCTACGCCTTGCTGTGCTACAACAACCTGGATATTCGGGTCTGCCTTCTCACTGATATGTGGCCTGCTGTCACGCGGGCGACGTCTACTCATGGTTGCACCTCCTGTAACGGCCTGGTACGGCCATATTCGTCGTGGAGTTCAATACCATGATCATGATGCTCGTAGAGGAATTCCCAGATTTCATAAGCATGGGAGTCATGTGCCATAACGCTTACATCGATATAGCCAGTCTCATCTTGCTCTTTGAGTTGCTTAATGAGCGGCCAGTTCTTCGCTAAACTACGGAGAATATGCTCACCGTGATTGAACCATTCGTCAGAGGTTGCTCCGTCCTTTGTGCATCGATAGCCCCAGTATGTGCTCATTCCCAGCCACCTCCCTCGTGAGACGCAGCCCATTCAAACGGGTTCATGAGCAATCCGCCTTTCTTGTAGAGTTCCTGCTCTCGCGCCTGGGCTTCTTCCTCTGCCGCCTGCCGCTGTTCTTCTGTCATCGCCTCGGCTTGCTTCAATTGCTCGATACTCAAGGTGGTATCGAGTTCTTCCTCGTCATCTTCCAAGTCAAGCAATCCAGGTCTGCCATACGTTGCAATGACGAAGGCCATCATGGCATGGCAATCGGGATATTCATCGTGTGGCGCTTTGGGGAAGCTGAATAACTCTTTCTCTGCCTCTTCAATGCCCTGCATGTCCTTATTGTGATAGGCTTTGCCATTGCTGTAGAGGATGGAGCCGGTAGTGGAGCGCGTGATCTTGTCGGTCTGTGGCGTGAATGGCTTGATAGGGAGTCCAAGCGAAATGAGATACTGTATCATTGCGAGCTGGTAGCCGACTTTCTCTACCGCTATGATGCTATGGTGGAAGCGTTGGAATAAGAGCGGTATTTGTTGTTGCTGTTCTGAGAAGTCCAGGTGTTCGTGCAAGGCATGGAGCAGTAACGCATCCTTGTAGGGTGTGATGGCCCAGGTCTCCATCAAGAAGAAGTCTGCTGTGCTTTTTGTTGAGATGGCCAGGTCAATCACGGCCAGGTTCCAACAATCCTTGATGGGTACGGTGACACGACCACGCGGCGTCTCAAGCAGGTAGCTTTGCGTCGTCTGGTCTACTGTGAACCACCGTCGGTCTTTCTCTTTGTAGATGTAGCCGCCGGTGGGTATCGGGCTTTGCTGGTACTGTGCTGAGTAGTGGAGCGGGCCTAAACCACGCTTCAGCTTATCGAGCACTTCACGCGGGAACTTCTCCGGCCATAAGAGATCGCCTTCTTGTGTACGAATATCGTAGGAACCTAATGAAGTGATACTTTTCCTCGCAGGCTCATATTCCTCTGGCAAGTCCAGATGTTCCCAATCACCAAGTTTGAGGACATGGCCTATCAAATCATCTTCGGACAGCCGCTGGCCAACGATCACCATTGGCCCGTTCTCCTGGTCATTCAAGCGAGACATCCAGGTTTTGCCGAACCATTCTTTGGTGGCATCGATGTCAGCAAGACCGGCCATCGCGTTATTCGGGTCATCGATCAGCAGATGCGAAGCACGCTTCCCGGTGACTGAACTACGAACGGCCACGGCCATGGAGTAGCCGCGCCTGGTGTTCTGGAAGAAACTCTTGATGTTCTGGCTGGTAGAGAGTTTGAAGAGTTGCCCGTATCGCTCTTGAAACCAGTCAGACTCAATGAGGTCACGGCGGTATTTATTGTCACGTACTGCCAGGTCTAACGAGTGAGATGCACATAACCATCTGCTATACGGGTCATTAATCCAGCACCACACCGGGAACAGGACAGAGACAAAGGATGATTTGGCGTGGCCAGGAGCAAGCGTGATCGCCAATCGTTTGATGCGCCGCTCGAACACGGCTTGCAAGTGGTCACAGATCACCTGTAGGTGCCAGTTCCAGACGAGCGGCGTGCCAGGCTCGATCACATGCCAAGCGGCTTCTGCGAACAGGTAAAAATGCAGAGCGTATCGGACGGCCTCTTTCTCTTCTTCATGAGTCAGTGGGGCATTCAGGAGGGTAGTAGCCATCAGCTTACATTCTCCTGTTCATCTTCAGCTAAGAGTTGTTGAATAGCCATACGTGTTCGAGGCGAGATGGTATCGAGCGGGATACTGAGCCGCTCTTGCGTTTCCGCTTCACGTGGCGCAACAATCAGCACTCTGACATATTCCGATAAGGCACGCGAGGCTTTCACATGGTCACTATAGGTTAAGCGCGATTCCTCTCCTTGTACAAGATGGGCCAGGTCGGCAAGTAAATTGGAGGCGATAGTAATAGCATTGGGAGGCATGGGCGATGGATGGATGGATACAATTTGTTTCAGTGGTCGGTCGGTCATGGTCGGTTGGTCTGGTCGGTTCCATTGCTCTTTGTTGCGTTTCTCGATGATATATGTTTTAGAGACACCATGCTTTGCTGCAACCGCACGAAGAGACATCCCGCCTTCATAATCAGCCCGTATGCTATCCCAGTTGATATCACTCATTCAGCCTTCATCTCCTTCACCAGCTCCGCAATAGGCGCACATCGCCAATGCTCGATCGTGTCTAGCAGGCTGAGCAGGGTTTCGCTACGGGCTTGCAATGTGCAATAGAAGCGTGCGAACTGCCAGCAGGCCAGCGGGCTGAAGTGTAGTTGCACCGTGGGATGGTTGGCTATTGCTTCTAATTCTGTGCTCATACTGTCACCTGTTTTATATATCGCCTTCCGGTAAAGGCAGATACGCTTATATTTATCTGCTGAGCAATACAAGTACCATCTTCTTTAACATGGAAGCGTTTCGTAGTGACATTTTCTACAACATCCACAATATCCACTAAAAGACCTTTGGTACAGTTTTCCTCTTCCATCGTATGGGAATAATAGTCACTATGGTCAACTGACCAGAACCAATCCTTGAGTTTCTTGAAATCTATAAGATAAACATCGAGACTTCCATCCTCTAATTCAAAGGCGTATAGGAGGAAGTCAGCCTCTCCATAGTGCATCCATCCAGGGCTTTCATGACCCTCATTTGTACATGACTCTGTTTCCAGAAAGAACCTCTGGAGCCTTTTACCCTTCCACCTTACAATTTTTTCTTCAATACAGATGCTTTTCCCATCCTCAACCTGACAGATAGTATCAACCTCGAAACGCATCTGAATAAGAGTTGAACACCGGCTTTTATCTATGAGAACGTAACGCCCTTCCACTGACCATTTCCCATAAACAGCCTTGAGATACCTATCTCTTTTTTGCTTTGTCCAGGCATCATCAACCCTAAATCTAGAGATAGTCTGTATCATTCCGCTAGCCTTTTTTCCATTGCCAGGAAATATTTTTCTTCCTGCTCAATGCCGATAAAGCCACAATTCATCTCAATGGCAACCTTGCCAGTTGTACCGACACCCGCAAATCCGTCAAACACCATATCATCGGGGTTACTGCTTATCTGCATGAGATGTTTAATGAGTGCCTCTGGCTTTTGCGTTGGGTGCAACGCATCATTATTTTCACCCTTTATACGCTCTTTACCAGCACAGATAGGTAACTCTATAAAGTTATGCAGCTCGCTATCTTTAGGCCAATGAAAGGTATGATTGCCTTTACCTTTCGTAAAGAAAAGAATGTACTCCACACTGCTAGCAAAATTGGTGTGTACTGGTGTCGGAGCGGGATTCTTCTTGTGCCATACTATCGTGGCTTTTATATGCAGACCAGCCACCTCTAATGCATATCGTAAATGAGAGAGATATCTATCTGAGCAAAACACATACCCACTACCATGCTCTTTGAGTATGCGAAACCATTCCGCTCCCCATGCATGAAATAACTCTATAAATTGCTCATGTTCAAGGTTATCCCACTCACCAAAGTCCCTGTTACGGTTCTTATGCCCATTAAGCACCACCACATTTTCATCTGAAATGTTATAAGGAGGATCAGTGATTATCAGGTCTATACTCTCATCCTCAACCTCTTTCACCTGCTCATAGAAGTCAGCATGATGGATATGTACATTCTCTGGAAGAACCAACAACAGCCGTGGTATCTGTGTAATAAACTGCTTCACAGACAAGCCAAGTTCATCTGCCTTACCTAGCAATAGCTGCTGCTGTTCTGGCTCATACTTAGCAACCGCTCGATGATGCGCAAACGAGAGATTTATTACACGTGTAATAGGTTGAATCCTCGATGCCACCCATTTGAACTGGTTAATAGTCTGGTACTCAAAGCCGGTCATCTCCATTGCCTGCTTGTACTTATCATCCCCATACTGCTTTTCACCGTGGTTCATCCAGTCGCCAACCCACCATTGCACGCTACTATCAGCAGTCTCTATAAACTTTCCATCAGCAACCCATTGTTCATAGGTCAATGCTTCTGCTGGCAAATAGCCATTTTTCTGAAAAGCATCGGGCATAAGAGACATTTCTGTATTCGATTGCGCTACGATATCAGTTACCATGCTCACCTCCGAGGCCCATACGTACCCAACGGCGTCGTTTTCGAGTGTGGCGAGGGCCGCCAGTCATATTGTGACCGCGCGCAGAACACCCAGATGCACCAGGCGAAGGGCAGCAATTCCAGGCAGAATGCAAGCAGGGCATAGGCGATGAAATCAGTCACCAGTATTGCTCCATTTCGTGATAGTTGGCTCTTGCACTTTGTCGCGCTCCTCCTGCATGATGGTCAGCCATTTCTCGTAGGTGCGCGTGTTCTGCTCGATGATTTCACGTGACTGCTTCTCCAGCAGTTGCTTTTGTTCTTTGTGCCAGGTCTGCTCCCGCGTGACGTTGAGCTTATGTAAGGCAAGGATGTGCCGTTCAATCTCAATGCGCTCCTGGGTGATCTTCTCGTCCTTTGCCTTATTCTCAGCATAGGCGATGTTCCGCTCGTCCAATGCATCTGCAATGCGATGGAGCACACTCAAGAGGCTGCGGAATTGTTCAGGCGTCAATGTGCCACCTCCGGAGCGGGTTCGCATCCTGGCTTATAGTGTGGGCCAAAGAGCAATGAAGCTGAGACTGTCCAATTGTCCTCCACCTCACGCCCACAGGCGTCACACTTCCACAGTGGACGTGCTCCTGCTACGGCAAATGTAGTAGTCCAACTACTCCCATCGCACACACTGTCTAGTGCCTTTTGTAGTTCTTGCTCGCTAATCAATGCGTCACCTCCGGTACTTCACAGCCTTCATGTGTATCGAGGAAACCATTTAGCATATCCGTCATATTGGTTAGGCGATAGTTGAGCGGGAGCGAGTCACCACACCAGCATTGCAGCGTCGGGTCATAGCCGAGCTTTTCGAGTATCACGAAATGGCGCACCGCTCGCGCTATCTCGCGCTTCTGTCGTTTGGTTTGTGGTGTCGGGCTACGCAACTGGCCCAGGTCACGGTCAGCGATGACGGGATGAGTGCTCATGTGGGCCTCCATTTTAGAACTTGAGAAAAGTTATTTGCGGAATAGGATTGCAGCCATTGACCGCCATATGGTTGAGATTTGTTACTGGCAATGCATTGGCCGCTGCTGCATTGGCATTCAGAACAAACACCCCTTGTATTGGTTGGCATCCCTGAACATGCTGCATGGGATTGATAAATGTTGTGGTACTCAGTTCTTTTCCGCAATGTGGGCAGATCATGTGATGCTCCTTATTCATGTTTCGAGTGCCTTAGCGTGAATAAGACAAACAAAAAGGCACTCCAATCCCTTGCTAGAAGAGATTAGAGCGCCCGCCATATCCTTATAGGGTGCTGACAACGCTACAAACTACTACCGTTTCTTTTGTCCAAGAAACTTGCGAACTGTCGTTTCAATCACGCTGATACCACCGCCACGCAGGATATTGAGCAATATATGGCCTTCGCCTTGTGGGCATTTCTTGACAGCGCCAATGGTGCTATCAATATCTTTAGCCACATCGAGCTTGAGATGTTCTAAACGCACAACCGCAGTTGCGCCGGTCTCCTGACATAGCATAATACGCCCCCACACATGGTTTTATGGGATAAGTATACGGAATGGCGTGCGAAACTGTCAAGACGCAAAAAAGCCAGCCAGGCTCCGAAGATGGAACGCTGGCTGGCTCTTGTCTAACGGTCTCTACTGAAGTCATGGGGAGTTGTCACTCTTCCCAATCTAATTGCAGATCACAGCGGCTATAACCGCCGTTCGCCTTAACATAGGCAGGACGGAGGCGTGCGTGCTCTGCATCATCCCACGCCTTCTGAGCATACCACTTACAGATAGCAGCCGATGCAGATGCCTCATCTACTTCCCATCCCCTTGTGACCTCTTGTTCGAGATCTGCCATCTCCTCTGCCGAGAGGAGAGAATAATCAATATTATGAGGATTTTCACGTCGTACTCGCTTTGTCATTGTCTTGTCCTTTCCTGGCCTCTCTCGAAGCCTTTGCCCTCGCGGGCTGCACGATCTCGGCTCAGTGCCGAGGCTCTTGCTACCCCCAAATCGGCTTATGAAAGTAGGTGCGCGCCGCGCCCTTCGCATCAATGGGCGAATAGCCGACGATCTGAAGATTTTCACGGATTGCCGCTTCACGCTGCTCTTCAGTAGCAGTAGCATGGGATGCTTGATAATCAGCATCAATGCTGGACAGGAGATCAGTTAAATCCTTTGTCTTAATCATCCCATGCCAGCAAAATTCCATGTGATCAGCAGTCTCTTGAGAGATATAATCTGGTGTCTTTTTCATTTTTCTCCTTTGCCCTCGCGGGCTACACGATCTCGGCTCAGTGCCGCTTTTTCACAATGTAGGCGGGAGTAGCGAGAGTATAAATCTCGCCGCTCTCCGTCGCTAGATAAATCTCATCCCCCTGGATGATAGCGGGTTCTGCCGCATCATTAGTGCCTTCAATGGCAGCCAACTCCCGCCCTACAGTGTTCTTTTCCCCGGTGACACCGTTCTCAATAACGGTGTCCTCTCCGAGAGATTGCAATACTTTGAGTAGAGATTTCATTGATTTTCCTTTCTTGACTCATATGATCTCGGCGTCCATGTACGCCTTTTGCCTGCTTTCTTCAAGCAGATTGAATACCACATCACTGATAGTTCTATCCCCATGTTGGACTTTCTGGGACTTTACCCAAGAGGCGATTTCTTCAGTGACCATAACTTGTATAATCACTGAGCGTCCTTGCCCTCTTCGATTAGTCAAGTTTTTCAATCCATAATGAATAATGAGTTCTTGTTCCAATCTCCTTGCAGTCCCACTACCAATATTTTGGGCAACCTTTCTCTTAATCACCTGCTCACCATGTATCCAAATTGAGCGGATACTATCGCACTTCTCAGATAATACCCCTCTTTTTGCCTCAACTTCATGAGCAAGCCATCGTTTACCCCTTCCCATTCCAACATAGAAAACAGAGCCACCCAAGCTTTCAGGATAAGCGAGTTCATAGACGTAAAAGTTATCGCTCATACGATTATCGCTCCATCTCGCTTAATCATCTCATCGATATTCTTGACTGCATCGTTTAGCTTTTTGCATCGGCGGTATGCTGCTTGACGATGCAGATAGGGTACTACTTGCCCTGTGCCACTAACATGAGGGACTAAACGGGGTTCGATGTCTGGACTCTCAATCCAGAACACCGAATAGCCGCCCTCGACTGGAAGGACTTTATACACTACCTTTGCACTCCAAAGAGAGAAGAACATATCCTTCTTCACCAGGATAGAGTTCTTCGAGATGCGCTTCAAGCCATTCTTTAGCACGCTCTTCGGAAACAGCGTCAACTACAGGGTCGCCCTCGAAAGTCTTCTCACCTTGTGAAATTTCGTAGTGGAACGTGAATGTATCAGGTCGGTCGATCATTGCCTTATCCTTTCCTTTTCATCTGTGCGCCCAATTGATCGAGGTCGGCTTTGTTGAAAGCCAGTTTGCCGATTGCGCGAGGATTGATGAAACCGCGCACAATTTCGGAGAGATAGAGAACATCAAACTGAATGCGACGGGCCATCTGGTCATCCAGACCATTCGCCTTGAGGATTTCCAAGACGTACTGGGGGGCCATCTCATGGTAAGCATGATTGCTCTGGCCTCTAAGATCACGATGGTTAATCAGGTTGCGTACACTGGTTTCGATTACTTCTGTCGTCATTCCGCTTGCCATTGTCGTACCTCCTTTTTCTCTCGACAACACTTCGTTGTCTATGTATAGATAGTAACATGTCAACACAGTGTTGTCAAGGGATTTTGGCATGAATATTGGGCAATTTGAAAACTCAAGGGAAAACTCGTTATAATCTATATAAATCCCCTGTAGCCCGTCCTTCCCATCCCTGATCTATGCCGTTCGCATTTTCCGAAGAACATCCCTGGTCACGCTGCCTGAGCGCATTTCTGGCTGCGAGCTTTGACCGCTCGCACAGCAGCGAAACATTGCGCATCTATACACGTGCCCTGACTCGCTTCTTCTCGGAGCCGGCAAAGATGCCGGAGGACTATACCAGAGAAGACGTTTCAGTGTTTATCCATCGTCCATCAGCAGACGGTAAAGCGCCCGCTGTATCCACGGTAAATCAACGGCTGAGTGCCTTACGGTCTTTCTATAGCTACGCATCGTCTTATACCATAGAAGGCGCTGACGGTCATCCTATCGCATTATTGCAGCATCCTGCACCGACGAGCGGGTTCAAGCATGGCCGGGCTGATCGGGTGTATCGAGCCATGTCGTATGAAGAGTTCACGCAATTCTTTAGCGTGATACCGAAAGACACGCCGCTAGGGTTGCGTGATCGATCACTTTTTTTGCTGTATTTCTGGACAGCTCGCAGGCGGGCAGAGATACAACGGCTTACCTGGGGGGATATCGAGCAAGGGACAATCATTGACGAGGGCGGGAGCAGGCGTATCGGCTGGTTGTATCATTTTCGCAACAAGGGCAGTAGCACGCAGGATGACGTAGCGGAATTGCCGGAGGCTGCAAAGGTTGCACTGGATAAGTATTTGGTGGCATCGGGGAGAATGGAGACGATACAAGCCGGAGATCCGTTATTCGTGGCTGAGGGGTCAGATACGCCGCTCTCGTTTGTGGCAATCTTCAAGAGGATGAAGATGTACCTGAGAGCGGCTGGACTGGACGGGCGAGGCTTCTCGATACACTCCTGGAGGCATACGGCAGCACGCGCAAGGTACGCTGCTGGCGAGGATATACGCTCGTTGCAGCGGCTATTGCGGCACAGCAGCCTCGCTACAACCGACCAGTATTTGCGCGCTCTCGCAGGTACAGCGAACAGCGGAGCGCGGCTGCTGGAAGAGCGGTTCGGACAATTCTCATGACTTTGCCTCCATCAATAGGTTTGTATTTCCTCACGGATGAATTTACAATCACTACAGGTACAATCTTTCGCGTGCGGTTCGCGCCAGTTCTCCATCCAACCTTTTAGGTATTCGGATTGCTTCTGCTCGCTCTTATAGGCTCGTTTTGCCGTGATCTCGCCGAGGTTCTGAAATCGTTCCTTCGTGGCGCTGATATGCTGTATTCGGGCTGCGAAGCCGTATTCTTTTCCTCTCTCGAAAGCGTTCATTGTTTCCCCTTTTCTGAGGCTGGCGGGTAAGTCCAGCCTCGCTCATGCTACTTTGCGGCTACACCGCGTTCACGCTCGATCTGTGTTATGCGGCCATTGACACGCGCCACCAGGGCCAACGTCAAGTCCTTATCGGTCAAGACTTCACCTGTGACCTCTTGCAAAAAGGCTTCCCAGGTTGCCTTGTCAGTTGCGAGGCTGAGTGTCTTGGCGCGAGTCTTCGCCTTGCTGATAAGCTCTGACAATGCAGGGGATTGTGGCTGCTTATTGCCGTTCTGCTGAGCCTGGGCGCGTATCACCTCATCAGCCGATGCGATGCTAGGGTTATCCGGTGTGCCAGCATAGCCACACCAGGCCAACGCCCGCCCGACTGCGCTCGTCTCAGCCGTTGCGAACGGGTCGGCCTTTTCAGCAAAGTTGGTGCTATTTAAGTGTACCTCAGCGTTACCAACGTAGGTGAGATTGTCCACCTTCAGCAGCACGCGCCAGATGAAACCATCACCGACTGCTACGGGGGCTGACTCTAGCACCTCAAGCGTTTTGCCTGCTTCGTGCAAGGCTGTGAGCCTCTCAGCTACCGTCGAATACTGCTTGATTTCGCCGCTTTTTGTCTTGATTTGAATGGTCATACTACACCTCTGGGCTATGCCCTGCTATTCTCTTTTTTAATCTGTACCTCGCGGCATTCGGGGAGCCGCTTGTACATGTCGTCTGCAACCTTCGATTTGTCGGAGGTCTTCACACCCGTGACTCGCTCTAGCACCCTGGGGATGTCCCAGGATGAGCGCGCTACTGCTGTCAATGTCCAGGTGCTTTGTCTCATCTCGTTACTCCTAATCTCGTCCTCCAGGTGAAGGGGCCACTCTTCAGCAGCCCAATCACCGATCAAATCTCTCATTGGAACCGTGGGTCGAAGGCCATCTCCCGATTAGCCCAGGCTTGATACTCGATCTCTCTAACCGCTCGGACTGCCAGCAGGAAGCGAGCCGCTCGCTGGACTTCACCGTTGAATTCGCGCTGGTGCTTGCAAGCCTTGCCAGGGTTGAAGTGTCGAGACTTGCAGGTGCATCCCTCAGCTACGCCGGTGCGCTCGTTGATATTTAGCTCGTATGTGTCTTCTGTGCTGAAGCTCTTGACTTGTGCTGCTACCATGATATCCTTCTCCTTGTTGGTTCTTGAGAGCTATGCTTGTCGGCTGGTCTCTCAAGTCTTGGAGCCTCTTCGGAGGCTTCTTTTTGTTTGTTTCTATATACGTATTATACCTTATCTATCGCCACTTGTCAAGCTTTTCTGATACAAATGTCGCCACTATTGACAAACTCATGAAAACTCATTATACTCATATGGACAGGTATCATACAGAAGGAGAAATGACCATGAGCAAAGATATTGGACATATTAGCATTGAGGAAGCGTCCAGGTTGCTAGGGGTGACACGCAGCACCATGTACTATTATCGCAAGCAGCTTGACATTGAATATCAAAAGTTTCCGCTCGACAAGCACAAGTATCTTACTATGGCAGATTTTGAGCGCATCCAGGAAGCAAAAAAGGCTGCTGCGGAGGGGAAACACTAACGAGTTTTTGACAATATTACCATATTCGTTTCACAAGTGTTGACAAGTGGCGACAGATATGTTATACTACGTTCATGAGATAAAACATTAAGGAGAAATCAAATGAACGTTACGTACAATGCAGCCAAGCAGACCTTCCGCTTCCAGGGCGAAGCGGTCACCACTCAAATCCCTGGCCTTCGCTCCTATACCCGTGAAAGCCTTCAGTGGGCTGCATTCGATGCCAGGAATGGCGAGCTGGTACAGAAGGGAACAGGCTCCTCTTGCAATCCAACTGATGCACAGTTGCAAGCCTGGCAAGAGGCAGCCTCGCAGTACGCAACGATCTGGGCTGCCAGGCTCGATGACCTGAGCGCAACGCTCTACATCCGCTACGGTGATCTGCCCAAGGGTGGACGCTCCACCAACTACACCACTGGACGGAAGGAAAACGGCGTTTCCGTCTACGCCGCCAAATATGACATTGAGACAGGTGCAATTGTTTTTGATGATGAGGCTGGCGTACACAATCCTGGCACGCTGGCTTACCTGATGGATGACAGGACACCTCATCTGGTCACCGGTCAAGAGGCTGGTGCTGGCAGTGATGGTGAAACGCTCCTGCGCAAAGTTCGCATCGTTGCCAACCTGCGCTATGATGCGAAAAAGGGAGGATTTGAGATCGCGTAAGTATGCTATACTATCCCTGGTCAGTATACATTTCTAAACCCCCGGCTCTCACCTCTCACGGGTTATACGAGAGGCGATTTTTATGCCCAAAATGAAACAAACCTGCCAGTTCAGCCATGTTCTAGCAGGTTCGTTGCAGAATTTCCGTAGGTCGTGCCAGCAATATAGAATAATACGATGCAGTGGCTCATTGCCACTCCTACGATTTTAGCACTCCGAAACGCGCTCCGTCAAACGCTTCTACAGAGTATGACGCAGCAGCTCCGCAATTATCAAATTGTGCTACAATGACATTGGCTCTCCTCATGTTGCTCACGACATGTGCCTTCCCCCAAGGTTGGAGGGCCTCCCCCAATCATTACAATCTATTCATACTTCCCCGCAATTCTTACAATTTGATGAAAATGCCATTACCCCCTTGACAGCCTCCTAGCATCTATGATACCATTATATATATGTTTACTAGTGTTTACACGGTAGAGCGAGGAAAGAGTTATGAGCGTCGAGGCACTTGTGAAGAAGGTTAAGCCTGGTTACGTGCGTACTGAGCTAGGTCTAACGCAAAAGAAGCTGGCAGCATTGTCGGGTCTCTCCCATGTCACCATCATCAGGGCTGAGAGTGGGGGAAGCATCCAACAATTATCCGCTCACGCGATTTTCAAAGCTCTGAACAAGGAGCGGGTAGCACAGGGGCTACCAAAGCTCGCGTTTGACATGCTGGATTGGAATGTCCAGGGAGACGACTAATAATTAAAGAGCCTCGTCTCACAATTTTGGCAAAGGCGTGAAACAAGGCTCAAAGAAAGGCTCTGACACACATAGTTTACCTCAGGAATAGCCTCCTGTCAACATAGTGTGGGGGAGCCTAAGAGAGAAAGGCGTTACTGATGATGAAGGCAATTTTTGCGCTTCGTGAAGGACGGGGCGAGCAGCAGGGTAGGACAGATAACATATATTACCAATCCCCTGCCACATCTGGCGTTTACAAGATTACCTGTACTGCGAATAAGAAAATCTATGTCGGAAGCGCGATCAATTTGCGTCATCGTCAAAAAGAACATTTTGCATCTCTTCGACGCAACGAACACGAGAATCCAAAGTTACAAAATGCCTGGAATAAGTACGGCCCCGATGCTTTCATTTATGAGGTGCTTGAGCTTGTCCTTCCAATGAGCCTGACCGCTCGCGAACAATACTGGTTTAACAATCTCAAGCCATTTGGCCGTAAAGGTTTCAATATTGCTCATGTAGCCGGTTCTCGATTGGGTGTGAAACATACTCCTGAGTCCAATGAGAAAAACAGACAAGCCCATCTTGGTAGGGAGCATACTCCTGAAGCCCGCGCAACGATGGGAAGGAAAGGCAGACCTAGCCCTAATCTTGGCAATAAATACAATACTGCAACCAGAGAACAAATGAGCCAGTCTGCTGTTGCCAGATGGGGAAAAACTTATATTCTTACATCGCCTGATGGAACGGAATATATTACTCATAATCTGGCTGGATTCTGTCAAGATCACCCAGGTCTTCATAGAAGTAGCCTCGCAAACGTTGCGCGAGGGAATAAGACCCATCATCACGGATGGAAAGTACGATACGCTGTGGTAGATGTGGAGGTGGTAGGATGAGGAAGCTCACCGGCAAAATGCTGCACGAGGCTTATAGCCAAGCCGACGATGAGATCATCGGCAAAAAATATGCCAAAGTCGGCGTCATGCGATCTCGCGTCAAGATATGGGAAGAAATATTACCTATCAGCCAGGATGCCTATAATCGCATGGCTGAGTTATTGAACAAGCGACTGCAAGAACAAGAAGTGGAGGTGGCAGGATGAGCGATCAGAAAAGCGAGCTATGGCTCGCAGGGATTAATGATGAATATTGCTGGATGCATACCCCTGGTGGGTGGGATTGTATCCAATGCCGGTTAGAAGTGACGCTGTCTGAGTTTTTTGCGGCAGTCGGTGAGTGGGCAGAGGCATGTCACAGCATTGATGCTTCGGAGCTTGATGAGCTGGCAGAAGAGGCCATGCATGCATTCTGCCAAGCGATGGCGGGAAGTGAGGCGCGGCGATGAAAATTGCATTGCTCAACACACACCTGAGATACGTCATCATTAGCTCTGGCAAGATACATGCCGGGCGCACTGAGAGCACCTACACCTTTTGCGGCCGCTCAATTCCTCCTCACGCATGGCAAAGCAGCAGCCGTGAACTAGACACTGATATGCTCTGTGGCCGATGCTACCGCACTCTCAGAACATATAGCGATAGCAGTGTGAAGGCGAGGTGAAGCGATGACAGAGTTCGCGGGATTTGTCATTCCTGAGAAGAACTACTTCCACATGCCGAATGAGTGGGTTGATATCTGTGCTGAGATTGACAATCTGGCAGAAATCAAGGTCATTCAATACGTACTGCGTCATACCTGGGGCTTTCAAGAATATGGCATTGCAAAAGCTATCACCGTTGATGAGTTCATGTATGGCAGAAAGCGTACAGATGGCTCAAGGATGGATAAGGGTACAGGCTTAAAGAGTGACCGGAGTGTGAAAGATGGCATTAAGGACGCCATTGAACATGGATATCTCACCTATGAAGTGGATGATACCGATAAAGCCAGGATTAAGAAAGCCTACGCGCTCAAGATGCAAGCTACAGATAGCAGACAGGTAGTATCTACCCCCCTGAATGATGACAATAGACAGGTAGTATCTACCCCCCTAGTAGGTAGTATCTACCCCTCTGAGGTACAAAATCTACCCCTCCGGGGTATAAATTCTACCCCTCGATCAGAGAAAGACACTAAAGAAAAACACTTAGAGAAAGACACTAAAGAAAAACACTTAGAGAAAGACACTAAAGAAAAACAAGATTGTGATGTTGCTCACGCAGACATCACGGCGGACGTTCAATCTTCTCAGCCTGATCTCTCTCAGGACGAACAGGCACTTCAAGATGCCTTCATGGCAGGTGTACGAGTGATTGTTGAGGAAGCCAACAATGGTACACGCCAAAAGACCTTCAAGGCCACGCTGCCAAAAGCCGCCAAGAAAGAGCCAACGCCAGAAGAACAGGCATTCCAGACCCGTTGTAGCACGTTGCAAGCGCAGATCAACGATTGGAGAGGCTGGACGCTCACACACAAGGGGCAAATCATCAATGAGCGCAAGGCGATACGCTCACTCGCTGAGCAATGGACGGACAAGCAGATATCCGAAAGTCGGGAGTATCTGTTCAACAAGCACTGGCGATGGAGTAAGCAGGACAACAGGTACACGATTGGAGCACAGGTCATCCTCGATGAGATAGGCAATGTGCAACAAATATTGAAAAATGCCAGTAACGGACACTCGCCCCCTGGGAGCAATGGCGCGAAGCCTCGCCCGTCAGCATTGGTGAGCGAGGAGCAAGCCGCCAAGAACAAAGCGCGGTTACATGAGCGAGCCGAGGCCGTGCGAGCCGAACTTATCAGGCAGGGCAAGCCCGTACCAGGAGAGAGATAATTATGCAGAAATTCAATAGCATCATGACAGATAGCACGTTGATGCATCGCTTCTCAGCCCGAACGCTTGAAGAAGCTACCAGGACATGCCCGAACTGTGGCGTTGTACCAGGGCGGGAGATGTTGCTCCAAGGCTCTGTACGTTATGTGCGTGGCGTTTGTGCCTGCCAGCGAGCCGAGCAAGAACAAAAGCTCCACGATCAGCGGCGTAATGAGTGGATGCAATGGCAGCGAGGGAGAACTTTCTCATGGCTTGGTGAGCGGTGGGATGATAGCGCACTCCTGGAGAAGACGTTTACTAATTTCGATCAGAGAACGCAGCCACAAGCCTATCAAGCTATCCAGAACTTTATTCTAGATATGCGAGGAACCTTGGCCCTCTATGGCACCTATGGCACCGGGAAGACACACCTGCTGGCCGCTCTGTGTAATGAGATACGCAAGATTGAGCGAAGCAGCCTATTCGTAACGGCTCCCAAACTCTTTTCAGCGATCCAGACCAAGATAGCCATTCATGAGGATTATTCGAGCATCATCACCAGTGCCATGAAGACAAACCTCCTGGTGATCGATGACATCGACAAGGCGAAGCATAGCGAATTTCGGGAAGAGATTTACTTTGAAATCGTAGACGAGCGCGTGAAGGCGGGCAGGCCGATAGCCATCAGCACGAACAGGCTCGATGAGCTTGAGAACTATGTCGGTGGCGCGGTGTGCTCCCGGCTCAAGGTCGGTCAGATCGATTGCGAGATGTATGGCGTAGATTACCGCGAGACATTAGATATTGCGTAGCAAGGGGGAATGCATGACACCGCAAGGAGAACGGCTGACATCATCACAAAAGGTTGGCATACTGGCGCTCTTTGAAGATATCTATCGTGCTAATATGCGCCAAAGCCTCCCTGATATTAATTGTATCCTGGCTCAGATCGAGGCATTGCCGAAGACCAGGAACAAGGATGAATGCATGAGACGCGCCCTCCTGTATCGCTTTGTTGGCGAGGCACTGGACAAGATGGAGATACATCTGTGTGCATTGCGCACGCGATATGCTGCTTTGCCGGAGATGGAGAAGAAAGAAGGGAACGAACAAGCATGATGGACAGTGAGAAGGAACTGAGAGCTATCATCACGGAGCTTTTCCAGATCATCGACCAGGCCACGCTCAACATTGCAACATGGCCGCAAGTTGATGCTTTGCGAAAAAGGTATCAGGAATTGCAGCACGAAAAAAGCTACGAAGAGATTGATAGCGAAATACAGGAACTGTATCACCAGCAGGATGCCTGGAAGGCAAGATACCAGGCATTGCAGCAAGAGAAATCAGAGGAACATATCTGGTTTCAGGATGATTGGATATAGAAAACCGTAGCGTGAAATAGGCGAGAGGCCGACTAACGCCTCCCGCCCGATATCCCTGGTGTCCGTCAGGAACATTTTTATTATACCTGGAAAGGGAAAACAACATGGCACATGGATTAGGAAAGTTTATCGGTTGGCTCATGGTGGTTGGCGTATTCATTGCCAGCGGCGTATTGAGCTTCACATTTTTTAGTGGTATTGCACCTCCAGGAAAACCCTGGTTTGCCTGGTTTATGTTGTTCGTGACGGAGATCGGACTAGCGAGTTGGCTAGCAGTTTTTCGTTTGACGAACCATAACCCTACGGCCAAAGTGATTGCAATCGTGATGATTGTTCTCTCACTCGCTGCCGTAGCAACAACTGATGCATTAGAACTCAGTATATTGATGTCTGACCACAATTTGATTGCATCTAACCCCTGGTTATTGCAGACCTCGTATGAAATTTTTGTAGCGATGTTTATTGCTCACTTTGTAGCACTTGTTTGTGATATCTTCGCATCTTACTTTGCGATGCACCCTTTTCGTGACTACACAGAGCCAAAGCAAGTAACGAGCCATGCAGCATCGAATTCGTATTCACAGACCGGTGAAATCGAGACAGAATATCAATCAAAAAACGCCCAGAGCCTACCCAACAAGAAGTAACCCAATTGGGTAGGCCAGGACGATTACGGACAGACTTAGAGTATGCAGAAGTGTGGAATGATTGGCAAGCTACAGGCTTTTTGGATAGTACCTGCCCCTGGGAAAACCCACGTGAGTTCAGGAAACGTCGCCCGAAATCAGAGGCATTAGCGAAAGTGCGAAATAGATGAAATGGTTTAACCTTTCCACTCCGAACGTCGATGAGTTGCAGCGTGAAATATTGACGCTGCGGTCTATTGTCAATTCCTTGGCAGCCAAAGTTGAGCACTTGGAAGAAGAGATCAAACGGCGTGTTTTGATGAGTGATGTTGTTTCTCTTGGACAAGATGTTCAGGAACACGGTGTGTTATTGGAGGAATTGACAGAGCAGGGAAAAGAATTGATGACCGCTCTTGTCAATTCCTTTGAGGGGGAAAAGAAATTGACAGAGAAGCCTGTCAATACTCCAAAGCCAGCAATACGACGTAAAAAAACGTAGGAGAATAAATGATGGACATGATTGAAGCTGAGATGCTTCTCGTCATCGTATGCGTGATCGTATCGTGTGGCATCGGCTACATTGCCGAGGTGATCGCGCGGAGGGATAGGGTATGATACTTTTCGGATTAGCCGTGACAGCCTGTCTCATCTGGAGCGCGATAGCCATTGTATTGATGATGGCACTGGCGAAGGCAGCGAGCAAGGAAGTGCCTGTGCCGCAAGAGGAAATGGAGCGGGAAGCATGATACTGATTTATTCAATGATGGCTATAGCCATCATTATCGGCTTAAGAGCGCTATGGATGGGCTTCATCGATAAAAGCTAGAAGGTGAGGCGCAATCGTGAAAAAGGAGAGTATATGTCAACTACCCCATAGCTGAAGCTAGGGGCTTGCATCTAAGGAGCATCACCTTGACACCATCAGGAGCACTACCGCCGTGCATCCCTACCCGACTTTTCAACGGGAGGCCGGTTGACTCAACGAGTGGAGCTACGCGACCCGTTACATCTTTGGGCGCATCCACTATTTCCCCGGCTGCGAGCCAGCCTATGTGCCTGATGTTGCCATCTGAAAAGATGTACTCGTATTCATACGATGTACGTATTGTCCCATGGCTGTCTAGACTTTCATTGAATAGTCAGGCGGTAACTACTCATACATTGAGTACTGCCTGCGGGCAGCCATTTTATTCCTCCCCATGGCTGAAGCCAGGGGTCTCCAAAAATGGAGGATGTTGATGAAGATCATTCATGAATATGTAGCACCCGTAACCAAAGCGTTGTATGAAGAGTATGGACAGATTGAAACCTCTCTACTCTTGCAAGGTATTCAAAGCCTGGGTGTCTACTTTGAGAATGGATTTAGAGGCGATGACGGGAAGGTCTACCATCATATGCTGCTCGTCATGGCTCCTTACCCTCTAGAAAACTTGACCGAACTTTTCCCAGGTGTGAAAACTCAATGGACTCACAAAGAGCAAGAGTTAGGCAAGTCGGATATAACTAAGACCGGCCCATATATCACCCACATGGAGAAGGGCAAACTGCATATTGATACGAAAGATGTCACGTTTAGAGCTTAGAACATCAGTACATCCGTATGTCGGATTGTCAATAAGAAGATAAGAAGAGGGAGTCTCATTGATTAGAATTATCATTTATTGGATGTGGCAATGCTCTGGTTGTGGCTGCCAAAATCCTGATGAAGCGAGTCGGTGCAGCTGTGGAACTGGAAGATGGGAAAGAAGATGAAAACAAGGGAATTTCCAGGCTTAGAATACTTTGATGAAGATATTGACATAAAGCAACAAACGCTCAACGCCGTAGAGCTTGGCGTGTTCCTCGATCAACTCGGTGGCCTGGTGCAGATCACACCAACGTTGGATGACTACACCAGGCCACATTTTTTTGTTGGCTTGTGGCGATTGCGCATGATGCTGCGAGCGCGGACGAATGCGATGACGAGCGAGCGCGTCGGGAGGGTAAATTGAGGAAGAAGAGAACATACACCAAGCCGCCCGTCAGCGGCCCGCGTGATACGCTCCTTGATGCTGATCGGCTGTATAGCACGCTGTATTGTCCTGTTTGTTTCATGAACACACTACACATTTTTTGTGAATTGCAACGCTGGATAGGACTCGGCTACGCATGCCTCACCTGCGCAAGCGAGCGAGCTGAAACATGTGCAATCAAACGAGATAGGAGACCCAAAAGTGAGCGCCCACAAACAAAATTGGTTTCGTAGGAAGTTGTACGAATGGTCGTGTCATACGAGCATTGAAGAGGCTTTGCGTTGGGCAAAGGCGCAGGGCTGGCGCTCAGGCTGTGCCTATTGCCCTCGGTGCCAGAAAGCAAAACTGACCGAGCTTGAGCCAGGGCTATTTACTTGCCCCACGTGCAAGATAGATACTGACAGCTATTTTACCGTTCCCGTCAGGACGGGGGCATTAGCACGAGCATATCCGATAAAGATAGATACACAGCAGATCGAGGCCATACGCGCCAAGAATGGCTCCGACTACCAGAAGCGATTGACGCAGCGGCTTCACTATCAGCCGGAGCAGGAGGGGAAGAAGTAATGCCAAACAGAAAGACATTCGTACAGCAGCAGCCTAAGCCAGAAGAGTACCCCATCCTCTACCCGATTTGGGGCGACAAATGGGCGGCGGCCGGTGATGGTTGGGCGGTGCATGGCGACACGCCAGAGGATGCTAAGGAAAAATATCGTTTGGCAGAGATCAGACGTCAAGAGATATTAGCTCTCCCACCCTATAGATTGAGGGGGGAGCAATGACCACAACCGCCCACACTCGCGTCACAACCTGCAACCGTTGTCAACTCACAATCTTGTGCTACTGGCTGCGGCGCGGCATCGGCAATTGCTGGTTGTGCTTGTCTTGCTCTAAGACTTCATATCCGAGGAAGGAGACGAAGCGATGACCAAAGCAGAAGCGAATGCATTAGCGAACCATATCGCCAAGTGGTCAGCCGACGATCAGGTCAAGAACCATAAAGAAGGACTCAATCCAGAGGTGCGAGCAATCGGGGATGGTATCGTACATGTTGTCATCCTGAAAGGCCGGTTCAACTATCATGTGTGGAGTTGGATTGGCTGGCAGCGAGAATTTGAGCCTGATCTGGTATTGGAGCCAGAGGAAGAGGTGCAAGCGTAATGGCAGTTACATTAGTTATCGCATGGAGCCAGGAACATATCCTTGAGTTTCGCCGCTGCAAGGATTTACGTCAAGGTCGGATGGTTGCCGATGATCTCTACAAGCGATATCCCTATGCATCGCGCTTCTCGCTGTATGAGGAAATCGATGCCTATGCTGCGCCTAAATCGGAAGCCTATCCTGCTCGTTCAGCAGAAAGCGAGGTCGAGTCATGATCTCTCTCCCGAATTGGCTGTTTGCCGTTGTCATGTATTTCGCGGGCATTGGCTTCTGCGTCATTGCCTGGGGTATCTGGCTGCTGTGGGATGAGCACCACACCAAGCACAAGACAAAGCGGCAAGAGGATATCGAATACCAGGAATTGTATGATGGCCTCATCGCGGAAATAGAACAAGAATTGCGAGAATTACGGGGGAAATGATGGACTATCTCTTTATTGACTTAGCGGCCCTACTCGGCCTATGGGCTATCCCGATGGTGTGGCTGTATGCGGCAGGCTTTCGCTACATATTGCGATTGGCCAAGGAAAACGAGGAGCTGCGCGAGATCAATGACGTGCTACACGTCAAGATCGCGTACCAGGAGATGCATAAGCCGGTCGAGCAGCAGGAGCGGCCCGAATGGGTGCGCTACTTAATGGATGGCACCGACCCACGAATGGAGAAAACGACATGAACTATAAAGCACTTTGCAAAGTTGAGGATTTAGGAGAACAGTCAGGCAATGAAGAAGCTGCTTGTGATTTCCCTGACTTTCCCGATTATGAGGAAATTTCCTCTAAGGCATATAGCAGGATACTGACTCGCTATGGTCGAGGCCGTGCACAAGGTCTCTACAAGTTGAGGGGGAAAAAGGCAAAGATTTTCGCCCTATCTTGGAGAATGGGGTATCTTGCCAACTACTATATGTTTAAGCGTGAAGGGCATCTGAGCGAAGAGAACGACGATGAAGAGGTGACAACATGATGGAATGGAAGCCCGACAAGCAGTACACCGAAGACATGCGCCAGCCTGGGTATCAGGAGCCACCGGAGCCACATCCGATCAGGCATAGCATCCTCGGTGCGCTCTACTATCAACTGGTTTCTAGACAAGTCATAGAAAATAACCGCTCAGCCTACCGATAAGCGGCAAGAGGGCCACTGCCTTCAGGCATGTGGGTGAATTGCCGCCTGCCCGCAGGCAGTACTCAATAACTGAATATTCACCAAAAGTCTAGACACCTGTGAGATACTCCTCTTGTGAACGAGTAAGACGGGACTTCAGTGTTTCGCATGGTTCGCATACGGGCCGGGGCACGGCCTTCGGGGACGGTCACGAAAACCGGCTGAACCGAGAAGCCCCTGGGTTTACCCATGGGGAGTTGTCACTCATGGTGATCGGCGTTATCTGGGTTGCATTGTTGGCAGGCATCAGCAAGTAATCAATCAGGTGATTGCACTTGCGGCACTGATCTATTTAATGACGTCGTTAATATGATCGGCTGCGGCTCAGATGGCGCTGGCGTGGCTGTAGGCTCCGATGATGGTGAATTGTGTAACACGACATGCAGCGGCCCCTGCGGGCTTTGTGTAGTGTTTGCAGTGGCGGCCGTGTTCTCTCTGGTGGCGGCCGTGTTCTGGTTGAGAGCACCCACTGAGGGCGTGTTCCCAAAGAAGTGCCCCACGATGAGCAAGAACAAGCCTCCTACCGTGCCTGCTGGTAACAACTTCAGGTATTCTAGGCCGCCAGCAATGATGAGCAAGGCCAGGTACGCGGCGTATTGCGCCACTTGTGGAATGGTGATTGTCATTGTACTACCTCAACTGTTACTATGCCAAAATGCCTGTCCTTTTTCCCAGGTATAGAAGCCCCCACCGAACTGTTGCCACGGCACCAGTGTTCCCTTCCACATGATCTTGCCTTCTTTCGCAATAGGTACACCGCGCCAGAGGTCTTGTGAGACATCTTTGGCCCAGGCATGAGCTATACCGGTGGTGAAATCAGGGATGGGTTGCACGCCGCTACTCCAATATTGTTGCAAGAATACCGGGTCTGCTCCGGGGTTAGTTGGCACGGGTGGCGTTCCTTCCAGGTAGGCAATCATCTCAGCCCACGGGAAGTTCCCGGGGCAAATGGTCGCATCAATTGAATTATGTGGGCGTATTTCTGTATGGATATCAAAGCCGTACTGATCGACAATCCACTTAATCAATTTGAATGACGCCGCTTTTTGAGCGGATGTGAGTTGCGAGCTATTCGATGTCGAGATGTCGCAGTGCTCGATTGAAATGGTACATAAGTTCAAGTTGGGAAAATGGGATATAAGCGGGTTCCACCAGGCATTATGGGTGCTGTCAGGGCAACAATTCGCACCGGCCCCGTCGTTGAGATGGACACATTGTACGACTGTACCATCCTGCCCAACAATGAAATGAGCACTTTTGTCTGTACCGTGCTGGAAGTAGCTGGCCGTTCCTTCGGCAGTCCCATCACCTCCTCCTGTTTTGTGAATGACCAGGGCTGAGCCTGGTTGTGCTCCAATAAAGGTATTTTGTTCAGGCACCCACATGCGTTTGTTCACGATTGTATCGGGTGGGTCTATAATTGCCATTTCTTTTCCTTTCTTTTTCTATGGCTCACTTATAACGCTCAATAGCTGGGCGTCCATGCTGACCGGCCCCGTTGAGAGTGTGACTACGGGATAGGCTACATACAGGCCAGGCTTGCCCAGTGGATTGGTGGCCAGCAGATCAGCCGACGAGGGCGTAAAGATTGCCACCCCTGCGGAGCCATCGCCACTAATGGCATAAGCGCCCGTACAGATATAGAGCGCGTAACTATTATTCATGTCTTCCAGGTGGAACCTGATATTGCTTCCCAACAGTCCATTTAATGGGAAGATTGCGCTATCCGTCCTGAAATCGTGTTCTTGCGGGCGACCGTCGCCTGCACCAAGCGGAGATATGGGAATTTTAATCACCTCCTAATTCTTTTGCTTTCCTACCCTCTTGTTGTCCACGTTGTTTTCATGTCCCTCGTTATCCACGTCGCTTTCAGATCGCGGGTCATCCAGACTATCGTGATATGGGTGAGTATCGGGATAGTCACCGTACCGGAAATCGTGCCTATTCCTGCGCATGTGAGGAACAATGCGACCCGGAGCGAATACACCCCTGAAATGGTGCCGATGCCAACAATCGTGCTGGTCAGCACAGTGGAAAGCGTCATTGTCCCGGCCAATGTGCCAACCCCTACCATCGTCTCGCCTGGCAGCGTGAGATTTGCACTCAGGGTTGGGGCAAGCGTGCCAACGCCTGCCATCGTCACCGAGAGCGCGGTCTTCTCGGTGAGCGTCCCGGTAAGTGTCCCTACCCCTACTAATGTAGTTGAGAGCGCGGTCGCAAGTTGCATTGTGCCGGAGAGGGTGCCAACTCCTACCATCGTCACCGAGAGCGAGACCCCACCAGTTGTGGAGAGGGTGCCGGTGAGCGTCCCTATTCCTGGTATGGTGACAGCGGGAAGCGTGAGATTTGCCGAAAGTGTCCCGGTGAGTGTTCCCACCCCGGCAAGTGTGCATCCAAGCCCAACCGTTGCTTGTATCGTACTAAGAAGTGCTCGCGGCACCGGCAATATCGTATCAGGAATATAGGTGCTGCCGAGCGCACGCGGGATAAAGGTGCGATTTTCGTAGATAATCGTGGAGCCGAGCGCTCGTCCGATGTACGGGAGTGGTTGGCTCACAGCCGAGCCGGTTGCTCCCCCGACCAATTTTAGAAAACTTCTCACGCTGGTAAAGTCGGTAGCGCCAACACCGATGGCTGCGCCCGCAGTCGGTGTAAAGTCAGCAGCTTCTAGTTGTGAGAAGAGAGGCGGGCTATTAAATGTCGTGTAATCAGTGACAAATAGCGGATTCGTTGTCGTTCCATCAAGCTGCGTCAAGCTGGTCATGTAGCTCTGAGAGTAGCACTGATATTGTACGTTCCCACTGGCGGTAATCGCCTGGTCAAACTCGACGCGCCCGCCCATCACAATACAATTGGTGACGGTATTGTTTGAGCCATAGAACAGTAACTCGCCAGTAGCCGTTGCTGGTACCTGGAAGAAAGTGCAATGATCTACCAGGTAATTGTTACTACCTGAATTGGGCGTGTAGAGATGTATCCCGTCAGGAGTAGACAGGAACAGACATTGCTGAACGGTGTAGTTCAGCACCACTCCCTGGGTGATAACACCTTGCACAAGCCCAGGGCCAAAGAGGACATCTGTGAAAGTAACTGAGTCATTCGTATTCGTTGTACCGAATGTCTGAAACCCGTCCTGGTGCTGCCCCACGCCAGTATCAAGTCGCTGACAGTTAAATGCGCGCCCAGGGTAGTCAGGGTTCTCACGTGCGAAGTGTAGCCAGCACCAACGTACCGTGAGATGCGGCGGAGTCTCACCGCTCTGTAGCGCATCCTGTCCGTTATCATGGATGTTGCAGTATTCTACCAGATGATAACTTCCCTGTGGTCTGATGCCACAACGGTCTGTGTAATAGGTATTTGTCGGGCCATCAATGATAGCTGAGCCGCAATCATTGATTTCCATATGGCGCATCGTATTATTGGATGACGTGGTATCCATAGCAACAGCGTCGTACTTGCTACCATAGATATGCCAGCCGTTCCATTGAGAGCCATCCACAATAATGCAACTATGCGCCCCGAAGTTGATGAGGGTGCTTACCGTCGCTGTTTCTGTCCAGGTAGCAGCCGGATGCCCACTATAAGGCAATTGATCAAGGCGGCCGCCCCATTGCGTCACACCCCCATTATGCCCTGACGCCGTACTTGCTTTGACCGTAATGGGCCAGGGCGCTATGCCATCCGTTCCCACGGTCATTTCAGTCGTATAGGTGATACCGCTTGCACCACCATCGACTTCAATCGTATCCCCAGGATGTACGTTTGCCCAGACGATATCCGTGAACGTTTTCCATGCCGTGGCCCAACTCCTGCCATTCCCACTCGAACCAACAGAACCGCTTATATAGAACGTTGTTGGGATTACCCCATACACCTGCCCTTTCCCTGACATGGTGATGCCTAGAGCTAGATTTGCGCTCAACGTGCCTGAGAGCGTGCCAGCCCCCGCGATCGTGGAGGTGAGTGCCGTGGTGAGTGAGAGTGTGCCGGTGAGCGTGCCAGCCCCCGCGATCGTGGAGGTGAGTGCGACCGCTGCCGGGATTTGCGTGGTACTGCCAAATGCACGTGGCACCCATAGGTTTGCAGGGTCATCGGGGATGTAGACGCCCCCGAGCGCACGCGGAACGAAGATGCGCTTCTCGTAGACAATCGTGGAGAGGATGCCACGCTCAATATAGGGAAGCGGCTGGCTCACCGGGTCGGGGATAATCGTTGAGCCAATGCCACGCGGAACATAGCGCGGCTTTATAATCGAAGCAGGGTTCATAGCGACCGAAATCTGGTTCCATGTTCCCGTTGTTGATACCGTCCAGGTGAGCACCATACTCCCGCCCGAAGCAGGAATATCACCGAATGCCTGTGAACGCGTACTCGCTCCGTTTTGTGACGCCTCTCTTGTTTGGCCTGCTGTGGGCGTAAACGTCGAGCTGGTCTCGCTTTCGACAAGATCAATGACCTCCTGATTTGTTGAGGTCGTCACAAGCGTATTGGTGAGCGCCGTACCACTGCCAGTATTGGTGATGGGTGTGCCAAACGAATCGACGCCAAAGTAACTGGTAGAACACCCATCAATTTTACCAGTAGGCGAAATGGTGACAACTATACTGTTTGTACCCGTCGCAGGCAAAAGCAAGTAAAACAGTCTGAGATTGTTTGATGTTGCCAGCAGCGACATAGTCGCGCCCGCATACGTCACACTCGAAACAGCCGAGCCGGTCGCTACTTCTACAAGTAGGATTGTGCCATAGCCCGCCCCAACGGTATGCGTCCAGGTAATCGACGCTACATTGACGCTGCTTGCTGCTCCATTGTTGGCTGAGTCGAGTGTGATAGCCATAGCCTAGCCTTTACTCCTCAGAGAAGACGAATGAGTAATCCACTGATCCCGCTGAGGCAAAGGCCACCGCGTTCAGGTTGAGAGCTAGTTGCTGAGCCACACCACGCAATGTACCCATCTGGCCCAACTGTGAGAAGTCGATAATCAAGACACCTGGGCTACCGGAAGCCGCAATGGGATAAAGGTATTTCGCCTGCCATACCGTCCCAACGGTATTCCCTAGTGTGGGATTAGCCGTATAAGCCGCCAGGACAGCTGTAGCCGCAGCATTGTTACTATCGAGTGGGATAATAGTGGGTGCCGTACTGGTTCCGGCAGTATCTGCCGTACTACGCTTCACAATCGACACTGAGCCGTTGATAGCGGCTGTCACGATAGTCCCTGAGAAAACAACACGAAGAAGTTTAACGAGCTTCGTTGCCGACCCGATGATGGTCACAAGGTCTGTGGCACCTGTCACAGGAACGACCGTACCAGAAGCCACATAGGTTGTCTTGGTATTCGGTGTAAGTTCTGCCCTGACAGGGGCGGAAATGTTACTATTTGCATCAGTAAATTCCGCACCGCCCTGCAACGCTTGTGGTGTGCTGTCACCTGGGACAAGCACACATCCGAGAGGGATATTGCCGCTATCACGCGGGGTACTTCCAACAGGCATGAGTGTATCTCCTTTTTTTTACTAGTCGCAAGTTAAAACTAAAGCAGCAATCGCAAAAGATGCCACAACCCCAATTCCTATTGACTGGGAGGTAATGCTATTCCACCACAGCAAGTTACCTGCCGTTGATGCATCAAAGATACCAACCCCTATGACTGTGCCCCAAGAGACCGTCGGTGTGGGAAACGTGATAATGGCATTGTTATGCGTCTCTGATGATGTGCCAATGGTAGCCAGGGCTGTCCACCCCGATGCTGAGGTAACAGCGACCCTTGCATAAGAGCCTCCTGTAACCTCAGTGCCAGTAAATGAGACCGTTGCATCCGTACTTGGATTTGTCGTGAACAATCCAACATACGTCGTCGCTGGAGCCGTCAATCCCCAACCACCGGTGCCAGCAGGCCAGTTCGTTCCCTTCATCAGACCAAGAATGTTATCTTGTGCTGCTTTTGTTAAACCTGACATCTTACTTCCCCTTTATAGATAGACTAAAGCTTGGAGTTCCGCCTCCAGGATTATTCACATTCACCTGAATACGATCTCCAAACGAAAAGTTATAAGGTGCTGGGAAACCTACGCCAACACTGACATAGGCTGTTGCATCAAGCGTAAATGATGTCGCACCATTTGTATTACCATCTATAACAGTAAATTCTAATACCGAACCATCAGGGATAAAGTTAATACCTAATTCCACCAAGCCGCCAACGTCTAAAAACCCCGAAGAATATCCCGAAGAATATCCGTGTGAGCCACTAGGTAGAACCAGAACATCGCGTGTAACTGATTTGTACATTGTCATTGTCCTTTCTTGTCAAGTGAGTTGTTTTGTGCCTGTGTCGTAAGTCCTGCCATAGAAATGCTCCTTTCATATGATGCATTATTCCTCTTTTAGACTAATCCCCCGACAGGGATAGCGGCAACGGCAAGCTCTTTGACGGTTGCTGATATCGCTCCTGTTGTGAGAGGCAAGGCTCCCGCAGCCAATGCGTTTGCAGCTACCCGGTGTCTGGTCATTGACTCACTGAATGTCGTTGCACCTGAGAGAGCAAGATAGGTGTCCGTGCTGTTATCACAGGCCAGAGCAAGGAAGTACTGACCAGGACTCAGGGGAATAGGCGTTGCATAGGAGAATGAGTTCAAGGCGCTCAGGGTGTTTACTTGCGAGCCTGTATCACTTCCACTGACAAGATTGCCCGCGTAGGTATAAATTCCCATGTTTGTATGTCCCGTGGTAGTTGCACCCATGCGCCATCGCACAGAAGCAATGGACACATTAGCAGCGAGTTCAAATCCATAGAGATAGACCGCGTTTGCGGTAATAGTGGCCGTGATCACTCCGGCCACGGCTATCGCTTCTGCTGCGATTATTTCAGGCGGAACTTGCCCACTATCGACGCTTGTTGGATAACCCATGGAACCTCCTGTTGTTGTTGGTGCTGGCATCATTCACCTCATTTCCCGTAGATGTTGAGACTGTGCGTAAATGTTGGGGTCGCTGTGCCGCCAACTACCCACCTGAGTCGTCCTGTTAATCCGATCGATTGGTTATAAGCCATGCCAGCACCGATACTGGTTGATAGTGTGTTGGTTGCAGTCGTTAAGATGGCTGACTGCCAAAGAACATAATAAATACCATCTGCGCCTTTGCGCTCCCAGAAGTATTGAATGGTCGGGTTCGTCCCTGATTGCGCCGTGGTAGTGATATCTATGCTCAGCTCGCTAAACAGTCCAATCGGGAGATCGCCACTGTTTTGTGTGGCCCCGGATGTGGCAATAGAAGCTAACAGGTAGATCGCTTGTGCGAGATAGTTTGCCATTGTTTCTTTCCTTCCTCCTTATGCGGGTTTGTTGTCTTCAGGCACCGTATCCATCACGCGTATCTGCATCGTCTGGTGTGCCTTAGTATGCTCATCAATCAGCGTGATGGACTCGTCATCAACCTCAATGCGCAGCCCACGCCGCTTCAATGCATATTCAATGGTCAAAACCACGCGGTTGAGATGGACGATCTTCTTTTCTAGCACCTTAAGTTGTTGCTCTTGTGCCGTATTTTGCGCCTGTAGAGCGGTAATCGTGCTAGCTTGCACCTCAGAAAGCCCCCGGTTCTTATTGCCGAGAAACGCTATTGCGACTCCAATTGCTACACAAATCGCAATGGCAATACTGAGCAAGGGCAGAAATGCATTAAAATCAGGCATGAAGTTCCTTTTCCAACATCGCGGCAAGTTTTGTCGCTGCCTCTGCTGATTTGAGCGCCGCCTCTGCTGAGATAGCCCGACTGGCAATCATTGTCCTTTCCATCTCACGGATATAGCGCGTCGTACTGCGATAGATCAGCCCTAATAAGATGAGTACCGTAACTAGCCACACAAGATAGAAGATCGTCAGTATCGATTGCATACGCTATACTCCCTTAGTTATAGATAAATGGCGTACCCCAGGTCACAATATCGGTAAAGCCCGCCTGCACATTAGCCATGCGTGTTTTCAATGCCGGTATCCCTGCAACGATGGCGGCGGCATCCGTTGCCGTCACCAGGAATGTCAGCGTAAAGGCGACCTGCGGCAGCAACCCACCCGAAAAGCTCGCGTACTGCTGGCGCCCAATGAGCACATTCTGGCCAAGACTGAACCCTATGGCAGTCTGCACCCCGCTATCCTCAAAGATGAGGTCTCTTGAAAGGTTGTCCGGTGCCATGATAAACGCCACGGTTTGCGCAGTTAGGGTTGTGCTCATCTGTTATACTTTCTTCATGAAAAAGCTTCTTCCAGTATTTTATGCGATCGCCATTCCATTAGTGATCGTTGGTGGCTGTGCTTTCGTTGCGGTGTGCGTGCTCATGTTCGTGAACATGCCAGGCTAAACGCCTTCGAGAATGATCACGCCATTCTGGCCAGTACTACCGCCACTCTTAAAGCCGATGGTATCAACTGCCGCCATGCATACACCCAGAGAGTGAGCGGCTATATTCGTTTGCGTTGTGACAGTGCCACCAGCAGCCCCCAGAGTCGTGAGCACATCAATGTTTTGTGCTGCCCCAGTCACTCTGAGCTCAATCTGAAACATGGCCGTCGTCCTGATTTGACAACCTGCTGTAAATGCAGTTGGGAAGGTGATAGTTTGCGTTGAGCCGCCGATATTCTTGAAGTTGTTCAGGATGATGACGACTTTTTTGTGAGTGCCTTGCAACACCTGGTAGAGTGTAGCCGTTCCCGATGTTGCGCCATTGAGTACGACGGCCCCGATATCTCCTTCTAATTGTTGGATGAAGGCCTCTATTGCATTGTTATAGGCCGCTGATAGGCCGGGCGCACTTCCTGCGGTGAATGGCCCTGTGACCGTGTATCCTGCCATATTGTCCTCCTTTTAGGTGATTTGAAAGTCCAGTTGAAATTGAATACTCTCTACGCCTGTCTTCGTATGGGCATAGAGACCCCTTGCAAGGAGTGTGCCACTGTTTGCCGTCTTCGTTGCATTCCCAGCGAAAAAGCCTACTTCCTGCACGCTGATGCCTACTAAATCACTTGGACTTAAATACATATTGATGAGTATTTCGCCCGTGCCTCCATTGGTGTAGCTCGTCACAGCCTTGCGGAAAACCTCCGCAATAAGCGCGGTTTGCCCTACGTCGGGCGCGGTACTATCGGTTCCCAGTGCGACATAGGTGATCTTTGGGTTTTGCGCTCCTGACTCTCCATCTCGCAAGAGGTTGCGCCCGGCTGTTGTGATCGTGATTGCGCTCAAATTTCACCTCCTAAAGTTGCTTGGGAAGTGGCTTTGTGGTATAATGGGGGAAATAATGTGATGCCCTGGCGGTGCTGAAACACCCCAGAGCGTGACAACAGAATTGGAGGTTCTGCTGTATGACCAATATACCCCCAGATGATACCCCGCGCAAGTACTGTGCTAAATGCAAGGAATTGCTTCCCACGACTTCTGAATTTTTCAGCAGAAGCAAGAATGATAAAAGTGGCTGGTATAGCTACTGCAAAGCGTGCTGTCATACTGAATGGCTTGCCAAACATCCAAACAAATATGAAGCCCCACAAGGATATAAGCAATGTCGGAAGTGTAGAGAAAATCTGCCTCTTGCTAACTTCTCGCATAATAAAAATCGCAATGATGAGCTTCAATCCTATTGCAGAGATTGCATCAAGCAACATATAAAGGATAACCAAGCAGAGGTAAATGAAAGGCGTAAACAGTACCGCAAAGCCAATAGAGAAGTTTTTCTTGAACGAGACAAGAAGTTCCGTGAGACTCACCGAGAGAGTAGGAGAGAACAGAACAGACAATCTAACGAACGACATCAAGATTACGTCCGTGAACATTATAGACAATATGCTCAATCTGAGCATGGGAGAGAGGTAAGGCGTACTCTTCAGCATAAAAGAAATGCAAAGAAGAAAGCTGTAGAGGGGACGCTTACTCCTAAGCAGATACAGGCCAAATTGCAAGCACAGAACTATCGCTGCTATTATGCCGCTTGTGGCTTTGCCAAGTTTGAGAAGCGCAATAGTCGGTATATCTTTCATCTTGAGCATACAGTCCCCTTGAGTCGCACAGAGTATAGTCCTCGCCATGATGTGAACTTTGTTGTATTGTCTTGTCCTTCGTGCAATATGAAAAAGAACAATAAGCTTCCCCATGAATGGGAAGGTAGCGGTAGATTGTTCTAACATATTTTCCTCCTAGCAGGGAAAAAGAGAAGTCGATGGGAAAAGAGTTGTACTCGGTAATGGGCAGCTATAGGTACTCGCGGTAAGCACTGCCGAGAGCGTCACACCGCCGCTAAAGGATTGCACCAACGCAAGGGATTGCGATACTCCGACATTGATGTTGGTTGAGTTTTGCTGAGAGCCTAATATTTCTTTGAAGAATGAAACCCAATTAACATCATATGGCCCCCTGATTGCATTGATTGTGTACCATATATTGAAGCCATCTTGCTGATCTGATGCGCTCACCGTCTCGATCAGCATACTTGTATTGTTCAATCCGAAATCAGGCAAGTTGACCGGAACGAGTTGACCTGGCGCATAGCCAGTTTGCAGCATCGTGAATTGTGCCTGTATGCCTTGCTGCCCGTAGCGTGTGAGCAACTGTGACGCCTTGGCATAGCCGCCTGAGAGGCTGGTGATCGTTGCATCCGTCTCGACGTGCTCAATGATGCCGGTCGAGCCATCGCTAGTTTTCTCATAGCTGATCTGTGCATCATTTCGCGAGGTAACGACGGTCGGGAACTCTCCAATATAGGTGACTGAGAGCGTTTGGCTGCTCGTGAGTTTCGTGCCAGTGCTATCTTGTGAGATGGTGGGGTCTCCTGCATTCCAATAGAAATCCTTGCCCGTGTCTACCCCCTTGATACCAACTGATTTACTCACGCCATTGACTGAAATCGTTGGGGTATGCGCCAGGTCATAGCTCATCGGCCATGCCGTTGCATTGCCATCCCCTATGCGCGTCTCCGTCTGGATTTGTGTTTGGGATGTCCCACCGAGAATATATTGCGCATTGCGATATGTCGGATTTTGCCACTGCACCGTAGGCGGATTGTTGACTTGATCAATTTGCGTCCCATCTATCGTGTTGCTATTCGTGATGTAGGTATACGGCACGAACCAGAACTGTTTGTTTTGATCAATCGCCCAGTAGAACGGAACGCCTGAGTCTGATGCTGCTGTAGCGAGTGCATCTAAGGCTTGCGCAACCGTGCAATAGGCAAAGGTCACGGTTGGGATGCTATCGGCTGGCGGGTCGTCTATTGGGTAGAGCGTTGTTGATGGGTAGAGCGTCGTACTTGGGTAGAGCGTTGCGAGCGGCGTCTCCGTCTCAACAATTGCACCGAGCGTCACGCCTTCCTGAGCAAGAATAGTATTGAGGATGCTTTGTGCAATTGTGGCATGGGTTGTATTGACATAACTTGCGGCAATGATACGCTTATCCGCGAGAAAGTGCTGATCTGCGCAGGTGATCGTATGGAGCAGAGATGGTTGAAATCCTGGCTTCTGTGCCTGCGGATTGGTGATATAGCCGGAGAAGACAAGTACATTGTTGCTATCGTAAATGGCGACTTGCTGATACTGCTGAAAGTGCGTATTTGTGTCGGAATACACCGTGAACGATGCTTGAGAACGGCGTCCGATGGAGCTATCAATTTGCAGCGAGCCAGCCAGGACGGTAACTGCATTGCCTCCAATTGTAGCGGTGTACGGCATTAGAGCACACCTCCAACACCATAGCGGATGGCTTGTGTAATATCTGGCAGCAGTGCATGCGCAACACGATGCCCGGCAAGATTGACGATGATTTGTACCGGCTGTTTGCCTTGCGAGGACATCATGCTGCTGACTTTGCTTGCGGGGGTGACCGATGAGCCAGGAGGCAAGTACGTGATCACCTCGCCCGCGTGAACGTAGGCCATACCGCCGCTGAAGTTCTCGACGCCAGAGGCGAATTTGGGAAGACCAGGGATATGCAGATCATTTATCCGCTTTCCTATATTGCTCAATGTATCGTTGATAATGCCGCCAAGCTTACCAAAAAGCCCAGTAACAAAGTCATACGCCTGCTGAAATGGCTTGATAACAGCATCTTGCACATCTTGTCCTTTTCCCAGGATGACTTGGATAATGAGACGCAATGCACCTGACAGAAATGTTTTTATCCCATCCCATATCCCGCCAAGCATGGTAAGAAGATCATTCCAGGCTTGCTTCCAATTGCCGGACAGGATATCAAGTCCAATCTTGATAATCCCTGAAACAATGGCCCAGGCGACTTTGACAACCCCAACAATAATATCCCACGCGCCCTTCAGCACGCTTGCCAGCACCGGCCAGGTCGCATTCCAGATTGCTTTGATCGTTGGCATGTTTTTATTCAGTCCATCAAAGAAATTATTGATGATGGGCATCACCCGATCTGATATCTCTTTGGCGAATTTGCCGATAGCATCTACTGCTTGATTGAAGTAGGGGGTGAGGAATTTAATGGCCTGGGCGAGCTTGTCAGCTAAAAAGCCAGCCAGTTTGACCACAATAGGAGCAACCTTCTCAAATACGGGAATGACATCCGAAGCAAAGAGACGGTATATCTGCTGGCCTTTGGCCCAGGCTTTCGCTAAAGCGGGTGCGAGATCATTGATAAGCACCTTGCTGAGAGCGATAAAGCTCGGCATGGCTTGCTTGATGGCGGGTAGCATCTCCGCTTGAAACCACTGACTGATTTGCTTGCCCCACTTGAGCGCGAACTGGATATCTGTGGATAACTCCTTGCCAATGATATCGGCAACCTGCTTGATACCAGGATAGGCTTTGAGCAGTTCTTTCCCGATATCTCCGAAGTTTATGCCTTTCGCAGTAGGGGCGAACGATTTGAATGCATCCTGGATTTGCTTCGTAACCGGGCCTATCGCCTCCCCAATTTTCTTAAAAGCATCGCCCATGCTTTTCCCTGCGTTTGTGGCAAAATCCTGGAATTGTTTAGAGCCCGCAAGATTGCCAAGCTCTGTTAAGCCCTTCTTTGCTGCATCGAATAATGGGCCGGTGAAAGATCGTAGAGCAGCATTCGCATTATCTTTCAGTGTTGAAAGAAGTCCGATGAATGTCTTGGACTGTGCATCCATACCACCCTTGAACATGCCTTCCATCCCCTTAGTCATGGCAGAGATAGCAACATTCGCAGGTATCAAGCCTTTTTGCGATAAGTCTTGTACCTCTGGTACAGTTTTATGCATAGCCTCTGCTAAGAACTTCCATGCAGGGATACCTTGATCAGCCAACTGCATCATATCGCCAGCATTCGCCTTACCGGCCGCTTTCATTTGTCCAAAGACTCTCACCACTGCATCAATATCGGCTGTACCCTTGCCCATCGCCGACATAGCATCACCGATAGCAGTAAGATTGGGAATGACCTCTTTTGCGCTAAAGCCGAAGGCAAGCATATGCTGTGCATCCGTAGCTAACTCAGGAAATTCAAAGGGAGTGACTGCGGCAAAATGTTGCAGTTCCTTCATAAAGTCTTGCGTTTTCTTGCCAGCCCCTAGCAGCGTCTCGAACCCTACCGTTGTCTGTTCCATTGCCGCGTTTGGCCCAAGCAAGGCTGAGCCAAGCCCAATGGCGCCCTCGGCTAGACCCTTGACGCCCATGACCGTCAACCCAAGTTGCGAACCGAAGCCAAGAAGACTTTTTACCATGCCAGCACCGGAGGATACTAAACCGTGGTGCGTCTTCTCAACTTCTCCGCCCATTTTCTGTAGCTCGACTGTTGCTTGTGGTACACCATCTACTTTAACGACTGCTACGAGCTGAGCAGCTTGCACCGGCATTTTAGCTTCCTCCTCTCTTGCTGATGATCTTTTGTGCTTCGTTCTCTGCTGATATGCAGATAATTGCTTTGTCCTGCCACCACATACCCTGTTCCATCAGTTCCCACGGCTTGCAATTCAGGTACTTAGCCGCTTGAATAATCGGATAAAAGTCTGGACACTCTCCCATGAGACCTTCCGTTGCGAGATAGCGCCTCAGTTCTCTTAGCTCTGAGGCGCTATCGTGTTTGGGCGGATATCCTCAATAATCGCTTGCATGATTTGCAATTTGTAGGTGTAGCCCATATTTGCAAAGCTCTCCGGTGCGATGGGAAGCATAGTCGTCTGCTCCTCATCTTCGTAGACATCCCAAGACTTGATGATCTTGGGCATCGTTTCGTTGAATGCCTCGCTGCCCGCGTCAAGTTGCGCCACCGAGTTGTCAGTGACGGCGTTGGGATAATAAACAATCGTTAAGGTGTCATCCCCGATAGGGATTGTGACTGAGGCGGTATTTGCCGCCATCTTACTGAGCGTTACTGGCATATTTGCCTTTCTATAATGCCGTGAGTAGCGTCGTGATTAAGAACTTCTGTGCGGCGGCCCAGGTTGCATCCTCAACGATGGTGAAATCCCATTCCTCGGCAAACACGCCATCCTTGTCGCTAAAGGGCGAGGGCTTGCTGACCTTCACCGCCATGTCATGCTGGAATGTCGCGTATGCCTGGGCGACCGATGTGACGGTCGGCGTGCCACCTGTCAGCGCGACGTTCGTCACACCAACTGGTGACATATCCGAGGCCAGCGCACCTGAGAAGGTGAAGATGTACGGCCCGCCCGCGCTACCTGTCACGGTACAGTTTGTGCTGACGGTGGAGAGCAACTGGAACGCGGTATTGACCGTTGCTGATGTGAGTCCTACACTATAGGTAATCAGCGCAGTAGTTTGCCCCTTATATGAGAGGGTGAATGTGCCGCCGGTGGCGCCGCCGCCAATCGTGACGGTCTGCAAATTGTCGATGATAAATCCCTGGCCAGCTATACGCATGAATTGTGTTGAGCCTGCTTGCAGATAGGTCAGCGGCGTCATGCCCGTCGCATCAGCCTCCATCAGCACCTTGA